>Ga0222749_10000647_pt1 | contig 20307 bp, 11 predicted proteins | sample IncBWH2Mmetat_FD_197234 | JGI IMG/M metagenome (GOLD analysis project Ga0222749, IMG submission 197234) | Metatranscriptome of lab incubated forest soil microbial communities from Barre Woods Harvard Forest LTER site, Petersham... | ecosystem: Environmental > Terrestrial > Soil > Temperate... | reverse complement strand
GGTTCTATTGCCTGTAAATCATGTTTAAATATGGGCTTAGGCATTAAGGATGAAGAAACTTCTCAGCCTTGCGTTCCTTTTGTGTCTTTTGCCGGCAGCGCTCCCGGCCCAAACGGCAGGGCGGGGAACCTCCAACCGGGATGACATATCTGGAATGTACTCTTTTTTGCACGACGGTGAGTCTGTTCAGCTCAACCTCGACCACGGCAAGCTTAGCGGATGGGTCACCAGCTTCGGTTTTCTGGATAGCGACCGGGATACACTATTAGACCGCTTTTTCGATAAAGCATCACTGCAGGGCGACCATATCTACTTTCTTTCCAAGCGAATTCATGGTTGCTGGTTGGAATTCACCGGACGCATCAGCCGAGGCGAGGGCCGCGTTCGCGGGCAGGAAGGTTACTACACGCTCGTGGGTACGCTGACGCAATACACCACCGACGCGGAGACCAAGGTCTCAGCCAAGCAGCGCGAAGTTACATTGAAGTCTGCATTTGATCCCACCGTCGCTGAAAACGAAAAATAAGCAGGACTCTTGAGAGCGAAAGGCCAATAGCTTCTTGAAAGCAAAAAAGGCGGCCTTCATTAAAGGCCGCCAGTAGCATTTAGGCTAGCAGGCTACTTAGAACTCAAACTTGATCTTACCGGTCATCTGTTCCAGCCCGCCCGACACGCCGTGCCGTCCTTCTTACTTAAGGAATTGCCGACTGGATGAACCGTGCTAAGAAACTTTCTCCCCTACAACCCAGAAGCGACCCTCGGAAGCAAGATAATCTTTTGCTTCCGAGAATCCATAATTTTTATACGCCCTGCTCTTTTTATTGATCGTTTTGATAGTTGTTGAGCAGGATCTTATGTCATGAGGTAGTGCACGATTAGGGCCAAAAATGTCAAAACGGGAATTTTCAATCACTTCAACAAGTTAGAGCTCCTGGCAGGCAAAACTAAGGCAGATAACTTATGGGAAATGGAAGAAATCATTTACGAAAAATTTATTTTTCTGGATTAATGTAAAGGAGATTAGCGTAAATAGAGACGCTCTTCTCTCGATGAGGCGAAATTCAGATTTTTGCGGGCCACAATCCCACGATATGAAATCGCAGGATGAAGACGTCCAAAGGCAACCTAATGGGAGCCCTTGCATCTTCTGAATCTTTATTCAGTATTTAGTTCCAAACTTTTGTAGGTCACCAAATTTTTTGTTCGAGGAATGGAACCAAAATGCGACTTTACTCGTCTAATCAGGAGCGACTCATTGTGCCCCTCCAAGTACAACTGAGTGCCAGGCCCAGGCCGGACGCGTCTTGGGCCTGATTTACTTTCAGCCAGGGTCCGCCAGGCGCCTATTCCCAAAAACCTCATTCCCAAAACCTCGTCTTAAAATTGTCGAGTTTCCACTTTTCCCCACCGTGCAGTTTTCCAAAACTTCATTTTTAGAAACTTGTGCTTGACAGCGGCAGAGCGAGTGATATTATCCGGGCGTTTTGCAAAGCGAAAAATCCTGTGAGAGATTGTCCCGCATTGCAAGACCAGACCCTTTGGGGAAGCACCTTAATTCATTCGCTCCGCATCCGCGCGGGGAATTCTGGGTCGCATTGATTTTCAGAAAGGTAAAAAATGTCACGAACAAATTCTTTTCTTAAGCTGGCGTGCGCGATGTTGTGCGTGCTTGGATTCATTCTTTGCGTTCCCCACGCCTTCCCGCAAGCGGTGGCTGTGGCCGAGGTCACGGGTCAAGTTGCTGACACCAGCGGCGCCGCGCTTCCGGGAGCGACGGTCAAGATGATCGAGACCAGCAAAGGCGTCTCTCATGACACCACGAGCGATGCTGCTGGAAGGTATACGCTTACCCATCTTCCCGTCGGTCCTTATCGGCTCGAGGTCTCCAAGACCGGCTTCAAGACCTATGCCCAGTCAGGAATCGTCCTGCAGGTGGATGATCACATTCCACTCAATGCCACGTTGCAGGTAGGCGCTGTTTCGGAAACGATTGAGGTCAACGCCGGTGGCACTCTGCTGCAGACCGAGTCGAACTCCATCGCCAGCGTGGTGGATTCTCAGCGCATCAGCAATATTCCTCTGAACGGACGGCAGGCAACGCAGCTTGTCCTGCTGACCGGGGGTTCGGCACAGGTTGCCGCCCCGGGAGATTTGAGCAGCAGCAAGAACTTCTATAGCTCGGTAGCCATCTCCATCGCCGGCGGCCAGGGCAACGGGACCAACTACCTGCTTGACGGTGGCGATAACAACGATACTTTTTCGAACGCGAACCTGCCCTTTCCCTTCCCGGAAGCATTGCAGGAGTTCAACGTCGAAACCAACACCCTGCCTGCCCGCGATGTGCTGCATCCTGGGGGCATCGTCAACATCGTCACCAAGTCAGGCACCAATAGCTGGCACGGCGATGCCTTTGAGTTCTACCGCACCGGCGGTTTTAACGCGCGTAACACCTTCGCCAAGACGCACGATTCGCTGCATCGCAACCAGTTTGGCGGCACGATTGGCGGCAAGATCATTCGCGACAAGCTGTTCTTCTTCGCGGGCTACCAGGGCACTCGGTTGAGCCAGGTCTCCAATGGGAATACCGCCTTTATACCCACGCCGGCCATTTTGAATGGAGACTTCAGCGCTTTCGATAATGCGCCGTGCCGCTCGAGCGGATTCTTCCAACTCAAGGACCCGAATGGCGGAATATTCGCAGGCAACCAGATCCCGACCGGCAGGTTCAGTGCTACCACACTCAAGCTGCTGGGCTACCTGCCGACCACCAGCGATCCCTGCGGCAAAATCAGCTATGGCGTGCCGCAGACCGCCAGCGATAACCAGATCATCGGGCGCGTGGACTGGGTACAGAACCAGAAGCACTCGCTCTTTGGACGCTATTTCATCGTGAACTACAAGGCCCCGCCCCCGTTCAACCTCGCGAACCTTATCGTCACCCAGAACCCAGGCTACGACATGCGTGCGCAGAGCATGACCATCGGCGACAACTATTCCATCACGCCGACCACCGTCAACTCGTTTCACTTTACCTTTACCCGGCGCGCCGAGTTCCGCGGCGTCTCCACGAGTGACATCGGTCCGGGGACGCTGGGAATCCAAATCGCTCCCACCATTCCAAACTATCTTCAGGTCCAGGTGAACGGTGGCTTCAATATCGGCTGCGGCACCTGCACGCCGGCGCATCTGAGCGTCAATAGCTTTCAGACCGCCGACGACTTTGACCTCATACGCGGCAAGCACCAGATATCGTTTGGCGTTGACGTGATTCGCACCCAGAACAACACCAACATCGGCTATCTGGAAAATGGCAGCTTCCTCTTCGGTGGGGCGCCCAGTATCGGTACCGGCGACGCGATGGCCGACTTCATGCTTGGCGTGCTAAGCAACGGTTCGCCTACCGCCTTCGGTGGCGGCAACGCCTTCGCCCAGAGCCGGCCGCAGCAGGTCGCCTTCCGCGAAACCATTCCCGGCTTCTACGCCCAGGATGTCTACCATGCCACTCCGACTCTGACCATCAACGCCGGCATCCGCTGGGAGCCTATGTTGTTTCCCACAGACCTCTTCCATCGCGGGAGCGTCTTTGACCTCAACAGCTTTATGAAGGATATACATAGCCGCGTGTTCCCTAATGCGCCAGCCGGAATGTTTTTCTTCGGCGACCCTGGCGTGAACAAGGCTTTCACCCACGACAAGTTCACCAACTTCGCCCCCCGTCTCGGCCTGGCCTGGAACCCGCACAACGGACGCCAGACCTTCCGTGTGGGCGCGGGTATCTTCTATGACTCCACCATGGTGTGGTGGTCCCAACGTCAGACCTCCAATCCTCCGGTGGTCAATGAGATTGATCTGTTGAATGTTGCAACGGGCGCCAATTTCACCAATCCCTGGGTTGGAAATCCGGGCGGAAATCCCTTCCCCGGAGTTTTCCCGCCTAATTCCACCGTATCTTTCCCTCCGAACGCGCTCTGGTTTATTCTGCCCAACCATTTCCAGCCTATGTATGTGGCCCAGTGGAATGCCAGCTACCAGGTCCAGTTCGGCGGCGACTGGCTGGCTACGATTTCCTATTTAGGGAACAAATCAACTCACGTGCCCCTAAGCACCAATGTCAACTACGCTCTCAATGACCCTGCCACGTGTGCCAGCGTTGGCGTCTGCACGACAAAGAACACAACCCAAAGACGTGTGCTGGCTCAGTTGGCGAATGCTATAACCCCGACTCTGCCGGCGGGAGCGCCGCCACTAAACGCAGGAACAATCGCCGGCCTGATTATCGGTGACGACGGCGCCAACGCCAACTACAATGCTTTGCTTACTTCAATTCAGCACCGCTTTGGCCACCACTTCACCTTGCTGGCCAATTACACCTACAGCCATTGCCTCAGCGAAGGCGACTTCCTCGGTGACATGACTGGCGGACGCTACCAGAACCCCACCAACCGCGCCGCGGAATACGGGCCTTGCAACTTCGATATCCGCCACAACTTCAACTCATCCATGGTTGCGAACAGCCCAGTGAAGAGAGAAGGTTGGGTGGGCTGGCTGCTGAGCGACTGGCAGTTTGCTCCTTCCATCCGCATCACCAGTGGTATACCGCTGAACATTCTTGATGGTTCCGATGTCTCCTTGAACGGCGAAGGGCTTGACCGCCCCAACGTTGTTCCCGCTGTGAGCCGCTATGTCAATCATTATGGCGTCTCGGGAACGGCGCTTTTTTATCAGGTCTTGAACAAAGCAGCGTTTGTCACAGCTGCTCCCGGAACTTACGGCAATCTCTCGCGCAACGCCGTACGCGCTCCGGGAGCGGTAAGTGTAGATGCCGCAGTGAGCCGCTTCTTCCCAATCAGGGAACGGCTCCAGATGGAGACACGCTTCGAGGCCTTCAATGCCATCAACCACGCCAACCTCGACCCCACCAAGCTGGTGGTCAATGTGAACAATGCTAACTTCGGGCGCATCAACGGCGTCTCAACCCCGACCTTCCCAGGTAACCCGTCACCCTATGATCCACGCATTCTGCAGCTTGCTTTGAAGCTGCACTTCTGAGTTTAGGTAGCGCAAGTGTGCACGACCCTCGGGCGTGTTTGAGGATTCCCAAAGTCCTCAAGCACGCTTTTTTATTTCTACTATGAAACCCAGACCAGAGAGGTGCCAACAATGTGCCACTCGCCTGTTTCCTTGGACAAATACAGGTACTCCCCTTCTCCACAAAAGCCGCAATTGGTTAGCTGGACAGAAACAATTGCATGCTTGCCACTAGGGTCGAACCCGACGCGCGAAAAGGTAATCACGCCAGAAATATCCTGCAGAATCGGGTTAAGCTCATTGACCCTCGAACGTCCAGCCTGAACGTCAGCGGAAATCGTCTTGAGATCTTTTGGACTGATCAATGGGTGCGGAAGACGAAAGGTCATTGGAATGTGAAACTGAAAGAGATTTTTGACCGAATAGCTGACGGCAACGTTCAGGGGCAGGCCCAATTTCCGGCTATGAAAGGCCGGGATGCCGAACTGATCTATGGGCCGTGTCGTATCGACGATCACATGCTGTGAGACGTAGTCATTAAAGTTGTCTCGAATCACCGCTTCGTACACGGCATTTTCTTCCTGGCTCCAGTGCAGGACCCAAAAGACCACTCCACCGGCAATGACGAGCCCAGCCAGAACAATCGACCATCGGAAACGCTTGCGCAGGACCATCTGAAAGGAATAGACAACAAGCCAGGAGAGAAAGTTCCCGTGAAAGTTCACGATACTGCATAATATTGTGGTCATTTTTTGGTGAGCAATTGCGAAACGAATGCCCAAGCCTATCGCCAAGTCGTTCAAAGCTACGCTCGAGCGTCTCCAGGGAGATAGCGCGTCATTAAAATGGGTCATCGCCCGCATTCCATTCGATGTGCGCAAGCTCTGGGGGACCGGCGGGAGGTTCAAAGTCAAAGGCGATATCAACGGCTTCGCCTTTCGTACCTCGCTCTTTCCCGTCCGCGGAGGCAGCCACTTCCTGCTGGTGAACAAGCAGATGCAGAAGGGCGCCAAGGTTGCATTAGGCGCAGTTGCCCGGTTCCGCCTCGAGCCTGACACTGAAGAGCGTATCGTTACCGTTCCCGCGGAGCTGAAGCGCCTGCTTTCGGAAGACCGCACCTTCCGCCGCTGGTTCGACCAACTGAATTACTCCATACGCAAATACCTCGCCGACGGGATCGCCAGCGTGAAGAGTCCGGAAGCCCGCGTGCGCCGCGCCGAGCAGGTCGCCGAGAACCTGCTGTCCGCGATGGAAGCCGAACACGAACTGCCTCCGGTCCTGCAGGTGGCGTTCGCGCACAACCCTCATGCCTTCAAAGGATGGAAGCGCATGTCTCCCACGCACCGCCGCCAGCACCTGCTCGGCATTTTCTATTACCGCAGCCCGGAAGCGCGTGCCCGCCGCATCGCAAAAACAATGCAGGACGCCGTCAAGTACGCCGAAAAACCCCCGCGGAAAGAGGGCACGGCATAAAAAAACGCCCGCAAAGCATCGGCAAGTAGTGGGGGTACTTAACCGTGGCAATTACGCCCTGGCTTTGTATGATCCTTTCAAACCTGAGACCTGTTGCAAGACTTCGCCCTAGGGGGTGGCTCAGCTTCTTCTTGCAACAGGTCTCATCGTTCGGCCATTACTACACTTGTACAGTTCTTATCTACGGTTTTGACTAGAAGTTAACGCGCACCGAGAGTTGTAAAATTCTCGGATCGCGAGCGCCGTTCACAGTACCGAACCCGTTCTGATTCACCAGGTTTCCGTTGGAATCGTATGCGAGGTTCTGAACCACCCCGGCCTGGCTGAACGATAAATTGCTGTTGATACCGCTAAACTGCGTGTGATTCAAGACATTGAATGCGTCGACGCGCAGGCGCAGAGTTACGCCCCTTTCGAACGAGAAGCTCTTTTGCACAGACGCGTCCCAGGTACTCATCCAGGGGTTGGACAGATAATTCAATCTTGACTCGAAGCCTCTGCTGCCCCCGGTCACCGGCGGCGCGAAGGCGAGGGCATTGAGGCGGTTGAATGGGTTGTCGGAGCCGGTTAAAGGATTTCCTATAACGGAAACCCGCGCGGGTTCGGTGTAGGATCCAGTGAGGTTTTGGTTGCTTTCCCCTGTGATGCTGAAGGATGGCGTGAACGGACTGCCCGATTCCATATGGACAAAGCCCGACATTTGCCACCCATGGGTGAGGGCCCGCAAGATGAAATTCTCCACGGGCGCTCCAGGTACCTCATAAACGTAGTTCAGTGTGAAATTGTGCCTGCGGTCCTGACCAACCGGGCCATAGTTGGCAAAGCGGTCGAGGCCATCGATGCGGAAGAAGCCGCCGTCATTCGAGGCGGTTCCCAGATTCTTACTCCAGGTGTAGTTCCCGCCCAAAAAGAGCCCGCGCGTTGTGCGGCGATTCACAGATACCTGCAGCGCGTTATAGTTCGATGTAGCGTTGTCCGCGTGCAGAATGATGTCGCCAAACCCGGGATACGGTCTCAACAGATTTACGTTCTTCGCAGCGCATCCCGGGATGGAGCAGGCGGCGTGCGCGGGGTCTTGATTCTGTGGAAGAAATGTTGCGCCGTACGGGATGGCGTTCAGGTTGAGTTGGTTGGCCTGGTGATTCGAGATTGATCCGACGTATGCTGCATCGAGGACCATTTGGAACGGCAGGCTGGCCTGCAACCCGGTCGTGAACTGATAGGTCGTAGGAATTTTTCCTGCAGGAGCGATTGCCTGCAAGCCTGCCGGAGAGACGATCACCTTGGTGCTGGACGAGAGACTAGTCACAAAGTCGTTGGTGAGCGTGGGCACGCTGTTGGCCGGCGGGTTTTGAATCTCGAAAAATGCGGTGTTGTTGCCCTGCGTCCGGTCATAGTAGACTCCGCCCGCCATGTGGAAGACCACCTTCTGTTTTCCGGCGATATCCCAGGCAAAGCCCAAACGTGGCCCCCATTGCGCTCCACGGTTGCTCGTCAAGTATTTAGAGGTGCCATGTCCGGCCTGGATGATGCCATTGAGGAGATTGCCCGTACCGGGAACAATTCTTCCGTTCGCCAGCAGTTGCGGTTCGCTGGCTGGGTTGAAAAGGCTGGGCACAAAAGTTGAACCCAGTAGCGATGAATCGTACTGTGGCTGGTACCAAGCTACCCGCAAACCATAGTCCAACGTCATCTGCCGGTTGATCTTCCAAGTGTCTTGAATATACCCTTCCATATTCCAATAGCGGTATGCGGGCAGAACATAAGCGGAGGCTTGGTCGAAGCTATTGAAGACCCCCACGGCCGCATTGGAGAAGCCAAATCCGGTATCCAGGGAATTGTTGCCATTGTCGCCAAAGTTGTAGTTCCCGTTGTTATCGGCGAAGGCACTTTGATTCTTTCGGCTGCGATGAATGTACACACCCGTTTTGAGAGTATGGCGATCCAAGACCTTGCTGAGATTGTCAGTCAAGTCAATGGTTGTGTTGTAGTTACGGAATGGACCACAAGCAGCGCAGGAAGAACCACCGATGCTCGGGCTGTTCGCGATGCGGGAACCTCCAAAGGTTGCATTCGGAATTAAATCAAGCTGAACGGCACTCGGAAACAGAACGGGCAGTTGAATACCTGAAGCCGTGCGCGTATATGCATTCGTCGAAGGCGCGATCAGGAAGCTGTTGCTGGTCCAGCCAAACGTCACCTCGTTGACCAACGTAGGGCTGAAGATATAGGTATTTCCGAATGCGTAACCGTAGCCCGGATTGGCGACAGAGATCGGCGTGATGGGAACGTTGGGGCCCAACACAAACGACCCGTACTGGGAAGTAAAGGTGTTGGAGTTGACGATGCGGTGCATCCAAAAGCGCGACTTCGGCGAGAAATTGTAGTCAAGCCGCAGCAAGTCTTCTCTTCTGGGATAGCTGTCCGATATCTGGGATTGAAAGTTGAAGCCTTTCTGCCCCGTTACATTCGGCGACGGATACAGGTTCAGCAGTGCAATTCCCGGAGCATACAATCGATTCTGCGGAATCCGCCCCAGGACGCCCCCACTTTGAAAGCATCCGGCGGTACTGCCCGACTTGCAGGGCTGCGATGAGAGCGGGTCCTTGATGAAGTGAAACGCTCTTCCATTACTATCCACGCTCTGGGAAAAGTCGCCCTGACGCTCCAGGGCCGTCGGCACCGTAACGCGGCGCACTCCCTGCGGCCGTAGCTGCTCCTGGAACTCCTCGCTCCAGAAGAAGAATAGTTTGTCCTTTTTCTCCAGGATCTTGGAATGGGGAATATAGACTGGGCCACCGATGGTATAGTCCGCATCATTGAAGCGAAACAGCGGCCTCGGAAGACCACGAAGGTTGTTCAACCAGTTATTGGCGTTTAGACCTTCATGGCGATGGTACCAGGCTCCGCTGCCGTGGAAGTCTGACGTACCGCTCTTGGTAACAACCGAGATCTGCCCGCCGGATGAGCGGCCATACTCGGCCTGGTAGGCACTGGTCAGTATCTTGAATTCCTTAACCGAATCAAGACTCAATGTGACGTTTTGCGTGCCGTTCGATCCGGTATCAACGTCGCCGATACCATTGATGGTCAACTGGTTCTGGTTGGCGCGGGAGCCATTTACAGAGATACTGCCAAGTCCGGTAGTTCCGGCAGTCTTTAGGTCGACGGTGCTCACGACTCCAGGAACCAGCTTTACCAGGTCAAGATAGCTTCGGCTGTTGACCGCAATGTTTTGCATCTGTTCAGAGACCAGACTGTCGGAGCGCTCGGCGCTTTGCAGTTGCAGGGGGGCCGCCGTGGCCGTGACCTCCACAACTTGCGATACCTCTCCAAGGGGCAGCGTCATCTCACCGAGCGAGAGGTTGTCATTTCCGTGGACCGCTATCCCCTTTCTCTCGATCGTCTTGAATCCCTTGAGTGCGATCGTGAGATTGTAGGTACCGGGAGGAAGCTGAGGAAAAACGAAGAATCCTAAATCATTGGTCTTGGCCGCGAATTGAAGCTTTTGTTCCTCTTCTTTGGCGGTGACCGATGCACCCGATATGGTGGCGTGTTGAGCGTCGACTATGCTTCCGGCTAAGGAGCCGGCGGTCGTCTGAGCATGTGCGACCGAAGCCGACACGAATAATACAGCGAGGACTAGCGTTAGTTGCAAAAGGTTTGTAAGTTTTCTCTCCATGATTTTGAGCCGGTTGCCCATCTTTAGGCCTGAAGGAAACCGGTTTCTCTCCTTTGGAATTTAACGTGCTTTCGGATCTTGGAATTTAACGTGCCTTCGGATCTCGAGAATCCGCGCACGAACGAATCAGTAGTGAAGTTCGAGGAGGGATTTTAGAAATATGACGGGTTGAAATCTACTGTCCTGAAGATGGTCTCGATAACAATACGATCGTATGCCTATGTGCCAACTGCAGTTTGTTGCAAATCTGATGACCAATTTGGGCAGAAGTGGGATAGTGCATTTTTGGGAATCTACGCAACCGGCTCCGTTGTATGATTGGGACGGAAACCGACATTCAATGAGGCACCTAAATCTGGGCGTGACGCCTTTGCACAAGCAAGGACTGACGCCGGTCATCTTGCGTGGCCTGCTGCTGATATTTTTGCACTGGGTGGGAGCATTCTCTGCATTGGCGCAGTCAATGCCACTTCCTTTACTCACCCGTGTGGAACAAGTGAGAAAGCTCACGCCGGCGGAGGCGCAGCGCGGGTATCCCGTGCGCATTCGTGGAGTCATCACGGATGATGTTCCTGCTCCGGATTTCTTTGTACAAGATGGCACTGCAGGCATCTATGTCGAAGGCAGTCGTGCAACGGTTTTTCCTCACCATTTTGGCGACCGGGTGGAAATTGAGGGTATCACTGGACCGGGTCGATTTGCCCCGGTTGTTCTCGAGCGCAAGCTGCGGGTTCTTGGCCCGGGCAGATTGCCACAGGCCCGGCTTTATTCCTGGAGCGAATTGGCCAATGGACAGCGCGACAGTCAATGGGTGCAAGTGCGTGGGACCGTGTTATCGGCATCGATTGACCGTAAATCGTGGCGAGAAACAACGCTGGCTATGACTGTTGCTTCCGGTGGCGGGAGCTTTAAGCTTCGAGTCCCGATCACACGCGAACTCGACGCTTCGGCTTGGATCGATCGACAGGTCGTCATTGAAGGAGTGTGTGGAACTCTGTTTAACTTCCATCGGCAATTCGTAGGAGTGCTGCTCTATGTGCCACGGCTGAGCTTGGTTCAAGAAGCGGAACGAGCTAAGGAAGTGTCGTTCGAGGAGCTCCTGCGCTACTCTCCTGACCAGGATGTTTTCCGGCGAGTGCGAGTGCGGGGCGTTCTTGTGTATCAGCAACCGGGCAACTCGCTTCTTCTTGAAACCAACGGACAGGGATTGCGGGTTCTGAGCCAGCAAGCGGGTCTTCTTGAACCTGGAGATTTGGTAGAAGCATCCGGCTTTCCCGCAGTGGGAGAATCCACGCCCATACTGGAGGATGCTCTGTTCCGCAAGGTTGGCCGCTCACTTCCTTCGCCGGCAATTGCGATGGAACTCAGAGGACCGCTGGAGCGGTTCGACGGCCGCCTGGTCAGTATTGACGCAAAGGTCCTGCAGCGCGAGGGGCCGCCTGACGGTTCGAGCTTTCTTTTACAAACCGGCACAAGGGTATTCACGGTAAGCGCACAAACAGATACCGCACTGGAGCGTATGCTCGCCATTTCCCCGAGCAGCGAAGTGCGTGTGACCGGCGTCTGCCTGGTGCAAAGCGGGGGCCTATGGGGAGCTCCGCAATCGTTTCGTTTGTTGATCAGCGCACCCTCCGATATTACAGTCTTGCGCGCGCCATCCTGGTGGAGTTTGAACCACGCCTTGTGGCTTCTGCGGGTTTGCATCGTTGTGCTTCTTGTTGTCATTGTTCTTCTGGTGGTTGTGAGTGACCGTCTGCGCGCACAGATGGCCATTGCTCGGGAGAAGATACGCATGGTGGTCATTCACGAAGAGCGCGACCGGATTGCGCGAGAGCTGCACGACACTCTGGAACAGGAACTTGCAGGCATTACGATGCAATTGGACCTGGCGGTCGACTGTTTTCAGCAGACACCGCAAACCGCTCGGCAAGCGGTCGAGACGGCCCGCAATATGAGCCGTCGCAGCATGATCGAAACCCATCGCTCCGTATGGGATTTGCGCTGCCGCATGCTTGAGGAGGGAGATTTGGTGTCGGCCCTTACCCAAACCATGAAGTCGATGGCCAATGGCGACCACACCAGGATTGACGTGAAAGTAGAAGGCGAGCCCCAGCGGTTGGCGACCACAGCTGAGTTGAATCTGCTGCGCATCGGGCAAGAGGCTGTGACCAACGCGGTGAAACATGCACGGCCGGGCTGCGTCACCGTGCTCTTGCAGTTTTGTCCGCAACTGGTGCGTCTATCCGTGGCCGACGACGGGTGCGGGTTTGAGTCCAACAATTCTTTTCGCAACGGTTCAGGCCATTTTGGTTTGCTCGGCATGCGAGAGCGAGCACAGGCGTTGGGCTCACATCTGGAGATCGATAGTAAACCGGGACGCGGTACCCGTGTTGTCTTGGAAGTGCCGCGCAGTACTGCAAACACGGCAGGTATGGGATAGTGGCTGAGTCAGAGCTGATTCGCGTTCTTGTGGTTGACGATCATTTCGTGGTCCGCATGGGGTTGCGTGCTTCGCTGAATGTGGAACCGGACATCAAGGTTGTGGCCGAAGCCGGCACCAGCGAGGAAGCGCTCCAGGCATATCGTCAACATCGTCCGACGCTCGTACTGATGGATGTTCGCTTGCCGGGCGTGGGCGGTATTGAAACCACCGCTGCCATACTGAACGAATTTCCGGGCGCACGCATCCTCATGTTGTCGACTCACTCCGGAGAAGAAGAGATTTACCGGTCTTTTCGGTCCGGCGCAGCTGGATACATCCTGAAGAGCGCAATGCGAGAACACCTGCTCTCCGCCATTCGAATGGTCGCCAACGGCGAGAGATATGTGGATCCTACCGCGGCATCTGTTCTAGCGGCCAGATTGTCTCATCGATCACTAACGGCCAGGGAATTGGAAGTTCTTCGGATGGTGGCAAGAGGTTTGAGCAACAAAGAAATTGCCGCAGCGCTGAAGATAGCCGAGATCACCGTGAAGCAGCATGTGAGCCACGTGCTGGAAAAACTGGACGTAAAGGACCGTACGGAAGCGGCCACCGAAGCCCTGAAGCGCGGAATTATTTCAGGTTAAGGAAATCAAAACAACGCACTACGGTTCATGAAAGTCACGCTCCCCCTTTTGTCCTGTACGACGTCGTTCGACCCAATGGCAGGATCCCCTGTGGTCCGCAAAGACTCTCTCGTTTGTCCAAACCGAGGGTCTCGTAACATTAAGTAACATGAGGTAACCGCGAATTCTCGTTTCAGTTCTATTGTGGACTTGGTTTTTGCGGCCCCCCGGCAACTTTTAAAGAAGCGATTGCAGGTTCTGATAGCTGATGCGGGCGCTGTCGAGCGGTGGGCGGTCGCCAGAGTCCTGTTCAACGAACAGGTGCCGCACGTGATGTTTCTCCGCCGCAATTAGAATTGCCCGCCAGCCGATCGTTCCACTTCCGACTTCGGTGAAATGCTCGGCCGACTGATCGAGAGATTGCGAGAAAGGAAATCCTGCCTTACGGTCCTTGAGATGAAGCATGGCAATCCGGCCGCCGTGTTTCGTAAGCATTTGTAATGGATCTTCACCGGCCTGTGTAATCCAATAGCAGTCCATCTCCAGGGCGACCAGCTTTGGATCTGTGTGTTCGAGCAGCGTATCAAATCCAGTGATGTCGCCAAACCGATGGAATTCATAGTTGTGATTGTGGAAACCGAAATTCATTCCTCTACGATGCACTTGTTCCCCCCATCGGTTGAACTGGTCAGCCGCTCGCTTGAAACCATCAAGCGTGTTCCAAAGATCTTTCGGTAACATGGGACAAATCACATATTGAAGGCCAAGCGCCTGCGCGTAGTCGAGCTTGTCGGCGAGTCCTTCATAGTCGAAGTGGCCACTTGGCGCCCGCAAATCATAGTCCTCGAGCATACGCCGCAGTTCTGCAGCCGGATGCTCATAGATGTTCCAATAAAGCTCAACTTCTTTATAGCCGATCTGGTGAAGAGCTGCCAGAACCCCGGGAAGATCGTACTCTACCTGTTCCCGGACCGAATAAAGCTGAATGCCAAGAGGGCGACGCACCGATGAGAGGGCAAGTTTGCTCCCGGCGAGAGCACCCAGGCTTGCAAAAGACAATCGGACAAACTGACGACGATTGAACATGGCTTCCATAACCAGATCTCATCTTGATGGGATTGTGAAAAGCTAGCAATTATACCCCCGTCAGATGTCAAGCGACTGCATCCAAGGGAAGCCCATCTGTTTTATCTGCAATTGTAGAATCATCTCGACAACCGTCCGCTCACTCTTGCTGATAAACTCTACCGGGTTGGTTAAACCTATGAGAGTCTCGTCATTGCTCCCGCGCTTCGTTCTAGCAATTGTATCGGTCGGTGCTTTTTCAGGGACAGCCTCGCCTGTCCCGCCGCCGCAGCCTGCTGTTGGCCTATTCGAGAGCCACGCAGATGTTGGAGAAACGCCACGGAAAGGCTCCGTCTCCTACGATGCCGCTACGGGTGAGTATCGCGTAACCGGCGGCGGCCAAAATATCTGGGGGACGATCGATGCGTTTCATTTCGCATGGAAACGCATCAACCAGGATTTCAGCATGACCGCGGATGTCCGCTTTGTTGGCCCAGGCGCCGTGGGGCATCGCAAAGCCACGCTGATGGTGCGCCAGAGCTTAGACGCGAACTCGGCTTATGCCGATGTGGCCTTGCACGGAGACGGCCTTACCGCGCTCCAATTCCGTCCCGTGACCGGAGCCGAAACCTCTGAAGTGCGAGCATCTGACAATGCTCCGGTTCGCCTGCGCATCGAGCGGCGTGGAGCACAACTCATGATGTATGTGGGCCAAACGGAACAGAGCCTGGTACGTTCGGGAACTACAACCGTCGATTTTCAGGGCCCGGTCTATGTCGGCCTGGGTGTTTGCTCGCACGATGCGAATGTTCTGGAGACCGCGATATTTTCAAACGTCAGCATCCAGGAGCTCCCGGCAACAGACCCGAATCGGAATCCGAGCACAGTCCGCAGCAAGATCTCAATCTATGATCTTGAGAGCAAGAGCGTTCACGTTGTTTACGCGGAGGATAAACTCTGGGAAGCGCCCAACTGGTCTCCCGACGGAAAGTATCTTGTGGCGAACTCGGGGGGCAGGCTGTACCGCTTCGTTCTGGATGCGCGAGGCGAAGCGCAGCCTCAGGCGCTCGCCCTGGATCCCGCCTATAAATGCAACAACGACCATGGTCTTTCGCCGGACGGGAAACGGCTGGCGTTTTCCGCCGAACACGCCCCTCAAAAAGGATCACAGGTCTACGTAGCCGCCGCAGACGGCACCAAGCCGCAACTGCTGACGGCGCATATTCCGAGTTATTTTCACGGCTGGTCGCCGGACAACCACTGGCTGGCTTTTGTCGGAGAGCGCGGCGGCCACTTTAATATCTATCGAGTCCCGGTGAATGGCGGGGAGGAGGAGCGGCTCACATCCAATCCTGCTTTTGATGATGGGCCCGATTACTCGCCCGACGGAAAGTGGATCTATATCAATTCCTATCGCTCCGGAGGCTGGGATATTTGGAGATTCCCAGCCGCGGGTGCGGGGGCCGACGACCATGACGCGGTGCGCATTACCGCCGATGCCCAGGAAGACTGGTTCCCTCATCCCTCCCCGGATGGCAAGTGGCTTCTCTTGCTATCATTCCCGCCGGGCACTAAAGGGCACGACTTCAAGACTGCAGTCCAGTTGCGCATGATGCCACTGCCGGCGGCCAAGGCGGATTCCACTCCGTCGGCGGAGGGGGATCGCGCCATTCAGGTCTTGACGAGATTCTTCGGAGGCCAAGGTACGATCAATGTTAATTCCTGGTCGCCTGATTCGAAGAAGTTTGCGTTCGTAAGTTACGAGTTGTTGCCTTAGAACTGCTTCAGCGCAAACCTGGAAAGTGGGGTACTTGCTAGGTAGTGGGCAGAGCTCTAAAAACAACGCTGATCACCGCATATCCAGCGGCTGGCGTTGATGTCAGGGTGGGGACTAGCTGAGGCAGTTCTCAGCTCTCGATTCTCAGGTGAAAAGCAATCACTTGGCTTGCGCGGATGGCCCTCAAGTAGCGGGAGACGGGGGTACTTGCTAGGTAGTGGGTAGGACCCTAAAACAACGCTAATCGCCCGCATATCTAGCGGCTAACGTTGATGTCAGGGCGGGGGACTTGCTGAGGCAGTTCTCAGTTCTCAGAAAAACTCAACGCGGATGGACGCGGATTGCTCGGACCGGTTTAGGGGGTACCCCCCTTACCAGGTTGGGTCGTGAAGAAGAAGCTCTTATCCCTTAGCTTTAGCCAAAACCAAAGCTCACCAGAGGCGTTCAAGCCATAAAGTTTTCAAAGAACGTTAGGGCTTTTTTTCTAACAAGCCCGCATCCTTGGATGCAGATACACGCCCGGCGCACCGGGGCAGGCTTCCAGGGACGATGATAGTCCAAGCTTGCTCAGAAATTAAGGCTTTGATACCACAATGGGGCCATGATCTTCAGTGGGCGGGAAATGGTAACAAGCTAGGATCGGCCACCCTCGAGAGCAGTGATGATCAAAAGGCTTTTAGCTCTGATTGGATAAGAGCGAAAACCAATCAGTTTGCGGAGGGCATCAGCCGAGTAACATTCATTACGTAACGGCACTCTTTTCCAGAGTTTAGTCTGTTCAACCGAGACACTTCCTGCTCAGCAGCGAGCTTTGAAGAAAACACCTTAACCACAGCGATGCTGTTCTCCGGGCTGTCCGCGTTTACAGGAAGATCAATTCTCACAATTGCATACAGATGTCGGAATTTGGAATGCGGCGTTTCGCTTATGCCCATTGTCAGTGGCCGTGCCTCAGTGAACCAATATTTTCGCCCAATAATTCAGTTGTTTCTAATGCAAGTTCCTATCCCGCACTCTTCGTTGATAGGTTTCGTCCATGAATTGATTCCATAACTCCAAGGTTTGAGGACCAAAGTACTTTTTGATTTCTCCAACGTGGTCGCACGACAAGAAGGTTTCGAGGCACTCGTGAACCAAGTCGCGCATGTAGGAGTCTCCACCTTCGAGAGATCTTTCAAGAAAATCCATGCCCTTCTTCAATTCTTCCCAATCAGATAAGAACGCCTGATCACACATATACCTTGCCAGATCGTTGATGATCAGATAACCGAGATTGTCAGGTATCCATTCGGGATCAATCACAAATCCGGTGATAGCGGACTGCAACTCCATAATCAGGGTGTCTTTGTTTATACCCATACTCATGCTGTTGGAAGTTCGATCTTAAATCTGTTTCCAATCTATCTTTGCAGTCCAGAGCTTTCCTCTTCCGCCCCGTCAGCGTTGTGAACCTTCGGGAAAAAAGCATAAGCGCTCAGAACTGCTTCAATCCAAACCCGAGCAGAAGCTCTGAAGCGCTAACTTCTACGATCCTCACGCGATTTCCTGACGCCAGGTAGAAATGGAATCTTGAAGTGGTTCCTCGGGCAGTAATATCGGCTGTACCTCGTCCATTGGATTCGATGGAATAGGAGCCGCTTAAGGGAGCATCGGCGGTGAGCGTGCCGTTGTTGTTTACGTCCTCAGTACCAGTAAGGTTGCCGCTTCCATCGGCCGACATCTGGGCAGAAACTGCCAGGCCAAAACCCGCGGTAGCAGTCGCGCCGTCTAATTCGAAGCCAAAATTTCCATTTAAAGAAGAGGTCGAAAAGCCGCTGTTCTGGCTACTTTCTATGTTCCCGGATACAACGGCATTGGAGTCAGTATCCATGAAAAACGTTACTGTCGGCGAGACTACATAAAACACGAAGTGAGTTGCGCCAAACGTGCTGTTCAAAGTGGCTGTGCCTCGGCCATTGGAAGCGATACTGTAGCTCCCGCTAAATGCAAGATTCTCCGCGACCCCACCTGCGTTATTCTCGTCTTCCACTCCCAGACTAATGTTCCCGGCGCCATCTGCGTTAAAGCGGCCGACTGCGGCGAACACTCCTGACGTTGTGACTCCGCCTTCGGAGAAGACGTAGGCACCGCCTAAAGAGCCATTGGAGAATGTGCTGGCGCTGCGCCGGTCGGCAAAGCCCAGAAATGCCGGGGTGAAGTCCAGACCAATGAACAAGACCTCATTGCTGTTGACAATGTAGAAAGCGTAATGAGTAGTCTTGCCGTTATTAATGGTTGTGGCGGTGCCGCGGCCGTTGCTGCCCAAAGTGTAGCTTCCCGTGAACGTGTCGCTGCTGAGAATTCCTCCGTCATTCACGTCTTCGGCCCCGCTGAAAATGTTCCCGGAAGCATCAGCGTTGAGTTTGCCAACAGCGGTCGTAACTTTACCGTCGCCGCCGGCGCCGGCAAACAAAAATGCAAACTCACCTTGCAGCGTGGAGTTCATAAATGCATTTACGTCTTGCAATACTATTGTTCCCGAGCCTTGCGCGGAGGCGTTGAACTCTATGAGGGTTCCCGCCCCACTCGCGGTGATGACAAACCTTAGCGTGTCACCCGTGCTGAGAGTGGCGCTGCCGCGCCCATCGAGCCCAACACTGTATGTGCCGGTAAAAGCGGCGCCGGCCTGGACGCTTTGTCCATTGAAGTCTTCGACACCACTGAGATGACCGTTACCATCTGCTAAAAAGTCGCCTGCAGCCAGGAAAATGACCTGCGAGTCCGCCCCGTTGAATTGAAACGCATAGTGTCCATTCAAACTAGCATTGGAAAAGCCAACCGTAGCGCTTGTGGTGCCGGTGGTGGGCCCGACGGTTGCGCTGATGGTTGCGCCGGCTCCCACCGTGTTGCCCGTAATCAACCCCGAGGTATTGACGGAAACGCCACCGGAATTGTTGGATGACCAGACCGCGAAGTTTGTGAGATCGCTCGTACTGCCATCCATGAAGTGGCCAATTGCCGCTAATTGCAGCGTGCCCGCAAGCGCCACTTGTGGATTAGGAGGTGAAATGGAAATTGAAGTTGGCAGAATGACCGTCAACTGGGTTGAACCCATCATTGCATTGTATTGGGCGGAAATCGTGGTTGTGCCTGGACCCTGGCTTGTAACCAAGCCGGTGGTTGCGCCTACCGTGGCCACGCCGCTACTTGTTGAGTTCCAGGTGGAGGAGCTCGTTACATTCACAGTGCTGTTATCGGAGTAGACGGCGAAAGCGGAGTACTGCTGCGTCAAGCCAAACCCCAGCGAAAAATTCTGTGGAGCAACGCTCACGCGTTGAAACACAGGTGGCGTTACCGTGAGCGTGGTTGACCCGTTTTTGCCGCTGAAGCTAGCCGTAATCAGAGTTGAGCCTTGGTTGAGCGTGCGGGCAAGACCCCCTGTCACGGTTGCTACCGAAGTCATGGTCGAGCTCCAGGTGGCGGCTGCGGTCACGTCCTGTGTGCTGCTGTCTGAAAAAGTGGCGGTTGCCGTGAACTGTTGTTTCAATCCTTTTGGCACAGAAGGAGTAGCCGGCGTAACTGCGATCGAAGAGACGGTAGGGCCGTTAGGAATGACCGTGAATGTCGTTGATGAATGAAACGGCCCGCTGGTGGCGCTGATGGTTACAGTTCCGCGGCTGATGGCTGTGATGTTTCCCGAATTGCTGATGCTGGCAATGCCGGTGTTCGAGGATACCCACGTAACCCGTTGCGTCACATCTTTTCCACCCGATTTGTTCCCGATGAATGCAAACCGCGCCGTCATCTGCTGCGGAGTTCCAACTGTGGTGAAAGAATTGCCAGGACTGATGGTGAGCAGAACCGGCCCAACCTGGGCCAAGGCCTGGGATATGACTACACCTGCGAAGAGCCCGGCCAGCAATAACCGCGTAAGTAAACGCATTTTCACTCTCGAGTGGGAGGCGGCCCCATCATTATATTTAACTTCGCCTGTTTAGGAATCCCTCTATTGTAAGATGTGTCATTTTTGAAGAGAGTCTTGGAATATTTTTCTTTTTAGGAACTTACGCGGCCTGCCTGGCGCACAAAATCCGTGGGTCAATCCTAGCTGGTGTTAATGAAAAACTAATGAAAAATCAGGCATAAATCCGCGGGCTGGACTTCGCTTGTGCCCCGTTTCCTCGCTCCCAGAGGGCGAAGTTGATAGACTACGCAGTTACCCAAGCCACAGAGCGGGGAATCACCGGGAATGTCG
>Ga0222749_10000646_pt1 | contig 20330 bp, 14 predicted proteins | sample IncBWH2Mmetat_FD_197234 | JGI IMG/M metagenome (GOLD analysis project Ga0222749, IMG submission 197234) | Metatranscriptome of lab incubated forest soil microbial communities from Barre Woods Harvard Forest LTER site, Petersham... | ecosystem: Environmental > Terrestrial > Soil > Temperate... | reverse complement strand
TAACCGGTACCAGACGATCGACGTCGTGCGCGCGGTCGCGGAGTCGGGCCGGTCGGGCGAGATCTCGCTCTACACGGGGAACGACGACACGATCCTCCAGGACCTCCTCACCGAATACCGCTTCGGCGGGGCTCGGATGCGGATCGTGGGAGGCCTGCTGGGCCACTGGTCGGTCTGGACGAGGAAGGCGGTCGAGCTCCTGGAGGAGGCGCACCGGACCCAAGGGGCCCCGCCGGAGCTGCTCTCCCGGGCCGTCGAGATCACCGACTCGAATGCCGCCTTCTTCGACGCAGCCCACGGCTTCGCCGGCTGCATCGCGGGGCTGCACGAGGTGCTGCGGCGGCAGGGGCTCCTCGAGGGGACCTGGTGCCTGGACCCAAAGGAGGGGCTGTCCCCCGGCCAGGCGGCCGAGATTGACCGCGTCTACCGATCCTACCCTCACCTCAACGACGACGAGTTCGTGGCGAAGCACCGGGATCGCTGGCTCGCGTAGCCGGCCGGCCATCGTCCCGGACTATTGATGCTGACTCGTCCGGCGTGAATGGACGTCTCCTCCCCTCTACCGGCGGTCCGGAGCACGTCCCCGCGGGCCACCTTCCCGAGCCGACTTCAGGTGATCTTCAGAGCGATCAGATCATAGACCGGCCGTGCGGGATCGTAGGTCGTCGTCCCCCGCTGAACGAACCGAAAGCCCAGCCGCTCGAATGGCGACCGCTTCCGGAGAAGCGGATCCAGTTCGGGATCCTTCTCCAGCGCCGCCGCGAGCTCGCGGTTTTCACAAAGGACCGTCCGTTGACCCTCGGACCCCGTGACCACCAGGAGGGGGAGCCCCCCCGGTTCGAGCGACGCGAGGCCTCCCTCCTCCTCATCGGACGAGAGAGGATCGAGATCGGTCAGCCCCGAGGCCCACTCCCGCAGCTGCTCGCGCACCGAGCCGATGTGTTCGGCGCCGGCGATCGATTGGACGTCCCCCCGCGCCGTGACGGCTCCGGCCAGGGCGGAAAGCTCCTTCAGGTACTCGTTTTTCTGCGCCTCCGGGATGAAATACATGACGATCAAATGGACCTTCCGCCCGTCTTCGGCGCCGTAGTCGATTCCCCCCGGGCTCCAGCCCAGCGCGCAAAGGAGCTCTCCGTCCCCGGGCACGCGGGCATGGGGACAGGCCACGCCCAGACTCCGGCCGGAATTGCACACCACTTCCCTCTTCAGGATGGCCTCCGCCAGATCGACGCCCGGCGAAAAATCGGGGACCGCCTCAATCAGGTGCGCGAGGCTCCTGAGCGAATGCTCCTTGTCGGTGGAGGGGAGTTCCACCAGCCTTCCAGCCTGGATCGCGAAGAGCATGCTTTTCATGGTTGCATCCGATCTCGATGGGGAGGTGAAAGGGGCTACTCCATGTCCTTCAGGGCCCACTCGAACTCGGGCCGACTCCGGGCGAGCCGGACGCACCCGTTCCAGCGGAGTATCGCCTCGTCGTTTCCCGGGGGACGGATCTTCTCGGCCTCCGCGTAGCACTTGAGCGTCTCATAGAGGAGCGCCGTGACGTTGTACGGGGGCTGCCCGGCCCGCAATTCCGCCTTCGCGCGGCGCTCCCGGAGCAGGCCCTTGAGATAGTGCCGCTCGTAGGGGTCCTTGAGGCTGGCGAACAGCCGTTCGGCCTCGAGATACGGATCCTTCTTCTTCCCGATGAACTGATCGGTCAGGGACAGCCCCAGGAGCCGGATCGCCTGCTGATTCTCGGGCTCCACGGCCAAGACGTCCCGACAGATGGACTCCGCCTCGACCGGCTGGTGGAGGTACCGGTATACGGTGACTTTCTGAAGGGCCGCGGGAACGGCCTCCTTGGAGATCGTCTTGAGCGTGAGCTCCATAATCATTCTCCCATCGCTGGATTGGCGCCCTTCGAGGACCCGGGTTCGCCCGTATCGGAGGCCGCCAGCACCTCCTCTTCCTCCGTCCGGGTCGGCAGCTGGGGCGTGGCGATCCGGTAGAGCACCGGGACGACGAAAAGAGTGAGGAGGGTCGAGCTCAGGAGCCCGCAGACGATGACCGTGGCGAGCGGCCGCTGGACGTCGCTGCCGAGGTCCGTCGCGAGCGCCGCCGGAAGGAGCCCCAGAATCGCCACGATCGAGGTCATCAGGACCGGCCGCAGGCGGCTCTTGGCCCCCTCGACGATCGCCTCGTCCATGGGGTGTCCCTGGATGCGGAGGCTCGTGATCCACTTGACCATCAGGACCCCGTCCATGATGGCCACTCCGAAGAGGGCCAGGCAGCCGACCACGGAGGAGACGTTCATGTGCATCCCGCGCATGGCCAGCGCGAGGGCTCCCCCGGCGAAGGCGAAGGGGACCGAGAGGATGACGACGCACGCCGACTTGACCGACTTGAAGGTGACCACGAGCAGGATGAAAATGAGTCCGATCGTCAGGGGAATGAGCGTCCCGAAATGCTTCTTGGCCCTGGCCAGATTCTCGAACATCCCCAGCCAGCTCACGCTGTACCCGTCGGGAAGCTTGATCTCCCTGGCGAAAAGATCCTGGGCTTCGGACACGAACCCCCCCTGGTCGCGTCCGAAGATGTCGCACCGCACGGTGAGCCGGCGGTGCCCGCCTTCCCGGGCAATCAGCGTCTGGCCATCCTCGAGCCTGATCTCGGCGAGCTGCGAGAGGGGCACGGGAAGCCCCTCCGCGTTGAACACCGGCAGGCGGCCGACGTCCTCCGGAGACCGGAGATGCTCCTTCCCGAACTTCGCGACCACGTCGAACCGGCGCTCCCCCTCGTAGATCTGGGTCACCGGGGCGCCTCCGAGCGCCGTGTTGATGAGCAGGTTCACGTCGTCCATCCGGACGTTGTTCCGGGCCGCGAGCGCCCGGTCGGGCCGGATGATGAGCTGGGGCTGGGGCCCCTCCTGCTCGATGGAGACGTCCACGGCGCCGGGAACCCGTCGGATCAGCTCGACCATGCGGCGGGCCAGGCCCATGAGGACGCCCGAATCGTCCCCGGAGAAGTCGATGGCCAGGTTCGCCGAGGTGCCGTTCGAATCCTCCGTGACGCTGTCGATGATGGGCTGCGTGAAGTTGAACCGGCACGTGGGGAACTCCTCCCGGAACCGGGCCCCGATCCCCCGCTCCAGCTCCTCCTTGCTCCTCACCTTCGCCCATTCCTCCTGGGGCCGGGGCGCGATCATCATCTCGATCCGGCTGGGGGGGAAGGGATCGGTCCCGCTGTCGTTCCGGCCGGCCTGGACGATGGCAAACTTGACGTCGGGGAACTCCAGGCAGATCTCCCGGAGGCGCTTCCCGTAGGCCGCCGTCTCCTCCAGGGCCGTCCCCTCGGGGAAATTCACCCGGACCCAGGTGACCCCCTCGTCCAGGTACGGAAGGAATTCGGTCCCGAGGCGCGGGAGAACCGAGAGAAAGGTCACCCCCAGGAGCGAAATGACCGCGACGAGGACGCCCCACCGGAGCCCAAGGAGCGCCTCCAGGATCCGCCCGTACAGGGACCTCAGCCAGCGGAGGACGGGATTTTCGTAGTCCTCATAGCCATTCTTGAAGAACAGAACCGCCAGCGCCGGCGCGACGAAGAGCGCAAAGAGCACGGCCCCCCCCAGGGCGAACACCAGGGTCAGCGCCATCGGCCGGAAGAGAAGGCCTTCGATGTTCGTGAGCGACAGGAGCGGCACGTATCCCGCGATGATGATGAGGACCGAAAAGAAGATCGGCCGTTCCACCTCGAGCGCCGCGGCATGGACCGTGTGGAGCACGCTCCACCGCCCGCCCGACTTGTGTTCGGCCGCCAGGCGGTGCACGATGTTGTCCATCATGATGACCGCGCCATCGACGATAATCCCGAAATCGATGGCTCCCACCGTGAGAAGGCCGATGGGAATGCCCGACAGTTTCGTGAGGATGAGAGCGAAGAGGAGGGAGAACGGAATCGTCAACGCCACGAGCACGGCCATCTTCGGGCTTCCCAGGAACATGAGGAGGACGAGGACGACGAGCGCGATTCCCGCGAACACGCTGTGGGAGACGGTGCGGAGGGTGCTCTTGACCAGGTAGGATCGGTCGTAGAAGGAGTGGACCTTGACCCCGGGCGGCAGCCGGGTGCTGTTGAGCTCCTCGACCGCGTCGTTGATCTCCAGGAGAACCTCCGACGGGTTCTCGCCCTTCCGAAGGAGGACGATCCCCTCGACGGAGTCGTCATTCCGGTCCTTCCCGAAGATCCCGGAGGGAGTCTGGTGGCCGAGCTCCACGACCGCCACGTCGCGGACGTAGACGGGGGTCCCGCCGATCGACTTGACGAACACCGCCCCGAGGTCCGCGGTGCTGGCCAGGATCCCCTGCCCCCGCACGACGAAGGACATGCTGCCCCGACGGAGGTAGCTTCCGCCGCCGTTGGAATTGTTCGTGCTGAGCGCGGCCGTCACGTCGCCCAGCTGAAGACCGTACCGCTCCAGCTCCTGCGGCTTGAGGGTCACGCTGAACTGCTTGGCCAGGCCCCCGAAATTCGAATCGTCCGCGACGCCCGGGACCCGGAGGAGTCTCGGAGTCACCACCCAGTCGTTCAGGGTCCGCAGTTCCATCAGGTCGTGGGTCCCGTCGCTGCGGATCTCGTACCGGTAGATCTCCCCGTAGGCGGTGGCGTACGCCCCCAGGGCCGGCTGGGCGCCGCCCGGGAGCGTCAACTCTCCCAGTTTCTCCATGACCCGCATCCGCGCCCAGTAGCCCTCGACGTCCTCTTCGAATTCCAGCTGGACGAGGGACAGGCCGAAGATGGTCCGTGAGCGGATCACCTTGACGCGCGGGACGTTCCCCATGGCCAGCTCGATCGGGATGGTGACCTGCCGCTCGACCTCCTCGGCGGCATAGCCGGGGTAGGTCGTGATCACCTGCACCATCTGGGCCGAGATGTCCGGGTAGGCGTCGACCTTCTGATTGAGGTAGGACCAGACGCCGAGCGCGGAGGCCACGAGGGCGAAGATCAGGACCAGCCAGCGGTGCCGGAGGGCCTGCGTCAGTAGGGCGGCGATCATGGCGGACCCTTATTTCCCGAGGGCCTGGACCATGTAGGGTTTCAAGAGGATGGCCCCCCGGCCCAGGACTTCCCCGCCTTCCTTCAAGCCGCCTCGAACCTCCACCCGGTCTCCGTGGGATTCTCCCACGTCGACCTCCTGGACGTCCCAGGGACCCGAGGCCCTCCGGGTCAGGACGTAGTCCTTTCGACCCACATGGACCACGGCTTCGGGGGGAACGAGCACGGCATCCCTGGAGTCCGTCCCAATTCCCACATCCGCGAACATGCCGGGTTTGAGCTTGTGGTCCGGATCATCCAGATCGAAGAGGACCCGGAGCGTCCGTCGGTCGCTGGACAGGGTCGAGACGATCCGCGTGATGTGCCCCGGGAACGACTGGTCCGGGATGCCGTAGAACCGCGCCGTGCAGGACTGCCCCTCGATCACACCCCTCATCTGGACTTCGGGCACCTGGGCGACGACGATCGCGACGTCGGTTTCGTTGTCGAGCGAGGCCGGATCGATCCCCGCCTGGACGAGCGCCCTCTCCGCCGCGGCCCGGTTCCGGAGCGCGGTGTTCACGGCGGATTCGGCATCAAACTCGTCCTTCTGGGTCTGGATCTGGGCCTGGAGAAGGTCGGCCTGCGACGCCCGGAGATCCTTCACCGCCTCCGTCCCGGTCTCCTCGACCAGTTTCTTGAGACGCTCGAAGATGTCGGTGAAACGCGCGATTTGGGCCTTGCCCAGTTCCCGGGTCTTCCCGAGCTGCTTGGTGCCGTACTCGACGTCATTCTGGGCCCGGCGCCAGTCGGCGTAGGCGCCCGACACGTCCGCGCTCTGGAACTGCCACCGATCCTGGGGCTTCTCGAAACCCCGGCGGGAATGCGCCGCGACGGACGCGGTGACGGACAGAAGCGGGATCGTGACCTTCTCGGTCCGGACGGCATGTTTGGGGATGGTTCGTTCGAAGGCGCTCCCGGCGTCCACTTCGACCTGCCGGGGTCCCACGACGCGGGCGACGGCGGGTGCGACCGACAGGTCGCGCTCCTTGGCCGGAACGCGGGCCGGCGGGCGGGCGATCACGTAGACCAGGACGGCCACGCCCACCGAGGAGACCGACATCCAGAGGTTCCGAGAGAGCTCGATCCGGGTCATCTTCTCCCCCTCATTTGAGTATCAGCGTGCCCGCGGCGGTATTGATCTGGTGGAGCGCGTGCCAATACGCGGACTGGACCGCGATGTGGAGCCTCTGGGCATCGCGGTAGGCGCGTTCGGCATCCAGGACCTCCAGAACCGTCCGTCCCCCCGCCTGATAGGCGGCTTCCATCCGGTCTCGCACGGTCCTGGCCAGTTCGAGCTGGGTCTTGTCCTCGGCGGTCACGGCCGCATGCGCCGCGCGGAACCCGTCGACGTCCTGGGCGAGTTCGGCCCGCAGACCGGCGCGCTTGGCATCCAGGGAGAGACGGGCCTGACGGGCCTGGGATTCAGCCTTGGCGATGTTGCCCTGGTTCCGGTCGAAGAGCGGCAGGGTAAATCCAAGCGAGGCCTCCCACTCGCTCAGATTCTTCAGCCCCACGGGACTCTGGTACTGGTAGAGGTACCCGCCGGTGACCGAGAGCTGGGGCAGGCCCTGAAGGCTTTGGCTCCGGGCCTCCGCAAGCCAGCGCTCCACCTGGCGACGGAGCGAGACGACGTCGGGCCGGACCTGCTCCGCCGTCGCGACGAGGGATTCGAGGCCGGGCGGTTCCAGGGGAGTCTGGATCTCCAGCGATCCCACGACGTCGAACGCGGGCTCAGCCGCGACCCGTCCCAGGAGCGCGCGGAGCAGGGCGCGGGCGGCGAGATCCAGGGTCACGGCCGTCCGGACATCCTGGGTGCTGATCGCCACGGCCAGCCTCGCACGGTCCAGGTCCACGGCCGGCGCACCCCCCAGTTCGACCCGCCGGCGCGTGAGGGCCTCGACCCGCTTCAGGTCCTCCAAGTCCACCTGCAGGAGGGCCAGGTGCGCCTTCGCCGCCAGGAGATCGAAGAAGGCTGAAGCCACCAGCCCCGAGCGTTGCCGCTTGAGTTCGGCATAGTCGGCCCCCGCCACGTCCACGGCACGGCGCGCACTTTCCTTCTGGGCGCCGAACTTGCCGAATAAGAGAGGATCGAGCTGGATCCCCAGGTCCACGGTGTACTGGGGGGGACCGCCCGGATTGGTCACGCTGTAGGCGGTCCCCGGACCTGCCTGGAGCGTGGTCCCCACCGCGAGCGTCGGATTGGGATAGAGCGAGGCGGTCTTGAGATCGGCCCGGGACTGGATCACCGTCTCGGCGCCCGCCAGGAGATCGGGCGCCTGGGCGAGCGCCTCAGCGAGGGCCTCCTCGAGGGTCAGCGTGGGCTTGAGCGGGACCGGGGCGGGTCGCGGGGGAGCGTACTCCGGCAAGGGGGGTAGATCCCCGACCGGCTCAGGACGATCGCCCGGAACGGGAAGGGTTGCGGGCTCGTAATACGCAATGCCCCCCCGGCACCCGAGGGCCAGGGGGACTGCCAGGAGGAGCAGCCAGGCCCCGCCAGGCCCCAGTGAGGCGCTCCTGGGGAGGCGCCCGCCGTGAGTCATCCTCAAGGATCGTGGCCGTCCGAACATGCGGCTCTACCATTCTTTTTCGCAAGGAGAGAAGGATCTCTCCCGCCTCGCACCGTCCACCTTCCGCGTGGACCGCGCCTTGGGGCGACGGCCGCAGCCACTCAGGGCCATTTCCTGTCAAACCCAAGGCGTTTGCCGGCCGGGAAGAGGAGGGGGCCATCGGCGCCGTCCTGGAGAGACCCTCCCCGATCCTCCTCGCGCGCGACTCTAGGGAATCCTCATGAACCATTCATGCGGGGGTTGTAAACATGAGGTTAAGACCCCTCCGCCCGGACTCCCGCCTGGCGCCAGGCGAATCGCCTCGGTCCACGTCATCGACGAGCGGGGGACGGGCCGGGCCCGGAGACGGGAGGCGGGACGGCTCCAGACCCCGGGGAGTCAAGAGACCGCCCTGAGAGTCGGGAAACCTGATTGTAATGCAAAGGCTTCGCGAACGAACGCCCCCGTCCATCGACTCCTCCGAGCGCTCGGAGTAGACTCCCTGCGGGAGGTGGCGGATGAATTCGACCCCGGCGTCCACCGAGAGCGACCATCGCGCTCGAATGCATCGCGAACTCTTGGATGCTCTGGACGAGGAGATTGAGCTGGAGATTGAAGATCGGGTGCGAAGTGGCGAACCGAACACCGAGCCCCAGAAGGAAACGGACAAGGAAATCCGGGGACGCTACTTCCGGGAGCTGATCCGGCTGCAGGCAGAGCTGATCAAGCTCCAGGACTGGCTCGTGGCCACCAAGAGCAAGATCGTCGTGCTCTTTGAGGGCCGCGACGCGGCGGGGAAAGGCGGCGCGATCAAGCGCATCACCCAGCGCCTCAATCCCCGAGTCTGCAGGGTCGCCGCGCTTCCCGCCCCGACAGAACGCGAGAAGACCCAGTGGTATTTCCAGCGCTACGTCTCGCACCTGCCGGCGGCAGGCGAGATGGTGCTCTTCGATCGCAGCTGGTACAACCGGGCCGGGGTGGAGCGCGTCATGGGCTTCTGCTCCGGTGATGAGTACGAGGAGTTTTTCCGCTCGGTTCCCGAATTCGAGAAGATGCTGATCCGATCGGGGATTCGATTGGTCAAGTACTGGTTTTCAATCACCGACGAGGAGCAGGAGTTCCGCTTCAGCTGCCGGATCCACGATCCCATGAAGCAATGGAAGCTCAGCCCCATGGATGTCGAATCCCGACGTCGTTGGGAGGACTACACGGAAGCCAAGGAGGTGATGCTGCAGCGCACCCACATTCCGGAGGCGCCCTGGTGGGTCGTCCAGGCCTGCGACAAGAAAAAGGCCCGACTCAACTGCATCCATCATCTGCTCAGCTTGGTCCCCTACCACGAGATCCTCCGCGCGGGGGTCGAAATCCCCGAGCGCGTTCACCACCCCAACTACCATCGCCATCCTGTGCCGAAGGAGATGTTCGTTCCCGAAGTGTTCTAGCCTCCCCCGGGGCGCCCGGAGCCGGGTCGAGCCGCGCGAACAAGAGGGCCGTCCCCCTTCCCCGGGGGGCGCCGCCTCCCCAGCAGATCATGGGCTCAAGAACCTCATGTCAGCGTTCGGTGAAGATGGGGATTCATTTGTGATGATTCGTCGGGCCAAGCGCTATTCTAAGGTGAAGGGACCGGGGTGACAGGGCCCGAGGCCGGCAAGCTCTGGAAGGAACGAGGACGTGGCTACCCGACGGCGATTCGTCCGATGCCCCCAGTGCGGTTTCGAACACCTGAACTTCGGAGAGCCCGCCGTCACGAAAGGCACCCGGGTATCCACCCCCTGGCGCTGCCCGAAATGCAAGTGGTGGGGCGACCTTCTCGAGGATCGAAGCATGACCCAAAATCCTCCCCGACCGGCTTGAGGGACGCGCCTCCCCCGGGCCCAGATCCATCGAAGAGGCGGGAACTCACCCCTTCTTCCCATCGGCGTCAAGTCAGCGGCCGGATCCAAGTGCTGCTGGCCGCGGGCGATTCCAGCATTTTCACCTGTCCCGTCATCACGTCGTAGACTCCCCCTGCGACCAAGACCCTAAGCCGGGACCGGAGTTCCGACACGGAATGAAGGACATTCGCCTCGATCGCGTCCTCCAGGCTCGCCTGGAAGGGGAGCGGCCGGGTGGCCCGCCGGATCTGCTGGGTGATCGGGAAGTGGTCGCAGGTGCCCTCCCGCTCAAGCCGGACGGCGCTGCAGTCCGAATGCCCCAGGACGAGCACCAGGGGGCATCCCAGCCCCTGGGCGATCTCGAGGGAGGAGACGACCTCCGGGATGACGATGTTTCCGGCCAGACGGACCGCATAGAGGCTTCCGGGACCGCAGCCGAAGATGGCTTCCGGCACGACGCGCTCGTCGACGCAGGTCAGGAGGGCCGCCCGGGGCCGGCGGACCGTCCCCGGGCCCCTGGATCGGCCGGCATTCTGGAGGAGCCCGAGCAGGACCTGGGTCGCATCTCCCGCAGAACGGCCTGGAACGGGCGACCCCCGGCCGGATCCATGGATGTCCATGTAGGAGAGGGCGTCGACGGTGAGCCGGATGTGCGCGAATCCTAGGATTTCGAGGCGGAATCCCCCATTTGGGGGAGGGAGTTCCTAGTCGGGCTTTTGCTGGACGATCACCACGAAGCCGGTATTCCCCACCGGCCAGAAGCCGGCCAGCCATCGACCCCTGAATCGGGCGTCCCGCGCTCCGAACGGGTCCAGATAGTCACCCCTCTCCAGGTCCGAAGTCGGCCGGCCCTCCGTCATGGAAAGTTCCTGCTCGCAGTTCCGAGGGAAGACGGCGGGAAACGTCCTCTTGTCAAACGGCACCGCCTCCTGGCCGGGGATCACGGCCGGGTGGAGGAGAACGACGAACTCCGGGGGATCTCCCATCGGCCGGAGATCCCGGGGAGGGGACGGGTCCCAGGGCGCGACGAGCACCACCTTGTGCAGGTCGTCGTGCATGTGGGGCACTCCCAGCGTCGGATCGGTCGTGACGGAGACCGCCACGATGCCCAGGGTGACCCCGGCCTCGGCGATCGGGGCGCAAATGTCGAACTTGTCGAGGCCGTCCGCCTGTGAACGGTAGACGCTCGAGACGTGGACCGAGCCCAGGCCGGCCCGCCCGATGTGCCTCAGGGTGCCCTTCAGGTAGTCGCGCTCCTTGAAATTCACCCCCGTGATCGTGGCGGGCTGCCTCGCCATCATGACCCCGTCGGAGTCCATGATCTGCCAGTTCACCACCATGGGCTCCTTGGGGAGGGAGTCGACGAAGGCCTGAAGCGCTTGGCCTCGGGCCTTCCCTTGAGCTCCTCCGGGTCGGCGGACGGACGCTCCTTCACGGATCGCCTCCACTCCGAGAGCAGCCCGACCAGCTCGGGAGAACGCGCGATCGTCTCCACCCGGGTGCCCCACTCCTGGATCCGGTTCAGGATCACGCTCGAGGCGAACCGGGCCGTGAAGACCAGGCCCTTCATCGTCGCGGCCTCGGCTGCCCGCTTCCCCGCCAGATGGAGCATCGTTCCCATTGCGGAGGCGATCAGGAACACCGCGGCCCCGAGAGCGAATCCCGCGCCCGCGGGATTCCGCCGGCACCAGCTCCAGGCCCGGACCACCGGGTGCACGGGCCGGGCCTCAATGGGTTCGCCGTTGAGCCATCGCTCGAGATCCCTGGCCAACCCGAGCGCCGATCCGTACCGCCGCTCGGGTTCCTTCTCCAGGCACTTCAGGCAGATGGCCTCCAGGTCCCGCGCGAGGTGCCGGTTGAGCCCGCGCGGTGGGAGGGGATCCTTCTTTCTGATCCTGTCGAGCGTGTCGATCTGGTTCTTCCCCTGAAAGGGCGGCCTTCCGGTGAGGAGCTCGTACAGGATGACGCCCAGGCTCCAGATGTCCACCGACGTGGTCAGGGGGTGAACCTTGTCGCTGAGCTGCTCGGGCGCCATGTAGGCCAGCGTGCCCAGGACGATGTTCGACTCGGTGAGCCGCTCCCCCCCTTCCACGCGCATCGCGAGTCCGAAGTCCGTGACGTGCGGCCGTCCGGCCCGGTCCACCAGGATGTTCCCCGGCTTGAGATCGCGGTGGATGATTCTCCGCTGATGGGCGTGATGGACGGCCCGCGCCACGAGCGCGATCAGGCGACCTGCCTCCCGCGGCTCGGATATACAGTCGCGATCGTGTCGATCCAGGGTGTGGCCCTCGATCAGCTCCATGGTGAAGTACTGCTGCCCCTCGTGCTCGCCGAACTCGTAAATGGGGACGATGTGGGGATGGCTGAGGGACGCGGCCGCCTTGGCCTCGGTGCGGAAGCGCTGGACATCCTCGTCCGTCGCCACTCGCCCCGCCCGGATCATCTTGAGCGCCACCGTCCGGTTGAGGGCGGCCTGCTTGGCCCGGTAGACGACCCCCATCCCCCCCCGGGCGATCTCCCCCAGGATTTCGTAGGCGCCGATGATCTGCCCCTTCCGGACGTGATGGGCGGACGAGGCCCATTCCCGAAGCGGGCGCGACAGCCGGTCGACCTCGTGATGGTTCTCTAGGAAGAGGTCCAATTCGGAGGCCAGCTCGGGATACCGGGAGAGGAACTCCCCCCGATGGGGGGGGCGACCCGTCTCGGCGGCCCTCATGTAGGCGGCGATCGCCTCCCCTAGCCGCTCATCCGGATCGGCTCCAGGGTCTTCCTTCATGGATCATCCCCTCCCCTTCATCTGTTCCGTCAGGTTCCTGAGTCCCCGGTGAAGGAGCGCCGCAACGGCCGCTTCGCTCCTCCCCAGGAGAGAGGCCACTTCGGCCAGGGACCGTCCCTGCAGATGATGGCCTTCGACGGCATCGCGTTGGGCGGGCTCCAGGCGTTCCAGGGCGATGGCCAGGACCATGAGATCCTCGCTCCTCATCGCCAGTTCGCTCGGCGAGCGGTCCTTTCCTGGAATCTGCGACTCAATACGTCTCGTGGACTCGTCGACGGCGGCGGCCCAGGATATCTCCCGACCCACGTCGCGCTTGGCCCGGTGCACCCTTCGGACGGCATCGATGAGATTGCGGAACAGGATGCTCCGGGCCCACCCTTCCAGAGTCAGGGGTCCATTCCCCTGGAACTGGTCCCGGCCCTGCACGGCCTCCAACAGGGTTTCCTGGACCACCCCGGAAGGGTCCACGTCCTTCCAGAGGCGTGGATTCAGATTCTGCCTCGCGAGAAGCATGAGGAGCGGGCGGAGTTTCTCCAATTCCCTGCTCCACGTCTCCTGCTCAGGATCCATGATCCTCCCCTGGGGATTGGGCGTCAGAGTCACCCCGGCGGTGCGCGAAAACTGCAGGAACCGCTCAATTATCCTGGGAGAGCGAGCTCCCCAGTGTAGCCTCGCGGTCCACCCCGGGTTCCAGATAAATATTGGCGAATGCGAGTCGCCTTCCGGAATTCGCGCACCCCTGGGCCGGGAATGAACGCCTCCCCTCCTACCGGGGCTGCTCCTGGAAGACCTGCCTCGGAATGGAATGGGAGGAAGAACATGATCGCTGCCCGACCCGAGATCTCCGCACCTCCGGCCCGGAACACGCCTACCCCGGCGTCGCGCCTGAAGTCGATCCTCGGCGGCTCCGTGGGGAACCTCGTCGAATGGTACGACTGGTTCGTCTATTCATCGTTCTCGATCTACTTCGCAGGATCCTTCTTTCCGAAGGGGGATCTGACGGCCCAGCTGCTGAACACGGCGGCGATCTTCGCCGTCGGTTTCCTGGCACGTCCCGTGGGCGGCTGGATCCTGGGGGTGTACGCCGACCGGAGGGGCCGCAAGGCGGCCCTGACCCTCTCCGTGTTCGTGATGTGCCTGGGCTCGCTCCTGATCGCCGCGGCCCCGACCTATCAGGCGGTCGGAGTGGCCTCCCCGATCCTCCTGGTCATCGCGCGACTCCTCCAGGGCCTGAGCGTCGGGGGCGAGTACGGAGCCAGCACGACCTACCTGAGCGAAATGGCGACCCCCGGGCGACGCGGCCTCTACACGAGCCTGCACTACGTCACCATGATCCTCGGACAGCTCCTGGCCGTGGGGGTGCTGATCGTGCTTCAGCGGCTCCTCCTGTCCGAGGGGCAGATCGAACGGTGGGGCTGGCGGATTCCGTTTGGCCTCGGGGCGATCTTCGCCCTGGTCGCCCTCTATATGCGGCGGGGCCTCGAGGAAACCCGATCCTTCGCGGGACTCCCAAAGAGCGGCCCGAGGAGGAGGCGCCTGGCGATGCTGCTGGATCACCGCCGTGCGGTCCTGGCCGTCGCGGGGTTGACCCTGGGAGGGACGATCGCCTTTTACACCTTCACGGCCTACATGCCGAAGTATCTGGTGAACTCCCTCGGATGGAGCCGGGACCACGCCACCCTCCTCTCGGCGGCCACCCTCTTCATCTTCATGCTCCTTCAACCGGCGTTCGGGGCGCTGTCCGACCGAATCGGGCGCCGCCCCTTCCTGGTCGCCTTCGGGGCCTTGGGCACGCTCCTGTCGGTCCCCATCCTCACCGCGCTCGGCCGGACCCCCAGCGCCTGGATCGCCTTTCTCCTGATCCTGGGGGCGCTCGTGATCGTCAGCGGCTACACCTCGGTCAGCGCGGCGGTGAAGGCGGATCTCTTCCCGGCGGAGATCCGGGCCTTGGGCGTCGGATTTCCCCATGCGGTCATCGTGTCCATCTTCGGTGGGACGGTCGAGTGTGTGGCCCTGGGGTTCAAGAGAGCCGGCCACGAAGGCGGGTTCTACGGGTACGTCGCCGTCTGCATCGCCCTGGCGTGGTGGGCCGGCTGGGTGACGCCGGAGACCCGAGGGCGCTCCGCGCTCGACCGGGACTGAATCCACCCGACGGTGGACCGAACCCCGGGCACCGGAGGGCGCCGGACGGGTTCAGGCCCACCCCAGCTGGGGCCGCGGGGAACCGGACCTTCGAGGACGAATGAAGGTAACCTTTCGCTGCGAGGACCCTCGAAGACTTCCACGCGGGGATTCAGCGAGCCCGCCGCCCCCGCCCGCGGGCCCTGACCGGATCCCCTCGAACGGGGTAATGAAGAAAAGGCCCACGAGGATGATCTCTGTGACGGTGTTCCTGGCCGGTCCGGCGAGCGAGGGTCCCACCCTCTGGACGTTCTTCGGGCGCTTCCATCCCGCCACCGTGCACTTCCCCATCGCGCTCGTCACCCTGGCGGGCGGGCTTGAGCTCTGGCAGGTCATTCGGAGGAAGCCGGGGTTTGCGCCGGCGACCCCGGTTTTGAGCAGCCTTGGCCTGGCCTCGTCCCTCCTCGCGACGCTCATGGGCTGGGCGAACGGGTCGGATCGGAAGCACGACGATGTGATGGAAGCCCACCGCTGGGCCGGCGTGGTCACCACGGGGGTCGCCCTCGCGGCCACGATCCTCGTGACCGCGGCCCCCAACAGGTCCGGGTGGATCGTGCACGCTGGGCGCGCGTCGCTGTTCGTGGGCATGCTCCTGGTCGGTGTGACGGGCCATTGGGGAGGTCAACTCGTCCACGGAAAGCAGTACTACTCCTCGGGGGCGCCTCCCTGGCTGAGCGGGTTCTTTCCCGCCGAGCCCCTGGGCGGGCCAGGCGAGCTCCCCGGGGAACCGGGTTCTCCCCGCGCCTCCGGAAAGGTCGACTTCGAGAAGGAGGTCGCGCCGATCCTGGAAGCCAACTGCCTCAGGTGCCATTCCCCCCTGGCCAAGGTGGAAGGAAAGCTCCGCCTGGACACTCGAGTGATGGCGATGAAGGGGAGCGAAAACGGGAAGGTCCTCCTGGAGGGCAATCCGGCAGGAAGCACGCTCTACTCGCTGCTCCTCGAGACCGACGCGAAAGATCGCATGCCGGCGAAGGCCAAGCCCCTTCCCAGGGCAGAGATCGAAACGATCCGCCGATGGATCCAGGAGGGCGCCTCCTGGCCTGCCGGGATCGTCCTGAAGCCGCCCGCCAGGAAGTAGATCGAGAGCGGGAGATCCGACGCAGGGCGATCGGATCCACCAGTTCACCCACAAGGTCTGCCTCGTGGCCGGGCCCATCCGAACGACGGGCCGCGCGCCCGCCTGGCGGCGACCGGCCGGCTGGAAAAGGACGGGGGGCGTGGGGGACGGAGAGCAGCCCCGGAGGCGAACAGGGCCAGTTCATTTGCGCCACCGCGTCAGGCATCAATAGTAGAATTGGATAAACGGTGAGTCTTTCTCAGTGAGGAAGGAGAAGCCAATGAACCGCTGGATGAATCTCAGGTCCGCGTTGCTCGCGGGCGCCTTCTTTGTTCTCGGGTTTTTCGTGGCGGATCGCATGACCCACGCAGGCGCTAGCTCTCTGCCGGTTGCGCAGGACGGCAATGGCGCTGCATTTAGCGGTACTGATGGAGCCGTTGTGCTCAAGTCCCAACTCTATATCATCCGGGGTCCCAGGATCTATCGGATCGATCCCTCAACAGGGGGCGCGCAGCGTCCTTGGGGAGAATTCGTCAATTAGCGGAAAAGGAATTGGACTCTTCATCCACTGGGTCCAACTCCCCGCCCCGCTCCGCGGCCCCCGCACGACGGCGGCGGCCCTCCCCGACCGGCGGACGGAGGACGGATCGGATCGACGGGCGCGAGGGGGCGATCGAGGGCGCCCATGCGGGGATACGGGGACGAAGTTTCAGTTGCGATGTCGAGGGTCATCTCCAGGGTAGGGCGGCAAGTTTGTTCTAGACGGTCTTGGATTTGCCGGGATCCAGCGGCGCTCTTCAATCCACTCCCTCACGATCCCGCATCGATCTCCAACAGACTCCAGAGCCTCGTAAAACGCCGTCCACAGTGCTGAAAGCCTCATCGGAACATCCTTCGCTGCCAGAACCCTGGTCTTCAGCGAGGGGGACTCCAACCGTGTGATGATTTCATTGGCCGCCATGTCACTTACTCCTGCCGATGCCATGGCGAGACCGATTATCTTCAATGCCTTCTCATAGGCCTCGGGGGTATTTGAATCGTGAGTCCAGCGCACCAATTGCAGGAATAGTCTCTCCAGGGGATTCTGCACCTGCGGATTATCCCCTGCGGCGACAGGTCGAGCAAGACCTGAACCTCCCGCCCGCGTCCCGCGCGCCCGCCGGCGGTGGACCTGGCCGGTCCGGGCCTTCCCCCCCCGGCAGGCATCGTCTACCGCCGGAGGATGAGCGCCAAGAGCATCGCCACGGCACCGGCCAGGAGCATCCCCCACGGCGCATCCGGAGCCCCGATGGTGCATCCGCAGCGGGACTGGAGGGTATTTGAATGTGCGCTTGAACCCGCCCCCCCCGTCGGGGGGGCCGTGCCGCCGCCCGGGGCGCCCCCTCCCCCGGATCCCCCTCCCCCTCCGGCGGTTGCCGGGAGGATCTCGATCCCGCTGATCTTTGCGTTGTCCACGACCGCGGTGAACGCTAGGTCAATCTGGCCGTTCGAAAGTGCGGGGGTCGTGAATTCCTCCACGACGGCCTTCAATGGCCCTCCCGCGACGGCCACGATGTCGAAATTGGTCAGCACCGCCTGGCCGTTGAGGGTGACGTTGAACACCCTCTGTCCCGTCATGGTCCAGTAGATCTCCGCGAAGTGGAGCCGCACCGTATAGGAGGCTCCCGCCGTCAGGCCGGGAAAGGCATAGCTGAACGACGCTCCGTATCGCTCCGTTTGATAGACCCCCTGGGGGGCCGGAAGGGTCGCTCCGCCCGTGGCGACGGAGGCGGCGGTGGAGGCGGCCGTCCCGCCGGTGAAGGAGGCGTCGGCCGAGAAGGGAGCGGCCGCCGCGCCTCCCGCATTGACTCGATAGCTCGTGGCGCCTCCCCCGCCTCCCCCCGACGTCACCGTCAGGGTTGCCGCAGCCGAGGTCGCGGCTCCCGCGCTGTTGCTCACGATCACCCGGAATTGGGCGCCATTGTCCGACGGGGTCGTCGCGGCCGTCGTGTAGGATGAACCGCCGGTTCCCACGACGCTCCAGGTCGCCCCGCCGTCGTTGCTCCGCTGCCACTGGTAGGTGAGCGGGGTCGAGCCGCCGGCGCCGACCGTGAACGTCGCGGTCTGCCCCGCCGCCACCGTCAGGCTGGCCGGCTGGGTTGAGATCGTGGGGGTGACGGCGGGTCCCGTCGCCGCCTCCAGCACGAGCACCCAGTCCGGATCACCCCCGCTGTTGTTCCCGGAGGGAGTGAAGTTCCGCGATCCGCTGCTCGGGAACGGGGACCCGGCGATCCCCGAGTAGGATCCGTTCGACGGATCGTACCAGCGCGCGGTGGTCGCTCCGGCAAGCTGGGTCATGTCCACCGTGACGGTCCGCAGCGTGGGGAGATACGCTAGGACCAGGGTTCCGTCGGGAGTCCGGGCCGCCGCGGCGTAGTCGTTGGCCGAAACCTGGCCGCTGGAGGAGAACGTCCCGTAGCCCGCGGTGACGACGGAGTGATTCTGGTCGGGGACGAGATTGTACCAGGCGCGGGGGATGAAGAGGGCCTGGAGGAAGGGCATCTGGAGGGCCCCCGGCGTGTCGAGGTTGTGGTGCCAGTCGTTCGACGGGTTGCCGGGGTCGGTGGCGAATGTCCAGGTGAAGTGGTTGCCGTAGATCTGGCCCGTGGCGCCGCTCAGGTTCGTCCAGTACTCCTGCTTCCGCAAGATGTACGCGTTGGTCGTCACGGGTCCGCCGGTGTTGTTCTCGAATTCGTAGTTGGCCTCGACCATGAAGACGGGAAGGAAATTCGCCAGGTTGTAGGCGGCCAGGACCTCGGCATACGTGGGAAAGTAGGTGTAGGAGGCGTTCAGTCCGATGATGGGCAGCCAGGCCGCATCGTCCGTGGAGTTGCTCACGTCGAAGTTGAGTTCGACAGTGTGGAGGGGGGTCGGATCGTTGTCCTTGATCCCCAGGGCCACGGACGTGACCACCGAGTCCTGGGCGGCGGAGGGCAGACTGGTGAGGTTGTAGTCGTTCCCGCTCATCCAGAGGATGTTCTTGAAGTTCTTGTACCGGTTGCCCAGATACCGTCCGAAGGCGCGGCAGGCCGTGGCCCCGTTCCGGCCCAGGCAGGTGAGCCACCCTCCGGTTTCGGCGGGATCCAGGAAAACCAGGAGGCCGTGGTTGGCCGCGAGGGTGATCATCTGGTCGCATCGGGCGAAGAACGTCTCGTTGGGCTTCGAAAGGTCGAAGTTGTTGACCGTGCCGTCGGACCCACCGGCCAGGTACCCGGTGAAGGGGAGGATCCCGTCAAAGGTGCTGCCGTCCGCCCTCCCCCCCGTGTAGCTGGTGCAGATCAGATTGACCCAGACCGAATTGAACGCATGAGACGCCCGGTTCGCCAGGTACAGGTCCGCGTCGGCGGTGGATACGTTGACGGTGAGCGACTGGGGAGCATCTCCCGCGATCAGGAAAGGGCTGTTGTTCTGGTCGACGAGATACCGCCCGTTGGCGCTCTTTTTCACGGGGTAGGCCTGGGCCCATGCAAGGGAGGGTCCCAGGAGGACGAGCAGGTCCACGGCCAGAACGAGAGCGGCCTTCTTGGAAAGCGGGTGCATCGGGGCCTCCCTTCGTGGGGGATTCAGCCCCCCGGCCGGAGGACTCCTCCCTCCACAGGCCGGGGAACGGATCCCGGTATCAAGGCTCGCCCCGACCCGCCCGGCGGTCCGCCGGGCTACTTTGAGAAATACTTGCCCAGGAGATACTGTTCGACCGAAAGCCGTTCTTCCTCAGGGACGGCGCGCGCATAGACCAGAATCTCGGCGATCTCGCCGGAGAAATAGGTCCAGCCCTCGAATTGCCCCTGAAACTGCCGGTTGGTGAGGAGGTCTCCTTCCCCGCGACCCAACTGTCCGACCTTCTCGCAGGCCGCGAGCGAGGGCTTCTGCCCGCCGACCCTCATGCTTTCCCGCCCGTCCACGAAGAGGACCGCCTCCGAGCCGCTTTTCCGGGCCGTCGTCAGTGAGAACCCCCGATCGATCGGCGAGGGCCTGGCGTGGGAGAAGATGGGCTGGTTCTGGCCGGTTCCGAAGAAGAATTTCACTTTCGAGGAAGAGGGGGTCAGGACGACCGTGCCGAAATTCTCGGTCTCGTGCCAGAAGATCGCGGCGTTCCCCGAGCCGTTGATGCCGCACGTCCGCTCCTCGAGCGTCGAGGAGACGAGAAAGATCGTCATCCCCGCCAACCCCGTCACGGAACACGGAAACACCAGGTGATCGTCGATGCCGTCGAAGCGCAGGGCCGGATGGCCGCCCAGGGCGTTGCGGATCAGCATCGGCTGGCACGCCGCCAGAGGCTGGCTGGCATGACGGTTATTCCCTGAGCGGTCCGCCCAGAGCGAGACCGCCGCGCCGTTCAGGCCCACCCCCTGATCGGCCCTGAACCAGACCGCCAGAGCCGATCGGGGAATGCCCGCCGCGGGATCCTGGGGTCTGGCCACGAGTTCGGTCCCGGAGGCGGCCAGTGCCTCGTATCCCCCCGCCACGTCCACGAATCGCCCGTCTCCCCGGGTGAGCCTTACCTTTCCCTCCTTGACCACAAGGCGGGTCTGGCCCTTCTCCCCTCCCTCGACCGTGAGTTTGAGCGTGGTTCCCACCACCCTGGCCTGAGCCTGGGGCGTCCCCACGACGAGCGGCTGATCCGGAGGCTGCTTCCTCACCTCGGCGGCCAACGTTCCCTGGACCAGGTACAGGCGCCGGCCCCGCGCTCCACTGCCGGGAGCCTCGAGGTCAAAGACCTCCCGGACCAGGGTCTTGGCCCCCAGCTCCAGGAGCGTGCCATCCGCGAATCTCGCGACCAG
>Ga0222749_10000640_pt1 | contig 20521 bp, 15 predicted proteins | sample IncBWH2Mmetat_FD_197234 | JGI IMG/M metagenome (GOLD analysis project Ga0222749, IMG submission 197234) | Metatranscriptome of lab incubated forest soil microbial communities from Barre Woods Harvard Forest LTER site, Petersham... | ecosystem: Environmental > Terrestrial > Soil > Temperate... | reverse complement strand
GGAGTATTTCGGGGCGGGACTCGATCCGGAAGTTCGCGCGTCGGTCGAGGCGGCGATCTCGGCGCTCGTCTCGAAGGGGGCGGTGAGGGTCGAAGTGTCGCTTCCGCTCACGGAATTCGGGATCGCGGCCTACTACATCGTGGCGCCCTGCGAGGCGAGTTCGAATCTGGCCCGGTATGATGGGGTCCACTACGGGCATCGGGCGAAGGGATACGACGATGTGGTATCTCTCTTCTCCAAATCGCGGAAGGAGGGGTTCGGACCCGAGGTGACTCGCCGGATCATCCTGGGAACGTTCGCGCTCTCGAGCGGTTACTACGACGCCTACTACAATCGAGCGCTCAGAGTGCGGCGAAAGATCCAGGAAGACTTCAACCGGGCCTTCGAGAAGTGCGACGTGATCGTGGGCCCGACGTCGCCCACGGCGGCGTTCCCGGTGGGGGCGAAGGCGGAGGATCCGCTGGCGATGTATCTGTGCGATGTCTACACGGTGTCGACGAACCTGGCGGGACTTCCCGGGGTCTCGGTGCCGTGCGGCCTGACGAAATCGGGCCTGCCGATCGGGATCCAGGTGCAGGGGCGTGCCTTCGATGACGCGGGCGTGCTTCAGGCGGCGCGCTGTTTCGAGCGCGAACTGGATCTTACGCTACCCTGGCCGATGTTACCCTAGCGTAACAACGCAGACCCTCGGGGCCTGTCTTGTTACGCGAGGTAAGGCCGGGGTGGCGGAACTGGCAGACGCTGGGGTTTTAAAAACCCCTGGTCCGCAAGGGCCGTGAGGGTTCGACTCCCTCCCCCGGCACCATCGATCTGGCACCGCTTCATACTGCTGGGCGAGGATTGAACGATCCCGGTGAAGGACGGCAGGCTCGAGGACGACTTCAACCTCTGCGAGGTGCACCTCTACCGCATTCGCTGATTCACTCCAGGAATCGGTGCTGCACGTGCGTCGTCACGATCACCCGCCGGACTCCGCCCGGGTGGCCGACGAGACCCATCACGCCGCCCGTGGCCAGGAGCTCTTCGTCACGCAGGCGCTCGAGAGGGCCGATCAGCTGCGCGGTCCGCACGACCTCGAGGAAACTGGCCGTGGACGTGGAGACGGTCTCGAAGACGGGAGCCGCGGCGGCGGTTGTGACGATCAGAAATGTCGGGGCTGGAGTCGCGACCGGGACGGGCGGCGGAAGCGCCGGAGCTCCGGGGAGCGGCGCGCGGGACGGCATCGTGAGCGCAACGGCCAAGGCGGCGGCCAGACCGGCGCCCAGAACATAACGGTGCCGGCGCCGACGCCGTGCGACGCCCCGCATCGCCTCCCCAATCCGGGTCTGCAGGGCAGAATCCGTCGAGGGGAGATAGCCCTCGGCCAGCACGTCCGTCATCAGGGCGTTGCGGCGCAGCGCGTCGCGGAGAGGGTCACTCACGGCGCAGACCCTCCAGGATGAAGTCTCTCATGCGCCGACGGAGCCGAGACAGCCGCATGGCCAATCCCTTGAGGCTCGACTCGTTTCGGCCGGCGATTTCTGCCTGCGACGCACCTTGGAAATAATGCTGCTCCAAGATGCGCCGGTCGTCGATCGGCAGCGCCGCCAGGGCGTCGTCGAGCAGCGCGTACATCCGGTCGTTCGCTCGTTCTTCCGGGCGATCCACGGGCTCCGGGCTTGCGACGTTCGATCCCGGGTTTCGGCTTCTGCGACGGAATTGATCGACAAGCGAGGATCGCATGATCGTGACCAGGTAGCGCCAGAGGTCTTCGGGCGCGTCGAGGGGCGGCAGGTGGCGAACGACCCGCAGGAGCGCGTCCTGCAGGACGTCCCGGCCGCGTTCTTCGTCACCCTTCGACGAGACGAGGAGATACCGATACATGCGGTCGGCATATCCCGAATAGAAGGCGTCGAAGGCATCTTCGCGACCTTCCCGAATGCCGCGGGTCATGGCCCGGACGTCCATGACTACTTGTCCTTTGCTTCCTTTGTTTCCGTCTGCTTCTTGATCAACTCCGCGATCTTCTGAAGGTGCTGATTGATGGATTCGAAGGGGTTGGCCGTGGGTTCGACCGGCGCGGGATTGCCCGTCAGCGTTGCAAATACCTTGTCGCCGGCTGCGAGTTCTTCGGATGTTCCCTGCACCATCAGGGTCTTGGTCTCCGGATGGTATTTCACCTTCGCGAACAGCGGTCCTCCTCGCGCTTTCCAGGCCAACTCGAAGAGGGCCACGACGTGATCGGCGCCAGGAAGGCCGGCTTTGCTACCCAGGTTGTAGAAGGCCACCTCCAATTCCACCAAGGTGTTGTGGTCCAACAGCACGTGATGACTCAACGATTTACGGATGTCCATGACGAGCTCAATGCCCTTGTCCCCTTTCTCGACCACGCGGGGGACCGAGTCGTTCTTGCCGTCGACGAGGGGCCCAGGGCCGAAGCGGCGAAGCAGTGCCAGGGTGACGGATCTAGCTTGGATCGCGGGATAGCGCGCATGATGCGCCGTATCGGGGGAGATCTCGATGTCCACCTTGGCGGGAAGGAAGGGTTTGAGGAACTCCGGAAATTGCTGCTCGTAGGCGGCCGCCAGCCGATCGCGGAGGAGTTTCGCCAGTTCCTCCCAGCTGCCCCCGGGGAAGTCGAGGTCGAACTGATAAAACTGTTCCAGCAGGACCTTCTGGATCCCGTTCAGCTCCTCCCCCGTCGGATCGATTAGCAACCCCTGGTAGCGCTTCCCCTCCCGGTAGAGATACGCGGTTCTTGATTCGTTCTCTGCCGTAACGGTAAAAGTGGCATGGTTCGAGCCGATGATTGGCTCCGCGTGGGGTTCGTCCGCAGCATACGCGACGTGGAGTGTTTGGGGGACGTCGATCTCGACCTCCTTCCCGTCGACCACAATCGTCTTCCGGCCTTCAGGAACGACTTTGAACGACCAGGTAGACCCTTTCTTCCGGATCGTCACGACGCCGTCGGGGGCCTGAGACGGAGCAGTTTGGGAGGCGGCCGGCGCCGCAATGCCGAGGACGAGGATGCAGGCGATGACCTTCATTTGCTCCCCTTTCAATGAGGACGGTCCGATGGGCTTCTTTCCGTCCGCTCCGATGAACGAAGCGAGGGCGCGAAAGGTAACAGGAAACCTGCTGCCGCGGATTGCGCCCCATCTTGATAGAAGGTGAGCGTCCGGCGATTGTCACTGGAGGCTTAGCGGGTAAGGGTCCAGGACTGGCTTGGTGACTGCAGAGTTCGCCCGTTCGCTGAGAAGGAGAGATAGTTGACAGGGATCGGAGAGCTGAACCGAGATGAACCTTCCTCGTTCAGGCCACGAACGACAACACCCTCCTGATCCGCCATCGCATACCTTTTTCCGTCCTGGGAGAAGGCGAACGCGGTGATCCGGAAGGCGTTCCATCCCTGCAGAAGCCGATTGTCGTTCACGACGTCCCAGATTTGGAATTCGCTGGCGAACCCGTCCCTGCCCTTCTTAATGATCGCCTTGAGCTTTTGGTCCTTGGAGAGGACTTCGAAGGCTTCTGGCGCGCTCCCATTCCCGGATCCCACGCCCTGAGGTGGGGGACTGTCGTCGGTAGAGCTCTCTTGTGGGAGTGGGAGAGGAGGTATGGGGGCCGTGCCCGGGGGACTCTCCGCCCGTGCGGAGAAGGCCGGCGTTGCGGGTGCTTTTTCGTCAAAGGGTGCTCTGAGATTTCGACCAAATGCGAGAAACTCCGAAAGCACCCCCGGGTGCGTTTCTCCGTTATCGATCATCTCCAGCGTCTTCGCGATGCGATCGTTGATCGCGCCAGTTGGGGCGCGGCCCGAAAGCTCTCGAAGAAGGATCGCCTGTTTCGCGATGGGCAGAAAGCCCACGACGGACAGTCGGCGCAGATACTCGTCTGCCCGCGATTTCCCCCGAAGACATCTGCCCACCAGGCGCATGAATCGATCCTGGTCCTCCTCCGTTCTCAAGTGCTCGAGTCGGTACCGAAGGATCACGAGGACGGAATTGCTCCACTCGGGATCCTGATCCTTCAGGACTTCCTCCAGGCATCGTTGAAAAAGTGTGTCAGCCGCCGATCCGTTGGACTGCGCGAGGATGCTGAGGCACGTGAATCGGCTGTTGTAACTTCTTGAGTTCTGCCAGACGCTCTGGACGAGATCCAGTCGGTGCTCGTGCCCATGGGCGATCAGGAAACCCAGAGCCTGCACCCGAAGACTGTCGTCTGATCCCGAAACCATCGACAAGCAGGGAGGGACGAAGTCTTCGACCAGACTGTGGTGTCCAAATGACTGGCTGAACGGATACATCCGGTCGAAAATCAGCAGCTTCTGCTCTTTCGTTCCCGTTGTCAGGAGCTCCGCCAGTCCCTTCGAAACAGTCCGGGGAAGATCAGGGAGAGTGGCGCTCGCGGTGCCCGGGCCCGGGTAGGTCAGAATATCTAGGAAGAACCCGAAGTAGTCCCGGCTTTCCGGAAATTGGAGAAACGCGACGTACGCGTCGGGCTCGCGGAGCACGAGCGGATGGAGGGCTTCCTTTTCGCGCTGGTAGGCTCCGAAGGACTTCTTGGCGATGCAGACCTCGAGGGTTCTACGTAACCTCTGGAGTCGGGCGAAAAGCGTCTCCGTCCCCGGTTCCTCCGGGATCGCCGTAGGCTTGTCGCCAAGATCCTTTGCCGCCGCGAGCGGACTCGCCGGGACGGAAGCCGCCGTCGGGACGGGCAGGGATTTCCGGGACGGGACCTGCCGGGAGTCTAGGGCTGCCGGCTCCAAGGGTCGCCTGTGCTGGTAGGCGACGCATGCCAGGATGGCCGCGACCGCAATTGCCGTCCCAGCAGCGGATTTAGGCAGCAACCATCCTTCCGCGGGCGAATCGGACGGTGCCCCCGAGGACATGACCCGCGCTTTTTCGGTCACAGCATGAGGAAGCCCGGCCATCTGGGTCGCATCCACTTCAGGAGTCGTGAGATATGCCAGGAGCGCCACGGCACCGCCGGAAATCCCGGCGCGCGCGAGGGAGCGTCGAAGCTCATCTTGTGCTTTCTGCAATCTTTTCCAGATGGCTCCCGTTGAACAATGGGCCTTCGAGGACAGCGCCGAGAGGGTTTGCTGCTCGAAATAGTGTTCCACAACGACCCGGCGCAGGTCCTCCTCGAGATCGGCGACATGCCGGTGAATGAGGTCGCCCTCCTCCTCCGAGATGGAGCGATCCTGTTGGGTCCGGTGCGCCCGCTCGTGGCGCGCCCTGCGCCGCTGAGCTCTCTTGAGGCTGAGCGCGGTGAGGATAGAAGTCCGGTAAATCCAGGCCCGCATCCGGTCCATGCTGGGGAGCGTGCGAAGGACGCCCAGGAACTCGAGGAGAACCTTCTGCGCGGCATCCTCCGCATCCTGGTGGTGTCTGAGAACTCGAAAACAGATTGGATAGACAGAGTTTCCGAGCGCTTCTAGCAGCCGGAGGAGGGTCTCCTGACAGGGATTGTCCTGCCAACGGCGAAACAGCGACGCGTCTTCCATCTCCTATCCGAGACGTGTCGGCCGATCGCAATTTTTCACCAAATTCGTCGGATCGCATGTGCCGGGACTTTTCCGCCCCGGACCTTGGGTCAACACCGCGAAGGGGGTGGCCCAAAATTAGTGGTTCTAAAAACCCCTGGTCCGCAAGGGCCGTGAGGGTTCAAGTCCCTCCTCCGGCACCATCGTTTGGAATACGCCTGCATCCCCCCTCCCACAAGTGGGTGACGGCCGCCACGGTCGCCCCGCCCTCATCCAGGAAAAAGGATCCGGATCCTCCAGCCGGAAAGGAGAACGGTAGAGGTAGGGATTTTGAAATCCGTCCACGCGTTTCTGGAGCCGTATTCGGTCGCACGAAGCGACGCGAAGGACTTCGTCTTCATCGAAAGCCGGCCCTCCGACGCTACCGTGCGAGTCGATGGCCAGGCAGTCGCGCGGACGCCCGCCAAGATATTCCTCGCCCGGGGATCGCCGGGGCGCGTGACCGTTGAGATGGAAGGATACCTGCCCGAAGAACTCGTCTTTCCGCGCCACTTCGACGCGGGCTGGATCCTTTTCGACCTCCTCCTCACGCTCGGGATCGGAATCCCGATTGACCTCGCCACGGGCGCGATGTGGAACTTCAACCCGGACTGGGCCGTGGTCCGGTTGCGGTCGAGCCCCTAACTCCCAATCACCCTAATGGCCGGGATCACCCCGCCATATTCCTCTGCCTGGCCAGCTCCGCGGCGGCCGGGCCGGCCACCGGCCGGGGGGGGGAACTCACTTTGCGGCCGGAAACGACCATCCCATGCTAGAGTTGCCCAATGCAACCCCTTCAGATGTATTGCGGAAATGTCCTGTGGACCGGTGTAAACCCGTTGCGATTCAGGGTCTTGCGCCCCCGCTCCGCGATGGACGCGCAAGTGTCGAAGGGGATAGAGAGGGTAGGAAGCTTCCGGCGGACTTCATATTGGAGGATCCCATGCGTCGGTCCATCCTCGCCGTTCTGACTCTGCTCGCGTTCTGCCCTGGGTCCACGGCATTCGAACGACGGAGAGGAGACCAGGATGCACAAACGCCGAAGAAGAGGCTCATCTTCGCCGACGGCGGCTGGGGACCGGTGAAGGACGCCTTGCCGCTCATGCGATACTTCATTTCGCTCACGGGAAAGCCAAACCCCAAGGTTTGCCTCCTGCCCACGGCCTCAGGCGATTCGGCCGAGTCCATCGTCACCTTCTACGACGTGATGAACCAACTCGAATGCCGCCCTCGGCATCTGCGCCTTTTCCAGCCATCACGGGTTGGCAACTTCGAGGAGTACCTGATGGAGATGGATGCGATCTACGTGGGAGGGGGCAACACCCTCAACATGCTGGCCATTTGGAAGGGCCAAGGGATCGACAAAGTCCTCCGCAAGGCGTATGAGAAAGGAATCGTCCTCGGAGGCGGAAGCGCCGGTGCGATCTGCTGGTTCGCGCAGGGCTGCACCGACTCCCGTCCCGGCAAGCTTACTCCTCTGGAAGGACTCGGCTGGTTGTCCGGCAGCACCTGCCCCCACTTCAACTTGGAGAAGCGCCAGACGGCCTATCACGAACTGATCTTGGCCGGAGACCTTGGTGATGGAGTCGCGTGCGATGAGGGGGTCGGAGTGCTGTTCGAAAATGAGAAGATCACTCGCATCGTCAGTTCGCTTCCGAAGGCCCGGGCCTACGCCGTCAGGCGCTCGAACGGAACAATCGAGTCGACGGCCCTTGAGACGGAGTACCTTGGAAAGTAGGGATTCAACAGCGATTCGGCGAGCAAAGCAAATGGCCCACAGAATCGTCTCCCCCTGCGGCCGCACCCGCTCACCTTCAGATCTTGGGAGAAGGGGAGGCCCTTCGTATCCTATGCGGTCGAAATAGTCCGCTAATCAATGATTTTAGTAAACCCTGGTCCGCAAGGGCCGTGAGGGTTCAAGTCCCTCCCCCGGCACCACCTAAGGTTCGCCGTGAAGTAAACGGACACTTCCTTGGAAGGGAAAGATGTCCTCCATTCCCCCCGTGACAGAGCGGGTCCGTGCGGCGAATTCTCTACCGAAACCTCAATTGGGGGCTTCGCGGGTAAGGTTTCAATGAAGAGGGGCGGGCCAGATTCAAGATCATTCCCGCGGGAACCGGGCGAGGCCGCGACACCGGAAAAATCGTCGGTGTTGAGGCCACGCGGAGAGAGGGGCCGGTTCTCACCCCCGGTTCCTCTTTCGAGAGAGGCCTTGAACCAGGAGCGCCAGGCCGAGCACGAGGCCGCCCTCCAGGCCCGTCGCGCCGCAGACTCCTCCTCCGCTCGATCCGGAACTCGAACTTCCGCTTCCCGGTCCGCCGCCCCCTCCCCCTCCACCGCCTCCGCCGCCCCCTCCAACGGTCGTCCAAACCCCTTGGAGCTGAGTCCCGCCGGCGGCACCGGCCATCGGCGTAATGCCGTACATGTCGCAGATCAGCCGGCAAAGGCTGTCATGGTCGAGGCTCTGGTTGTTCGTAATCCCAGCCTGGACGTCCTGTCCGATCATGATCATCGGCACCTGGTTGTTCTGGGATCCGTCGTCCTCGTCCCACACCACGATGAGAAGGCTGTTGTGGGTCTTGGCCCACTGTGCGTAGCCGTCGATGTGGGTGTGAAGCCAGCCGTCGCCTTGAGAGATGGTCCCGTCGTGCATGTCGTCCACCAAGTTCGGGGTCACCATGCAGACGGTGGGAAGATTGGCGTAGTTGGTGGGGAAGCTGGAAAAGGCGACGTTGTTGGCGGGGGGAATCTGATTGGTCTGGGTGCCCTGAAAGGCGATCCAAGGGCAGTGACGGTAGGCCCAGGTGGACGTATCGGCCCCGGAGTACCCCGTCGACGGGAGATCCTCCGAATACCCGATGAACGACATTCCCATCGCGATCAGTTCGCCGCCCCAGTTGGGGGCCGTGAACGGGGAGCCCGGCGCCGGATTGGGATCGCTCGTTCCGATTCCCTGATCGGAACCGGAGAAGATCTCCAGGTAGTTCTGTTCGCTCGGATGGTACTGGGCGAAGTAATTGGTGAAGAGGACCCCTTGGCCCGCCAGCGAATTGATGTAATTGGCCGAAGCGCTCCCGATGATCTCGTTATAGCTGTGATTCTCCTCCATGACGATCACCACATGGTCGGGCTTCGGGGGACCGGACTGCAGGGCCCCGGGAAACGGAACGAGCTTCGCGGAGGCGCGTCCGGGATCGGCCCCTGCGCTCGCCCAGATCCATAGGCAGCCGGCGAGCGTCAAGGTTACCCCGCGCGGAAAGGCCTTTCGGTGCATCGGCATGGGACCTCCGTACGAGCTATAACTCCATCGGCCGCCCCAGGAGGATGAAGATCCAGGGTCGGACATTTCAAGGATTCTGGAGAACCCCGAACAGGAACCACGTTTTTCGGCGATTCTTGGAAATGGGAAGAAGCGAAAACTCATAATACCGTGATGGAAGCGACGCTCCGCGACGGGCTCATCAAGAGCGCCTTCCAGTACCAGGATGCGCTCCAGGCGTATGCCTTCGGCGTTCTCCGGGATTGGTCGCTCGCGGAGGACGTCGTCCAGGACGCGTTCATCGTCGTCATGAATCAGTGCGCCGACTTCGAGCCCGGGACGAGCCTATTTGGCTGGGTCCGCCAGATCGTCCACAACAAGGCCATGGAGGCGCGCCGCGCACGCACCCGGCAGATGCTCGTCTCCGAGGAAGCCCTCCTTGCGCGGATCGGGGCGGCTCTCGACCAGTATTTCGACGAGCGGTCCGCCGATCTCCTCCGCCAGAAGCGGGAGGCCCTCGAGGAGTGCATGTCTCGCCTCGGGGCCCGGTCGATCTCGCTCCTTTCGGGGTTCTATGCCCGGGCCCAGTCGTGCGAGACCCTCGCTCAGCGGCAGGGAAGGACCGCCAACGCGGTCCGGATCACCCTTCATCGCCTGCGAAAGCAGCTGCAGGACTGTGTCAGCCGGCGGATCCCCGCCCCGGAGGCCGGGAGATGAGAGAGGAGCTTCTCGAAAAATACCTCCGGGGAATCCCCCTCTCCAGAGGGGAGGAGGGTTCGCTCGAGGAGGCCCTGGGCACCGAAGAAGGCGCGCGGGAGTTCGCCCGCTTCCTGGAAGAGTGGAGCCTCCTGGCCAAGGCGTCTTCGAAGCTCGCGGAGGCCGATCGGCTCTCCCGGTGGGTCCCCGGGATCCCCTCCGGCTCGAGGGGATTGGTTTCGGAGAGGATGCTCTCCCGCACTTCGGCTCGGAAACCCCCCGGGGCGAACCCCTGGTGGTGGGTGGCAATCGCGGCCTCCCTCCTTTTCATGCTGGTCCTGGGTTATCTCCTGGGCGAGGGTCGCGAGCGGGGACCTGAAAGTTCGCCGGTATCCCATGCAATTCGCCCCACCCCCCGAAACCCGCATCCGGAACTGGGAAGGGAGGAACGACCCCAACCCGCCTCGGCGGAGGCCCGGAGCCCAATGCTGGAAGAGCGTCCGGCGCCCCTTCTCCCCAGGCCGGCCCCCGACGCGACCCAGAAAACCGAACCGAGGCCCCAACCCGAGCGTCTCCCTGAGAAGCCGGTCCCTCCTGTGGTCGCTCCGGAACCCATTGTCCCGCCGGCCGCTCCCCGGGGAATCCCTCTCCCCGCGGATGACAAGCCGTCTACCGTCATCTCCTCGCTCACGCTTGCGAAGAGTCTGGGAGAGGTCTTCGTCCTCTCCGGGAAGGGGCGGACTCCCGCGAGAGATGGCCAGCCCCTATCGTCCGCGGAGGGCCTCGAGACCGTTGGAGCGCACAGCACGGCCACCGTCCGGTTCCAGGACGGGACCCTGCTTGAGCTGTCCGGCGAGACCGAGGTCGAATCCTTCCTGTATCCCGGATTCCAGGAGGCAGGAGCCTCGGGCGCCAGAGTGCATCTCGCGCGGGGCTCGATCCACGCGAGCGTCCCCAAACTCCCTCCGGAGCGGCCGCTGGTCTTCTCGAGCCCTCATGCGAGCGCCCGCATCCTCGGAACGCGCTTCACCCTCGTGGCTCGACCAGAACTTTCGGCTCTCGAGGTGACCGAGGGAAGAGTCCGCTTCACTGGGCTCGATACCGGGGCGGCGGTGGATGTCTTCGGGGGGTCGACCGCGATCGCGGGACCCGGGATTCCCCTCTTTGCCCTATCGACGAAGGGAAAGGACGGGAGGAGTTTTCCGCTCAAGACGGAAGTCGCGACCCGGCGGGGGATCGATTATCTCCTCCGTCGCGGGGAGTTCGGGAGCTCCAAGGAACCCAAAGACGAACTCGTCCTCCTGGCGCTCCTGGGGGCGGGACTCTCCGAGGATCATCCCAAGGTCCAGGAGCTCCAGAAGAAGATGCTCGAGGCACCGCTTGAGAAGACCTATCTCGTCGCCCTCCAGGCAGTCATCCTGGAGGACCTTGACCGGGTCCGGTACCAGCCGAGAATCGCCCAATGCGCTCAGTTTCTCGTGGACAACATGTGCCGGAACGGGCAGTGGGACTACGGGACTCCTTCGGCGTTTGCCGAAATCGTGCCGGGAGCGGGAACACCCGGGCACCCTCCGGCCAAAGTCCCCCGGAAGATCGCGGTCCAGAAAAGAAGGGAAGGGCCTGCGAAGGGCGACAATTCCAACTCGCAGTACGCGGCGCTCGGTCTACGGGCCGCGAGCGATGCGGGGATCGCTCTACCCCGGGAGGTCCTCGTCCAGGCGCGAAGATGGTGGACGGATTCCCAGCAGCCAGAGAGCCAGGACCGTGATCCCGGGGCCGCCGGGTGGTCGTACGGCGCGAGGGATAACTATCACTCCTACGGCTCCATGACGGCCGGCGGGGCGGCGGCGCTCGCGATCTATGCTTCGCTTCTTGAAGGAAGTTGGCAGGCCGACCGGGCGCTTCAGAAGGGGATCGAGTGGATCTCCCGGCACTTTACGGTCTCCGGAAATCCGGGACCGGCCGAGATTCACGCCTTCGGGGGTGAAAACCGCTTCTATTACCTCTATGCCGTGGCCCGGCTGGGCACCGGATGCGGCCTGGAAGCCTTCGGAGGGCAGGACTGGTACGGCAAGGGGGCGTCGTCGATCCTGGCCGCCCAGAAACCCGACGGCGCCTGGCGGGAGGACGACACGGTGTGCGACACCTGTTTTTCGATCCTTTTCCTCCGGCGGGCGATGAGGCCCCTTCTTCTGGAGAAGGAGCCCCGTTCCGGGGGGAAGAAGTAGCGACCCGAGCGCCCCCCATCATCTTCGGTCCGATCCTCCGCCGGAGGCCCATCGGCTCCGTATCGTACCGGGCGAAGCCCGTTGCAGGATTGCCTTGAAGTATTTTCTCCCTAATCAATGGTTTTGAAAACCCCTGGTCCGCAAAGACCGTGAGGGTTCAAGTCCCTCCCCCGGCACCATTCATATGCCCCGCGGTACTTCTGAGCAAACCTACATTCGGGATTCGTCGAGTCGATAGACTCGATATTGCCGGTCGACAGAGAAATCGGAAGAGGCACCCAAGCGTTCGATGACCGCTAGAACGTCCACTTCATTCGCGTCTGACCACTCCAAACACTCTTCTTCCGCTAACTGGTCACCTTCATTCTCACGGACTTCTCCTTCGACCGCTAGAACGCTGCGAATCCAGTGGCCCCGGTCACATACGGAGAGCGCAAATGACGAGGCAGCCCCTTCGCAGATCCAGGCGACCATGCGGCATCGCCAACGCTTGGTGAATTCCAGCCACACGTCGTCCTTCTGAAGGACCATCTCTAAGTCAAGAAGGTGGGTGAACCCATCGGCGGCATAAGCGACTTTTGTGACGTGCATCCGATCCGGGTGTTCCTCAGCAGCTCTGATCGCCTCTTCACTGGTTTCAACCGTAGTTTCTTGGTCTATGATGTACCCGTTCTTCTTCAAAACCTCCGGCAGTCCCCCCAGGCGGTTACCTTCGATGGAGATCACACTGAGATGAAGACTCATTGCCGCTCCATTTTGTAAATGCGGGTCTCAATAATCGATGGTTTTAATAACCCCTGGTCCGCAAGGGCCGTGAGGGTTCAAGTCCCTCCCCAGGCACCAACCTTTGTTCGTGACTCATGGGGATCGTCGCGAGTGACCGAATCGCGGCAAGAGGGGCTCTCGCTGGCGCGGTGTCCAGCAGGTGGAGCGATTTGGGCTGGACGTAGGGTGACTACAGCTCGGATCTCGGTGGGGGTGGTACCGGGCTAATCCGGAATCTCGGCCTGGACCAGCTTTGCCAGAAGGATCAACGATTCCTGCCATCCGAGATAGCAGGCCTCCGTGGGGATGACATCGGGAATTCCCTCCTGGACAATGCTCAACTCGGTGCCGACGGAGATCTTCTTCAGGGTAATCGTCACCTGCATTTCCCCGGACAAATTCGGGTCGTCGAACCTGTCCGTGTGGCGGATCCGCTCATACGGCTTCAGCTCGATGTATTTGGCGCTGAAAGAGTGGCTCTTTCCCGTGGTGAAATTCGTGAAGGACATCCTGTAGCCGCCGCCCACATTGGCGTCCATCTGGTGAAGTTTGGCCGTGAAGCCGTTTGGCGGAAGCCATTTGACCATCGCGTCGGAATCTAGGAACGCCTTGTACACCGTTTCAGGCTTGGCCGTGAGCACTCGGTGAAGTCGGATCGTGCCGGGCATGACTTGGCTTCCTTAACGTGCGGATGCTAATCTAAATCGTTCCGTCGGCGGCCGATAGGGAAATCGGGGCAAGGAGTCGCGGTTTTCTAGAGTGACGACCGGCTGCATGGTCCCTGCCCAACAATCGATCCTTCCAGGAATGCTGGGCCGCAAGGGTTCAAGTCCCTCCCCCGGTACCATCAATCGGGTACTCCTTGCTTCTCTTTCCCCTGTTTGCACCCGCTCAAATACTCTATCCTTCACCGCCGTGGCGGGAATGTCGATTCACCAAGCCATCTGGCGGCAGCAGAGGCGCTCCACCGTTTTTGTCGGGCGGTACAAGGACCCGGCAGGAGTCGAGGCGCTCTTTTTCCTCGACCCCGAGGGCGGGGCCATCCTGGGACCTCTGGTTTTGAGCCTCGCCAAGGCCGATCCGGGATGGGAGTCTCCCGCCCCTTCAGTCGGCAAGTCCAGCCACCTTCAGACGGGAGCGCGCTACGCCGTGGATTACCATTTTGTCGGCTCCTCCGTTGCTTCGGCGGGCGGAGCCGGGGGTGGAGGCATCGGCATCGGCGTGGGCGGCCTCGCGCGCGCACCCGGCGAAGGCGATCCGGAAAGTGCCGAGAGCTGGCGGGGAACTTTCGTCGCCGCGACACCCGATCAGGGCCACCCCGACATCCTTTCCTCGCAGAAGCTGTTCGCGCTCGCCAAAGACCCGTTGGCCAAGGGCCTGGTGGTCGGGACGCTTGGAGGCGACGAGGCCACGGCGGCTGTGGCCGAACTCGATGGGCTCAGCTCGGCCGACGAGGTCCGTCGTGCGCTCGAGGGGTTCCGCATCTCGGGAAACAAAGCTGGGGCGCGCAGGCTATTTGAACGCCGATTCAAGTCTCCTCCGCTGCTCACTGACCCCGACCTGGCCGACTTCAGGTATTCGCTCCCCCTGGCAATCGACGGCCTCAAGGGGCTCGCGGAAGCAGGCGAGTGCGTCCCCTCCGACGACCTCCGCTGCAGTTGGCTGGCGGCGCTCGTGGCTCCCGCCCGGTGCTGGGAACAGGGCAAGAAGAACGAGATCGAAGCGGCCTTTAGGGAGGGGTTTGTGAGGCAGCATATCTCGGGGCTCGCGCTCTTCGAGAAGTACCGTCCGATCGAAGGCACCATTCAGCCGACGAATGCCCCCTTCATGTACGACGGCGAGTACGAGCTCGCGTTCCTCAAGGCGGCGTCACCCTCCTTCTTCAGAGCCTTCCGTGCGGCGATCGAGAAGCGGTATTCAATTCCGCGCTGCGAGTTCGAGTCTTTCTCCGAAAATGACGGAAGAACCTGGATAACCGTTGGCTTCAACGGGATCTCCCGCGAATTCGAGTGGAAAGCGGGTGAAAAGCCCGCGCTCAGGCCCAAAGCTGCGGTCGGGCTGCTCGTCGAGCGGAACTCGGGGGCCGAAAGCGTCATCCACTACCGGATTTACTGAACGGTCTGGCAGGAGAGCGTCACCGGGCGGAGCCACACCGAGGGGCGCGGAAAGAGCTTCGGAGCGTTCCTGTACTTTAAGTGGTCCGCAAGGGCCGTGAGGGTTCAAGTCCCTCCCCCGGAACCAACCATCGAGATACCCCTTCAAAACCCTCCATTAAAACACGGAGAATATTTTGGGCACACGTGTCGAGCGGTATAGGGCAGGGGGTGGGGGTGCTCGAGCCCTGATTGGCCGGATGGGGGTAGGTCAAATATGGAGTAGGAGGACATTTCCCGATGAAGATCAACGATTTGCATACGACATCAGATGCCGAGGCAAAGGGCAAGGCGATCCTAGGACGACACCGGACGCGTGGTGGACGCCCCCCATCCGTCCAGTGGGTATTTGGCTCATGGGCAGCGTGCCGTTTACCGAGCTCCAGGATGTCCATGGGAAGAATCGGTGTTCTTTTTAGAAGATAAAGGACCGATTCCCTCTTCGGTAGAACGATTCTCCCAGAGGTTGCAGGTAGCCAAACTAGAGGCAGTCATCGAGAATCGATTTCTGAGCTTCAGAGGCCGGAACTAAGTAGAGGAACTCGACCCCGGAATGTTCCATCTCTCCCTTCAACTCCGATGCCGACGTGGATCGGAAGTAAGCGACTCGTCGCGATAAGTCCAGGCGGTAAAACAAGTAGGCCCGGCCTTCAATCCCCCCAAAATAGCCGATGGGTTCGTCATCCTTGAGCTCATTCAGGTGTCTTATGCCGAAAGGCGGAAACTCGAAGGTTTGTAGCGAACCACTTTAAGAGCCTGACCAACGTCTTGCGCTATACTGAGTCTGAAGAAATAATCCCGGGCGGGCCGGTCTGTGAAGAACCGGCGGCCTGATTGGAGGGAATCGAGATGTCGATCTTGTGGGTCGTCGCGATGGCGCTCGCGCAGCAGCCGAGGAACGAGGCCGAGGAGCTGTTTCAATCGATGGAATCGGCCATCTTCGCGGCCAAGACACTCCAGTACTCCTCCAAGGCGAAGGCAGAAGGACAGCAGGAGGCGCAGCTTGACGTGACCGTGCTGGTCGCGCAGGGGAACATGTCGCGCCTGAAGATGGAGGGGACCGTCGGTGGTGGCGCCGTGAAGGTGGAGAACATCTCCGACGGCAAACATGAGAAGACGTTGCGCAATGGGCGCGACGCCGGCGCGAAGGACGTGAATGACAAGCTCACCGAGACATACTTCGCGATTACGTCGCGCGCGGGATTGATAACGACGCTTCTCATGAGCGGCGGCCAGTCGCTGAAGTCGAAGGACCTGCGCGGATCGCTCCCGCTCTCGGACTTCAAGATGGGGAAGAAGGAGAAGATCGGCGACGTCGAGGCGCAGTCGATCGAGTGCAAGATCGCGGCGGCGCAGATCCGCGGAACCTGGGCGATGACGCTCTGGATCGACCCCAAGACGAAGCTGCTGCTGAAGAGGGTGCTGAAGCAGGGGACCGGAGCGGAGGGTTTCGCGATCACCGAGACCTATGAGGGGATGAAGCTCGACGAGAAGGTCGACGACGCCCGCTTTGTGCTGCCGTGAGGAGGGAGGGCGCGGATGAGCCCCACGGTGGCGCCGTGAGAACGCCATCCGCCGACCCCGCTGGCGCGCTACTCAGTAGCGCATCCGCCTGCCGTATAATCCCTTCGCAACTCCATGACGACTCCGGCCCGTCGTCGTGTTCGCGGGGACGGTCGCTTCCGGTCAGCTAAGATCGGAGATACCTTCCGATCGCGTTTAATCTTCGTTGGCAAGCGTCTTGTCGGTGGCTGCAATCTCAAGGGGAGCAGGATAGAAACTCGTAGGCTCACCTTTGGGGATCAAGCGCAGGTAACTTATACCCCCATTGATTAGCGCCTGGCATCGGTGGTCTTCGCCATCGCAACCATTCAACAAACGATGGTTTCAAAAACCCCTGGTCCGCAAGGGCCGTGAGGGTTCAAGTCCCTCCGCCGGCACGGATCGACCGGAAATCCAGAATCCAAGAACCTGATCGATTTGGAATTTCTCGCTCTCTCAGAGACCGGGGATAAGATAGGTGACGAAGCATCCCCACCGGTTTTGCATCAAGGAGGCTTCCGATGAAGCGTGTCACTGGCATCGGCGGCGTGTTCGTCAGGTCGAAGGACCCGAAGGCACTCGGGGCGTGGTATCGGGAACACCTCGGACTGAACGTCGAGGAATGGGGTGGGGTGGCATTCCGCTGGGCGACGGCCGAGAACCCAACGGGTGCAGGAACCACGATCTGGAGCCCGTTCAAGGACGATACGTCGCACTACGTTCTAAGCGCTGCAAGTTACATGATCAACTTTCGCGTGCATGACCTTGGTTCTCTCCTTGCAGCGCTACGATCTGAAGGCTGCGCCGTGGACGCGAAGGTCGAGGAGTCCGAATACGGAAAGTTCGGCTGGGTCCAAGACCCGGAAGGCAACCGCATCGAACTCTGGCAACCTCCCGAGGGTCAATGAAGCTGCCCTTTCCCTTCTTTCCGGCGATACTCTAGCCTCCTGTTCCGATAATCGATGGTTTTAATAACCCCTGGTCCGCAAAGGCCGTGAGGGTTCAAGTCCCTCCCCCCGGCGCCAACCCCGCCATTGGCCGCTCTTGGGGATGGGGTCAGCGAGAGAAACAGGAACCTAAGCGAAATACATCCATCGCCTGACCTCCCTTCGGGGATCGGCCCCTGGTAATCTCAACCGTATCTGAGGGCGTGTTCCCGGCACCGCGCCTCCATCCCGGGCCGGTCGCTCCTGGAATTGCGATGAAATGTAGAATCGGGCGAGCTACAATGCGCGCCGGTTTCGACGTGGCTCTCGTCTGGAGACCCGGACATTGCTTTCTGCGACGGGCCTGCGACTCCTGGTCGGCCTGCTGCTGGCGGTTCCGCTGCTGGGGGGAGCCGCGCCGGCGGAAGTGCTTTGGCGCGGTGACTTCGAGACGGGAAACCTGGAGCAGTGGAATGGGGCGCCAAAGTCCGACGGAGTCAAGATCGTTCAAGAGCCCGTGCGCGAAGGGAAGTACGCCTTGCGGATCGACGGGACCAACGCCGCCCGGAAAGGCGCCCTGGACCGCATCGAGTTTCAACATCAACCCAAGCCCCCAGGAACGGCGGAAGGCACGGAGCGCTACTTCGGCTGGAGCGTCTACCTTCCCAAGAAATTCATTGACGTTGTCCATGCGGTCGGCTACTTCGAGACCCGGAACAGCTGGAGCCAGCTGATGTCGTTCGAGGCCAGGGGTGAAGACCTCAAGTTCAGCACCCGGGTGCCCTACATGCTCCACTGGACGGGCAAGGGAAAGCTGACGCCGGGCCGCTGGCACGATTTCGCCCTCCACGTCCTCTGGTCGCGCGATCCGGCGAAGGGCCTCGTCGAAGTCTGGTTCGACGGCGAAACAGTGGTGCCGCCGACGAAAACCGCGACCCTTCGAGACGAGAACGTCGCCTTCTTCCAGATCGGCCTGATGCGCGAAACGAGCGACGTGCCGGAATCGATCATCCTCGACCATGTCGTCGAGGCGACCACCTTGAAGGAAGTCACGCCGCCCCCGCTGCCCAAGGGCCGCTGAGCGAGCCCACGAATTGATCGCGCATCGTTGAGCTTCGGTCCGCTGGAGCGCGCCGTTTCCAAGCGGAATTACAGCCCTTCTCTCCGATACTATCCCCTCTCCCGGGCATTCGGCATTTCCGGGGGCAGGAAACCCCTGGTCCGCAAGGGTCCTGATCCGCCGCATCCTTGGCCTTTCTTCGAGGCGCCTGGGGACTCCCGGAAGGCCGATTTCTCAACCTCCGACGACGGACCCCGGGTAATAAAGGTCGATGACCCCGTTCGTGCTTGCCGTCTCGGTCCTCACCTTCGCGCAGGAGCCCGATTACGGGCGGGACGTGCTGCCCATCCTCTCGGACAACTGCTTCTACTGCCACGGGCCCGACGCCAAGCGCCGGAAAGCGGACTTGCGTCTCGACGACGAGGCTTCCGCCAAGCGCCGGCCCAAGGAGGGCTCGCCTGCCATCGTTCCCGGCAAGAGCGCCGAGAGCGAGCTCGTGCGCCGCATCCTCACGGAGGACCGCGACGACCTCATGCCCCCGCCGAAGTCCAACAAGAAACTCACGGCCTCTCAGATCACGACCCTCCGCAACTGGATCGACGCCGGCGCCAAATGGGGACGACACTGGTCCTTCACCCCGCTGGAGAAGCCGGCCGTTCCGCCCGGTACCGCTCATCCCGTCGACGCCTTCATCAATGCCCGCCTCGCCGCCGAAAAGATTCCTCCCGCGCCTCCCGCTCCGAAGCACGTCCTCCTCCGCCGCCTCTCGCTTGACCTCACCGGGCTTCCCCCCACGCCCGAGGAGCTCGACGCCTTCCTCGCCGACACCGCCCCAGGCGCCGTCGAGCGCCTGGTCGATCGCCTCTTTGCTTCCCCCCGCTACGGCGAGCGCATGGCCTGGGACTGGATGGAAGTCTCCCGGTATGCCGACTCCAATGGCTACCAGGGCGACGGCGAGCGCACCATGTGGCCCTGGCGCGACTGGGTCGTCCGCGCGTTCAACGAGAACCTCCCCTACGATCGCTTCACCCAGTGGCAGCTCGCCGGCGACCTCCTGCCGGAAGGGCCCCGCGACGCCCGGCTCGCGACCGGGTTCCTCCGCAACCATCCGATCAACGGCGAGGGCGGTCGCATCGCCGAGGAGAACCGCGTCGAGTACGTCATGGACATGACCGAGACCGTCGGCGCCGTCTGGCTCGGCCTCACCTTCACCTGCGCGCGCTGCCACGACCACAAGTTCGATCCCGTCTCCAAGAGGGACTACTACTCCATCTTCGCCTTCTTCAACCAGACGCCCGTCAACGGCGGCGGCGGCGATCCCCAGACCGCGCCCGTCCTCGAACTCGCCACCCCCGAACAGAGCGCCCGCGTCGCGCAGACCGAAGCCGCCCATGCGGCCGCAGCGGCCGAGGTCGCCGGCTTCGAGTTCACCGAAGGTGCCCTGGACCCCGTTCTTCTTGAGCATCCCAAGCTCAAGGACCTGGTCAAGCCCGAAGCCGCCAAGCGCGACCGGGGCAAGCTCGACGAGATTCTCAAGGCCTTCGACAAGCTTGCTCCGGACTACGTCAAGCTGGTCCGGACGCTGCGGGAGGCCGTCGACCAGCGCAGCGCCGCGCGCAAGGCCGTCCCCCGCGTCATGGTCATGGAGGACCTGCCCAAACCCCGGAAGACCTACATTCTGGATAAGGGTCTGTACGACAAGCGGCAGGACGAGGTCGGCGCCGCCACCCCGGCGTCCTTTCCCGCGCTGCCGCCGGGCGCGCCCCCCAACCGCCTGGGCCTGGCGCAGTGGCTCATGGCCCGCGACAACCCCCTGCCCGCCCGGGTGACGGTGAACCGGTACTGGCAGATGCTCTTCGGGATCGGCCTCGCCAAGACGACCGAGGACCTGGGGTCCCGGGGCGAATTCCCGGTCCACCGCGAGCTCCTGGACTGGCTCGCCGCGGACTTCCGCGACTCCGGCTGGAACGTGAATCGCCTGCTCCGCTTGATCGTCACGAGCGCGGCGTACCAGCGCTCCTCGAACGTGCCGCCGGGAATGGCCGAGCGCGATCCGATGAACCGCCTCCACGCCCGCGGACCGAGGTTCCGCCTGCCGTCCTGGATGATCCGGGACCAGGCTCTCGCCGCGTCGGGCCTGATGACGGGGACCATCGGAGGACCGCCGGTGAAGCCCTACCAACCGAAGGGGATCTGGGAGGAGGCGACGTTCGGGACGAAGACCTACGCTCAGGATCGCGGCGAGGCGCTTTACCGGCGCAGCCTCTATGTCTTCTGGCGCCGCATCGTCGGGCCGACGATGTTCTTCGACACCCAGTCGCGGAGCACCTGCGTCGTGAAGCCGGCGCGTACCAACACGCCGCTGCACGCGTTGGCCACGCTCAACGATCCG
>Ga0222749_10000637_pt1 | contig 20576 bp, 18 predicted proteins | sample IncBWH2Mmetat_FD_197234 | JGI IMG/M metagenome (GOLD analysis project Ga0222749, IMG submission 197234) | Metatranscriptome of lab incubated forest soil microbial communities from Barre Woods Harvard Forest LTER site, Petersham... | ecosystem: Environmental > Terrestrial > Soil > Temperate... | reverse complement strand
CCGCCACCGCCTTCTCCACGCGCTCCGGCACCAGCGATTGCAGCACTTCTCCCTTGATGTCCTCCGCGAATTTGCGGCGGATCAGCGAAACCGGCGCTTTTCCGCGGCGGAATCCTGGAACGTTGGCAACGCGCGCGAATTCTTTCGCCACGCTCTCAATTTTTTTCGTGACTTCTTCCGCGGGAATTTCGAGTTCCAGTTCGCGGCGGCAGCTTGCTTCGGCCATGCTACGGTCCTTTCCGGGGACGGCAATTGGTTTGGTGTCGAACGCTTCGCCGGTCTCGACGGCAGGCGCCTGGACTGCGGCCACGAACGATTCGAACGTATGCCGCTACGCAGCGCTCAGCAGCTTTCAGAAGAGGCCAGACCGGTGAGAATTCACCCTGCAAATCGAATCAACAGTATAGGCGAGCGTTCGAACAGCGTCAATTGAAGCGGCCACGAACCCACCAAACTTGAGTAGAATGATTCCGCAAAGCGGGAGACCAATTTTGAAAAATAGCGCGATTCTTCTGGTGCAGTGCCCGGACCGCCGGGGACTCGATGCGGCCATCGCCGATTTCATCTACTGGCATGGCGGCGACATCCTTCACTTCGAGCAGCATCAGGCGGGTAGCGAACGTTTTTATCTTGCGCGCATCGAATGGGATCTCACCGGTTTTGAAGTCGACTTGAAAGATTTTCCGAAATGGTTCACTCCCATCGCCGAAGAATTCTCCATCCGCTGGCGCATTACAACCTCAAGCCATCGCCCGCGAGTGGCGATTTTTGTTTCAAAATACGACCACTGCCTCGTGGATCTTCTCTACCGCCAGCGAAACGGCGAGCTGGCTTGCGAAATTCCGCTGATTATCAGCAATCACGTGGACGCCAAACGGCACGCCGATTTTCACGGCATTCCGTATCACGTGATTCCAGTGACGAAAGAGAATAAGCCGCAAGCCGAGCAGCAGGAACTCGACTTGCTGCGAGAAAATAAAATCGAGTTAGTTGTGCTGGCGCGGTACATGCAAGTGCTCTCATCGGATTTCATCCGGCACTTTCCGCAGCAGATCATCAACATCCATCATTCGTTTCTGCCCGCGTTCGTCGGCGCCAAGCCGCATCATCAGGCGTTCGAGCGCGGCGTAAAACTGATTGGCGCCACCGCGCATTACGTTACCGAAGTTCTCGATGATGGGCCGATCATCGAGCAGGGCGTGGCGCGCATTTCGCACCGCGATGCGCTCGACGACCTAGTGGAAAAAGGCCGCGAGATGGAACGCGTTACCCTGTGCCGTGCCGTTCGCTGGCACATTGAAAATCGCATCATGCTTTACGGGAACAAGACCGTGATATTCGAGTAGGTTCAATATCGCCTATCTCGGCTCTTCGACCCTTGAACTCTTCGAGTCTTCGACTCTTGAACTCTTCCGTCAGTCTGCCGCGGCGGGGCGATTGGCTACGCCAGTGAGGTCGGCGTGGAGCAGGCGGTGAAAGAGGTGCTCGCCGGCTTCGCGGCGGACGGAGAGGCGTCCGGCGACGTAGGCGCGGGAGCCGAGGCCGCGCTGGACGGCGTCGCAAATGGCTTCGTCTTCCTCCTGGACTTTTTCGCTGACCTTGATGCTGGCCTGATTTTTCTTCGCGGCTTTTTTGCTGACGTCGGCGAAGAAATAATCGAAAACGACGGCGCACTTGTCGACGCCGAGCGGCAGAACGAGATTGGTGTCCATGACGCCTTCGTAGGCATTGATCATGAAGTTCGGATAGATCCAAAGATAGAAGGCGCGGCCCTGGCGCGTGGCGGCCACGCCGGATTCGGATTTGGAGTCCGAAGAGAGCGGGCTGGATTGCAGGCAGGCGCGCTCGAAATTCTCGATGGTGTATTTGGTGTACTCGATCACGCTGCTCAGGCCTTTGTGGGCGTGGGGGACGTGGTAGCCGCCGTCGAGATAGTTGTCCAGGTAGACTTTCCAGTTGCAATTCAGCGTGTAGACGCGGCGGTCGAAATATTCCATTTTTTTGGTGAGCTGCAGCGGGGCGACGATTTCCGGAATCCCGCCGAGAAAATTCTGCAGCGGCGCGGCGCGCCCGTCCAGATTCACGAACACAAAATTCTCCCAGGTGTCCACCTTGACGGGAACGAGGCCATTTTTCGCGCGGTCGAAATTGCAGACGCCTTCAAACTCGACCATACCTTTGAGAGCGCCATCGATTCCGTAGGTCCAGCCGTGGTAGGGGCAGCGGAATTGTTTCGCGCAGCCCTCCGGCTCGGTGACGACGGCGGCGGCGTGATGGCGGCAGACATTGTAGAAAGCGCGGAGCTGGTTGTCATCGCCGCGCGCGACGACAATGGGTTCGCCGGCAATGTCCGCAGTGAAGAAATTTCCTTTTTCGCGGACTTGGTCGATGCGGCCGACGGCTTGCCAGGTTTTTGCGAAGACGCTCTGCTGTTCGAGTTCGTGGATGCGCGGATCGAAGTACCACGGAGAAGGAATGGTCCAAGCGTGGTCGAGGGCATCGTTGGGATTGTAGAGATTGATGAGGTCGTGGATGTTGCGTTCCATGAGATGCTCCTGGGCCGCTGAGTCGGCTGCTGGACTAGTTGAGAGGCCGTGCTCATTTCATACCCCGAAACCCGGCTTGAGAGAAGAGGAAAAGAGCGGCGGCCGGAGACCAGAGAAAGGAGAGCAGAGAATGGCGAGATGCGGCTTTCACAAAGGGAGTTGATGGGTGACACCCCGGCACTTTTAAGAAAGAGTGTGGAAAGGATTGATTGGAAAAGAGTTGTGAAACTCTCTTGGTGCAAGGAGCGAAAAGAGGGAGCAAAAGAGGGAGGGATAAGAAAGAAACAGACCCCCTCCCCCCTATGGTTTTTGTAAGGATGTGATTGGATGAGGGTTAGCGGGTGGGGGGCTGCTAAGGATGTGATTCCGTAGGAGTTAGGGGAAGGGAAATGGCTGATCGAGAATGTCGAGGAGTGGTGGGATGTACAAGACCGAGTTCCCACCCCCCCTGTTTTTTGTAAGTGTTGCATCTAAAGGAGTTAGTCTTGGCGTAAGTCTTTTGTTTGCAATACTTGCGGGGAGATCCATAAGTGCTGCCGCTAAAGGACTTACGGGGACGAGGTGTTGGCAAAAGAGTAATGGTATGGGTTGGAGCAATCTTGAGGGAGTTTGAAGGACCACCTGGCGGGCGCTCATGGGAGGCAGGCACGCCCCTTCGCCAAGCCTGCGGCGCGCAGGCGGGAGATTGGTGCCGCAGCACCACATGATTATAACATATCGGTACAGTTAGTCAAGGATTACTTGTAAGTGGTTTGTCTGCTGAGGGATAGAAGAAAGGTGGAGGCACCGGGAGCAGAAAAGTTAAAAGCGCCACAAGCAAAACTGGCGTTTATCAGGCAAGAGGTTTGCGAATAGTGTCAAGCATCCCAAAAGCGGTAGGGTGGCGTTCGATTTCTGTAAACAGCCGTCTGATTTTGCAAACGAGTAGAAGCCTACGCTTAGGGTTTTCCGTCGCCTGGAGCGTCGAGAGGGCCTCCTCAAGCTCTCGCAGTAGTTCGGCTAATTCGTTTAATTTGCTCTCAGCCATACAGAATAGGCAATGCTAATTCATTAATTTTTGGACTTCTTTGAAAGCTCGCCATTGAAATGGCTTTCAACATCGTCACGACTAAGCGGGTTTCCTGCTCTGGTCAATACGACCGAATAAACGACCTCATGCCCTGCAAGCTGCGCAGTGATAAACGCCCCGTCCTCCGGCAGCTCTTGGTAGATGAATTTCACTCTTCTGCCGTCTTCAAGTGTCTTGATCCACTCTTCGTCTCGCGTGTTAGCAGCTTTTATCTTCAATGCCCTCAAAACCGCTGCGACCCATTCCGTCTTCGGCCTCGCGGCTCCCGGGTGCCTGACACAATCGTGGGCAGCAAACTCTTTGTCACGGCCGGCTTCGTACTTCTGCTTCATTTCATCCAGTGATTTGCCACCAAGCTCACCAACAGGCTCAAACACCCAGTTACATTCGGAGCAGCCGAAGCCCTGAAAGTTTTTGTTCTGAATCCATACCAGCTTGCGTGGCATGGCCGCAGTATACGCCCGAAAAATGTGTAAAACAGAACAGTGTCCAGAGGCTGAAACATTCTCAAAGAGCGGGCAAAGGTGTTCTAACCCTCAAGGAGTAGAGGCTTGATGTGTTCAAGATTGAACACTGGATTTGAAGCCCTGCGGAACGACAGGGTTTCAGCCGTCACCTGTTCGGCGTAGGCTCGTGGCATGCTGGCATCGGAAGAAGGCAGCAATGAACTACAAACTAAACTGCTCCGCGTGACGGAAGACATATGCTGAAGATTTGTTAGAGATTGGCTTTGAGAGATTGCCGACAATAATAGCAGCCACAGAAATAACAGTCTTCCGGCGCCTTTGGGAATTAGCTTCTAAGCAAAATGCATGGGCCCTGTTTTGCACCCAAGTTGTGGCCAGGTGTTCAGCTCGGTCGAGAAGCACGTAGATCGGAGAACATCGAGTCTTGCAGGACCCCGGCCAGCGAAGAACTGTGAACTCGTAATCCCTTCCCATACTCGATGTACCCTTGCTTCTTAAACTTGTTCATAAAGTAAGAGACCCGGCTTCGGGTTGAGCGAATCAATCCTCCGAGTGTCTCTTGACTGATTTTTGGGATGACCGTGGTTGGCTTGCGTATCTTGTCGTAGCGGGCGATTAGCAATAGTGCGCGAGCCAGCCGTTCCTCACAGGAGCACAAGTGTTGGTCGATTAGGTCCTCTTCGATCCGGATGTTCCGTCCAAGCAAACAGGCGATGAAATGGTCTGAGAATTCATGGCCGTTGTGGAGAGCGAGCATCATCTCCTGTTTTTTGACGACCAGGATCCTACATCGAGTGAGCGCGGTAGCGGTCGCTGTGCGGAACGCTTGACCCGTCATGCATCCTGAACCGAGGTAGTCTCCACGATGTAGAATCGCGAGGACCGTCTCCTTACCCCGCTTTGACTTAACGGTGACTTTCACTTGCCCTTTCTCGATGAAGAACACTTCATTGCTGGCGTCGCCCTGTGAACAGATAGACTGCCCTTGACGAAATAAGACGATCATGGTTTTCGCGCCCATTTTTGTGAGAAAGACTTCTGGTTGAAAAGACCTCTGGCGCTGACGAGTCATCGGGGGCTCAAAGACCCTACTTTCCATCTTGATGAAGTACGGTTTTCACGGACAAATGGATAGCACACTTGGTCTGGGATGTTATGTGCTCTTATGAACAGTATCCGATACTGGTAATTTGTGGGGAATCCGCTTCCCACAGTAGCCATTGCCGGAAGGTCGGACAACTCGCGATAAGTCGCGGAACCGAAAATATAGTATTACTTCGCTTCTCCGGTTACCGCGTTTTTGCCAGCACCTGACTAGGTGGTGGTTACAAATGCCCAAGCGGATTATGGGCATCGTCCGCCATCCTCAGAAACTTGCAACGGCGGCAGTTTCGGTCGGACAGGTTTCGAATATTGGCAGCAGGCGGGCCATTTCCAACGCTTGCCTCAAGTTCGGGCCGAGATTACAAAGCTTGAGGACTCCGCCTTTGGCTTTTGTCTTTCGATGCATTTCGATAAGAGCGCCGAGGCCCGCGCTGTCAACATAATTGACTTGCTCCAGATTAATGACAATCCGTGTGGCCCCGGATGTCAGCAGATTGTCGACCATTGTAAGCACCCCGCTGCTCTCTTGCCCGAGCACAAGGCGCCCTTTGAGCGCCAGAAGGTAGATTCCATTCATCTCACGCTGCGTTATTTCCAAAGGCATTGTTTGCCCCCCAAGGACCATTTACGCGCATTCGCGAATGTAACCATAATAGCCTCCGGATTCCCGATACCAAAGGCTGTGCTTTGATTCGTTTCTGATTCGATGACGAGTATATGTCGAGTTTAGAGGTTCCAGTTCGTCCAAGGCGTTCAAGCCTGATTCGCAGTCGGACTCTAGTCTTTCCAATTGGAAATCGGAAGATGACGCACCCGGCCAACGATCGAGTAGTCCCAATCATCAAAAAAGAGTTTGCTGCTGAGCCGGCGCGTGCGTAACCATGAGCGACGGTCCCGAATGACAATTTAGAGGCGCAACCGCCAGGAGGTGGAATCATGCAACTGGAAGATCGCAGCCGACTGCAAGTGTGGTCCCGTCTGGCCGCTCTGGTTGGAATTATGTGGCTGCTGTCTGATTTTGCACCGGCGCGGTCTCAAGCGCGGAATCACCCTGATGCCTCCGACCTAGGTGCGATAGCGCGGCAGGCAACGATCGAGATTTGTCGAAATCGAGATTCCACTGCCATTGATCGCTTCTTTTCCGAGCCCTTCGTGCAACACGATCCGAACATTGCGGACGGACTGCCCGGCCTGCGGGCCTTTGTTACCGAGCTGGCGAATTCTACGACCACGAACATTACGATTTATCGCACGGTTGTGGATGGCGACATCGTCATGCTTCATTCGAAATACGAAGGCTGGCCCGGCTTTTCGGGGCCGGTCATAGCGTTTGATCTATTTCGTTTCAAGGACGGCAAAATCGTCGAACATTGGGGCGGACAAACCCCCGAGACCGGTCCCAATCCGTCCGGGCATACGCAGGTGGATGGTCCGACGGCCGTTGTTGGTCGCGAACGGACCGAAGCCAATCGCACTCTCGTTTCCAGCTTCAAGCAAGTCGTGACCGTTGAATTGCGTTTCGATCGTGTCGGTGAGTTCATCGACGGTGATCATTACACCCAACATGCCTCCAAAGTTGGTGATGGTGGCGCACGGATGCAAGCGCGGGTCTCCGGGGTGGTGAAGCCCGGCGCCGCGCAGGTGCTGATTCCTCGCCTCTACATCGCGGAAGGCAATTTCGTGCTTGCCCTTGTCGAAGCACGCACCGAACCGCCCACGGCGAACTATGATCTTTTTCGAGTAGAGAACGGCAAGATTGTTGAGCATTGGGACGTGCTCTCTGTGATTCCGCCGCGCGATCACTGGAAGAACGCCAACGGCCCCTTCTGAGAAGCAGTCACGTCCCCCATGCTCTCCAACCCCAGGTGGTGATTGACGTGATCCGAACGGCAGCAAAGGCAGTTCAAAAAGTCGTCGCAGCAGCATAAAGCGATTCGGGGATTATCTTTTGGCTGCGGCGGTTCAGCAGTTTAGGTAACTGTTCAGCGAGAGTCCATTCAGGTTGGTCAGTCGTTCTTCCTGGATGACGGGCTAACCGGAATGTATGGCCCGCCGATTTGCCGGACAAGTCCAGTTCTAGGACTCCACATCCCCGATAACCGCGTTTATCAGGACCTATCCTAGATAACCCGGTGAAAAATGGTCTAGCTTTGCGTCAGTCGCTATCTGGTTCACTACGCGTGCGCAGCCACCACGTCAAAATCGCAAGTATGGCTAGCGGGCCAATGATTCCGGTGGGAAGGAAAGCAATCGTCTGATGCCGTTCCACACGGACAAAGATACCACCGAGGACGACTACACCCGCTAAGGCTGCACAGTAGTGTGGAAGTCGCGTTGCAGAAACGATCCAAGAATTTCCCGCAAGCTTGGTTGCAAGAATTAGAGTGGGGAGACCAACAAAGATAAAAATGAAGGCCCACCTGGTTATAGGCGGCCAACCATAGCACACGTGGCACGCGAGGCAGGCCAGCGAAACGATCAACACGAGTTGGCAAACCCCAATGAACAGGCCAAGCACGATGCCTGTGAAAGGTATGCTGTCTCGCCCCCAATATTTAGACATTCGCCACTCCAGAACAACGGCGTGACCCTTCGCAAAGTCATGTAGGACCTGTCTAGATTTAGGGTCCCACGTGCAGGTCACTCTTGGCGAGGTCGAAAACTGCCGTTTGTGGGTTTGGGTAACTCCTGAGTGGTCGCCTAAACGGACATTGAGGATGGAGCCGATTTCACTTCTCCGGTAACGGCGTTAATCAGGACTTTGGTTTGATGGTCGTGAGCGTGACCGCTCTTGCTTCGAGTGTTCTTCGGCGCTTATGTGCATCGAAACCAATCGCGCCACTAGCACGGCCAAATATAATTGCCCTGTTACGGCTTCTGCTGAACAAAGAGTGTGCGCAACCGGGTCGACGGCGGTAATCCCCGAGTAGCCTATTGTTGTCAACATACCAAAACTGTAGTTGACCCAATGGATCGAGAGCGAAATATCCGTTCCCGCAGCGTTGAACGAGTTGGGGTCGGCCAACGCAGCTATGTGGTATGCATGCGCCCATCCGTATGCAAGGCAGAGGTAGGCCGCAATTGCGCCTTGGATGCGCATCGCCGTGACTGGCCCAGCGCGGAACACCTGCCAAAGCAACACAATCATAATCATGCTAATGAGTGCTAGGCCCGTCGAGGCACTCCATAGTCCTAATGTATGCGTTGGCCACCACCATGTTGCCCAGCGGAAGGCGATCGCCACGATTGCCACTAGCGACGTCGGCAGAAATAGCTTTCGATTCCCCCAAGCGATCGCTGTTGCCATGACTGCTACAAGAGTCGCCGCCACGCGATCGTAAAGTGGCAAGTTATTCTTCTCGAAGCCTAGTGCGGGCAACACGAACGCCGTTAGGATGAGCAGCAGCAGGAACAAGGTGAGGTTGGTCTGTGACTGCCAACTGCGCGTCAGGAGATCGCGGGTCTTCAGAGGCATGAGTGGGTCCATCGAATCCTCCATGGATACCCTACCCTTAATCGGGGCGCGAGAGACATTGCAGGGCTTCTGATGGTATCAATGCATCGTAGTATCCAGAACGACTACCGATGTTCCAGAGTTTAACGGTGTTCAGTCGCTGGCTTTCACGAGCGCCTGATAAGGAATTCACATGTTCGGTTTGCGCGTTAATCGTCCAAGTGGATTATTTCCTGCTGCACCGTTCTAGACATTCTTAGCGGGCGACAATTGGAATGCGTTCTGGGATGGAAGATTCTTCCGATCCCGGGGCCAGTCCGTCCTGATTATCGTTTGCAACCCCGCTCCATGGTTTATTGGCGCGGAAATCTAGAAAGGGCCCGCGGGGGAGGGCGGCGACGAGTTTTTGTGTGTACGGGTGCTGGGGGGCGCCGAAGATTTGGGAGGGGGGGCCGCATTCGATGATTTCGCCGGAGTTCAGGATGGCGATGCGATGGCAGAGCGCGGCGACAGAAAGCAGGTCGTGAGATATATAAAGGATGCCCATGCCTAGTTCACGGTTGAGGCGGGCGAATAGGCTGAGGATTTCGGACTGGGTGATGGTATCGAGGGCGCTTGTGGATTCGTCGGCGATGAGGAGCGAAGGACGGTGAAGGATGGCCATGGCGATGATGACGCGTTGCGCTTGTCCAACGCTGAGCTGCGAGGGGCGGCGGCGGAGAAAGTCGGGGTCCCCGGGGAGGCTCACGCTCGAGAGCGCCTTGCTAATCACTGCAGCGCAGTCTGCTTGTGTGCCGGTGGCATGGGCACGCCAAGCTTCGCTCAGTTGCGAGCCAATGCGAAGAGCGGGATTAAGAGAAGACAATGGGCTTTGCAGGACGATGCTGATTTCACGGCCGCGAAGAGAGCGCATCTGGGATTCGGATTTTGTGGAGAGATCTTCGCCTTTGAAAAGAAGATTGCCGCGGGCAGTGCCGCCCTTCAAGTGAAGGAGGCGAAGTATCGCAAGAGAGATGGTGCTTTTGCCGGAGCCGCTTTGACCGACGAGGCCGAGGATTTCGCCGGGCTGGATGGAGAGGGAGACGTCGCGCAGGACTCCGGGATTATTGTGATAGTCGACGGAGAGCTGGAGCGAGAGAAGGGGTGGCGTCTCGGTCACTTCTGCGCCCCCATAGATGGATCGGGGCCGAGGCGGAGAACGTCGGCGTTCCAGAAAGCATGGGGATCGAGGACGGAAGGCGCGGAGCCGATGACGGCGGGTGATATGGCGGACATGGCGTCGCGGTTGATGAGATAGATGAAGGGCTGCTGTTCGAAGACGATTTGCTGCACGCGGTCCCAGTCGGTTTTGCGCTTTTTGTCCGAGGTGGAGGAAGCTTGGGACTGCATCAGGCGGTCAATTTCGGCTTCCCACGGAGTGGCAGGCTGGCTTTGTTTGGGATTCCATTGATGGTTTTCCGCGGAGCTGAGCCAGACGTTCATCTGGCTACTGGGATCGAGATCGGTGTTGGTGAATCCGAGCAGGCAAGCCTCGTAGTCAAAAGTGCGGGTGATGCGCTCGATCAAGGAAGGAAAATCGAGCGTGACCATGTTCACCTTGATGCCGATTTGAGAAAGGTCCTGCTGAATCATGGTGACCATTTGCTCGCGGGGCTTATTGCCAGTGCTAGTAATGAGCGTGAACTCGACGTGATTGCCGGAGGAGTCGCGAAGGATACCGCCGTCGAAGCGGAAGCCTGCCTGGGCAAGCAGGCGGAGGGCTGCAGCGGAATCGTACTTCGGAACGGGAAGCGCGGAGTTGAACCAGAAACGATTTGCTGGCGAGATGGGGCCGTAAGCCGGCTGGGCATGGCCGGCGTAGACGATGCGGGCGAGATCGTCACGATTGATGGCCAGAGAAATGGCCTTGCGGAATTCGGTGGAGCGGAACCAAACTTTTTTGTAGTCGGGGAAAGCGGCGGTGGGAACCTGATTGAACCACACGAATTCGGAATCGAGACTGGGGCCGGCGTCGTGCGCGGCGGCGGGGGACTCCTTCTGGAGGCGGTCGAAGAGATCGGCGTCGAGAGAATTGATGATATGGATTTCGCCGCGGCGGAAGCGAAGGATTTCGATGTCGTGATTGCGCTGAATGTCGAGGCGAATGGAATCGAGGTAGGGCAGGGGCTTGCCTTCTTTATCTTTCTTCCAGTAGTTCGAATTGCGGCGCAGCAGGACGTGGGAGCCGGGGCTGTAATCAGCGACGTAGAAAGGACCGAGGACGGCCATTTCTTTTTTGGGAGAGTGGGCGGAGAGAATGGCAACCTGGTCGAAGAGGCGTTCGAGTCCCGCGACTGGCGCGGGGAACGTGACGGTGATCGTGTCAGCAGAAGGAGTCTGGACGCTGACTTGGCCATCACCGGAGCGGAAGGAGTCTCCAGTGGGCGAATGAAGCTGCGGATCCATGAGAGCTTTCACGGTGTAGGCAACGTCTTCGGAGGTGAAAGGCGTGCCATCGGAGAAATGTAAGCCGGTGCGGAGATGAAATATGATGGTGCGGCCGTCTGGAGTGGTCTTCCACGAAGTGGCGAGAGCGGGCTCGAGCGCTTGGGTCTGGCGATTGAGGCGAATCAAGACACCGCCAGTAAGGTAGCGCACGATTTCGGATTGGCCGTCTTCGACGAGAAGAGGATTAAACGTTTTCGGTTCGCCATGGAGACAGAAATGGAGCTCGCCACCCGACTGGCTGGCAGATTCGGAGCTGACGAAAGACGGCCAGCACAAAACCAGGGTAAGAACGAAAGCAACGCAAAGACGACGTATCACTGGGTGACCTCCTGCGACGGAAGAACGAGTTGAAAGCATATGACCACGATTACGAGAAGAATGAGCGGCACAAGCCGCCACGGATTTGCCCCGAGCGCGGAAAAATCCTCAAAGCCTCGCAGCAAGTTTCCCCATGACGCCATGGGTTCCATCACTCCAAGTCCCAAAATACTGAGGTTCGCCTCGGTCAAAATGAACAACGGGATAGAAATCCAGAATTGCGCGTAGAAAAGTGAACGTAGGTTTGGCGCGACGTGGCAGAGCACGAGCCGCGCGGGTTTGCACCCCGAGGAGCGAGCCAGGAGCAAGAAATCAGAATCTCTGATGCCGCGCGCCGCAGTGCAAACGACGCGGACCGACGCCTGCCAGCCCAGCAGGCCCATCATCAAGAAGGCGATGACGACGGACACCATTGGCGGAACATCAAGGGGCAACATGGCGCGAACGGTGAGAAGTAGAAAGAGCCAGGGCAAGGCGAGAGAGAGGTCGGTCACAGCAAGAACAATCCGTTCGAACCGGCCGCCAAGAAATCCCGCAGCGCTACCCAGTAATGCGGCAATCATAGTGGAAAGAAGGGCGGCAGCCGGTGCAAGCAGCAAGGAAACGCGTGTGCCGTAAAGCAGGCGGGATAAGGAGTCGCGGCCCAACGCATCCGTGCCGAGTGGATGCGCGGTCGAAGGACTGGCGTTCGGGACATCTCGAAACTGATGGAAATGGGGAGCAGGCACAAGGATGGTGCCGAGCACCATTAGCAGAAAGATCGCACACAGAATGACAGCTGCCGTCTTCTGTAAGGGGCTCACTGCACGCTCCCCGCGAAAGCGCGACTTGTCAGGTCGGCGAGCGAGTTCGCTGCGAACATCACAAGACTGACAATGAGGGTGACATTGACGATGAGCGGCAAGTCCCGGTTGAGCGCGGCCTGCCAGGCGAGCTGTCCCAGGCCAGGTGAATCACATAAGGCTTCGATGGGAATGGCGGCACCGAAAGCGATCGTGAAGGACACACCGAGAAGTGCGAGGAGCGGCGGGGCAGCGATAGGCAGCACGTGCCGACAAAAAATTGCCCCGCTTCGCAGGCCTCTAGCGCGTGCCGCAAGCACGTGAGGCTGGTTGTAGGAACGCACCAGAAGACTCCGGATGTAACGATGGAGACGGGGAAAGACAACAACGCCAATGGCGAAGAAGACCGGAGCTCGCAATTGAACAGCGAGCATGGCCACCACGGCGGAAGGGAGAGATAGAAGCAAGCTGCTAAAGGCGGTGCTTGAAGCTTCATAGAACCAGCCACGCGAAGCTAGGCCCGGGGATGCGAGCAGAGCCGCTGCCAGCCATGCAATGCCCAGGCCACGAACGACCGATTTGCCGGTTGCGGGCAGTCGTTGGCGGAGCAGCTCTCGAACGGGCCGCTTCAAAGAATCGGATTCGCCGAGATCGCCGTGGGCGAGAGCGGAAAGGTAATGCATGTAATACGAAGCGAGTCCTTCCTGGAGCATCTGCTTCTGCCGCAAAGCTTCGATGCTCTGCGCGCTCCATCGTGGGTCGAGTTCACGCTCTTGAACACCGTAACCAGGCGCAAACCGAACGAGGGTCGCGCTGAGAAAAGCGCCGCCGATTCCCAGGCACAAAAGAAAAAGAAGCCGCCGCAAGGCATTCCAAGGCAGTTTCGTGATTTTTTCGTCTTTGATCACTTTCCGTCCATATTCGCTCGAACGGCCCTAGGACACCGATTCGGCCTTCGAATAGTGCTTTTCTTTGATTTCATACATGTCGCGATCTGCTTCAGAGAGAAGATCTTCTCCCGAAGCAGCGTCCTCAGGGTAAAAGGAACAACCCACGCTGACGGAAACGATCATTCCAGGGCATATGCAGCGGCTGGCCTCTTCCACGGCCAATGACAAGCGTTTCTGTATTTCAGCCACATTCCCTTTTGTCATCTCCGGCAGAACAAAGACGAATTCGTCTCCGCCGAGACGGCCGACTTGGTCGTACTCCCGGCAGGATGACTTGAACCTGGTAGCGATTTCCTGAAGGAGCTTGTTTCCCGTGAGGTGGCCGAAACTGTCATTCACTTTCTTGAAGCCATTGAGGTCGCACAACAATACAGCCAACTGTGTTTTCGCTCGCCGGACGCGGGATAGCTCAGTTTCAAGATGCAAACAAATGGATCTGGCATTCGGCAAACCAGTAAGAAAATCGGTGCTCGCGGTGCTTTGCGCTCTTTCGTACTGAAGGGCATTCTCGACAGAGACCCCGAGTTTGGAGCTGGCCGCCAGAAGCATGCGGAGGTGCTCTTTGGTGAAGTAATTCTTTTCGCGGCAGTACAACGTCAGCACTCCCGCAACACCCTCCCGGCCGCGAAGTGGGACGCACAGGGCTGACTGTAAAACCGTTACGCGTGAGGATTTTACGAGATGTGAAGTTTCTGCGGCGGGGTTGCCGTTTGTTATCGGTTTTTCATTTCGCGCCACCCATCCGGAAAGACCTTGTCCCAAAGAAATTCGGATGGAGGAGAAGAGGTCGTAGTCCACCCCGTGAACATATTCAGGAATGAGCATGCCCTCCTGGCGAACGAAGAAGACAATGGAGTCGTGGGGAATCATTTCCTTCAAACGAATCGCAACCACGGAAAGCGTTTCCTTTAAACTCAGAGAGTTTCCGAGCGTTTGGGCAAGTTCAAAAAGGAGCTGAGCCTCCTGACGCGCCGAAATAATGGAAGTCAGGAAGGAGGTTGCGCGAACTTCGGCGTCATTCGCCACTTCTGCGAAACCCGAGGATGGAGCCACAGGACGGAGCATTTTCGGAGCAAAGTCCAAGCGCTTGCGCTCGGTTTCCATGGTGTTGACCATTTCCTCGAGTTCGAGATACCGGCGTTCCATGACCTCGATAACGCGAGGATCGAAACTTCGCCCTTTTTCCGCGCTGATTGTTTTCATCGATTCTTGCGGAGTCATCGCTGGCCGGTAGGGCCTCTCTGAAGCAAGCGCATCGAAGCAATCCACGGCGGAAAGGATTCTTGCCCCAATCGGTATGGTTTCGCATTTCAGGCCATCCGGATAGCCTGTGCCATCCCATTTTTCGTGATGGGAGCGCACGATGGGCACCACGGGATACGGGAATTGGACGCGATCCAATATGTCCGCTCCCACGATAGGGTGAATCTTCATTTTCTCGAACTCTTCCGGAGTGAGACGCCCGGGCTTGGAGAGGATGTTTTCGGGGACCGCCAGCTTACCAATGTCGTGCAGCATGGAGGCCGCGCGTATGGCGTTCATCTGGGCCACGTTCAGCCCAAGTTCCTTGGCAATCTCGACCGCATAAACTTGGACGCGGCGAAGATGATCATGAGTGGTGTGATCCTTCGCTTCGATTGCAAGAGAAAGCGCCTCGATGGTGCGCAAGTGAAGCGCAGCAATTTCCTCGGCGTGCTTCTTTTGTTCTTCGAGGCGGCTCAAATAGGTCCGGTAGGAGCGGTAGATCCAATAAACGATGGGAAATGCGAGAAGACCGAATTGCCAGCCGATCAGCCGATTGATGGCGCTCACCCCACAGGCAATCAACGCACCGAGCAAATAGTAGGGGAAGGCCCACAAATAGCATTCCTTCCAGACATGGACAGGGTTGCGTCCTTCTGTCATGGCAATGATGCCGGACACCGAAACGGTATTGAAGGCAAAGTAGGTCGTCGCTGCCGCCGCCATTAAGAGAGGCCAACGGAATCCGACGCCGGCGGCGACTTTGCTATGAAAGACCAGTTCTGCAGCGCTAATAGAGAGAGCGAGGTTTGCCAGGTTAAAGAGCCATTGGATCGGGCGGGGCCGCGGCTTGGCATGCCAGAGGGTCTGGACAAGTCCTCCGAGGCAACCCATCAGTACGGTTTCGGAATACGAGAGGTCAAGGATGCCGACGAGAATAAAGAGGAAATTCGCCGACATCGTGGCCTTGATGCCTGGCAAATGCACTTTGAGCACGGAGGCGCACAAAGCTACGGTTAGAAAGCAGGCATAGCGGAAAAAATCATCCGAGTGCCAGTGTAGGAGGGCGTAAACCAATACGGGCAGCCCTCCGACAAGCTGGGTGAAAATGAACGTGAGGGCAGGAACCCCGAGCGACTGAGCGTCACGCCATGCGTTGCTCCAGTAGTTCCTCGTAGCAGTTGCTGTCACACCCATTCCTGTTCTCTGCCGATTGGTTCCGCAGCACTCATGACTGATGAACGAGCGCCCTGGCCTCGCGAACGGGCCACGAGCAAACGGTCCGTTCTTGCGGATCGTGACCCGGCGCTAATTTTCGCCGCCCCAACGCACGTTTAAGCGTAGAACGCGGTCATTAATAAATAAGCAAATCTTGATGGGGGAAATATGTCTTGGGAATAGTACGCTTAGTGTTTTGTATTGAAAGGGATACTGTCTTTGAGGCGGAAGGTGAGCGCTAGCATGTTCCCCGACCACTTCGGGCAATTTCACCTCCCGACCGAGCCCACAGGCTGCTCGGAACGACCTGTACTTTAGTACTAAACCACGGGACCCGCTGTACCATCGACGACGATTCGCCCTGCCCGCGATACTCCCTTCATTGAAAATGCCTTCTTTACAAGGGCCCCTGGTAGAGAGTCTGGGCCCGGAATTCAGTGCAGGAGTGAGGCTTATGCCAGGCAAGCGCGAAACCAGCCACGCTGGTAGCAGCGTTCTCAAAACGACGACATGGGGTGCGCTAATTGCCCTCTCTGCCGCGATCCTCGTGGCAGGACTCCTTGGGCACCATTCGTGGACCCATTCTGGCGACCTTGGTCGTCCCGCTGCTCACCTCACGGAACAGAGCTGGCCGCCTGCGGCTCACTCAGCGGCGCCTGCTCAAGGAGCTTCTTCACACGGTTCAGCGTCTGGCCCAGCGTTCTTCGCTCATGACAATTCTTCGCCGACCGCAACCCGAGAGGCACAAACCTCTCTTCCCCCGGCAGGTGCAGTTGGAAACTCATTAAAGTGGAATCCGGCTAATTTTGCGCACTCGAGCGCTTCGAGCAATGACTCTGCAACCAGTCTTGCAAATGCAAGCCTCAGCCCGAGTGAGCGTCAGGCCATAATTGCCGCAAAGATTGCACCGGACCTGAAGGGAGTTAAACCCGAGGCTCCCATAGACGTGATCGTTCAGTTCAAAACGGCAGCGGGAGTGTCTGACGTGGCAGCGGACGGAGCCACCGCCAAGGCCGAACTGCCCTTAGTGCACGCACAGTTAGTGACGATCCAGGGCAGCAGCCTCGCGACGATAGCCGCTCACGACAGCGTGGCGTACATTTCTCCGAACCGCAAACTGCGCGGTGCGATGGACCCAGTGGTCACTGCGGTCAACGCCGACATCGTCTCCTCTCAAGGCTGGGATGGCACCGGCGTCGGTGTAGCTGTCATCGACAGCGGCGTTGGCACTGTGGATGACTTGAACTCCGATGGAAATGCAAGCCCATCACGCGTCGTTTATAGCCAAAGTTTTGTACCAGGCGATTCCTCCACGACCGACGCTTACGGTCACGGAACTCATGTGGCCGGTATCGTTGCTGGAAACGCTTATGATTCCACCAGTCCGCGCAACTACGCTGACGTGTATCGCGGAATCGCGCCGGAAGCCAATATCATTAGCTTGCGCGTACTGGACGGCACTGGTGCTAGCGTAGACAGTGCGGTGATCGCCGCGATTCAGCAAGCCATCAGTCTGCAGAGCACCTACAACATTCGCGTAATTAATCTGTCGCTGTCTCGCGGCGTCTATGAGAGCTACACGCTTGATCCCCTCTGCCAGGCCGTGGAATCCGCATGGCAAGCAGGCATCGTGGTGGTGGCCGCGGCTGGCAACATGGGTGAATACAATGGGGCCGGCACGAATGGATACGCCACGATCGGCGCTCCCGGCAACGATCCCTTCGTAATCACCGTTGGAGCAACCAATACACACGGTACGGGCGCGCAAACCTCCCAGACAGTGACGAGCTACAGCTCGAAAGGCCCGACGACGTTCGATCACATCGTGAAACCGGATCTCGTCGCCCCGGGTAATGCCGTGGTATCGCTTCTAGCCTCTCCAAATACCACACTGATCACTGAGTATCCGCAACTCGCGGTTTTCCCCTGCGATGGGTCCGGGACAAATTGCGGTTCGCAGAACGGCTCAGCTAAATACATGCGAATGAGCGGCACGAGCATGGCTACGCCAGTAGTTAGCGGCGTTGCGGCCCTGCTTCTGCAACAAAACCCGTCCATGACACCGGACCAGGTGAAGGCCCGATTAATGACGACGGCCTGGCAGGGCTTTGCACAATACACGACAGCGACGGACCTGGGTACCGGCGCAACCTTTACGATCCAAGAGGATATGTTTGCAGTGGGCGCCGGTGCTGTGGACGCTGCTGCTGCTCTCGCCAGCACGGATCTTGCACCGGCAACGTTGGGTTCGGCGATGTCACCCACGGCTGTGTTCAACTCGGCCGATAGTAGCGTAACCATCAGCGGGGCTCCGGGCACGGTATGGGCCAACCCGAATGTCTGGGCCAACTCCGTGGTTTGGGGCAACTCCGTGGTTTGGGGTAACTCCGTGGTTTGGGGTAACTCCGTGGTTTGGGGTAACTCCGTGGTTTGGGGTAACTCGGTTGTCTGGGGTAACTCGGTAGTTTGGGGCAACTAGTCAGTCCGCTGGATGGATTCAGCAACAAGTCATCGGAGCGGAACTGACGAGAGGAAAACAGAAGAAAAGATGCCGAGCCTAGCGAAAACCTATATCGCGCTGATCGCCGCAGTTGCTGCCGCGACATTGACCGTGGCGGCATACCAGTGGAAGCCCGAGAACCTGGGTCATTTTGTCCAGTTCTTCGCCTTGGCGATGGTGGCCTCTGCAATGAAAGTCCGCCTGCCGGGCTTTAAGACCACGATCTCGATAAACTTCGTTTTCATTCTAATCGGTATTGCACTTTTCAGTTTTGGTGAAACCGTCTTGATCGGTTTGGGCGGGGCGCTTGTGCAGTCCCTCTGGAAGACGCAGTCGCGGCCAAAGCCGGTGCAGGTGCTTTTCAATGCCGCGTGTCTGACCGTTTGTACGGCGGCGGCATTCTGGGGCTCGCACGGTATCCTGGCATTGCTCGGTTTGAATTCTTTCGCCGCGATGATGGTCCTGGGGGCCTGCGTGTACGTGGTGTTAAACACCGGGCTCGTCTCGCTGGTCATTGCTTTGGCCGAAGGGCAATCCATAAAACAAATCTGGCTCTCATGCTATGAATGGACACTCCCCTATTTTCTGGTGGGCGCAGCCGTGGCAGGTTTGGCCAGCGCTGCGGGGCGCGGAGCCCCTTGGGGCGTAACCCTGTTAGTGGTGCCGCCGATGTATTTTGTCTACGTCTACTACAAAATGCACATCCTCCGAGCCGTGCTCGACAATATCTCCAAGGTGAGTGCAGAGAACGAGGTCGCACTCGCTGGCGCGTCTCAAGGCCGTTAAGCCCATTTTCTGGCCTCTTCAATAACACCAATAAATATGCTGGACCGAAACTCCTCCTGTAACTCTTGTAAAATACACTCTCACCAAAACGGCGGATGCAAGCGCAGCAGACTGAATCTCTCCGCGCAGGACCGGAAACATTTCTAGAGACAGGGCACGCCACTATTTATCTTTAGCAACGTACTTCGACACTCCTGCTGTCCGTTTTGATGGCTGAGTGCTGATAAGTCGCATAACCGGAGACGTGAGGCTAGTTGGCTCTGTAAGGTTTCTGCCAATTCTGGTGCCACTACCAGTAGTTAGCGCCCCAGTCGATCGTGCATCCACATAGCAAAAGCCCGCAGTGCGAGACCGAAAAGCCTTCAAGGTTGATGGCGGACAGGGAAGACGGGAAAGGTCAAAAGCCCCACACGCAAAACCGGCGTATGGGGCACCCGGCAGTGCGCAATAGCGTCCCGGACATATAATGCTCGCATGCGGCACGGTAAGCTGGTTGTAGTCCAATCATTTGGGACGCGGGCTGAAGCGGACATTGCTCTGGGCATCCTGGAATCCTCAGGCATTGAGGCGATGATCCAGGCCGATACCGCCGGCGGAATGCGTCAGCACTTGGCTTGGAGCGGCCTCGGATTTCGGGTGCTCGTGTGCGAGGAAGACGTGGCGATGGCGCGCGACGTACTTAATCCTCCGCCCGAGACAGACCATGTCGTGGTTCAAACATTCACAACCCAGGATGAAGCAGACTGCGCACAGGGCGCGCTCTTGTCCGCAGGTATTGCAGCAACGATCCAAGACGACAGCGCTGGCGGCTGGCGCCCTGACGTGCCCTGGACTGGCTCCGGGTTTCGCGTGCTCGTACATGAGGAAGACCTGGCGACAGCACGCCACGTGCTTGACCAGCCCGACGAAACGCGCGCCAAGGTCTGATAAATCGCGCGGACTACCGAACAAATGTCCGCACCGCTCCGGTTACTCATTTCGACTGCTTGACGGGGCCGAGGTGGCGACCTAACATGCGCTGAAATGACAGAATTCGACGCGATCCGTTCTCCTTTGAAGTTTCTGCAGAGCAGGTTTCCCAATATTCCGCATCGCGATTTACTCCAGACTGAGGGAGGGTGGTGGAAGGACGAAGGGGTGGCCATTTCCGGGGCCATTGACCGGGCGGGAACGCCGTGGCTACGGATGTTCGATCGTGGCGGAAAACGCGTGGATGAGATTCTCTACCCGCGTGAATACCAGTCGATGTTGAAGAGAGGTTATCGGGCGGGAGTGGTTTGGCGGGCGCTGGAAGAAAAATCGCTGATCGCGACGTATCTGCTGATGTACGCCATTTCGTTTTACGATCCGGGGATTTGCTGTCCTTATACGGTGTCGCTTGGGACGGCCGTGCCTTTGGCGAAATATGGGAGCGCGGAATTGCAGGGGCACTACCTGGCGCAGCTTTTGCGGAAGGATGATTCGGTGTGGCAGGGCGCTACGTGGATGACGGAGCTCAAGGGCGGGTCGGATTTGGGAGCGGCGGTGGAAACGACGGCGCGGTCGGCGGGCGATAGCTGGCTGCTGAGCGGCGAGAAGTATTTTACGAGCAATGCGGGGGCGGAGTTAGCAGTGGTGGCGGCGCGGCCGCACGGAGCGGCGGCGGGTGTGCGG
>Ga0222749_10000636_pt1 | contig 20577 bp, 14 predicted proteins | sample IncBWH2Mmetat_FD_197234 | JGI IMG/M metagenome (GOLD analysis project Ga0222749, IMG submission 197234) | Metatranscriptome of lab incubated forest soil microbial communities from Barre Woods Harvard Forest LTER site, Petersham... | ecosystem: Environmental > Terrestrial > Soil > Temperate... | reverse complement strand
CTTTGATTGGCCGTTTAGCCGGCTTGGCACGTATGGCGTTGGATTCGTCCTGACCGCTATCGCAACAGGAGTAGCTCTGTTCTGGCGAAGGTCCGCACCAGTGGCTTTGCTGTTATTGCTGGCAGGAATGACCGCTGTCCGCGCCTGGGGTTGGATAGAGCACGCACTACCTGCCCGCCAACCTTCGGGCTATTTGCGGGTGGCTGGGGTTCAACTGGAGTTTCCCACTGAGAAACAGGTCTGCACCTGGCTCAACGAAGTTGTGAGGCGACATCCGGAGGCCGATCTGGTTGTGCTAAGCGAATACACTTTCGCCGGGCCGATACCCGACTCCGTGAAAGCATGGTGTCGCGAGCAAAACAAATACCTGGTCGTTGGTGGAAAATCTCCAGTCTCCAAGACCAATTTTTACAATACGGCTTTCGTGATCTCGCCGGCTGGGGAGATCGTTTTCCAACAACCCAAGGCCGTGCCGATTCAATTCTTCAGCGACGGGTTGCCGGCACCGGGACAGGCGGTCTGGAACTCTCCTTGGGGCAAAATCGGGCTGTGCATCTGCTACGACCTGAGTTACAGCCGCGTCACGGACAGGCTTATCCGGCAGGGGGCTCAAGCGATGATCGTTCCAACCATGGATGTGGAGGACTGGGGCATGAGACAACACGCCCTTCATGCTCGAATCGCCCCGGTCCGCGCTGCGGAATGTCGGGTCCCGATCTTTCGATTGGCCAGCTCCGGAATCTCTCAAGCCGTCGATTCGACCGGGCGCGTTCTCGCGTCCGCCCCCTACCCTGGCCAGGGTGCAATCATTGCGGCAAGTCTTGAGATAGGCGCACCCAGGCGGTTGCCGTTGGACCGTTGGCTTGCTCCTTTTGCGAGCGTGGTAACGGGCGTTGTCGTACTGGTTCTGATAGCGAGTGTTTGGGCGAAAAGACCGAATCGAAAGCCTCACGTCTAGTGCCGGAGACAGATATGATAATGGATGTTCTAAAAACCGTTTTTCGCTGGCTCTTGCGGCTGCTTTATGGGTTCAAAGCATACAACGAACCGGTGCTGGGCACGGAGGGACCCGTTCTGCTGCTGGCAAATCATGTCTCGTGGTGGGATTGGCTCTTCCTGGGAGTGTGTTTGGAAAACGATTGGCGCTTCGTCACCTCGAGTCAGACAGCAGAGGTGAGCTGGTTACACCGGGCTGTTATGGTTAATCGCCGGACCTTCCCGGTCGACATGAATTCGCCCTACGCGGTGAAGCATATTGCCTCTTATCTCCAGCACGGCGGTCGCCTGGTGATGTTCCCCGAAGGGCGCATATCCACAACCGGCTCATTGATGAAGCTGTTTGAAGGTACGGGATTTCTGTTGGGCAGGACCAAGGCCAAAGTCATCACCGCATTCCTTCGTGGTGCCGATCGCTTACCGCTATCCCGTAACCCCTGCCGCAAGGAATGGTTCCCGACCGTATCGCTGCACTTCAGCCCGGTGCTAACGCCTCCGAAAGGGCCGCAGGCCCATCCAACGGAAGTGCGGGCCGCGGTGACCGACTGGCTCTGGGATCAGATGGTCAGGCAGCAATTCGAAACCGAGATGAGTTTCGGCCCGCCCACGGTCCCCCTGGCGATTATCCGGAGCGCGCGCAAGATGCGCCGGCGCATCATCCTGCAGGATTCCACGCTTAAGGAAATAACGTACGGTCAAATATTGACGGGCGCGGCGGTTCTCGCGGCGCAATGGCGCTCGCTTTTGACTACATCCCATCCGCGAGTCGGAGTTCTATTACCCAACGTCAACGGTTTTCCCTTGGTCCTTCTGAGCTTATGGATGAATGGGAGAATCCCGGCGATCCTGAACTACACAATTGGACCGGCCAGCCTGCTGGCCTGTGCCCGACTGGCCGAACTGAGGCACATTATCACCTCCAGGAAATTCGTGGAACGCGCCGGACTGGATCTCAGGCCATTGCAGGCCAGCGGGATCGAGCTGGTTTTTATCGAAGACGTGCGCGCCAGGATTTCCGTCCTGGACAAAGTCAAAGGGATGCTTCACTCCAAGTTGTGGCCCGAACGAACGGACAAACAGCTGCGCTCCGAGGAGGCAGCCTTGATCCTTTTCACGAGTGGCTCGGAGGGCGAGCCCAAGGGAGTGGAATTGACCCACCGGAACATCCTGGCGAATGCGCGGCAAATGCTCTCCGTGATCGATTTAATGGAGACTGACCGCTTCTTTAACGCGCTGCCATTGTTCCATAGTTTTGGTCTAACCGTAGGTCTGCTCCTGCCTCTGATACAGGGAACGTTCGTCTTGCTGTACTTGTCGCCGCTGCATTACCGGATCGTGCCGGCTGCTTTCTACAATCTTAATTGCACCGTGCTGTTCGGTACTAACACCTTCCTCGCAGGTTATGCGCGAAAGGCTCATCCCTATGATTTTCATACGTTGCGTTATGTCTTTGCGGGCGCCGAGAAGCTGCAGAAAGACACCATTTCCAACTGGATGAACAAATTCGGGGCGCGGGTCCTGGAGGGCTATGGCGCGACGGAGTGCAGCCCATGCCTGAGCGTTAATGTCCCGATGCGCTCCCGCCCCGAGTCAGCCGGCCGTTTCCTGCCGGGAGTCGAGTACCGGCTCGAACCGGTCGAAGGCATCGACTTCCCCGAGTCGGAAAACTCAACACTCCGCGCTTCGCCTTCCGCACTGCGCACTCCCCAAGATTCCGCACTCCGCACTCCGCACTCCGCACTGGACCGGGGCCGCTTGTTCGTTCGCGGCCCGAATATTATGCGAGGCTACCTGAATCCTGAGGCCAATGCCAATTTCCAGGCGCTGAAGGGTTGGTACGACACCGGAGACATCGCGCGAGTGGATCCTGACGGGTTCGTCTTCATTCTCGGCCGGCTCAAACGCTTCGCAAAAGTCGGCGGCGAAATGATTAGCCTCACTTCGGTGGAGGAGACGTTGCTAAGCGCATTTCCAGAATACGGACATCACTTCGGGATTGCGGTCGTAGCGATCCCGGACAAAACACGAGGCGAAAAGCTCGTTGCGGTGACCAATGAGCCGAGGTTGAGTCTGGCCCAAATACGCGACGCCGTTCGCATTCATGGCTTAAGCGCCCTGTCCGCGCCACGAGAGCTCAAGGTGCTTACGGAACTGCCCCGGCTCGGCTCCGGCAAGCTGAACCATCGCGAGCTACAAGAAAGGCTAAAAGCTGAAGGCTGAAGGCTAAAGTCAGAAACCGTTTTTAGGGTGCCCTTTCTTCACTTTAGCCTTTAGCCTTCAGCCTTTAGCCTTTCTTGGTCCGCCTTCAGCCTTTTCTTTCGAGGATTCGCTTTGCGGAGGCTTTAACCGCTTCGGCCAACTCCCTCGGCCCCAAGACCAGCGCGTTTCCGGCCCAGCCGAGCACCCATCGTTCGACTTCCTGAAGACCCGAAAGCTTCAGGCGCAACTCCACCGCGCCGCCGTCCAGTTCCCTGAGTTCCTGCGAGTCATGCCATTTCTTCTCGCGAATATAATCCGCAACCCGCTCGTTGAATCGAATCACGACCTCATAATCGCCACGCCCGGAATGAACTCCGAAGCTATTGCGCAACCGGGCATCCAGGGAGAATTTTTTTCGTTGCTCAAACGATTTGCCCGTTGCGCGCGCGGATTTGATCCGGGAGGGAACGAAGGTCCGAATATCTTTGCGGAGATGATCGTAAGCGAAGAGAAACCACTCGCCGTTGATGTTAGCGAGGTGGTAAGGATCGAACACCCGGTGCTCGCTCTGTTGCATCCCCGGCTTACGATAGGTCAATTCGAGTTGTTGGTGCGTGGCCGTGGCTTTTGCCAGGCTATCAAACACTTTCAAGTCCAGGATCGGTTCGGCGCGGGTACGAAAGGAAATCGTGCGCTCAACCTCGGCCAGGTCCAGGGAAATAGTGTCCGGGAGCGCCTGTCCCATTTTTTTTATCGCGCTCAGCAGCGGTTTTTCGAAGCTGGTTCCGCGGTATTGCTGCAGCGCGCGCTCGGCCACGATGAGCGCGAAGAGTTCCCCTTCGGTGATCTGCAAAGTCGGGAAGGAACTAACTTCCTGAGTATACCTGTATCCGAATCGGGGCCGGTCGAATTCCAACGGCAGCTCAAGCCGGTCGCGCATGAACTCAAGATCGCGATGAATGGATTTTGTGCTGACCTCGAGTTCGGCGGCCATGGTGGAAGCGTTGGGAAAGGAACCGGACTGAATGAGCTGATGAATCCGCAGCATCCGCTCCAGCGGCGGCCGGGAGGCCGGAATGTGCGCCCGAGCTTTCTTTTTGGATGGCATAGCCCGCAGAAGGTAATAGATCGGTTAGTTAGTCGCTCACGGCAGCAGCTTCCTCTCATTAACACCGTGGCTTTAGCCCGGTGGAAAGAGCTGGTTGTTTGGCCTTCAACTGTTTCAACAGTTTGCCGGCCGCTCGAAAGAAAAGCCGTTAAAACGGCTCGAACATCTTTGCCCCACTTTCCACCGGGCTAAAGCCACGGTGTTAATGGGAGGGCATGGGCGAACGCGTACCATGCATTCCGAAACTCGGTAGGCGTGCCCCCGATCGCTGCGAAAATGGTTACACCAACTTGGCCAGCAGCTCGTCGTTGGTTTTGTGCTTCTTCAGGGCTGCCACCAGGGTTTCCATCGCTTCGACGGGATTGAGGTCGACCATCATGCGACGCAGCTTGCGCACCGCTTCGATTTGGTTCTTGGGGAAGAGCTTTTCCTCTTTGCGTGTGCCGCTCTTGGGAATGTCGATGGCAGGGAACAGCCGGCGGTCCGAGAGCTTCCGATCGAGGATGAGCTCCATGTTGCCGGTGCCTTTGAATTCCTGGAAGATCAACTCGTCCATGCGGGAGCCTGTATCCACCAGCGCCGTCGCGATAATCGTCAGCGAGCCGCCCTCCTCAATTTTGCGAGCGGAAGCGAACATCTTGCGCGGAATTTCCAGCGCGCGAGCATCGACGCCACCGGTCATGGTCCGACCACTACCGCCGTGCACGCTATTGTAAGCGCGGGCGACGCGGGTGATCGAATCCAGTAGCACAAAAACGTCTTTTCCGGCTTCAACCATACGGCGGCAGCGCTCGATCATGAAGCGCGATAGTCGCACATGGGTCTCCAGGTCCTGGTCGTTGGAGGAGGCAACAACCTCCGCTTTGACCGAACGCTGAAAATCTGTGACCTCCTCAGGCCGCTCATCAATCAGCAGCACCAGCACGTGGACCTCCGGATGGTTGGTCGTGATGGCGTTGGCAACCTGTTTCAGAATGGTCGTTTTACCTGTGCGCGGCGGCGCTACGATCAGGCCGCGGGTCCCTTTGCCCAGGGGGGTTACCATGTCGATGACGCGCGTCTCAATGAGGTCCGGGCTGGTCTCGAGTCTGAACTTCTCGATCGGGTCGATCGTGGTCAGGTTCTCGAAGCGGAGCGATTTGGTATAATCCTCGAAAAGCATCCCGTTGACCCGATCCACTGATTTTAGCTGAGGACTGTTGCCTCGGTGAGGCGGTTGCGTCGGTCCCTCGACCAGGCTGCCCTCCCGCAGGAATGTCCGCTTAATGGTATCCGGTGTCACGAAAATGTCGGTCGGTTTTGGGTGAAAATGGTTTTCGGAGGTCCGGAGGAAACCGAAGCCCTTTTCGGAGATTTCCAGGTAGCCGGAGCCTATCTCGGTCGCCGCGTTGTTATGACTATCGTTTCTGGTTGCTGTGCTCATACTGTTGTGTGTGTCGCGAAGGCTTTAGAACGAATCCCCGAAACCACTTAGAACTTTGAATTTTGGGAAGCCGCTGCGTTCGTTGACAGGACTCTGACCTACTCCCGCAGCTTCAGACCTTCGATACACCTACTAGATAAGCGTAAAGCGTGCCCAAAGCAACTGTTTTTTTAAAATGTTCAGGCGTCAGCCGGTCACCCCCCGACCTGCGCCCTGGCTTCAGCGGCCAAAGGAGTGCTCAAATAGCGTTCGCCAGTGGAACAGGCTATGGTGACAATCATTTTGCCCTTGTTTTCCGGCCGTTTGGCGACCTCAATGGCCGCCCAGACATTGGCGCCGGAGGAAATGCCGGCCAGAATTCCTTCCTCTTTGGCTAGCCGGCGCGCCATGCTGAAGGCGTCATCGTTGGTGACCTGGATGCACTCGACGATCTGTGGATTACCCTTGGAGTCTTTGAGATGCAAGTTCTTGGGGATAAACCCGGCCCCAGTCCCCTGAATCTTATGAGGCCCAGGTTTGAGGGGTTGACCCGCCAAAGCTTGGGAAATGACGGGCGAGTCCTTGGGTTCGGCAGCGATGGCTTGAAACGACGGCTTGCGCGGCTTGATGACCTCGCAGCAACCGGTGATCGTCCCCCCGGTTCCCACCGCTGATATCAGGATGTCCACTTTCCCGTCTGTGTCTTGCCAGATTTCCTCCGCCGTGGTTTGGCGATGGATCTCCGGATTAGCGGCGTTGTCAAACTGCTGTGGAATCCAGGAATTGGGTGTCTCTTTGGCCAGTTGCTCGGCTTTCGCAATGGCGCCCTTCATGCCTTCGGTTCCAGGCGTCAGGACCAATTTGGCACCGAGCATTGCCAGGAGCGTCCGGCGTTCCAACGACATGGTTTCGGGCATCGTGAGGATCAATTGGTAGCCCCTGGCGGCCGCCACGAATGCCAGGGCGATGCCTGTGTTGCCGCTGGTCGGCTCAATGATCACGGTCTGTTTCTTGAGTATGCCTCGCCGCTCAGCATCTTCGATCATCGACATGCCAATGCGATCCTTCACGCTGCCGAGGGGATTGAAGAACTCGCATTTGAGCAAAATAGTCGCAGGAACTCCCTCGGTTACGCGATTGAGGCGGACCAGCGGTGTACGACCCACAGTCTCGACGATATTGTTATAGATGCGTCCCATAGATAGCAAAGTGCTTTGGTTTGTTTGGTTCCGGTTGAATAGTTGGCAATTTCGAGCAGGGACGCCCTTTAGGCAAGCCCATTCTATACGATACAAAACATAAAGTCCCCGCCCGACCTTTCGGCCGGGCAGGGACTAAATGGGGGATGGGAGTTCGCCATGCTCTCTTTCCCGTGCTGGCATTAGGCGCCCCGCAAGGCGGGGCCGCCAGCTTCCCGACGCTATTCTCCACGGCAAGCGGAGTTTTCGGCCTCGTAGCAGGGCCGTCCAGCGCCTCACGGCGACAGGTTTATCGAGTGAGGCTTTTCAGCTCGCTTGGGCTGATGGTTGCGCCACCGGCCTGCGAACCAGGCAAAGACACGTTTATGACTGTTGGTCCGCGTCTTCACCACTTAGCGTAGGGTCGGCCACCGCTTTTGACGGTGCGTTAGCCCCACGCCACGGGTCTCGCCTCTTAACTCTCAGGTTGCCTTTCATTCACAAACCAGCGGTAGCGTTTTTACTATCGCCGGAGTTTTGGAAGGTTTTCACGGGTCCTGCCGAGACCGCGTGTCCTCCCCGATGCCAACGCTCACTTTGTCCCACCTTTCAGCGTCTTTCCTTTGGCTGACCTCTTATTACGGAGACCGCCAGAGTCGTTGGCCCGTGCTGATGCACAGTAGCAACCGGATACCCTCTGGGTAACTGCCATTCACCTGGATTCGAAACGCCTCCAGGTTACTTGACTCGATTCGGAGCGGTTTCTCATCGCTCCTCGTCGCACAGTTCCTATTTTCGCGTAACTGACAGCGCGCGACCGCCGCCAGAGGAACTGGTGAATCCTGCCTCCGCTGCCGGACCTCGCGGCCCGGTTTATGAGGGGATGTGTCAACCAGCCTGGCACATCCTTTCCCCAGTCACCTGGGATTATCCTTGAGACTTTCAGCGGCAATCTGTTGACCGCCGCTTCCCATCTCAGCTCTTTCAATGAACTGGCGACAGCTTATCAAATATTTTTTAATCAACAACGTAAACTTATGCACAGGCTTATTCACCAAAATGTCCTGCGGCGAACCCAAACCTATCCCGCACAGAACGCGTGAAATTGGGCTGGTTTTTCATAGCCTGGGAGAATTATTCACAGAACCGTATGGGCCCATGCTGGCCTCGGTGAACAAGTTCCCTTCTCCAAGTCCGAAAGTGAACTCCGAACACACGAATAACCTTGCTCCAGCTTTTCGGATTTCGGAATTCGGCCTTCTTTCGGCCTTCGGATTTCGGCCCTCGGGTTTAGGCGAAGCCGCTCGGCGTTTGCATTTTCCAGGGGGATGTGGTGTATTGAGGCGCGGACGCGTTACAGGTGAAACGGCCTGCGCAGCACATTGAAACCAAATTGATTATGTCAACGACGATCGAAGAGACCCCGGTGATGCAGAAGACCAGAGAACTCTGCGAGACAATTCTCGGCCAGCCGAACATGCAATCGATCCGTCAGCGCATCGATGCGTTCATGGGAGATGAACAAACCCGGACCCAATACGACGAGTTGGTTAACAAAGGCCAGGCCCTGCAACAAAAGCAACAGATGGCGTTGGCCTTGAGCGACGAGGAGATCGCCGATTTCGAACAACAGCGCGATTCCCTGATGCGCAACCCGGTGGCCCGCGGATTCCTGGATGCCCAGGAAGAGCTGCACCAGGTCCAGGAATCGGTGCATCAGTACGTCAATAAAACACTGGAACTCGGCCGGTTGCCGACCGAGGAGGAAATGCAGGGTGGGTCGTGCGGGCACGGATGCGGCTGCGGACACAGCCACTAACCCTTATACCAGTATTACCAGAGGGCTACGCTGCCTTGGCCCTCGGCAATTGAAAATTGAAAATTTGCAATTGCCAATTTTCAATTTCCAAGGAACCGGCTGTTAATTCCCATGCTGTTTAGCGGGCCGTTTAAATCCAAGGAGTCTACCTCTGCTGCGTCTGCAGCAGCACCCGTAAAGAGCGGCCCAGGTGGTTTGGGTGCGTTAGGGTTTGAAACTGGCGAGTGCGTTCTATCGTCCAGTCGCCAAACGATGCTTTTCCATTGAAGACCGCCTTGGCAATGCGGGTCAGGAACTGCTCCTGAGAGAATAACCCGTCAGTTTTCAATCCGGCGGACTCGCCCGCACGACAGAGGGCGGAAAAACTCACATGCGCCGTGAGGTCCTGGTCTCCAGGGTTGGAGAGGACATCAGGACTGAGATGGTGATCAGAATAGGCCCGCAAAGTGCCTTCCGAGCGAACAGGTGAAATCCATTCCTCGTCCGTCAAACCGTAATCTACAGCGAGGAGCTTTCCGGACTTAAGAATCGCCGCGGCCTGCGACCACCATTGGATGGCGGCCGGGCAAACTTCAACTGTGAACCGATCCGGCAAGACTCGCAAAAGTTCCTCCGGCCAAGCCTGGCCAATCATACCAAGAGGATCAAGATTGCCCACGATGTTCGAGCGGCTCGCGGAATCTTCTTCCGTCAGGCGCAGCCAGGTAAAACGCCCGTCCGAAAAAGTAACGCCCCATTCGAACCAGTTGCCGTTGGCCGCGTCCCACCCCAAACGATGCACCGGCATCGCATCCAGCAGCTCGTTCGAAAAAATGATACCCCGTACTCCCGGCCGATTCGCGGCCGAGTTTTTCGGGCCCGAGGCGTTGCCGGCACACTCTTCAAGGCTTTTCACCCAGCGCACCTGGGGCTGGAAGTTCGCCAGCATTCTCCGTTGCCATTCCTGCCGCCGATCCGACGGCTCGACAATGCAGTACTCGATTTTCTGAACAAGGCTCGGCTCATACGCATGCAACCAACTGAGAATATCCCGGGCCAATTCCCCCGTGTGCGCGCCGGCTTCCACCAGTTGCAGCTTGCCTGGGCGCGCCGGCGTCCCGCCGGCGAGCTCTTCCATCTGGCTCAGCCACTCGGCAAACTGCAGGGCCAGCAACTCCCCAAATAGCGGGCCCACGCTGACGCTGGTGTAGTAATCCCCGTGGCGGCCGAGGGTGTCTTCTTCCTTTTCATAATATCCATAAACGGGACAATACAGCGCGTATTCCATGAAGCGCGCGAACGAAATCGCGCCCTGATCCCTTATCTCACCGAGGATTTTTTCAACGAGTTGCTGCAAGTGCCAAGAATGGTGCGGATTTAGCTATAAATCCGCCGATTGTACAAAACATATGGCCAAGATCGACGCATTCTTCAACCTGATGTTCGAGCAAAAGGCTTCTGATCTCCATCTTTGCTCGGGCAACAACCCCATGCTGCGCATCAACGGGGATCTCCAGCGCGTGGACCATCCCCCGCTGGAAAACGATGAGCTCAAAAAGATGCTCTATGAAATCGCGCCCGAATACAAGATCAAGGTATTCGAAGAAACCGGTGATGTCGATTTCGGTTACGAAATCCCCAACATCTCGCGATTCCGCGCCAATTTCTTCAACCAGAAGTACGGCATCGCCGCCGTGTTCCGCCAGATTCCCAGCAAGGTTCTCTCCTTCGAAGATTTTGAAAAATTCGACGCGCCATTGCCGGCGGTGTTGAAAAAGTTCTCCATGCTCCATCGCGGGCTGGTGGTGGTTACCGGTCCCACCGGTTCGGGCAAATCCACGACCCTGGCCGCCATGGTCGACTACTGTAATAAGAACCGCCGGGACCACATCATCACGGTGGAAGACCCGATCGAGTTTGTTCACGAAAGCAAGAACTGCCTGGTCAACCACCGGGAAACCGGGGTGCACACCAAGTCCTTCGCCTCCGCCCTGCGCGGCGCCCTGCGCGAGGATCCCGATATCATCCTGGTCGGCGAATTGCGCGACCTGGAAACCATCGAACTGGCCCTGGTCGCCGCCAGCACCGGTCACCTTGTTTTCGGCACTTTGCACACCCCCAGCGCCGCCAAAACCGTCGACCGCATTATCGACGTGTTCCCGGCCGAACAACAAAACAAAATACGCGCGACCCTTTCCGAAGCCCTCAAGGGCATTGTCGCCCAGAACCTTTTCAAGCGAATTGATAAAAAAGGCCGTGTCGCGGCCCTGGAGATCCTGGTCTTTACCACAGCCATTGCAAACCTGGTGCGTGAAGGCAAGACGCACCAGATTCCGGGCATGATTCAAGTCGGCAAAAAACTGGGCAACCAGCCGCTGGATGACGCGATCATGGAGCACCTGCGCATGAAACGCATCTCGCCCGAAGAAGCTTACGACAAATCGATTGATAAGAAGAAATTCAGAACCTTCCTGCCTCACCCGCCGGAAGACGATGAGAACTAAACCAAACTATGCGCCGTCCCGAACTTGATTACATCCTGAGCGTGATGCTCGACTCCCAGCCGGAGGTGTCGGACCTGCTCTTTACTGTCGACAAACCGCTGCAGGTCGAATCCTTCGGCGAGCTCAAGCCGGTGAGCATGGACATGCCCATTGAAAAGCTTACCCCTTTCCAGACTGAAATGGTTGCGCTGAATCTGATTGGTGACAACCAGTGGCACCTGGTGGACTTGCTCAGGCGCGGCTCCTGCGACACCGCCTACACGCTCACCGACAAGGCGCGGTTTCGTATCAACATTTTCTCTCAGCGAGGCAACTACTCGATTGTGCAGCGGAAACTCAATACGGTCATTCCCACGCTGGAATGGCTGAAGTTTCCCGAGATCATCAAGCAGATCCCGCGTGAAAAAACCGGGCTGGTCCTGGTTACAGGCGCTACCGGCTCAGGCAAGTCAACCACACTGGCGGCTGTGCTTAACGACATCAATCACACCAAGCCGGTCCATATCATCACCCTGGAGGATCCCGTCGAATTCGTTCATCCCCACGACCGGGCCACTTTCAATCAACGCGAACTGGGAACCGATTTTGACACTTTTTCCAACGGCTTGCGGGCCGCCCTGCGCCAGGCGCCCAAAGTCGTGCTAGTCGGCGAAATGCGCGACCGCGAGACGGTCAAGATTGCCTTGAGCGCCGCCGAAACCGGCCACCTGGTGTTGAGCACGCTTCACACGATCGATGCCGGCCAAACGATTAACCGCATCCTGGGTATGTTCGAGACCGACGAACAGGAGCAAATCCGCGCCCGCCTGGCCGACACGCTTCGGTGGGTCATCAGTCAACGCCTCGTGCCCAGGTTGGAAGGTGGACGCCACGCACTGCTCGAAATCATGGGCTCGAACCTGCGTACCCAGGAAACCGTCCGGCTCGGTGAAAGTGAAGGGAAAAGCTTCTACGAAATTATCGAGGCCAGTCAGCCTTTCGGTTGGCGCACCTTCGATTACTCCGCGCTGGAAGCCTATGAAGCCGGCAAGATCAGCGAAGAAGTCGCGTTGCTGCACTGCACCAAGCGGGGCCCGGTGATGCGCGGCATCGATAACATCAGAAAGTCGCGCGGAGAATCGACGCACGACTTGAGTTCACTGCGCATGAAGGGCGGCCAGGAATCCAAGATCGGCGCCCCGCCGCCCATCCCCACAACCCTCAAACTCAAGTAAATCTATGTCGAGCAAGTTCGATTTTATCAGCGCAACCGATAAGCCGGCCCTGCTGGCCTTTTCGACTCCCGAATGGCTGGATGCCGCCAAAACGGCCCTGACCGAACTGGGATATAAAGTCCACACCGCGGCGACCCATAGCGATTTTCTCATTCGGTTCAGCCAGGTCCGCTACCAGGTGGTCATCCTTGAGGAGCTCTTCGCGGCGAACAACATTGGCGAAAACCTGACGCTGCAGGCCTTGCAGAGCATGGCCATGAGCCAGCGCCGGCATGCCACGGTCATCCTGTTCGGCGATTCCTTCCAGACCTTCACGCCTATGCAGGCCTTTCAGCAGAGCGTTCACGCCGTCATCAACAGCTCCGAATTGTTTCTGCTCAAACAGCTCATCGAAAAAGCCGTCGCCGATAACACTATCTTCCTTCACAGTTACCAGGAAGCCCAGACCCGCGCCCACACCACCACGGCAGCCAAGGAATAAAGCTATTGTTTAAATCCCCACTTGCTTGACGGTGAAAGTGCCATTGGAATTCTCTGTGACCTCCGTCATACCTTCCTTTTTATCCAGGTCATCATAAGCAGCATCCACCAGCTTTTTAATCGCATCGACCGCATCATCCACGTCGTCCTTGCTCTTGCCCACGAGCGTCTTTTGCGCCTTGGCGAATTCGCGCGTGCAGATGTCGGTGGCTAGTTTGAGGTGCTTTTGCTCATGCTTTTTGTTCAAGTCCTCCGCGGCAAGGATTGCTTTTTTATTATTGTCATCGGGTTTGCCTCCGGACCAATGCGCCCGTTTAATGGAGACCTTCAACTCAAAAGTCACCTTTGAAACCTTGCCGTCGGTCAGCGAAACTTTCGTGCTGATGTCATACGTCGTCTGCCCCATGACACCGTCACCTTCACCGACTGCGTCAGCCACTTTATCCATGAAATCGGAAACCGAATCCGCCGAGATGTTGATCAGTGATTCGCCCATACGGCGGATAGTCCACGGGAGCGATTCGGCAATCAACTCATTTTGTGGGGACGACAGGCAACCTGGCGTATCTGAACTGGAGCGCGGACTGGCAGTCGGGTGAATCGCCGGTTGGCTCGAACAGAAAGAGGGGCAGTTTACCCGGGCCTGCGCTCGCTTCGCTCGCTCCAGCCCGGGCTATAACATTTGGGGCTTTCACCCCCCGGATAAGCTCAGCGGTCTTGGAAAAAGGAAAAAGTTCTTTTGTCTCATGGGGGAATTTTCTACCGTGCTAAGGTGGGTCCGGTTGTCGGCGAAAAAATGACTTTGACGGTGGGCGACATTGCGTTCGGCGGCGAAGGCGTCGCCCGGCACAATGATTTTGTCTACTTTGTGCCGTGGGTCGCCCTCGGCGAAGTCGTGGAGGCGGAAGTTACCGAGGTCAAAAAGCACTTCGCGCGCGCAAAGCTGTTGCGGGTTCTGCAGCCATCCGCCGAGCGGGTCAAGCCGCTTTGCCGGTATTTTGGTGAGTGCGGTGGCTGCCAGTATCAGCATTTGGCCTATCCCGCCCAGCTTCGAGTAAAGCACAAACAAGTCTGTGATTTGTTCCAGCGGATCGGCGGCCTGAACCCGGCCGCGGTACGGGAGGTGGTCCCCTGCCCCCAATCCTATGGCTATCGCAACCGGATCATGATCCGCAGCCAGTGGGACAAGTTCAAGCAAGGCCTGAACATCGGCTTCATCCGCGCCGCCGACCGACTGGTCGAGGATATCGAGCGGTGCGAAATTGCGGAGCCGGCGCTCAATGAACAAATAGAACAAGTCCGGCGCCAACCACCGCCCAAAGGAGGATTGAAAGTCGTTTTGCGAATCGCGCCAGAGGGTTGGGAAGTGCCGCCGGATTCTTTTTTTCAGAACAACCTTTTCCTGCTGCCGAAACTGGTTGACGTCACGCGCGAGCTACTGAGCCAAAGCGGGTCGCGCTACCTGGCGGATGTTTATTGCGGCGTGGGCTTTTTCAGTATTGAATGCAGCGACCTGGTCGATTCCTTTGTGGGTGTGGAGTATGATCGGCTGGCCGTCCAAGCGGCGCGCCGCAACGCGGCGGCCAAAGGCCGGACCAACGGCGAGTTTCTCGCGGGCAAAGCTGAAGAGTTGTTGCCGGAGATCCTCATGCGTTTTGAGCCGGGAACGACCTGCGTTTTGCTCGATCCGCCACGCAAAGGGTGCCGGCCGGAAATGTTGGAGTTGCTGCGGCGGGTCAGGCCGCGCCAGATTATCTACGTGTCCTGTCAGCCGGCGACGATGGCCCGCGACTTGAACGTTTTGTGTGCCGGCGATGTCTTTAAGACAGCGCAAGTGATTCCGTTGGACATGTTTCCTCAAACGGCCCACGTCGAATGCGTGGCGGATCTACGCGCGGTCCAAACGCTGCCCGAAGCTGGAGAAAAGTAAACTTGCTAACCTAATGAGCATTGATTCAACTGTAGACCGCCGCATGACAATGGCACGCGAAGTCAGCCCCGAAAACAGGTTCGTTGCCGCTGTTTTACCGTGGCTGGTGGGGGGTGCGGCGCTGCTGGTTTATCTGCTGAGCCTCAATCATTGGGTTTCATTTTCAAGCCTCCTGTCGGTTGCCCGCACCTCGGGTTGGGTTTGGCAGCCCAGTTTCTCGGATCCGCTTTATTGGGTCATCACTTACCCCCTGCGGTGGCTGCCTGCCTCATTGATCCCCCTCGCGCTCAATCTGTTCTCCGCCCTGTGCGCGGCCTTGACACTGGCGTTGCTGGCCCGCTCCGTCGCGTTGCTGCCCCATGATCGAACAAAAGAAGAGCGCGTCCGCGAAGGCAGTCCGTTTTCGTTGCTCTCGGCCCCAACACCATGGCTGCCTCCGGTGCTGGCGGTGGTGCTCTGCGGCTTGCAATTGACGTTTTGGGAGAACGCCACCACGGGCTCAATGGAGATGCTCAACTTGCTCCTCTTTGCTTATTTGATTCGTTGCCTGCTGGAGTTCCGCATCGACGGCCGGGAGTCCTGGCTGCTTCAGGCTTCGCTGGTCTACGGCGCGGGCATGGCCAACAATTGGGCGATGATCGGCTTTTTCCCGGTCTTTTTGGCCGCCCTGATCTGGATGAAAGGCCTGAGCATTTTGGAGGGCCGCTTTTTAGGACGAATGTTTGTCCTGGGGGTTGCTGGCCTTTGCCTGTATCTGGTGCTACCGGCCATAAGCGCTTTGGACGGGAACGCCAGCTTTTGGCAGAGTCTGAGAGCCAATCTGACGTCGCAAAAGAGTTATCTCATGGCGCTGGTGTTCAGCAAGAACGCATTGATCAACGGGGACCGTCCGTTATGGGTTCTAGGTTTGCCTTCTTTATTGCCGCTTCTTGCTTTGAGCATTCGCTGGCCGTCCTTTATGGGCGACATCAGCAAGATTGGCGTCGCGCTGGCCAACCTGGCATTTCACGTGATTTATGCAGTGCTGCTGGTAGTCTGCGTGTGGGTCACGCTGGACCCGCAGTTCAGCCCTCGTCATTACCAGCCTTTGCTGGCCAACTATGGAATCGTGCTGTTGCCGTTTTATTACCTGGGCGCTCTGAGCATCGGGTTTTTCTACGGTTATTTCCTGCTGGTCTTTGGAGTCATTCCCACCGGCCGGCTGCGCTTCCACAAGACGTATCCCTCTTTCATCAACTACAGTGTGATCGGTGTGATTTGGGCCCTGGCGATCATCACCCCGGTGCTGCTTTTGTGGCGGAACCTCCCGCAAATTCGCCTCTCCAACGGTCCTCAACTGCGTGAATATGCGACGTTGATGACTGAGAGACTCCCGGCGCACAACACCATGTTGTTAAGCGACGACCCGCGCCGATTGCTGCTCCTGCAATCGGCTCTGGCTCAGGAAGGCAAGAGCAAGGAATACGTGATGCTGGACTCTGGCTCGCTGGAATGGCCCGCTTACTACAAATACCTCAAGCACGCTTATCCGGAGCGTTGGCAGACAGTGCTGCCCGAGAAGGTTGACCGGGTCGCCGGCCCTGATCTCCAGCGCATCATCTACGAGATCTCGCAAACCAACACGCTTTACTATCTGCACCCGAGTTTCGGCTACTACTTCGAGATACTCTATCCCGAGCCTCATGGCCTGGTCTATAAACTCACCGCCTACCCGACCAATTCCGTTCTGCCCCCGCCCCCATCCGCCGAAATCGTGGCCGAGAATGAGGCCTTTTGGGCCAAAGCCGAAGAGCGAGCGTTGCCGCCCGTCGGTGCCGCTCTGAGTCCCTCCAAAGCTTTGAGCTCCCGTAACGTGCTCGATCGTTTGGCCCAAACCGCCCACCTGGTCCAGGAAACCAATTCGGACGCCACGACGCTGGGCAGCTTCTATTCCCAAGCGATGAATTTCTGGGGAGTTCAACTCCAACGCCAAGGCAATCTGGCACGGGCGGCCGCACATTTTTCGCGTTCGCTGGAATTGAATCCGGACAACGTGGTGGCGGAGGTTAACCTGAGTTGCAATCGCAATCTCCAATCTGGCCAGAAGTCTTCGGTCCTGATCACCAAATCGGTGGAAGACAAATTCGGGCATCGCTCCTGGGACCAGGTGATGAGAGAAAACGGGCCTTTTGATGAGCCGGTCTTTTGTTATGCCCAAGGCAATGCCTTTCTGCAGGGTGGCAACAGCCACCAGGCGGCGCTTCAGTTCGAACGGGTACGAGTGCTGGAACCGGAAAACGTGCCGGCTCAGGTGAGCTTGGCGCAGATTTACTTCTTCCACCGCCTGCCCGATGAGGCGCTGGCGGTCATCCACGGCATTCACGCCAAGGCGGACACACAGGGAATCGATCATACCAACCAGGTCCAACTACTGGCACTCGAGACGGCCGCTCATCTGGCCAAGGGCAATCTCAAGGCCGCGGATGCAGTCGTGCAGGAAGCCCTGAGCAAAGCGCCAAAGGATCATGACCTGTTGTCCGCCGCGACCAAGGTCTATATGGATTTCGCCTGCTACACCAACGCCCTCGGCGTAATCGATCAGCAGTTGCAAGCCAGGCCCGACGACGCCGGAGCACTCTTCTACAAGGGTAACGCCTATCTCCAACTCAAGGATTTCGCCCAAGCCATCGGGCCGCTCACCCGGCTTCTGCAAATGGAAACCAATAATTTCTCCAAGGCCCACTATCTCGCGCAGTTTATGCGCGCCAAGGCATATCTGGGCCTGACGAAGTTGAACGAGGCCAAGGCCGATTACGAGACGCTCAGCAAAGCTCTGCCCAAGGAGTTTCCTGTCTACCTTGATTTGGGCGAGATTGCCTATCTCGAAAAGAACGACAAAGCCGCCGTCCAGTATTACGAACTTTACAAGGCCAACGCGCCCACGAACGAAAATGACGATCTGAAACTCGTGAATAGCCGCCTCGAAGAGCTCAAACATCGCTCGCCTTGACCGCGCTCGGATGCGGGTCACCCATATCATCACGAGGCTGGTCGTCGGGGGCGCTCAAGAGAACACAGTAGCCACCGTGCTCGGGCTTCGGCAGAAGCCGGATGTCGAAGTGGACCTTATCTCCGGTCCAACCTACGGCCCTGAAGGCTCACTCGAACCGGCGGTGGCGGGTTATCCCGGTCTTTTGTCCATCGTTCCACCCCTGGTGCGACCGGTCAGCCCCTTCAAGGATTTGCTGGCCCTGGCCCAACTGACGCGGCTGCTGAAAACCACACGGCCCGAGGTTGTTCACACTCATAGCGGCAAAGCCGGCATCCTCGGAAGGCTGGCCGCGTGGCGCGCCGGCACTCCGGTGATCCTTCATCACGTCCACGGTCCTTCGTTCGGCCCGTTTCAGGGTCCTGTGGCTAACGGGTGCTTCCGGGCCGCCGAGCGATTCGCCGCTCGAGCCACCACGCATTTCGTCTGCTCGGCGCATGCGATGACAAAGCTGTACCTGGCGGCGGGGATCGGCCGGCCGGAGATGTTCACGCGTGTTTTCAGTGGATTCCAGGTGGAGCCATTCGTCAAGGCTTCGAACGATCCGGCTGTCCGTGCTCAACTGGGGTTGGCTCAGGACGATTTCGTCATCGGCAAGATTGCCCGCCTGGCTCCACTTAAGGGGCACGCGGATCTATTGATGGCCCTGCGAGGGCTCTTGCCGCGGTACCCCAAGGCTCGGGTGTTGCTCGTCGGGGATGGGGCGGCTCGGGCCAGTCTGGAGGAGCAGGCACATGCCTATGGCCTGCGGGATAAGGTGGTGTTTGCGGGGTTGGTCCCGCCAAACGACGTGCCGCGCCTGGTGGGAATCATGGATTGCCTCGCTCACCTCTCGTACCGCGAGGCACTCTCACGAGCCCTGCCCCAGGCCTTAGCCGCGGCTAAACCCGTCGTGGCGTACGACTTTGACGGAGCGGACGAAATCTGTCTTGAGGGTCAAACGGGCTTCCTGGTGCGCACAGGCGACGTGCCGACCGTCACTCAACGGCTGGCTCAACTGGCGAATGGCCCTTCGTTGCGCCAGCGCTTCGGCTTGCAGGGCCAGGCCATGGTCCGAGAACAATTTCCTGTCGAACGCATGATTGAGCAGTTATACCAGCTCTACACGAATTTATTGGGTCGTGACCTTTCCACTTGATGTTTATCTGGCGGCCGTTGTAAGCGGCTTTCTGGTCTGCGCTCTCGCGCTGCCCTTCTGGCGGCGCTGGTGCCTGCGAACTGGCCATGTGGATGAGCCCGGCCAACGCAAGATTCATGATCAACCCATTCCGCTGGCCGGTGGCCTGGCAGTGGCAACAGGACTGGTGATTCCCACACTCCTGGCCTGCTTGAGCTTATGGTGGGGAGGCGCAAGGGAATGGCTCCACACGGCGACGGCGAGCGCGGGTGCGGCCGATCAGGTATTTCTGCTCAAACACGGCCTGGGACGGCGGGCGGTCGAGTTGGCCGGCATTCTCGTCGGCGCGCTGGGCATGCTGGCTCTGGGCTGGCTGGATGACCAACGCGAACTGCGTCCGCGGCCAAAGTTCATTGGGCAGTTTCTCGTCGCGCTGCTGGTAGCCGCCAGCGGGGCCCGCATTACGCTGTTCGTCCACAATGTTGTTTTCCACTACGCCATCACGATCCTCTGGATCCTGACAGTGATTAACGCCTTTAATTTCATGGATAACATGAATGGGTTATGTGCCGGCTTGGGCGCTATTGGCGCCTGGTGCTTCGCCTGCATTGCCGCTGTTGCCGGTCAGTACCTGGTGGCGCTCATTGCGTTTTTAACTTTCGGCGCCTTGCTCGGTTTTTTGCCATACAATTTCCCGCGCGCGCACGCCTTTCTCGGAGATGCAGGCAGCCACCTGGTCGGCTATCTTTTGGCTGTGCTCGCGATTCTGCCGCACTTCTATACCGCCAGCCATCCTCGACGCTGGGCGGTGCTGATCCCGCTCCTGGTGTTGGCGGTGCCTCTGGTTGATTTAGTGTGGGTCGTGATTCTGCGCTGGCGCAGAGGGCAGCCCTTTTACGTAGGGGATACCAACCACCTGTCGCACCGCCTGGTTCGCTCGGGCCTGACCCTCACTGGCGCGGTCATCCTCATCTGGGTCATCGCCGCCGCCGCTGGCGGCTTGGGCTATCTTTTGCGCGGATAGCGGCGAGGTGTTGAAAACGTTGAAACGTTTTAACGCTCGCCGATTCAACTCTTTGGTTGTGGGCTCCAGCCGAGATGAATGCTCAGTGCGCGCCGGTCTTTGCCGATTCGGTCTGCGCCTCCGGGAGCCATTGCTGGAGTTGCTTAATGCGGACTGCGTCCACCGGGTGAGTTCTCAAGAGAGTGGGCGTGTTGTTTCCGCCCTGGCTTTGATTGAACTGCGCAAAGCGTTGCCAGAAGGCAACTGCCTCTTCGGGATGATAACCTGCTCGTGCCATGTAGACTAACCCGATGTGGTCGGCCTCCGACTCCTGTTCGCGACTATACCGAAGTTCGACCCCAACTTTGGTGGTGATCCCATAGGCCGCTGAGACCAGACCTTGAACGCGTGGATCCGAGGCCGACAAACCTGTGTCGAGAACATTGCCGAAGGCTTGCGTGATTTCTGCCTCGCTCATACGCGAGGCCCCGTGATGAGCCACCGCGTGCCCGACTTCGTGGCCTATCACAGTGGCAAGGCCGGCGTCGTCTTTCGTGATGGGCAAAAGCCCTGTGTAAACGCCCACCTTGCCCCCGGGCAAGCAAAACGCGTTTGCTTCG
>Ga0222749_10000634_pt1 | contig 20581 bp, 24 predicted proteins | sample IncBWH2Mmetat_FD_197234 | JGI IMG/M metagenome (GOLD analysis project Ga0222749, IMG submission 197234) | Metatranscriptome of lab incubated forest soil microbial communities from Barre Woods Harvard Forest LTER site, Petersham... | ecosystem: Environmental > Terrestrial > Soil > Temperate... | reverse complement strand
GGGACTTCTACTACCGGATTCGCGTGCTGGAGATCGAACTTCCCACGCTACGCCACCGGGTCGGGGAGATCCCCTCCCTGGTCTCGCGGCTCCTGAGGGAACTCGCGGAGCCCGCCGGGCAGGAGCCCCTCCGCGTGACCCCCGAGGCCATGGACCTCCTGGTGCACCACGTCTGGCCGGGCAACCTGCGAGAACTTCGAAACGTGCTGGAGCGAGCGCTCGTCACGGCGAAGGAAGGCGTGCTGAGCCGCGAGGATCTGGATCGGGAGTTTCCCTCGGCCGCATCCCCGCGTCCGGGACCCGATCCGAAACGACGCGACTCCTCCGCCGAGGAGCGCGCGCTCATCGAGGCCGCGCTCCGCGACACCTGCGGAAACCGGAGCCGCGCGGCCATGCTCCTGGGGATCAGCCGCATCACCCTGTGGAAGAGGATGCGGCGGCTGGGGATGTCCAACGGAACTCGGGGCCGGGGATAGTCATGGACCCCTCCGACCCCGAAGCCCGGATGGTGGTGCTCGGCAGGATGGCCGCGGGCGTGACCCACGACCTGGGCAACATCTTCACGGTGCTCCTGGGCTATGCTGACCTCCTGAATCCCTTGATCCCGCGCGAGGGCCAGTGCGGTGAGTTCCTGCGCCAGATGTCCCGCGTCATCGAACGCGGCTCCATGCTCTGTCGAAACCTTCACTACTTCAGCGGGAGGGGGACGGCCCGCGCCGACGCCATCGGGCTCGCCGAGTTCCTCGCCGAATCCGAGGGGGTTCTACGCCGGCTTCTGGGAGAGGAGGTCGAGCTGTCGATCCAGGTGGAACCGGGGACTCCCCCGGTCTGGTCCGACCGGCTCCACCTCGCGCAGGTGCTATTCAACCTGGTGTCCAATGCCCGTGACGCGATGCCCGGCGGGGGGCCCCTGAAGATCGAGGCAGGTCCGGGGAGGGCCGCGGGAGCACCCGAAAAGGACGGCGCGAAGCAGGTCCGGATCAGCGTCCGTGATAGGGGGTGTGGGATGAGTCCTGAAGTGCGCCGCCGGCTGTTCGAACCGTTCTTCACGACGAAGCCCAGCGGCCAAGGCCTCGGACTCTGGACGGTGAGGGAGATCGCGAGGCAATGGGGAGGCTCGGTCGCCGTGGAGAGCACCCCGGGGGAGGGAACGGACCTCCACGTGATCCTCCCCTCGATGGTGGCCGGTTCGGAAAAAGAGCTCCCCGTCGCCGGGAGGAAGGACGCCGCCGCCGAGAGCATCCTCGTCGTCGAGGATTCCGACTCCATGCGCCGCTTTGCCTGCGACATCCTCGGTTCGCTCGGCTACTCCGTCGCATCGGTCTCGGACGGAGTGCAGGCCCTTCAACGCGTCCGGGAATCGGGGGCGGGACCGGACCTCTTGATCGCGGATCTTGGCCTTCCCGGCCTGGGCGGCGTCGAGCTGGCGGCGTGCATCCGGGAGCTTTACCCGGAGACGAAGATCCTGTTCGTCTCCAATCGCCCCCCCGGAGAAAGCTCCCGCCGGGGAAAGGCCGACGAGGGTCTCATTCTGTACAAGCCCTTCCTTCCCACCGATCTGGCCTCCCGGGTCTTCGAATCCCTCTCCCCTCGTTAGGGCTCCGGCCGTCCCGTCCCAAGCCCCGTGGCTCGCCTCGGACGGGATCCTCCGGAGCCCTGGGCACCGGCGCCGTGGCGGACCGAGCTTCGGGAACCTCCCGGGGGGGGTGGTCCGGCCTCTCCCCCCGGCCGCGGGGGGTCCCTGACCTGTAGCCTGGGAGATGACGCGGGCGCCGGCGCGGACGGAGGATTCCGAACGGTTGCCGGGAGGCTGCTCTCCGGGCGGTTCCGCCCTTCACTTTCCCGAGATCAGGGCCTGCGCTTGCCGGGCGTAATAGCCTTCCGGATTCTTCTTCAGGAACTCATCGACGAGCTTGACGAATCGAGGGTCCTTTCGCACTTCCGCGGGACGTGCGGCCAGCTTCTGGTATTCCCGGCCTGCGGCGAAAGCCGCATCCTTCTTGAACTCCGACGCCTGGTCCTGGTAGGCCTTGGCCGCCTCCCCCGGAAAATTGCCCGCCATGCCGGTGGCGAGGTCCGCGGCCGTGCAGACGTCCCCCGCCTCGCGCAATCGGGCGATCTCCGCGTCGACCGCCCCCTTCCAGGCTTCGATCACGGCCAAGCTGGCCTTGGCCGCCTCGGCGGTCTTCGCTTCCTTGTCTCCCGACAGCTTCTCGAGGGCCTTCACCCCGGCATCCAGCTTTCCCGCGGCGATGGAGTCCTCGATTCTGGCGACCTTTGGGACGGACGACGGCGGGGAGAAGCTGGGAAGGGGCTTTCCCGCCTCCCCCTGCATCATCTGCTTCACCTTGTCGAGGATGGCATCGGCCCAGATTTGGTACCCCTTTTCGTTGGGATGGAGGAAGTCCGGCATGACGTCCTTCGGCAGGGTCTGGTCCGGGGCCAGGAACTTGGCTCCGATGTCGAGGTAGGCCACCCGCCCCAGTTCCGCAAACGTGGCGAACTTGGCGATGAGCTTGTTCACCTCGTCGTTCTTGGCGCGGCCGGCGTCGGGCCGCTCGCTGCGGGGGAAAATGCCCAGGAGGAGGACCTTGCTCCGGGGGGATCGTTCATGGATGTCCGTCAGGATGGTCTTGATGCCGAGAGCCACGTCCGCAGCCGGGTCGCCGTTGTTCGTGCCGATCATGAGGACCACCAGCTTGGGCTGGATCCCCTCCAGTTCACCGTTGCGGAGGCGCCAGATGACATGTTCCGTCCGGTCGCCGCCGATGCCAAAGTTGGCGGCCTTGAGGGGGGCGAAATTCTTGTCCCAAACGGCCTTCCCCCCTCCCCGCCAGCCGTCCGTGATGGAGTCGCCCAGGAACAGCAGATCCACTCCTCCGGCCTTGGCGATCTTGAGGAACTCCTCGTGGCGGTTTCGATCCTTCTCCTCCGGAATGGTGGTTCGCGGCCCCTTGCTCTGGACCTCGCCGGTCGCCAGGCCGCCGAGCAGCCCAAGGGCCGAGATCCCGAGCAGGAGATGGCCATGGCAGAAGGCACGTCGGGTCCGATTCATCGCTCCCCCCAGGTCAGGAAATGACTCATCTTCTTTCCGTCGGTATTGGTCGGCAGCATTCTACACGAATCGGCCGATCCAGGACAAACTCCATCCATCACCCCGTTCCCTGGAGCCGAGGATCCTCACCCCGGAACTCCCGAAAGGCCGTCGCCCGCGGGGATGGACGCCTCCCTCCCATTACCGGAGGCGAGGCCTGGATCGGAAGGGAATTCTGAGAGGAGCCTCCGCCCTGGGCTGGAAGGGTGAACGTCGGTACTCTCCAGTCCGGAATGCCGGAGGGACGGGAGCCGCCCACGCGGGCCTGAAACCCCGACCGTCGCGCAGCACCTCCCGAAACGCGGATCCTGGCAGGGCGACGAAGTCCGTCCTCGCCCGCCAAGGTCATTCCCCAGATCCAAGAAGGCAGGGAAGGGATGGCACCGGCACTCTTACGGCGAGGCCCCGGCGGGTCCCGCGCAAGCAACGCGTGCCTCCGGTGGAATGGGGCGTGCCGGACGCGGACTGCCGCCTGGGCGCCCCCGGCGTAGCCCGCCATTCTGCCCTCCGACCCGCATTTCCAGAGCCGGGGAAATGGACTCCCGGTAGAATGAAGCGCATTCAGCGAAGAGGCGCGGCGGGCCGGCGGCGGAATTCCGGTGCCCGGTCCTTTGTGCACGCGAGCGGGCCCGGAATTTCAGAGGAGGGATAGCCATCATGAGCCCCGCGGGCCCGCCGGAGGATGCGGTCGCCAGGACGCGCGCCTGGCTGGAAACGACCGTCATCGGCCTGAATCTGTGCCCCTTCGCGAAGGCGGCGCACGACGCCCGCCAGATCCGTTATTTCGTCAGTGGGGCGAGGACGACCGGTGAGTTGGCGGCCGACCTGGTCTCCGAACTGCGCCTCCTGGGGACCCTCGACCCCGCGGAGGTCGAGACCACGCTCCTCATCCACCCGCAGGTCCTCGGCGACTTCTTGGACTACAACGACTTCCTCGACGAAGCCGACGCCACGCTGGAGACTCTCGGATTGGTCGGCACCTTCCAGATTGCAAGCTTCCATCCCCGGTATCAGTTCGCCGGCACGAGCCCCGAGGACGTCACCAATCGCACCAACCGCTCTCCCTACCCCATGCTCCACCTGTTGAGGGAGGCGAGCGTCGAGCGCGCCCTCGAGGAGTTTCCGGACGCCGCCCTCATTCCGCAGAGGAACATCGAGACCATGCGACGGCTGGGGCCAGGGGGTTTGGCCTCACCGGGCCCGGCGCCCGGGTGAGGGAGGCGCATGCCTTCGGCCGGTCCTCAACCCCGGGGATCCTCCTCGGTTCCGGCGGGGGGGATCGACCTCCCTTCGATGAACCCCTCGAGCATCCGGGAGCGGAGCGGATGCTGGAGCTTTCGGAGCGATTTGGCCTCGATCTGTCGCACCCGCTCGCGGGTCACCTTGAAGATCTTTCCGACCTCCTCCAGGGTGTACGTGTAGCCAACCCCGAGCCCGTACCGCAGCTTGATGATTTCCCGTTCCCGGAATGAAAGCGACTGAAGAGTCGCCTCGATCCTATCCTGAAGCATCCGATGAGTCGCGGAGGCGACCGGATTCTCGCTCGACGGATCCTCGAAGAAGTCGCCGAAATCGGAGTCCTCGCCTTCCCCCACGGGGCGGTCGAGCGAGATCGGGTACTTGGAGATCTTGAGGACGCGCTGGGTCTCCTCCAGCGTGATTCCCGATTCCGCGGCAATTTCCTCCAGCGAGGGCTCCCGGCCGTTCTCCTGGGTGAGCTTCCGGGCCACGTGGCGGATCTTGGTCATCGCCTCGATCATGTGGACCGGAACGCGGATCGTGCGGCCCTGGTCCGCAATGGCGCGCGTGATCGCCTGTCGGATCCACCAGGTCGCGTAGGTGGAGAACTTGTATCCGCGGCGGTATTCGTACTTCTCCACCGCCCGCATGAGGCCCGTGTTCCCTTCCTGGATGAGATCCAGGAACGTGAGGCCCCGGTTCCGGTACCTCTTCCCGATCGCCACCACGAGCCTGAGATTCCCGCTCGAGAGCTTGCGCTTGGTCTTCTCGTAGTCGTCGAACCGTTCGCGAATATCCCTCACGCGGCCCCGGAGCTCCTCGGGCCCCTCGAGCGTCTGGGCCTGGGTCTGGTCCAGCTCGGCCTGGAGTTTCGCCAGGCGGGCCGCATTGCCGCGCCCGGCCCTGATGGACTCGGATTCGGCGACGAGCAGGTCGAGCGTCCGCGAAAGGCTCTCGAGCCTCTCCATCATCGGCTTGATCTTCTTGGTCTGGATGTTCATCCCCTCGAGCATCCCGACGCATCGCCGCTGGTTGTCGCGAAGGCGCCGCCGCTCCCGCCGGCGCTCGTTCGAGCCCAGGTGCCGATTCCTCAGCCGTTCGAAGCACTCGTGGGAGTCGAAGACGGTCTGCCGGAGCCGGTTGATCAAGTCCGGGAGGCGCTCGAGGACGTCGAGCTTGGGGACATCCACGGAGGTGTCCGACTTCAGGGTCCGGTCGAACGCCAGGTCGCCATTCTTGAGATCTTCAAGGATCTGGATCGCCTCGGCGACCGCAACGGGCGATTCCAGCACCTTCGTCCGGAAGCGCTTGCGCGTGATCTCGATCCGGCTGGCCAGGCGAAGCTCGTCTTCGCGAGACAGGAGCGGGATCTCCCCCATCTGGGTGAGGTAGAGCCGAACGGGATCGTCGATCTTGACCGAGCCGCCGGAAGACTTGGGTTCCCGCTCCCGGGGACCCTCGAACTCGCGATCCTCTTCGTCGGATCCGGCCCCGGCGTCTTCCTTCTTCCCGTCCTCGCCCTCCGACTCGACCATCTCGATTCCCAGGTCGTCCATTTTCTGGAGCACCCGGTCGAGTTTCTCGGGAGAGACCATGTCCTCGGGCAGGACCTTGTTGAGTTCGTCGTACGTGACGAAGCCGCGCTCCTTGCCCAATTCAATGAGGTTCTTGACCTCGGGGCCCAGGTCCTCGGCCGCATCCCCCGTCCGGCGATCGGCATGCCGGAAGGATTCTCCGCGAACCGCCACAACTCCGGGGGCGCCTGGCGTCTTACCCGCGTGAATGGGATGTCCTCCTTAAGTCCGCGCCACCGAAGGGGCCCCTCCGGGCGCCCGAGAGCTCCCCGTCCGGGGGCCTGACGACGACGCCGTCCCACCCCTCTTCCCAGCCGTCCCGGCACGGCTGGCGCGGTCCGAACGTCTTGGTTTCGGACCGCGGCCGCCGGCCGACTCTACTTTCGGGCGCTGAAGCAGTCGCTGCAGTACACCGGCCGGTCCCCGCGAGGCTGAAATGGAACCTGGGTCTGCTTGCCGCACTGGGCGCAGACGGCGGGGAACATCTCCCGGGGGCCGCTCGAGAATCCCCCCCGACCTCCGGACGACCGACGTCCTTCGCCGCCCCCGCCGCCCTCGCCGCCCCGCGAAGCCTTCTTCGCGGCACGGCAGGGGGGACACCGCTTGGGTTCGTTGGTGAATCCGAGTTGGGCGAAGTGCTCCTGCTCGCCGCTGGTGAAGGTGAATTCGGTCCCGCAATCGACACACGCGATCTGCTTGTCCGAGAAAGCCATAAGCTCTTCCTATGAAAACGGGTCGTGAATTAAAAAGAGAAAGGGCGCCCCAGTTTCAGGACGCCCTTTCGCTGAATTGAGACAAGGGTTACCAGCTACGGCCCCGGCCGCCGCCGAAACCTCCGCGCCCACCCCCGCGGCTCGCGCCGTCGGTCTTGGGCTTGGCCTCGTTCACGGTCATCGCCCGGCCCCGAACCTCCTGGAGGTTGAGGGCGGAGATCGCCGTCTGACCCTGGCCGTTGTCGGGCATCTCGACGAATCCGAACCCCCGCGACCGGCCCGTCATCTTGTCCATGATGATCGAGACCGACGACACCTCGCCATGCGCTTCGAAGGCCTGGCGGAGATCGTCCTGGGTCGCCTCGTACGACAGATTGCCTACGTAGATGTTCACCATCTACATCCTTAAAGAGAAGGAAACGATACTGCAACCGGGAAGAGGGGGTCGGAAGGATCGACGACGTGAGTCAGCGAGCAGTCAAACCGTACTTCCCAACTGCGGGGAGTATATCGACCTGGGGAGCAAACCACAAGAGCCGTCTGCTCCAAGAAAACAAAAAAAACGGACCCAGGCCATATCGCAGGAGGCCCTCCCAGGGGAACATGCTAGACTTCACTCTTCCCCTTTCACGGATCACGGGATCGATGGGTATCGGAAAAGGAACCGTCTACTGCAGGGTCTGCGGAAACAGGATTCCCAGCTCCGACTTCACCGGGGGGCAGGCCGGGACGGACTCCGGAGGACATTTCTGCAGGGACTGCTCCGGCGGCGTCGGCGAGGCTGCGAAAGGGGACGCCGGGCGCGGGGCCAGGCCCTCGAGGGCCAGCCGCCCCCAAAAGGGTCCTTCCGGGGACGCGCGGCCGCGCTCGACGGGTTCCCGATTCCCGCTCGTCGTGGCCGTGGTGATCGGCCTCCTCGTCGTGGCGTTGCTCCTTTTCTCGTCGATGCGGGGACACGGCCGGCCGGGTTGAGGGAGGGGGCCCAGTTCTGGAGCGGCGGGAGAGCCACGAGCCCCACCTCCCCGGCCGTTTCCTTCACCGGTGACCAAGCGTATCCACCAGATAAAGGACGGCGTCCCCGCCAAAAGGAGCCTGGAAGGTCTGGGCCGTTGAACCCGCACGGATGGGGCCCTGCGGGATCGATTTCCCCGCCGAAGGATCGAACCATTCGACGGCCAACATCCGTGATTCCGGCATGGCCGAAAGATCCAGGGTGAACGCCCCGCCCTCCGGGGCGTAGGCCAGGTATTCGGCGCCCACCGGCGGGGTCTGGGCCAGACAGTATTTCGTCGAGCACAGCGCGGGGCTGGGAGCGACCTGGGCTAGGTTGAGCCGGCGTGAATATCTGAGGATATATCCAAGATTGTCCCGGAAGCCCTGCCAGCGGGGATCCGGCTGGGCACCGATGCCGTTGGCCGGGGAAGCGCACGCGTTCCGGTCCTGACGCGGGTAGTGGATCACGTACGGGTCCATGAACAGCACCTGATTGCCCGTGGTGAAGTTCTCCCAGGCGTAGTTCCGGTTCTTCTGAGGCGAGTCGTTCCACATCCCGAAGTAGCTGTGATCGCTGTCGTTGACGTTGACCTTGCGCGCCGGGTGGCCCGTGCCGCTGGACCGGGCCGGGGAGATCCTGGACGAGGGGGCGACCCAGTCCGCGTCGGAGTTGTACAGGATCGAATCGGGCGCGCTGTCGAGCGCTCCGAATCCAATGGGATGCTGACTGGGTTTGGAGCGCTCATACGTCCTGAGGAGCGAGATGAGGTGGTCGTTCCACCACGCGGACTTCGGGGGGGCCTCCTGGGAGACGATCCACAGCACGTTGGGAAGATCGTTCAAGGTGTCGACCATCTTCCGCACGTAGACGTCCTGGAGGTCGGTGATGGCGTTGGGGGCGGTCATGGTGACGGCCGCCGTGGCCGAGGCGATGGATCCACCCCGGTAGCCGTCGTCGATGCCGTTGAGATTATTGGGCCCCGAAAAGGGGTATCCGTCGGTCGCGGACCGGAACCGCAGGAGGAATTCACCGGAGAATAGGTAGACGCCCGCATAGATTCCCGCGCTTCCCAGGGCCCTTACCCTCGATCGAAGTCGATCAAAGTAGGCCGGATCGAACCTTGTCAGATCGAATTTCAGGCCGCCATCCGTCGCGACCCCGGGACCCGTCCGGAGCCACGGGTGCGGGCTGACCGTGTAATCCGGCGGAGACTTCGGGGTGGTGGGCAGATCGTGGATCTTCGGGAGCTCGGAATACCAGAGCAGGGTGAAGTTGTGACCATGTGTCTGGAGGAACCGGACAAACTCCTCGAAGTGGAGTTCCCGCACGGTCCCGTCGGTGCCCCAATCCTGCAGCGTGTTCCACGTGTGCGACCCGCAGAGGACGATCGGAGTCCCGCTCGCGTCTTCGAAGTAGTTCGGGTTCCGGGAGGCCTTGAGCGGACCGGCCATGGAACGGGGCGGGACCTCTCCAGGGAGGGAGCATCCTTCGAGGGCGATCGCGGCGACCAGCAGGAGGACCGGACGCCGATCGAGCGCGGAGGTCAAGAGGGGCCGGAAGCGGGAACGTTCTTCCTCGATGATAAACTAACGCGCCAAGAGAGGCCGTGTGAGCCGGGGAGGGCCGATTTTTCAGGGGCCGAACGCGAGACCCGAAACTCTGCTGGAAACCATGGCACCCTCTGCACCATGAGAGTGCCCCCAATCCGTCACCGTTTCTGGGGAGAAGCTGAAGCGAGGAGCAGTGCCCGCGCGCCCCGCGTCCTTCCAACCTTCCGCCCGGAACGACTCGCTCGACCTACCAACCGAGGATCGGACGAATTCATGATGCGGGACAAAAACGGGGAACGCTGCCTCTCCCTGAGCCAGGAGAAGTACGCCGGCCAATACGTGGTGATCGCGGGCGGCGAGTTTGTCGGAGCAGGACGCGATCTGCCTACCCTGGTCAAGCGGGCAAGGAACGAGCACCCCAAGGAGACCCCTTTGTCGCCCGGGTCCGCGAACCCCGCAAAGTGTACGTGTACCCCTCCCGCGGGGAGGTCTAGGCACGTCTCCTTAGACTACGAGCGAGTCCTTACGCCGATCGGATTCGTCGGTTGCCCGTCGCCCAGGTGAGGCTGCACCACGGGAAGGCCTCCCCCGGGCTCGACATGACGGTGGATTCCGGAGTCGATCTTACGATGCTTCCCTACCGGGTCGGACTCAGCCTGGGTTTCCGGAAGGGAACGACGCCCCTCCCGATGTAGAGCGGAATCGCCGGCGGTACACCGTACCCTCTGAAAATGGCGATCCTGGATGTCGGTCCGACCCGCCTGCGTTCCCGAGTCGCAAGGGCGCAGACCGACGACGTACCCATTCTGCTGGGACGCTGCGACATCTTCGATCGACTGAGGGTATCCTTCAGCAAAATAGAGCGACGAGTGTGACCATCAGCGGCTGAAGGAGCCTGCGGGTGTGCTGAACCGTGCTGGCCCAAATGGGCCTGGACCGCGTCCCTATCGGGGAGTTGGAAGGATGATATCGACCATCCTCAAGCCGGCTTCGGACACATCAAGAGTCCTGCGAAACTCTTTGCAGCGCTCGTGCCATACGACGATGCCGTGTTCCCCAGGCGGGATGCCGTCGATCCGAAACTTGCCGCCGAGGCCGGTGACGTCGTGAAAGCGGGTCGGCAAGACGATGACCCATCCGACCTCCCAAGGATGTAACCGGCAACTCTGCGGCAACGGATCACACGGGCCCGACCATCGCATTCGTATGGACTGCCCCGGCTCTAGTGGCGTCGGACCCTCCGTCCCCCCTAGCAGGTCGTGCCGAAGATCGTCGTCGTTGCGACACCGAAGGGACTGTTCGGGAACCAGCGCCACTACACGGGGATGGAATCGGCAATCTTCGAACGAGATCGAGTCCGGACGCGAGACGGCCTCTCGGGCCGGGGGAGTGCCCAGCAAGACCCACACGACCGCGTTTTGAAGACCCAGATCATCCTCAACTAGGAGAGAATCGTCCGGCCGTCCTTCCGGGTGCCTGCTGAAACAGGATGGGGCGCCGACCAGAGATTGAGTTGCCGGAGCAGAAGGTGTTGCTGTGAGGCGGACGACTCCGACGAGTGAAACAGTCGATTCCGGAGTGGCCTGATCAGTCCGATGGATCATCGTCGGCGTTGCCGACGTCTCCGGGGGCGCTTTTGGCGGGAGTGCCCGGAGGTCATCGGACTTCGCAACACTCATCGGGGTAGTGTCTCTTGGAGGAGGAGAGTGCTCCAACGATGAGGAAGATGGGCGAGGTGAACCCGAAGGATTCGCTTGCGAACAGCCCCGATAAACCGCGATGGACACGACGAGCCCCACCACTCCGAACATCGCGACGACCGACCCTCTAGAGCTCACGATGACCTCATGACGGAGAGGTGCCCCCTCTTGCGCTGCGTGGCACATGTTGGGACAACGGTTGCGCTGAGAGGACAAGGACCCTGAAGCGAGACCATCATCGGTACCACGGGTTCACAGTCGACGTCGAACCTGGCTTCGCCTCCGATGTCGACAATGGCGTCCGGCTCATCCACGACTCTGCCCTCCCTCAGGATCGTGATATTGACGCAGGCGCTCAGGGAGTCTATTGAGCGGAGGTTGACGATGACTTTCACGCCATTGGCCACCTCCAATCGAAGCGGCCAATCCTCCGCCGTCGCCATCCAGCCATCGATCTCAAGTCGCCCTTGCAGGTGCGTACCGCAGACGGCATTCGTTGTGCATCCGGAAAGGAATAGAAGGAAGGCCACCGGAGGTAACAGGGACATATCCGTCAAACGACAAGTTCGCCTGATCGTTGGTCGACATCCCATTGCGGCGCCTCTGGTCCATTCGACAGGTGCAACTCCAAGGACCTCCCGCTGTTCGCGAAGAAGGTCACAGCTTGAGCCTGATTTGCCCCAACAAGAGTGGGTTTCGGGCGACCGCTGTGAAACTCCTTGGGGGATGATGAGCCGTAGAGGGCTTGAGCCTCTGACCTTCTGCGTGTCGAGCCGCCAAAACCGCGCAAAGTCCGGTTTTTCTAGGGGTGCTTTAACGGGATTTCCATCAAGCGTGAATTCCTTCTTGGCAAGCTCCCTATGCACGTAAATGATTTTCCCTCTTCTGTTCCGGCGGGGGCTCGCCGAAGTTGCAACTCAGTGGGTCTCCTCGTCATGCGTGAGCCCGGCCTGGGCAAGTCGGATGTCTTGGGCATCGTGGCTGATTTCGGAAAATTTCTGGTAGATCGCCAGATCGTCACCAGCCAGCGCCGCCGCTTCGCCCCGTTCGGCCTGCTTCATGGCGCCCGCCCCCAAAGGCAGGACGGTGCCCAGTCCGGCGTACAGGTAGTGGTTGCCGAAGGCCTGACGTAGCGCGGCGAAAGTCGGCTCTCCGGTGCAATGGCCGGGAGCGATGTTTTCGACCTGGTAAGTGTCGTGCAGCGAGGCTGCGACCTTGGCGACCGCGTCATCCGGGGCGACCACCAGGTGGAAGCCGCCGGCGATCAGGTGAATCTTCTTGTTGATCTTGCTCGCCGCCTGGACGATGTTCTCGATCCCCGGATGCGAACAGCCGACGACCAGGACGATGCCGTCCGGCGTGTCGATGGCCAGCGACAACTCCTTCAACTCCTTGGTACCGGTGGCGTCGGAGACGAGGGCGATGAGCCAGATGCCGGGGGCGACTTCGGTGGTCTTGTCGATCGGCTCGAAATTGGCGCCGGGCCAGGCGGCGCCGAATTTCATGATTTCCGGCGGCTTGCCGTCGTAGTAGCGCATTTCGGCCGGCAAGGCTTCATTCTTGCGATAGAAGCTGCTCGGCAGCGAGGCGCCGTAGATGCCAAAATTTTCCTTGGGGCCGTAAATCCTCACTTTCGGGTTGGCGGCCAGCACCTGGCCGAGGCCCGCCATGTGGTCGCCGTGGCGGTGCGACATGACGACAAAGTCGAGCTTGCCCAGGTCGATGCCCTTGGCCTCGACGTTCTGGTTGAAGGTCTCGGCATCGTTGCCGGTGTCGAAGAGGATGCGTTTGCCGCCGACTTCGACTAGGGCGGCATAGCCCCAGTCCTTCTTCATTGTTGGATCCTTGCCGAAAGCGTCGTAAATGACGGTGATCTGACTCCCCGGTTTCTCCATCTGGCTGGTCTGGGTGGTCGAGGCACAACCTGCCAGTAGCGCACTGCCCAGAAATGCGGCGCTGAGGCACAGCGTTGGTATGAGTTTCATTGGGTCCTCCGTGGTGATGCAATGACGATGATCGAATCGGAATTCTCTAGAGGGCTCCTCCGGGCAGGTGCCGAGAACCCGCTCTGAGTCCACTTCATGGAGTTTACCTCCATGGTCGAATTGGAGACAATGGGCATCCGGAGAGGTGATTCCTAAGGCCCATCCTCTTCGAGGGTCAGGATTGGAACTTTGCGGCGCCCCAACTCATCGATGAGTTGACTCCGTGACATTGCTAGGACTTCAGCACCTCGTCCCAGAGAGATTCTTCCCTCGCGAATGAGTTCAATCACGGCGGAGAGAACGACGTCCCGATCCGCGGGTCCGGAACCCGAAAAGACCTTGAGGAGTTGTTCGGGGACTTCGATCTTGGCCATGGTTGTATCCTAGCACTCGTACGTAGGGGCTGCAATCCGAGAAATTCCAGGGCGTCGGAGTTCGAAACTCGCGAAGGGTATCGATCGTGCTCGTGGTCGCCCCCTGCTTCTCTTTGCAAAGCAAGCGGCCTTGCCCCCGTTCCGGGTGAGGAGCCGCGGTTGCCGCCGGTTCCAAAGGAAATGGTTGGTGGGCCGGAGAGGACTTGAACCTCTGACCTTCTGCGTGTCGAGCAGACGCAACCGCGCAAAACCTAGCGATTCTGGGGGGAGTATAGCACCAACTGCGCCATTTGCACCAATTGCGCCATGAGACTGTCCCAAATCTGTCCCAGTTTCTCGGCCCGATCGCGCCAGGAATGTCCTGAGGTGAGGACCTTTTTCATTGACGTGTCGGCGTGCGAACTAATCGAGCGGCCACTCCCGTAGCGTTGGGCGTGAGGTAGCGCGTCGGATTTCGTTGGCTTCCCGCTGCATTCTCGCAACGATGCGGACTTTTTCCTCGATCGGCAGCCGCGCAAGCCGACGGCGACGGCGCTCCTTTCCGGCGATCAGATGCTTGAGCAGCGAAGCTCTACTTGACGATCTTCTTCCATTTCTCAAGGAGGCCATGTCTCGAAAGTACATCCTTCAGGAACTTCTTGTCAATCTTGGCTTGGGACAGAACAAGGGGGATTCTAGCCTTGTCCTTGGGTCTCGACAGTGACGCCATAAGTGCCAGAAGGTGTTCCGCGCGCATGACCCGCACCGTCTCCGATCCTACCGTTTTCTTGATCGCCTTCTTGGTCGCCTCAGCCACGAGGGCACTGTAGATTGGAAGAATCTGCACCGGCATCCCTTCCACGATGATGTGTTCGTCCTCTACCCGATAGCCTTTCGCCTTCAGGTACTTGTAGATCGGATCGAGCGTTAGGATCACGGGCTGTGGATCCGGGAACCCCACGAAGATGTCGAGATCATCGGTGTGAAAGGGTTCGGTATAGAACAAGGCGCCTACCGCCCCGCCGATGACATAGTCGGCAACGATGCCGTCCTTCACCATCTGGTTGAGCGCCTTCAAGGTGCGTTCAAAGGACATTTAGCATCCCTAGACCAGAGCCTCCATTAGGGAATAGATACCGACCCGCGGCAGCCGGCATGATATCCCCTCCCCTATTCTTTGCCAGAACCTTCTCAGAACCGCTCGTCGGTCGAGCGTATTGCCTCTTGGCCTCGAAGAATAACGAGATGTTCTTCTGCCAGGTGCACACCTCCTTGAGGCTCCGGAAGAACCGTTCGATCATTCCGTTCTGCTCCGGCGTGCACGGTGTGACGAACTCCTGGCACAGACTGTACTCCGACGATTACACGTATACTTGGACCGTCTTACTGAGGCTTTCGGCTTGGAAGAAGCCGCGCAGCCTTCGCAGCGACCTTGCTTCGATGGCGGCAACACTTGGTGGCGCCAGTTTGAATATTCTTCCAACCTCCCAGAGGGTGTATTTGTACCCGGTCCCGTAGCCATACAGGAGTTTGAGCACCTCTCTATCTCGAAAGCGTAGGACATTCAGTCCTCGCTCGAAGATTTCCAGGACGCCTTTGTCAACGCGTCCCAGTTCGTTCCGAGTCATGCCGCTGACGTGATCGGGCGAGCCGTAGAAATCCTGCAAGCTGGTGAGCCAAATTCCCGGGCAAACGTAGACGCCGCGCATGACGTTGGATGTGCGAACCATGTAGACGTTTCGGGGGATCGATTGTTCAAAGGCCTGATAAAGGGTGTCGTAGGGCAGAAGCCTGCATCCGCGAGGCAGTTGATCCTCCTCGAACTGTCGACGTAGTTCGGCATTCGCGACACGCCGAGCAAGCTCTTCTTGGAGACCCAGAATCAGGAAGAGGTACTCGTCGCTTCCCAGCGCCATCAGGCGTGGACGTCGCCGCTCCAGGTCCAATTTCAGCTTCCGGGCATGTTTTTGGGCCTGCTTGAGCGCTGTGAGGGAATCGTGAGACAGAACGAGAAGATCCTTCCTGTCCGCCCTGAAGAAAATGGGGGTGTCTGGGCGCTTGAGCTCGATGGCCCCATAAAGGAAGGGAACACGGTCTTCTTGAGGGTAAAAGAGGAAGTCGGTTTCATCCCTCCCGGGTCTACCCTGGGGAATGACATCGACCGGATTGACGCGCACCGGCAGAGCCTGGCTCAAGATGTAGGGCCGCCGAGTGAAGAGGTCCTGGAATGTCTGCTCTTCAAGGTTGGGTTTCTTCAACAGAGAACCAAATTCTTCTCTCGCATCAAACAGTTCGGATCTAGCAATCCGGTGCAGGCTCATGAACGCGATTATCTCTTCAAATGAGCCGCATCATGGAGAGTTGAAACTGGATAGGGGCGCCCCCGTTGCGGGTGAAGAGCCGAAAATGGTGGGCCGTCGTGGACACCTATAGAACCTCCGTCATCCGGTCAATGATGGAGACCACACCTCCAGCGCCGGAAAGCACCAAAAGGCGCTGAAATCGCATTTGGGGATGAAGATTCTAGACCATTGGAGATTGCACCCCGAAAGCCTCCACCTCAAATGCGGAACCGCCGCTTGGCGCGAGTCGTCGTCTGAGAGCAGGTCATTTGCGAGACCGATCATTGTACGAGGGGCCATGAAGTGCGAGCAAGCAACGCCGTCCCATTCGTTGGGCTCGATCGGGGAAAGGGGTCTAGGGTTCCCAGGGCATTCGGATGGGAAGACCTTGCTCTTGAAGGTACTGTGTCACCACGTCTGTGAGGAGGCCAAGAATGCCCACCTTGTCGCTCCAGGCCCGAATGTACGCCCAATCGAGATTCAGGAATTGTCTTTCGAGAACAGTCCCGACGTCATCAAGGCCCTTCTGCCGATAGGCGAGGACCTTGTAGACGATCAGATCTTCCGGGGAGACGATGGGATAGGTGCGTCCATCGAACGTCACCTCCTTCTTCCGTTTCAGGGCCTGCTTCTGGAAATCACCCGTAATGTATCCCGTGGTGTAGAAGACGTCGATCCCGATCGAGGTCTCAGGATCCCAGTATTTTGAGAGGATGAGCCTCTTCTGAGGGATTTCGATTGGCCCCTTCTCCTTCCGGAGCCCCTGCGCAAGCGCTGCTTGGTCCAGCTTATCGGCATCGGCGAAGTCGAGCGAGGCCGCAAAATCCGCATCGGTCGTGGCGCGAGCCTGACCCCAGGCAGCGACGGGAATGGCACCGATGATCATCCAGTCTGCTTTGAGGGAGGAGAGGGCGTCGATGGTCCGGGCCGCGGCTTGGTGAAATTCCCCGGAGAAGCTCACCGGGAGGTCCAAAGTCCCGCATTTGGGAAGCGCCGGCTGAAGGGGGGCCGTTCGCGCTTAAGAAAAGCATCGTGCCGGAGTCGGCGCCACTCCGCTTCGGCCTGTCCGCGTGTCATGCCTTGCGAGACCATCGCGGAAAGGGCTACCTCGCGACACAAGTCGACGATGCCAAAGAAGGCCTCCATCCGATCCTGGACGTCGATCGGGGCCTCTGGGGTCTTCGCGGTCTGGATCATGCTCAATTGCAGCTTACGGCGTCCGGACCGGTCAGCGATGGCGCAGGTCCCGAATCAGGCCGTCAGTGGGGCGCACCCTGCCTGCCTTGGCCGAAGTCCACGCCATCGCGATCGCATCATCGAGAACCGTCCGTTCCTGGGGCGTGAGATCGTCGCTCTCATCATCCAGCACAAGGTCCAGCGTCGTGCCGTCCGGAAGGCTCGTCGGTTGGTCGAGGATCAGGCGTCCGTCCTTGACCCTTGCACGAAGGCTGCTCATGGATTCAGTATACATCTTCGTCCAATCGCGGGCAATCCGAGGATCGAGCCGGCGCACCAAGCCCGAATGGGAAGCACGAACGATAACAGGTTCAATACTCTCAAGGGGTTCGGCCAAGAGTTCGCTAAGTGATAGGGATGGCCTCCCCTTCCGATTATCCCGCAAATGGTTGCCGCTGGTTCTAAAACGGGGAATGGTGGGCCGTAGAGGACTTGAACCTCTGACCTTCTGCGTGTCGATCTCGCGCGAGCTCCCCAAAACGCGAAACCTAAGGAATTCTAGCCCGCGTAGCCCATCCAGCCCAAGCAATCCGGTGTAGTCCGTCAGATGGGCGTCAGATGGAATGGCACCCGCTCATCCGAGCTTCTCGAGGAGTCGCTCAAGCCCAGGAGTAATCGCGATTTCGCGTTTGGACGCGACCCTGGCGAGCGCAGTAGGAGCATCGATGCCGAGACGTTTCATCAAGTGCGCGGCCACCACCACGACCGATCGACTCCTTCCCGCGTGGCACTGCACGAGCACCGGAGGAGTTGCACGCACCAGTTCATCCAGCGCATTGATGGCCAGGTTGAAAAGTCTCAAGTCATTCCCCGGGCCATCTTCGAGGCGAACGACTTCGATTCTCTTCAGCTTCAGGCTTTGAGGTAGTACTCCGGAGAGGGTGCCGTCCAGGCTCAAAGCGGACGAAATGGATGCCTTCTCGAGCAGTTCTACATCCTTGGCTTCGACGAAGTTCCCGATTGCGATGTCTTCTTCAATCCAGTCCACGGGTGATCCCTCGGGTCAAGTTCCAGGCCTCCAGTCTCTGGCGCCGTGAACGACGCCGGTGATCCAGACATCCTCTCCTTCGACCCGGTACATGATGCGATAGGCTCCGTAGCTGATCTCTCTGCAGTCCTGACGGCCGATTTCCGGAATGCCCCGTCCAGAGAGAGGGAACGATCCGAGGCGATCTGTGGCTTCGATCAGTCGACTAACAAAGAGGGATGCCTGATCGGAGGAATCCCGAGCGATGAATTGCGCGACCTGCTCGATGTCTTCCAGAGCGGAGGGCGACCAGATTACTTGACCCATTTGCTGAGTCGACGCTTCGCTTCGTCGTGGGGGATGCCCTTACCGTTTCGGATCTCCTGCTCGCCCTTGGCGAACTTAGTTCGGACGTACAGAGCGTGCATGATGTCATCCATCGTGGCGCCCGTCGGAAGGGTGTCAATCACCTGCTTGGCGATGTCCTTCTCGGTCATGGGAGTATTATACCAGAAATGGTGGGCCGTAGAGGACTTGAACCTCTGACCTTCTGCGTGTCGAGCAGACGCTCTAGCCAACTGAGCTAACGGCCCGAAGGTGATTCAGAGTGTAGCCGCACGGAATGAACCGTCAAGCCCTAATTCGACTCGACCTCAGCGCTGAACGCAGGGTACAATCCTCTCTGTACCTAAAAGAACAGGGAATAGGAGCGAGGCCGTGGCCAACCCCCTCACCGTTCTGGTAATTGACGACGATTCCGCACCGCGCGACCTGGCCGCCACCTTTCTGCGCGCCATGGGCTACTCCGTCCTAGTGGCCCCCGATGGGAAGAGCGCCCTCCAGGCCGCCAAGGCCCACAAGGGTGATCTCCATCTCGTCCTCACCGACGTCATCATGCCCGGCATGAACGGGCCCCAGGTCGTCGAGGCCCTTCGCAAGACCCGTCCTGGTCTCCGAGCCGCCTACATGTCTGGCTATGGCGACGACCTTCTGGCCCAGCAGGGGATCGATCTGCAGGGGGTCATCCTCGTCCCCAAGCCTTTCACCTCGGAAGAGCTTGCTTCATGGGTCCGCGCCGCTCTTGAGCGACCCACCAAGACCCGTGCCTAGACCGGCTCCTCCACCCTCCGCGGGTGCGTGGACAAGATCGGGGAGGAACCTATAATACCGCCATGGCCAAACCCATCCAGGTTCCCAGCGAGGAGCGCGTCCGCGAGCTCACCGCCGATCCGAAGCTTACGAAAGACCAGGCCAATGAGTACGGCGACCTCTTCCTCCAGGCCGGCAAGCACCCCATCGCCATGATGTTTTTCGAGCGCTCGAAGGACCCGGCCCGGCTCGAAAAGGTCAAGGCGGACGCCGTGCGGGCCGGGGACGCCTTCCTCCTCCACGGGGTCGAGCGCATTTCCCCCGGCCTCGTCACCGACACCGAGTGGCGCGACGCCGGAGCGCGCGCCATGGCCGAAGGGAAGTTCCTCTTTGCGCGGGACTGCTATGAGAAGGCGGGCGACGCCGACAAGGCCCAGGCCGCACGCGAGGCGTGGCTGAAGATCTACCCCGTGGGCCCCATCCCCCCGCCCGCTCCAGGATGATCACTTCCTGGGAATGGTGATTCCGCGGCAGCACTTCTCAAAGACGGGCTCAAGGGCCGACCACTCCCCTTCCCCGCACGTCCAGCTGGCCGCGAACATCCCGTCCGGCGCCGCGAGGAACATCTGGAGCGAACGCTCCCGAGCGTCCTTCGCGCCGAAGGACCACGCGACGATCATCGCGGGGCAGCCGGAGCAGATCGCCTGGGTTCTCCGGGTCACGGTCGCATCGGGGCGCTCTTTCGACCACGACCCGACCGCGCTCTTGAGATAGACGTCCCACCCGGGCGCCCCGTCCGCCAGTGCCGGTTCCGCGGGGCCGACTCGAAGCTCACCCGTCGCGCCCTCCGGTCCGGTGAGCGTCACCGCCACATTCCCATCGCCCTTCGTCGCGCTCCACCCCTCAGGCACCGGCATTGAGATCCCGCGAGCCCCATCCGCCCACGTCTTGAACCTCGGAGCTGTAGGAGGCGCGGTCGCGACCGCCGGGGGCGACGCGGCCGTCGTCCCCCCTCCGCGTCCTTCCCACTTCTCCACCAGGAAGTTCAGGAGCATGTTCTGGAGCGCGTAGTCACCGTGCCGCGTCGCCTGCTTCTGGAAGTGCGAAAGCACGTGGAGGACGCGCCCCTTTTCATGCCGAAACGTCACCGCCACCGACGGGAACCGTGCCAGATCGAGCGATTCGACGAGCACGTCCACGGCCTCGGGCTTCTCGATCTTGATCGAGTAGGAGCTTGAGTCGATATCCCAGTCGAACCGACGAGAGGCCTTCGCGGATCCCTTCGTGGCTTCGAGAAAGACTTCCTCGAGCATCGGATGCCCCTCGTTCCCTGACTTGGGCCGGATGGTCACGGTTCGCGGGCCCACGACCCCTCCGATCCTGACGTACCCCGGAATCGCGCGTTCGAGAATCGAGAGGCCCCAGTCGCTGGTGAAGAGATATCCGCCTCGGGCGACGAACTCGCCGACGTTCTTGGCGAGCGACGCGTTGTCGGACGTCGCGGCCAATCGGCGGGTATCCTCCTCGAGCTGGGAGGTCGCACCCAGGAGCTCCACCTGGAGCTTGTAGTTCGCCGTCCTGTCCTTCGTCACCTCCAGCCGCTGGTGGAGACTGCGGACCTTCGCCTCGAGCGCCACCACCTCCCGCTCCAGCTCCCCGCGGTTGACCTCCTTCATCATGCCCGCGGAATAGAGGTTATGGCAGTTGATGAGAAGGGCGCGGCACTGCGTAAGGTCCTGTTTCGG
>Ga0222749_10000628_pt1 | contig 20825 bp, 12 predicted proteins | sample IncBWH2Mmetat_FD_197234 | JGI IMG/M metagenome (GOLD analysis project Ga0222749, IMG submission 197234) | Metatranscriptome of lab incubated forest soil microbial communities from Barre Woods Harvard Forest LTER site, Petersham... | ecosystem: Environmental > Terrestrial > Soil > Temperate... | reverse complement strand
GCTCTCAGAACAGAATTGTTAACAGCCAGGCCGCAACGAAATACGCGACCAAGTGTCAACTCCTGATTTGTCGCATAAACGGACGTATAAAGTATTACTTGTCCGGTTTCCGCGTTTACCAGGCACTGAGCATCAAGTACGTGATTCGGGGCCAAACTGCACGCCAAATCTGATGCTGATATGCTAAGCACTTACCATGCAGAACGTGAAAGTCACATCCAAAGGCGAGAAAGGCCCCGTACCAGCGCGCCTGTTCATGCTCTTTGCGCGAAAATCACCGATGGCCGTTATTTTTCGACGTGGCCCCTCCAAGTGGGTACAACTCATCAAGTGGGACACGAAGTCGGACACTTTTGAGCCAGGCCAATGGTTTAATGGCCGAATTTACGAGAAACGATCTGACCTTTCGCCTGACGGCTCATTGCTTATCTATTTTGCGCAGAAAATTTCGGCGCGCAGCAAAAAAGACCAGGAGTACACCTACGCATGGACGGCGATCAGCAGGCCTCCCTATCTGACAGCGCTGGCGCTGTGGCCTAAAGGAGATTGCTGGCACGGGGGTGGTTCTTTCAAGAATGGCAGAGTAGTTCTTTTGAACCACAAGCCCGAAGTCGCAACACCACACAAGAAGCATAAGCCACATCGGCTGTTGGTAATTCCGAATCCGCAAGCGCACGGTGAAGATGATCCAATCTTCTCGCAACGCCTGGAGCGCGATGGGTGGCAATTGAAAGAAACGTGGCAAGTCGAGAATCGTGGATACCCGAAGATGTTTCACACGATTCAACCGGAGGTACGTCAGAAGGCTAATCCGAGCCGCACGCACGTAATCCAGTTGACGCGGTCCATCGAGTGTCACGACTACGCGGAGGATTTTGCTCTTCGAAGCGCGAAGCAATTTCATGTCGCGAACATTGCGAGGGCCAGCTGGGTAGATTGGGACCAGCAAGGCCGATTGGTCTTCGCACAGGATGGGAAGATATTTGCAGCCTCCATCAAGAGTGACAGCGATCTTGTTGAAAAGCTGCTCGTCGATCTGAATGCGTCGAAACCTAAGCCACTGCCTTCTCCTGAATGGGCAACGAAATGGTGACGCGCACCACTGGCTCCTGATAAGTCGCCTTACCGGACATTGAGGATTGGGCCAATTCCACTCCGGTTTGCGCGTTTACAAGGTACTGACCAGGCTGTGGAATGGGACCGTCTAGCGCTTGCACATCCAAATATTGCCCACACGCTTCAACCGGAATTTTATGGGATTGGCAACTCCCTCTACTCTTATCGTTCCTCGGAACTGAGTTGAATCAAGCATCCCTTCTATTCTGACGAGCTGTGTTTTGACAATTTCCTTTTCAGAGGGATGTTCGATGAGGTGCTGCACCCAGCTTCCTTCTACCGTTAACTTCCCGTCAGAAATCTTCCCGGACATACTTATGCCGTCCTCATTTGGCTCGCCTTGATAAATATAGAGCCGTGCATCAATGGCATGGTCATGGAGCTGATGAAGCGCCAGCTCATATCCAACGACATCGCCTGCTTCTTTGGAGAAAAACGCATTTGAATAAATTTGCATGTGAGCGGTCCGAGAACATTCATCCTCGGATGCGTTAGGATTTGCGCTAAGACAAGCCCACGGGGTTAAGCCGACCAACAACGCGAGGGTAACGCGAACTCCACTGCGAAATCTCATGTTCCAAAATCCTAGCACAGCTCTTTAGGGCAGACGTGAAGACGCCAACTCCTGGTAAGTCGCGTTACCGGACAATGAGAATTGCCTGATCGGCAAGTCCAGTCCGAGGACTTCCGATTAGTGCGTTAATCAGGCACTTGCCAGCCAGTCTCCCTCAATTTTAATTATCAATGGTCGAGGCAGGGTATCCGAAAACTCAAGGTGACAGAAAAATTGGTTGGCTTGCCTCCAGAGGAAACTGTGAATCTCCATGTGCGAACAGTTTCCACTGCCAGCTTATCGAGAAGTTCATCCAGCGATTTCGTGATTCGGACATCCGTGACGCTTCCATCTGGGTTTACAAGGATGGAGAGGTAAAGCTGTCCGCGACGCCGTTCGGCTCTCGCAGTCTCAGGGTAAGGAGGTAATGGCTGAGATACCTTGCCAATAATCTTCAAATCGCCGTCCTTTTCATGTTCCGTAGGCACGATGGTTACAACTATTTCACCCACGTCACTCCCTTTGCCCTCGGGACACGCCTTGGTCATGCTGTATGTCATTTCGGCTTTGGTAGACGCGGGGGCCTTCCGAGGAGGTTCAAACTGCCACTTTTTCGCCGCATCCACAGATGACTGTAAGAGCTGCGAAGGACCGCTAAGCGGGCGAACATCTGTCACTTTTCCACGCGCATCGACTGTCAGGCACAGAACTACCGTTCCTTCGATGTTGTTCTTCTCTGCCTCCTCGGTATAAGTTCCAGGAAGCGTCTTTGTAGTTGGCTTTAGGATTTCACTAGTAGCGCATTCGTTCTGCCGAGAATTTGTATTCTGGGAGTGGGCGGTCTGTGGGGCTAAGAGATTGAAACCATAGGCGGCAAACGTAACCCAAAGAACAGCCCGGATAGATGTCCGTGGAAGACTGGGCAGCATGTAGGTCCCTTTTGAAAACTCTACACCTGTCGCCGTCTTCCGGGTCAAGTCCCGGTAAGTCGCCTTACCGGACATATAAAGTATTACTTTACTTGATTGCTCGTTAATCAGGAGTTGGCGTTCTCCATCAGCAACTGGATCAGTGTCTTTTCACTCGCCTTGAGCGCGACAGAGGGTTAATCTTTCGTGACATGGACAATGGTGTGTTGCCGATTAAAGAGAACTAGCCAGTTCCTCCATGCTGGAAGCTATTTAGCCTGAAGCGGTGATTCTTAGCGGATCTAGTGCGAAGTCACTTCATTTCTTTCAGCTTTTTGAGCATTTCGACGGCATTTTGGTTCTTAGGATCGAGTTGCAGGGACTTCTCATAGTTCTGGATAGCCTTTCCCTTCTGACCAGCTTTCAAGTACGCTTCGCCGAGGCTGTCGTAGACGTTGCCGGATTGCGGGTATTCGAGCACATTTCGCTGGAAAACTGCAATTGCGTCGGGGGTCTTGCCAGCGGAAAGCAGCATGTACCCAAGCCGGTTGAGTGTGGCTTCATCCACCTTTTGCGCCAGGGAATTCGTTTTCTTCAGTTCTTCATAGTGCTGGAGAGCCGCCGGTGAACCCTTCACCTCTGCAATTAGAAACAACGTCGTCATCGTGTCACTTCCGGTCTTGTAGTTCCAAGCGTATTCCCTAGCCACACTGCGGAGCAGCAAATCGCCGACAGCGATGCCGTTGTCAGAATTGGCCATTATGACGAGGCCCTTGCCGCTCTCGGTGTTCATAGTGAGCAGCGCTTGAAAGCCTTCGTCCGCTCCGTTGTGCCCAAACTGCCCGGGATTCTGCTTGTCGAGGAAGAAGCCGAGCCCCGCCTCTTCCAGCACAGGAGTGAGCATTTCGTTCGTGATCTTCTGAGATAAGACACGGTTCGACTTGCCATTCTTCGAGAGAGCGATCTCGATGGCGAAGTGGGCGAGGTCCGTGGGGGTTGTCCACAGCCCCGCAGCGGCCATTTCCGGATAGATGTGCCATTTCTTGTGGACTTCCCTACCATCGCTATACGTTCCACCGGCCGTGACAGAGGCGCGGTTTGGAGGGAGCGGTTGTTCATAGCTGCTATCGGCCATACCAATTTTGTCGAGCACGGTTTCGCGGAGGAGAGCAGGAAATGGCATGCCACTCACATCCATCATCAGAAGTTGTTCGATTGTGACGCCGCCACCCGAATATCGGAGTTTTGTGCCAGGCACGAAATCCACGCGAACGGGGGCGGTGTTGGTAGGTTTCTCGCCGTTAAGGATCTGAACAAGGGTTGGGAGCGGAGCATCGGCGTCATAGCCGGGGAAGCCGTGAACTGTGAGACCCCCTGTGTGGGACATCAAACGCCGCAGCGTCACCTTTTCAGATTGTGTGAATTCATTTTCCGGCACTTTCCAAGTCTTGAGTTTGTCGTTCACATTTTCGTCCAGAGCAAGCTTTCCCTGTTCGACCATGTAGAGAGCTGCTGTGGCTGCGACCGGCTTGCTGATCGAACCCGCCTGGAAAAGTGTCTTGGGCGTGACGGGCACTTTGGAGTCAGCCGCGGTTACGCCATAACCCTTGGCCCAAATGACCTGGAAGTTGTCGATGACCGCGATGCTGAGGCCGGGAACTTTGAACTTCTCCATCAAATCCTGCAAAGAAAGCCTAATCAGGGGTTTGTCTTCGCCCTGCAGAATAACTGCGGTGTTCTCCTCAATTTGCCGGATGCGTTCGGCATTGCCAGACATGGGGGTCGATTGTGGTCTGGCGGCGGACGCCATACATGCGGTAAGGGCAACGGCAAACCCAAAACCGGTAGTCGATTTCGTGAACAGCATTGAAGGAAATTCCTTTCGGCCCGGACGCGGAAATGATACACGCCTATACGCTTTGCTGGACGACGAAGTTCCCCGGTTGGCCAACTGACCGCTGAGGGTGTGGATTTTGGACTATTGGCACTTGATGTACGATAACGGCGGCGGTCTCAATGGGTCGACGCAACACTCAGCTCGAACCCACCTTGCATTGAAAACAAGAGCTAAAATCGCTGGCTAGGTTGGATCAGCCGGAACACTACCCTGGTTAGGTTTTGGCCGAGTACAGCCAAACAGATGGGTTCTTCCGGGGAAGCATTGTCGAATCAACGCATTGGATGGTGTTGCAGCGACCGGTTGAGCTGGCAGCGTTAATCAGGACTTGGACCATCATTCCAAGCCGTATCAAATTCGCTCGAGTAATCTTATGTGCCTATCGTCCCTATGAGCGTCAAGGCACCGGTGGCAGCATCGATGCTGTACATGGAGACGTCGTTCGAGCCGGAATTCGTCACATAGGCGAACTTGCCGGACGGATGGATGGCTATCGAGGTAGGATTCGATCCCGCAGCTATCATTCCTGTGGACGTTAGGGCTCCTGTGGTCGCGTTGATGGTGTACATCGAGACATCGTTCGACTGGAAATTCGTCACATAGGCAAACTTGCCGGTGGGGTCCACGGCCACGGATAAAGGAATTGTTCCTGCAGCTATCGACCCTATAGACGTCAAGATCCCCGTGGTGGCGTTGATGCTGTACATCGATACGTCGTTCGAGCCGGAATTCACGACATAGGCGAACGTACCGGTAGGATCCACGACTATGGAGATGGGGGCCGGTTCTGCGTTTATTGTTCCTGCTGCTACAGTTCCAATGGACGTTAAGGCGCCGGTCGTGGCGTTGATGGTGAACATCGATACGTTGCCAGCCGATCCAGGAGTGCCGCTCGCAGTCGCGAGATAAGCGAACTTGCCAGATGGATGCACGGTCACCGAGACGGCAAAGCCGTCTACTGGGATCATTCCTGTGGACGTTAAGGCGCCGGTCGTGGCGTTGATGGTGTACATCGCGACGCTGTTTGGCTCACCGGCCCCATTCGGCACGTAAGCGAACTTGCCGGATGGATCCACGGCCACCGACTCGGGAACGCACAATCCCTGGCAATTCCCCATTATCGATCCTGTGGACGTTAACGCCCCAGTTGTGGCGTTGATGGTGTACGACACGACGCTGCCATCATTGCTAAAATCATCCCCCGCATTTGCCACGTAGGCGAACTTGCCAAACGGATCTACGGTCACCGATTCGGCGGTGTAATCTAGAGAGGACACCGGCGGTCCTATGGGCGCTAGGGCGCCGGTGGCGGGGTTGATCGTGTACATGGACACGTAGCCAACAACGCCACCATTGCAGCCCGCATTCGCCACATAGGCGAACTTTCCGGCAGAATCCACAGCGATCGACTGCGGAGCAACTCCTCCTGGCGTTGTGGTGAAGGTCAAGGAGTTCGAGCTACCACCGCCGGGTGGAGGATTGAAGACTGTGACCGCCGCTGTCCCTGCTGCGGCAATGTCACTCGCCGGAACCTGAGCGGTGAGTATTGTCCCCAAGCTATTGCTATCAAGAGTGGTCGGCAGGTCGGTGCCGTTCCAGCGCACGACTGAGCTGGGCACAAAATTGCCCCCACTTATAGTAAACTGATTATTTACTGAATCAACGAACTGTTCTCCTGCGGGGACGCAGTTTGGATAGAAAGAATTGATCGTCGGGACGGGGTTAGGGCCGCCGCTGGTGATGGTGAAGTTTATCGGATTGGAGGTGCCACCGCCGGACGCGGGGTTGGTCACTGTCACGGCCAGCGTGCCGGTTGAGGCGATGCTGGAAGCAACGATGGCCGCAGTCAACTGCGTGGAGTTGACGAACGTGGTGGCGGGCGCTGCCCCGCCGAAGTTGACCATTGAAGCAGCGACGAAATTGGTCCCATTGATCGTGAGCGTGAAAGCCGCACCACCGGCCGCGGCAGTGTTCGGCGAAATTGTGGTGATCGTCGGAGTGGGTGACGGGGACTGATTGTTGACTGACTGGCCCGTGCCTCCTCCGCATCCCCACACGCCGATCACCGTGGCGATAACGAGTGCAAAGGCTCCCAAATGAAATCTCACGTTCGTGAATGATCTAAGTAGCTCGAGTGTGCGCGAATTTTGCATCGTCAACCTCAATGCCGCGATCGCGATAGCACCAGAAAAGTCATCAAGGGCGTCATTAAACGATCAGACTGAGAATCCGCCCAAAGTAGATCGCAGAGTGTCCTTTCTCGGCATCGCGCCGCCAAAACTGCCGCGGACTGGCATGAGGCGCAATGGTGGGGGCATGGTCTGTGGATGTTTTTGTTCTGATCGTGCAGCTCTTTGAATTCAGGGGGGTTGCGGCAATCTCGTAAGTAGTCCGGCCGATATTCCTTCCGCCCACTCTTTAGTGGTAAACTGCCGCCACGCTCGAAACCTTCCTATGGCACTTACCGCCCGAACACGCGGGGCCCGCTTCGGCGACTTCGAGGTGGACTTGCGTTCGGGCGAGTTGCGCAAGCACGGCATCCGCCTGAAGCTTCAGGATCAACCTTTCCAGGTGCTCGCCCACTTGCTGGAACATCCCGGTGAAGTGGTTACACGCGAGGAACTCCGTCAGAAGCTCTGGCCTGCGGACACTTTCGTTGACTTCGATACCGGTCTGAACAGCGCCATCAAGAAGCTGCGCGATGCGCTGGGCGATTCAGCCGAGGAACCCCGCTACATCGAGACTCTGCCCCGCCGCGGCTACCGCTTCATCGCTCACGTGGAAAACGGCGACCTGCCTGCTGCGGTTTCCATCGAAAAACGACACGCGACGGTTCCCCCGGTCGCGCCAAGGTCTGAACCTCCGAAGAAACGCCGCTTCATCGTGGCGGCTGCCGTCGCAGCCTTCGTCGTAGTTGCCGCCCTTGTGACCTGGCGCGTCTTCTTCGCCCGGCCGGCGCTGACCGGGAGCGATGTCATTCTCCTGGCGAGTTTTGTCAACAAGGCTGGCGACCCCGTCTTCGACAATCTGGATAAGGCGCTCGAAGTCAAGCTCGCCGAGTCGCCTTTCTTGAGCCTCCTGCCGGAGGCGGCGGTCCGCCAAACGTTGCGCTCGATGCGTCATGAACCCGATGAGCGTGTTACGCAGGAACTCGGTATCGAAATCTGCAAACGGCAGGGTTTGAAGGCCGTCGTAGTCCCCGAGATTGACGCGATCGGGAGCTACTACCTGATCACTCTGGAAGCAATCGATGCGCAGAGCGGAAAACAAATCGCGCGGCAGCAGCAGGAAACAGACAACAAAGACAAAGTCGTGGCCGCCCTGGGAAAAGCGGCTTCGCAGTTGCGGCGGCAATTGGGCGAAAGCCTCAGTTCTCTGCAAAAGTACAATGCGCCGCTTGCTCTTGCCACGACCAGCTCCCTCGAGGCGTTGCAAGCCTACCGGACGGGCGTGCAGCGGAATCATTCGGGGAAGATCCGCGAGTCCATTCCCTTCTTTGAACGGGCCGTCGAGCTGGACCCGCAGTTCTGTTCTGCGTACATCATGCTCGGCAGTTCCTATCACGGAATCGGCGAAGACGAGGCTTCGCGGAAGAATTTCGCCCGGGCCTTTGAACTAAAAGATAAACATCTTACGCAAGAAGAGAATTTTCTGGTTACCGCTACTTACTACTGGAACATAACGGGTAACCTCGAGAAGGAAAATGCCGTACTCACGTTGTATCAGCAAGTGTATCCGCGCAGCGTCAATGCCGCGAATTTATTGGGAATCAACTACGCGCTGCTGGGGAGAAAGGAAGAGGCGCTGCAGGAGTTCAACTGGACCATCGACCATTCCCCGGAACCCTCCGCCTTCGCTTACTCCAATAAGAGCCAAGCGCTCATGTCGCTCGGCCGGTTTGACGAGGCCAAGGCAATACTCAATCAATGGCAGCAGAAAGGCTCGCTCTTCTCCTATCAGACGGACATGCTCTACCGTATCGCCTTCATCCAGAACGATACCGCCACGATGGACCGGATTGCCCGGGAGGCTGCGCCCGATGATACCGGCTGGCTCCAATTGCAGATGCAGTTCGCCTATCTACGCGGAGACATCAAGAAGTTCCGCTCACTCAGCGAAACCGAGGTGAACCTCGAGACACGCGGCGGCCAGGCGCAAGACGCCGCGGACGATCTTGCTGCGCGCGCCCAGCTCGAATCGTTACTCGGAAACTACGGCTTGGCTCGCAGCCTCTGTCGCCATTCCGTGGCGGGGGACACCGACGGCGCTACCGAGCTGTGGCGCTGTGCCGAAGCATTCGCAGACGGCGGCGATTTCACCCGCGCGGAAGCACTGGCGGCGAAACTCAACCGCATTGCTCCCGAAAACACCATCGAACAGAAAGTTCATCTGCCGCTGATTCATTCCATCGTGGATCGCCAGCGAGGAAACCCCTCGGAAGCCGCCGATTTGTTGCTCCAACCCGAACTTTACAAACACACGCTGGACGTTCCATATCGTCTCGGGCAGGCCTACTTGGCGTCAAACGAGCCGGCTAAGGCGGCCGCGCAGTTCCGAATGGTCCTCGATGCCCGCGACGCGGGCTGGTGGCAAGTGTACGCCCCTCTCGCCCAACTTGGCCTCGCGCGTGCCTATGCCGCGGAAGGGGATCGTGAGAAAAACCGTAAAGCCTACGAGGATTTTTTCGCTACGTGGAAAGAAGCAGACCCGGACATCCCCATCCTCAAGCAAGCCAAGGCCGAATACGCCAAGCTGCAGTGATTTCTGGTTGAGTTCGGTTGCTGCGCCTGGCGAATTTTGCATTTTCCCCCAATGAATCTAACTTGCCTGGTAAGTCGTGCCGGACATGTGGTTTTGAAGCCTTCACGGGCCGGGTTCAATTCCGATCTTGTCGTTTACGGCCTCTCTCAATCGCTGTTTGCATCCGAGATACTTCTCCGTGGTCTGAACCGAGACGTGGCCCAGCAGAAACTGGATTTGTTCCAGCTCACCTCCAGCGCTATGGCAAAGACGAGCACACGACCTTCGGAGGTCATGGGGCGCGAGTTTTACGATCCCAACCTGGCCTGCGTATTGCTTGACGACATGCCACACCACTTTCTCGGTCATTTCCGTGCCCCAAGTCGTTCCCGTCCTGCAGACGCAACGAAATAGCCGCCCGTTGGCGACGCTCGACGCTGCGAGCCAATCATCGACGGTTTGCTTGACCCACAACGGGACGGGAATGGTTCGAACGTGACCCGCTTTTCCTATCAGATCGACGATGGCCCAGTGATCCTCGCGACGTTGGAAGTGGTCAACCGTGAGTTCCGTCAGTTCGCGCCGTCGCAGGCCACATCCCAATAGCAAAGCGAGAATCGCGCGGTCGCGCTTACCCTTCAATGTAACGTGATCAGGGAGTTGCCAGAGCGTTCGAGCTTCCTCGACCGTTAGCCAGTTCCCGAGGCGGCACCCGAGCTTCTTTGCGCCCTTCACGCGACGAATACCGGCGGCCAGATCCGGGCTCAGGAGTCCGGTATCTGCTGCTTCATAGGCGAGTCGTCGGACCGCTGCCAACCTGACGTTTATGGTCCCTGCAGCTAGATGGCGATCTTCAAGATGAAGCCGGTAACGGAGAACGACCGCTTTGTTAAACGAAAGTCGCGGTGTGGAGCAGTACCAAGCCACAAACTCATCGATCGAATGCCGATAACTTCGCTGCGATTCGAACGACCTCAAGCTTACGATTACAGCGATCTTGGCTTGCTCCAAATCGGGAAGGCCGAGCTTTGTTTTTAATCGGTTATGTCTGCTCGTGCGTTTGCGCTTCATGGTTAGCCGCCTCCCGACGACTAGCCATATCAGACTCCCCTTTTGCCGGCTCCGGGAGGCGGACGCTAATTCTCAATGTCCGGTTAGGCGACTTATCGGGACTTAGGATAACTTCCGTGTTGCGGACCATCCGCTCGGTAACTCTTTTCTCTGCTGGCTTACAAGTGGATAGGACGGAAAGTTGCGGCGAGATGTTTGGGTGGTCAGCGGCGGACGAATGGCGCATCCCAACCGGTAATAAGCGTGAGTGGAGAGGCAGCATTTGAGGGAAGTGAGTTGATCAAAAGGCGACCGTCGGGTGAGACGTCGTATTGCCAGTTCGCAATACGCTCAGCCGCGATGCGCGTCTGAAACAGGACCCGGGGCGCCCCCGCGGCCCCGGCTCTCGGATCAAAACCTACCGCGGTCAATTTTCTATCTGGCTGAATGAAAAAAATTTGCCGGCCATCCTGGCTCCAACGGGGCTGGGCGGCAGCTCCCGTAGAGACCTGTATACGCCGACCTGGTCCAGGAAAAGGCTCCACGAGAATTCCACGCCCCGGTCCCACGTACACGACCCACTTTCCGTCCGGCGAGAATTTGGCTTCTACTCCTTCAGCAGCGAATGGCTCTATCTTGTGATCGCTTGGGGAGTAGACCGCCAATGAAGGAAAAGAATGCTGATCCGAGACGGTCATAAACATCAGGCGGCCGTCCGGAGACCAATCCTGAGGTCCCGCACGAACATCACTTTTCAGCAGAATCTTCGGCGGCCCAGAGCCGTCGGCGGGGACCTCATAGCAGTCACCAGCTATGCCTCCGGTGCGGTACGCAATTCGCTTCCCATCGCGAGACCACACTGGGTAGTGCTCGTCGCCGTTGCTAGTCAGACGAGTACTGATGCCACGTTTCAAATCGTAGATGCGGATGAAGTGCTTGCCATTGTGCTGGTCGTCAGACGAAACAGCCAAAAAGCGTCCATCGGGGGAGAAATTTGGATCTTTGTAACCGACCTCGGGAAGTTGACCCAGTTCGTTGCCGCTCTGGTCGTACCACACGAGCCTTGACGCTGAATCTGCTGCCGACTGAAAAACGAGGACCCCGTTCTGAGACACAGAAAATCCAAAGCTTGCATAGGATATTCGTTGCTCCAACTCCTGCTCGGTGAGCGGTATGGCGGATCCCGTGGTCTCAAGGCGGTCCGTGTCGAAGGGCTGGGCCATGAGAGTGCGAGCCCGCACATACAGCAAGTGGCCAGAAGCAAAAAACACATTTCCCTGTAGCTCGGCGGAAACCAGTTTGCTTTCACCCGCGTCAAGAGAGCCTATATAAATGCCATTTCCCTGCGGATCTGCGGGACTGCTCCAATCCGCGAAGTAAAGGAAATGTTTGCCGTCGGGCAGGAAGAAGGGCCAGCGATCGGTTTGAATGCTGCCCTTGCGTACTATCCTAGTGACGGGAGCGGGAGCGCCGCCGCTGGCAGGAACCTGGTACAACGGCCCCCTAAGGACGGGCCCGAACACAATCGTGCCGTCCCGATTCCACGTGCCTCCCCATGCAAAGAAAGCATCGCAGAGCACCTGCACCGCATCGCTGGCGACGTCTACTGTTTTGAGCCGTGAGTCGGCAAAGAACCCTATCTGGCGGCTATCGGGTGACCAGAACGGAAAGCTCGCTCCCTCCGTGCCGTTGATTTGCTGCCCGCCGGAAGCGGAAAGGGTGCGTACCCACAAGGCTGTTTTTCCGTCCGATCCTAGGGCGACGAATGCCAACTGGCGACCGTCAGGGGAGACAGCGAAATTATTGGGAAGGAAAGATGAATTTGGCGGCGGGAGCAACGAAGCACGAATCGACTGAACTCGTACGACAGGGCGCAGGAATAAAGTTGCAACAATTGCCGCGAGAGCCAGCAGGCAAGTTGCTGCAAAGCCCCACGCCATTACCGGTGAAACTTGCTTTTTGGTTGAGGAAGAAGCCGCGGCTCCAGGCAGCGGATCTACTTCGGCAATCCATTGCATTTCCAGCTCCAAGTCGCGTGCCGTCTGCCAGCGGTCATCGGGATCTTTTGCCAAACAACGGCGAATCGCGTGATCCACCGCAGGTGGCGTCATCGGCTTGAGCACGCTGATCGGGGTAGGCTCCTTTTCCAAAATTGCGGAGGCCACGCTCAACTGGCTCTTCCCTGCGAACGCCTTTTGCCCCGTCACCATCTCGTACAGCACGGCGCCCAGAGAAAAAATATCGCTCCGCCCGTCCAGCTCTTTCCCCTCCACCTGCTCCGGCGACATGTACTGAAACGTGCCCAGAATTGTCCCCTTCTCCGTCACCGGCGATTCCAGCTTCGTCGCCGTCAACGTCGCCAGGCTGGCCAAGGGAGCGGCGGGCTTAGCGAGGCCAAAATCCAGAAGTTTGGCCCCGCCCGGTGTGAGCATGACGTTTCCCGGCTTCAGGTCCCGATGCACCACGCCGCTGCGATGCGCTTTGTCCAGCGCGTCGGCAATCTGAGCGCCCAGCTTTAGAACCTGCTCTTGCGGCAACGGTCCCTTCTCGAGCCGTTTTGCCAGGGTTTCCCCTTCCATGCACTCCATGACTAGATAGTCGATTCCATCTTGATGACCGATGTCGTGAAGCACGCAGATGTGCGGGTGATTGAGGTTGGAAATAGTCTTGGCTTCGCGCTCGAAGCGTTGTTTGTGTATTGGATCGGAGGAAAACTGAGCGGGAAGAACCTTGATCGCTACAGTCCGCTCGAGACGCATGTCCCGTGCACAGTACACTTCGCCCATCCCGCCCGCCCCGAGCGGTGCAAGGATCTCATAGGGCCCAAGCCGTGTTCCGGCAGCTAGGAGCATAGCGGACGAATTATAGTCCTGTTCTCGCTTCGTTTAGGCTTAGCTGCCAGGATTATTGGAATGCGGTCGATTTGTGCGCGTGATTCTACGCGGTAGCCTTCCGAACCGTTTTTCCTGCGGCGAACACCGCTTCCTCCCGAGTGACGGGCCACTCGGAAATAATCCACAGGCCTGATTTACGCGCTAACCGTACAAGTGGATTGCACGCTCATCCGCCGCCAAAGCCTAGACGGTCAGCTCGATTTCCTCTCTGGTCAGCGGGATTCCCAGGAGGGTCATTCCATATTTCTCGAATTCCGCTTTGCGCTGTTCGGGGGTTTGTCGGATGTTGTCGTTCGGGCTGGGGTCCCAGGAAATATCCATAAGGCCAGCGGGCGTGTAGAGATGGATCGCACCGCAATGTGGCTGTCCGGCAATGCTCCAACGATGAGGGATTTTCATAGGCATAAGGAGAGAGTCGCCGGGTTTGAGGCGAAAGCGCTTGCCGCCGACTTCGGCGACGAATTCGCCAGCCACTATGTGTATCCACTCGTCCTGCTCGTGATGCACATGAAGAGGCGCGCCCCGATACGGTTCGTGCTCGCCGACGGGAACGACAAAAACAGCAAGCCTCCCTTCGGAATCAAGAGAGCGAACCACGGTTTGCTGGGAAGTTGTCGGTTCTTCCGAACCGCTCGCTCGGCGAGTAAATCCAGCTCGAACGAGCACTGGGCGTCTTTCAGTTCTCGGACTAGATGCCTGACCTGATTCGAGCGCATGATGCGACACAATAGTTGAATGGAACGGAAATTTCGCGATGGCGACACCTGAACTAATTGTGAGAAATTTTCTTCGATTCATGGGTGCCTCACGGGCATGATTCCGCGATTCCTACTCCGAAACTGCGATACACAGTAACGCTGTTTATTGAGTACTTCCAGTGGTGTGGGATGCCCGCGCTATTCTAGACAGCGCAGTGCCTGATTAACGCCGTTACCGGAGAAGTGAAATCGGCGGTGAAAACCGGGCGGCAGCGAGCGACCGTGGTTCGTGTTTGGTTTATGATATCTGCCATGAAATCGAGCCGATTCGGGATTGTCCTTCTTTGCTTGTTCAGTTCGACCTGTGCGACAGCGAAACGCGTGCCACCCAAACCGGTTGCACCGATTGTCGCTGATGGTATTCGGTATTCAGCCGAGGGGGACGGCAAAGACAGCTACGTGGTCGCAATCGATGAGGCAAGCGGAAAAATGTTGTGGAGGGTGAAGGTGTTTCACACCAGAATCAAGTTCTGGCAGGGTGAAGAGGACAACCAGTGGTTGTTTATTAGCGACTTGAAGCCCGCTGGGGACTCTCTGCTCGTCCGAGATGAGAAAAATCGTTGCTACTCCATTTACCTGAATACGAAACGCGTGAAGAAAGCACCGTGCGGTAATGCCTTTCCCCCACAAGAGCCGCGGCGCTAAATGTCGTTGCAGATAAATCGCCATAACCCGCTCGGCCCGAGGCTTTTCATGCGCGAAGCCAATGCGCGGCTTTACCGCGAAATCATTCGATTGCGACGCTTCGGCTGTAAGTGCCGGTGTAGTTCTTGCCGCCTTTGCCGCGCGCGCCGGGGATCAAGAACTGATTGTAATTCTCCGGCGTGCCGGCGTGGTCGTGGTTGGTAGCTTGGTTGTCGTGGTCGGTGTCCATTGGCTTCACGCCGAGAGTGGTGTTGTCGCCGCTGAAGCTGGAGTACGCCGCGGCCGCCCAGCGCCAGCCAATGTCTACGCTGGCAACGTCGCTGGCAAAGGTGCCGCACACGGTGACCGGCTCGACGTCAGCCGGGAGTCCCGCAGACGGAACGCGCCAGGGCATTCCGGTCAGGAAGGAATTGTCGTCGAGATCCCACGGGATGGTCGTAATCCAGGCGTTATTAATGGGGTCAAAAGACGTGGACGCTACGATGGCGTTCGGGTCAATAGTAATCTTGGCGTCCGGCAGCGCTTGATTCAGAGTGACGGTGTTCCCGGCGGGATCCGTGTATTGGAACTGTACGTTGGATTGGAAGAAGGAAATGTGGATGAGCTGCTTGGTGACGTGACGAACCTTGAAGATGCTGTTGAACCACAGGTAGCTCCCACCGGGCACGGTGACGTTGCGGAAGTCGGACGCGATGCAGGCCTGCTGGCTCTGCAATGCGGCGGTCACGATCAAATCGGCGGTGCCGCTGCTGGCGTTCAGGTCCGCGTTCCCCGCAAAAGTGGCATTGAGCGTGCGGCCGTTGGGCTCTACGGAAGTCACTGTAATCATGCAACTCGCAACACCGGGCGTCGCGCTTGGCACCGGTGTACATACGCCGTTGTTCGATAAGATGTCGCTGGCCACCGGCGAACTGACGGCGATAGGTGCGAGCACGCCTGGATTGATAGGAATCACCATGTCCGGCGCGGACAAGGTAATGGTGGCCGTTGTGGCCTGGCCAACCATGATGGAGAGCGGTGAGAAGGTCAGGGCAACGGAAGTTCTTTCGGGGACGACACTGAGCATTCCATTAATGAAGCTGATCGCGTAGTTGGGCGAACTCAAGCCTGCGCACATAATCGGAAACATGCCGACCGGGCCGTTCGGCACAGCATTTGTCGTGCAACCTAGTATTCCCACCAGGACCGAACTGGTATCGCTACCAACGAAGCCACTGAAGTTTGCGGAAAACGGTGGATTGTTTGCGCCATACGGACGCATCGCGTTATTCGCGGTAATCGCCAGCGGCGCCTGTGCAACGGATAGCGAACTCGCCGTGGAGGAGGGTAGGAAATTTCCTTGCGCTGCGAAGTTTGCCGAGAGCGAATGAGGTCCTGCGTTCAAGACGCCGAAGTTGAACACAGCCGAGCCGTTAGAAAGGGTCATGGAAGATGCAGTCCCGCCGTCCAGGCTGAGCGTCACATTACCGCTCACCGTCCCGCCCGGAGAGCCAATGGAAACCGTCACGCTTACCGGAGTCCCATACGTGGTGTTGGCGGCATTGAGCGTGATTGAGGTTGAAAAATTAGCGTTGACGACCTGACTGACCGAATTCGATGTGCTTGCGCTCCAGTCCGCGTCGCCGCTGTATTGCGCGGTGATTGTGTGCGTTCCCCCTGTCAGCGTGCTGATGGTGAATGCAGACGACCCATCACTTGCAACCGGGACTGCTGGACCCAAGGCCGTGGCACCGTCCAGAAAGGTTACCGAGCCAGTTGGGGCTGGTACGCCGGGTGGCGGCGTAACGCTCGTAACTGACGAGCTAAATGTGACCAACTGACCAGCGGCGGACGGACTGGGGGAACCGTTTAGAGCGATGGCTGTCCCATTCTTGTTGACAATCTGCATGACAGCAGACGAAGTGCTCGAAGTGTAGTTGGTGTCGCCGCTGTACTGCACGGTGATCGAGTGCGTTCCCACAGTCAAAGCGCTGCTCATAAAGGTAGCCGTAGTGCTACCGGCAAGAGTGACCGCTGGACCCAAGGGCGTGGCGCCGTCCAGGAACGTCACCGTCCCGCTGGGGGTAGGGCTCCCAGAGGCCGTCAGGCTGGCGGTGAAAGTTACGTTTTGCCCGAAAGTAGACGGGTTGGCGGAACTGGACAGCCCGATCGACGTCGGATTCTGGGTCACGGCCTGGGACTCCAACGCCGCGAAAGGCGAGAGTGAACTTACGCTGGCGCAAACAATATGAAGCACGATGTCATTGGAGACGGTACGGTTCTGCCAGGCACCGTTTTCAAAGTGCATCAAAACAACACCGGAAGGATTGCTGACGTTACCGTAGGGAATGCAGATCTGGATCGGCGCCGTGAATCCCGCGGTGGTGGAAAAATCGTAATAGACGGGCGGGTTCCCAAGCTGGAAATTCGCAGGAGGGGCAGGGCCGGTGCTGGTGTCATCGAGGGTCACGCTCGTGAGTCCGTTTTGCGTGACTTGCGTGAAGGTCACGGTGATAGGACTGCCGGAACCGGCCGGATCGCCCAGGTTGACAGTGTTGCCCGTCGTGAGCGTATTTGCCGTGGCTATTGGCTCGTACACCAAAGCATCGTTGCAGAAACCGACCGGAGGACAATTGTTCGCTATGTATAGCACGTGCGCTATATCCGAGGAATCCATTGCCAGAGCCGTGGCTTGGGAATCCAGCGAGAGCAGATCTTTGTCCAGCGGTTCAATATTCCAGGACAAGCCGTCCAGGCGCGCAAGGGCCACCCCACCGTCCGTATTGCTGTGTTCGAAGCCATAGACGATTCGAGGAGTGCCAAGCGGAGAAACCCCCAAGGACGTCATCTGAAAGTCCCAGGGAAACGTGATGCAGCACGGAATGATTGAGGAATCCACCAGCTGCAGCGGCCAGGATCCAAAAGATTGTTTAGCGGCATAAATAACCCTGCTTGTGAGAGCGGTGCTGTCGGTCCAGCCCCAATAACTGACACTGGGCACATCGTGCGCGTCCACTGCCAGGGAAACCCAGTACGCTTTGTCGCCGCTGATCACTTCAAAATTTCCGGAGCTCCACGGAATGGCGCCCGTTCCCCTGCGCGCATAAACCACCTCATTAAACGTGGAGCGGTTATCGGCCCAGACGACTTGAGGAGTGCCTTGCGAGTCTACAGCGAGTGAGAGGCCCGCCATTCCGCTGGAAGGACCGATGATGGAATCGGGAGTCCAGACGCCGTTGGTTTTCGTCGCGTAACCTATGCCGCTCGGGGAAATGGGGCCGTCCGCAACGTGTATGGTGCCGCTCTTGTCGATGGCCATCGAGCTGTAAAGACCCGCAGCAAGCGGCACAGTTTCATGCACCCAGCCGGCAATGGGATCGATTGTGGCGTGGCGCATTCCGCCCTGGCCGTCCTGATAGAAAATGTGCGGGATTCCTTGCGGGTCGAGTGCGAGGCTGATGGTGTAAGCGTACAGACTCGATCCCGGGGTTGGAGTCAACACGTCAATAGCTTGCGGCGTAGGTGGTGTGAAGCCGCAAAGAACATGCGCAGGACAGCTAATCGCCAGCGGAAAAGCCTCGTACATCACTTCCGGGCCCCTCGCTCCACTGGGTTGGTCGCCTATGTAGTAATAAGCAAAATAGACGCTCTTGGAGTCGACCGCAATTGCCGCGCCTCTGCGAATCCCGGTTCCATGATCCACGACGAAACCAGTCTGCGTGGTTCCGGCAAGTGTTTGTGCCGATGCTATGCCCGGCAACAGCAGAAGGGCCCCAGCGGCAAGCAGGGCGGCGAGCACGATTGTCTTTGGCTGGATCATGGTAATTCTCCTTAGAAACCTTCGCTACCCTATTAATCGGAAAAACAAACCAAACTGGCTCTCACGCCTCAAAGATTTTTTGCTGGCCAGGTTCCGGGCTCTAGCGGCTCCGTGAACCCATGTGTTTTCAGCGTGTTTAAGCAGTTGAACTTTGGCTGGCTTTTGATTATTCTCCCCGCATCGTCCCCGTGGTCGTGTCCGCACCCGGAGGCCCCAACGTGGGTCCATCTCCTTCCAGGGAAGTCAGCGAACTGCTCCGCCACTGGGGAAATGGGGACCGTAAGGCGCTGGAAGCGGTTTTGCCTCTCGTTTACAACGAGTTGCGACGCTTGGCTCGCGCGAATCTCCGCCAACAGCGTCCCAATCACACCTTGCAGACCACCGCCCTCGTGCATGAGGCTTACCTTCGGCTGGCCGGGGAAAAATCCGTCCACGTTGAGAATCGCGCACACTTCCTGGGCATCGCCGCTCAACTGATGCGCTGGATTCTGGTGGACTACGAACGCAACCGGCGCGCGGCCAAGCGCGGCGCCGGCGTCACCCGTTTGATTTTGCACGAGAGCATCGCTTCGCCGCAGCGCGATTTGGACCTTCTCGCTCTCGACGAGGCGCTGGACCGCCTTGCTGAACTCGATTCCCAGCAGAGCCAGATCATCGAGCTGCGCTATTTCGGCGGACTTTCGATTGAAGATACGTCCGACTTTCTGGGAATCTCTCCCGCCACGGTGAAGCGCAGTTGGGCTTCCGCCCGGGCCTGGCTGCTGCGAGAAATGAGCCGGAGAGAATTGCGCGCATGACCCCCGAACAATGGCAACAGCTCCGGCCGATTCTGGAATCTGCATTGGAGCTGGATCCAGCCAGCCGCGCATCCTTTCTGGATGGCGCGTGTGCGGACTCCTTTCTGCGCCGCGAAGTGGAGTCGCTGATTGCTTCTCATGAGCAAGCAGGTACAGATGTGCTGAGTCCAAGTACCTCGCCGAGTCTTGACCCTGATGAACAAACTCAATTCCGCTTGCCGCCGGGCAAGCGCATTGGTGTGTATGAGATTCTCGAGGAAATTGCCGTGGGTGGCATGGGCGCGGTCTATCGCGCCATTCGCGCGGACGGGCAATACTACCAGCAGGTCGCGCTGAAGATCGTGCGCTCCGAGCTGGGCGCGGAATTTACCGCAACGCGCTTCAAGAACGAGCGCCAGATCCTGGCGAGCCTCAATCACCCCAACATCGGGAAAATCCTGGATGGAGGCACGACTGCCGAGGGCGTGCCCTATTTCGTGATGGAGTTCGTCGAAGGCCGGCGCATCGATGAGTACAGCGACGCGAACAAGCTGGCCACGACCGAGCGGCTGAAGCTTTTTCTTCAGATTTGCTCCGCAGTCCAATACGCGCACCAGCACTTGATTATTCATCGCGACATCAAGCCCGGCAATATCCTGGTCAACGCGGAAGGCGTTCCCAAGTTGCTGGATTTCGGCATCGCAAAAATTCTGGAATCTAGCTCGGTCAACGATCAATACGAACAAACCATCAGCCTGTTGCGATTGCTCACTCCAGAGTACGCCAGCCCAGAGCAAGTCAAGGGCGAACCTATCACCACCGCCAGCGATGTTTATTCTCTTGGAGTCGTTTTGTATGAGCTGCTGACTGGATGCACGCCCTACAATGTTCCAAGCCACACGCCCCACGAGATTTCCCGTGCCGTCTGTGAAGCAGAGCCGGAAAAACCGAGCGCCGCAGTCCGTAGGAAGCTTGTTCGAATCGATGATCGCGAACCTGCTGACGATTCCACTCTGAACGCAACGCCCGAAGGCTCCGCCGAAAAATTAAGCAAGCGCTTGGACGGCGACCTCGATAACATTTTGCTCATGGCATTGCGCAAGGAACCGCAACGCCGCTACGCCTCCGTCGAGCAGTTCGCGCAGGACATCCGCCGCCACCTCGAACATCTTCCGGTCATCGCGCGCCAGGATACCTTTCGCTATCGGGCGTCCAAATTCATCACGCGCCACAAAGCCGCTGTGGCTGTCGCCGCGTTGGTAACCGTCGCCCTCTTGTCGGCCACGGCCATAACAGTTCGCCAGGCCCGCATAGCCCGCGCCGAACGTGCCCGCGCCGAACGCCGCTTCAACGATGTGCGCAAACTGGCCAATTCGCTAATCTTTGAAGTCCACGATTCCATCCAGGAACTGCCTGGGGCTACGGCAGCAAGAAAACTGATCATGCAACGCGCGCAGGAGTACCTGGATGGGCTTGCACAAGAGTCCCAATCTGACCCGGCGTTGCTGCGAGAGTTGGCAGTGGCCTACGGTAGACTTGCGAGTGTTCAGGGCCATCCCCGTGACGCCAATCTCGGTGACACTCCGCGAGCGCTCCAGAACACCCGCAAAGCTGTTGAGCTGTTCGGAGCTGCCCTTTCGCTGGACCCTTCAAATCGGGATATTCGACAGCAGTTGGCTAATTCGAAAG
>Ga0222749_10000623_pt1 | contig 20903 bp, 16 predicted proteins | sample IncBWH2Mmetat_FD_197234 | JGI IMG/M metagenome (GOLD analysis project Ga0222749, IMG submission 197234) | Metatranscriptome of lab incubated forest soil microbial communities from Barre Woods Harvard Forest LTER site, Petersham... | ecosystem: Environmental > Terrestrial > Soil > Temperate... | reverse complement strand
GGAACAGTGCGTGCAATAGAGGAGAGTTCCAGCGACACTTTGAGCGTAATCTCGTGGTCGGCATGGACGGTAGGCGTGATTTCGACTTTCACCCCCACGTCCAGATATTGAAACTGCGTTTGCACCACTGGGTTGAAAACGCTGGCGCCACCCCCTCCTGCCAGCGGATTAGCAAACGATCCCGTGGGTACAGGAACTCGGTCGCCGATCTTGAGCGTGGCCTTGGCTCCACTTACGGATCGGACTTGCGGGTTTTGTATGATCCTGGTGTCATCGTCGCCGAACAGGAAAAAAGCTTGTGCTCCGGGAATTGTGACCGCGTAACTTTGCGAACCTAAATGCTTAAAGGTGTTGAAGGTCATTCCCCCACGGCTTCCGGAACTGGCCGGAGGAGTCGTTGTTCCGGTTGCCGTACCGTTCCCATTGCCGCCGGTGGCCGGGGGTTGCAGACCTTGAATCGCCACCGTGGCGCTGTCAGGAGGCGTGATGCCAAGCTTGCGACTGCGGTCGCGGTTCACCTGCATGATGGCTACATCGACCACCACCTCGGGCTCGGCCTTATCAAGATCGTCAATCAGTTTTTCCGCCAGGGCGACCTGGTCGGGCGTTCCGCGCACCGCAACGGCGTTCTTTGTGGTGAGCGGTTGCACCCGGTCAATCTGCGCCAGCGATCGTACCGCGTTGACCACCTCCTGCAGCTCCGCCGGCTGCGACACATTGGAAAGATAAAAAGTCTTGACGACGTTCTGCTCCAGTTCCCTGCGCTTATTGGGATTGTCCTGGGCCACAAAAATGGTGTTGCTGGTCACCGGCCGCCAGAAGGTCTTGGACTCCAAGGCCACAATCTGGAGCGCATCCTGCAACGAAACTCCATTTAACTCAATGTTGACGCGGTGGGACACGTATTCCGGATCGAACAGGACATTAATGCCCGCCAGTTTGCCGATGCTTTCATAGACCATGCGGCTGTCTTCACTCAGCTTGAGTACGATGGGTTGATCTGGGATCTGTAATTCGACCGGACCCTGGGCGCGCTGCAACCGGCCAGAAAGCGACTCTTGTGATTGCGCATGATTTTCGGAGCTGGGCGGCTGTTGCTTCATCTCGTCAATCATGCGGCGCGTCAAGCGGATCTCTTGCTGGGCGATATCCATCGAGGGATCAATGGCGGCAGCGGCCTCAAACTGCGCCAGCGCTTCGTCGAATCTTCCGCCATCGCGCAAAAGCTGGCCGCGATGCACTTTGGCCGCAGCCGCATAAAAACGGGTACGCTCGAATGCTGTACGGAAGCGAAGATCTTTGGGATTTTTGCCGTAGGCCTCTTTGTAAAGCTCATAAGCGGCCTCGTACTTCTGGGCCGCTTCTGCGTCTTGCCCTTTGTTGTAAAGCGAATTGGCGGACTCGGCCTGCAGCGCGAACGGCATGAACAGGCAGATCACCAGCGCGCGGCAAACCCTCAATTGCTTCATATAGGAACTTGGATTCAAAGCAGAAAAAAAGGTTCTCAAATGCGCAGGCAAATACTTACCGCGGATATTACGGATCGTACGGATTAACAAACTGAGAACTGCTTACATTGCCTGCACCATCTCCCAAATCGACGGCTCGACCGGAATGCCTTTGGCCAGATTCTCGCTGCGGATTTTCAGCACCTGTTCACCGGGGTATCTCACTTGCTCGCCCTTTGAGCCCGGCGGCAATTGGAAATACGCAATGACTTCGTCGGCAATTCTGGCGGCAGCTTCAGGGGAGCCGAGAGACGACGGGTGCAAGGCAATGAAGACCTGCGAAAGCCTGCCTTCCCGATCTGGATCAGAGGTGATCTGATGCGTGGCCCTGCCGCCTGACAACATCGCGGCCACCAGGTCGAGCATCAAGGCCAGACCCGAGCCTTTCCAGTAACCAATCGGCAAAGGCCGCTTGGATTGTTCAATCGCCGCAGGGTCGCGCGTCAGACGGTCTGCGGCATCAAAGCCGCCGTCAACCGGCAGCAGTTCACCGCGCATGCGATATGAAGCCAGAGCTCCGTATGAGAACTGCGACAGAGCCATATCGAGCACTACGTGTCCGGCGGGCCGAGGCACCGCGATGATCACAGGATTGTTTCCCACCCGCGGATCACTGGCGCCCCAGGGCGGAAGGTTGGGCAAAGTATTCGTCCAGCAGATTCCAATGAAGCCCGCGTCAGCCGCCTGCCAACCGTAGTTGCCGCCGCGCATCCAGTGCGTGGTATTGGCAAGCGCAACACAGCCAATGCCGTTCTTGCGAGAAAGCGCGATCGCGCGTTCCATGCAGTGAAACGCATTGAGCGGCCCTGGACCAATCTTTCCGTCCCAGCGTTCGAGCGCTCCCATGCCGGCCAGTAATTGTGGCTGTGCGTGAATATCAATCGTCCCATTTTGAATTTGCAAAATGAAGCGGGGAAAACGGTTGAGGCCATGAGAGTAGATGCCATCGCGGTTGGCGTCGGCAAAGAGCCGGGCGCAGAGGCGGGCACGCTCGGGCGTGAATCCCAGCTTCAACAGCACGCGCTGGAGGGCATCGAGAAGTTCGTTATAGGGAACTCTTAGCATGTGTTCTCAATCTCATTGAACGTGAGTATCGAAGGCCGCGGTCTCGACTTTTCCAGCGCGTTTGACCTGCACAAAGATGCGGTAATCGCCGGACTGCGGAAAGCCGTAAGGGAAATTGACTTCCGGTGTCAAGCGAACTGAGGACATATCCATCGGCATAACAGTTTCGGGAGGAGGCATCGAACTGCTAAGAAGTCTCTGGCGTGCGAGCCCTTCCTGAGCCAGTTCCAGCGCCGCCATGGAGACCGATCCCGCGGGGTGAATGTGGGCAAAGACATTCATATCGGAGCGGACAATTTCCGCATGTCCAGCCATGCCCATGTAGGGCTCAAGGTCTTGCGCCGGCTTGCCATTTTTGTCAAGCACGCTGAATTTGAGGGACATTGCCGTATTGGCCAGGAGCGGAGCCCCCGCGTCACGCTGCCAGACGATGCGGCTGCCATCGGCAAGCTCAGCAATAGTAGAATCTTTCGCGGCAGGATCGAGCGTCGCGCCCACCCAGGACGAATCATCACCGGCAAGCGGCCTGGCCTTATCGATAGAGGACGGGAGGTCAAACTCTCCAACCAGAGTCCAAGGAAAACCGTTTTTATCCACGACATCAGCGAAGACCTGGTAGTGGCCGGCCGGCATGGAAGGCAGGTCCTGCTCGAAGACACCATGTTTCCCTTCAACTTGCTCGGGATGAAGGTGCCACATCCAATCCAGCCCGGGAAGGCGGATCAAAAACAGATGCATGAGATGGTTGTGGTCGGGAATCAGCTCTTTCAGTTTGATCTGATGGTGCCACTTGTCGCCCTGGCCTTCGGCAGCGATCAGCAGACGCCTTCCATCTTCAAGCGTAATCTGTGCAGCAGGAGGCTTGAAAAAATTGACTCCTTTCTGGTAATCCCTGGCTTCAGCGCCCCACCATAGTTTCCCCAAATAAAGAATCGCAACCACCACCAGCGCAGTGATCGCCATCACCCACCGCGACCAGAGCAGGTTCGAAGCCGGCGGTGCCTGCCCCGGCTCAAGGCTCCCCTGGCGAACGCTGGCGCTCGCGATGGAGATTAATCCAACTGCCAGGAAGAGCATCAGAAAAATCAACACTGCTGCCAGCGGCTTCTGCATCTGCAGCGTGCGCTGCGCGAAAGAGGCCACAGGAACGGAAAGTTCCGCCGGGCCTTTGCTGCCCTCCACTGCGATTCGCACCTGCAAGGCGCCGGATTGCATGAGCCACAGACTGCCGGTAAAAAATTGCGGATCTTGTTTCGACTGCTCGGCCACGTCGGGCGTGGGCGGCAAGCTGGAGCCGGCTCCGGTGAGCGTCATGAGAACGAAGCTCATCTTATGAATATCGCTGGACTGGCTGCGGACCTGAATCTCAGCCACGCCGGGAATGACCTGCGGCACACGCACGGTAACAAAAAGATGATAGGGACCGGCGTCGTCTTCGTAATAAACGTCTGGGCTGCCGACATGGGCAAAAGCCGATGAGGTAAGAAACAAGATCGAGATGAAGGTGATTTTGAGAAACCGGCTTCGCATAGATGATTGCTCGGGTTGTTCCGCGGCCGGGGAGTTCATCGGCGCAGGCGGCGCATCCAGTCGCCCCAGGCCAGGCCGATGCGCGAACTAATGATGGAAACCAGAAATGCGATGGCCATCACGATCCAGAATCCGGCGCGCGTTTGTTCCGTGGGCTCGAACTTATAAGGGTCGTAGAGAAAATTTGCCGGGTCGAAGTAGGCGAAATAATTCATCCCAAAAAACCAGTTGCGGGCTGCGGGGGTCATCAGGAAGCCGGCAAAGGGCCATTGCACCGCGATCAAGCTGAGCAGGAAGACCGGACCCGCGACGGCTGCCTGTTTCCACCTGTTCCATGAACTGATTCTGGGCCACAACAAGTCGAGCACGAAAGCGGGAACGATCAGCAGCAGCGGAAAGCGCAATGGCACAAGGTGGGTGACGTGCTGGTATACCGGGCCTAGTTTCGGCTCTGCTGGAAACAATGGCAGAATCCACTCAAAAGCCAGCAGGATTGCCGTGTAGATGCCGGCAATAATGGTGAAGGCCCACCGGCGGCCGGCGCCCCAGCCCACACCGATCAACGCGAGCGGGATGACAGCACAGATAGCGCGGTATGCGGTGGCGCCGTGCAAAAGAGAGGTCCAGGTAATTTCTGTGAGCAGGTTGCTGGCCTGAGCAATTGCGATGGCGCCCACAAAAAGAAAGAGCCACAGCAGTTTGCTATGCAATTCTCCCTGGGCGCGATTCATGAGGCCAGCAATCAAAGCCAGGACGCCAACCTTGATGGCAATTCCACCAACGAACAACAACACATGCGGAGGGCTGATGATCTTAACGTCGAGTCCGTAGGCGTTGTGCCACCAGTTATCGAACGGAGCAGAGGTGAGCATGGCGAAGCAGCCCCAGCTTGCGATGAAGGCGCCGAGCGGCCCGCTGAAGCCCCAGATGTTTACAGAAGCGCTCTTGATTTGGGCGGCGGCATGGCCTCCGAAGGTCGCATTCAGAATGAGATAGCCGCAGGCAATGCCCACCAGCACACCGTTCAGATAGATGGCCATATGCGCCGGAGTCCAGAAGGAATCGCGGCCGATGGACATGTGCCAGGAAATATCCCAGTAGCCGCCAATCATGGCGGAGATTACTCCGGCGACGGCGCACCAGATATACCAGGGAACGGAAAGCGTCTTTGCCGCAGTCTGTCCGGTCTGAGCTTGCAGGGGCACTGAAACGGAGATGCTGTGGGCCATATAATTCCTCGACGATCAACTTCTGAATAATAAAAGTGTATATTCTAAAGCCCTTCCCCGGCATGCTTCTTCCTGTTGGCTAGGCCAGGCTTTCTTCAAGTTCGAGTTTTCTCTGCCATGACTTCATGAAGACCCTGATCTCGTCGATCTCCTGAGGCTGCAGCCGGAACTCCATGGCTCCGATTACGCCTTCGACCTGTTTGGCCGAGCGAACGCCGATGATGGCTGCGGTCACCTCCGGGCAGCGCAGCGTCCAGGCGATGGCGGCTTCGCCGGCGGTGCGTCCGTGGCGGTTGCCGAGGTCGCGCAGCAGCTCTGCCAGTTCCAGGTTGCGGGTCAGAGCCGGCTCCTGGAAGTGAGGGTTGAGCAACTTGCGAAAATCGTCTTTAGGAAAATTAGCGATGCGCTTGCGCGTCATCTCGCCGGTGAGAAGCCCGGATTGCATTGTGGAATAGGCGATCACACCAATATTGTGCCGGGCGCAATAGGGCAGAATTTCTTCTTCAATCTCACGCTTGAGAATGGAGTAGGGCGGCTGCAAAGAAGAGATAGGAGCGATTTTGCGGGCGCGCTCCATCTGCTCGGCGTTGAAATTAGAGACAGCGATCCAGCGCACCTTGCCTTCTTTCTTCAGCTCGGCCAGGGTTTGCCAGCCTTCTTCGATGTCTTCCGGCGGATCGGGCCAATGGATCTGGTAGAGATCGATCACATCGAGCTGCAGGCGCTTGAGACTGGCTTCAATCTCGCGGCGAATCGAAGCCGCTTTGAGGCGGCCGCTGATTTCGCCCTTTGCGTTCCAGACCAGCTCACACTTGGTAAAAACATAAGGACGCTTGGCGCGGCCCTTCAGCGCCTGGGCAACGACCTGCTCGGAGCGTCCGAGACCGTAAACGGCCGCGGTATCGATCCAATTCATGCCAGCATCGAGCGCGGCGTGAATGGCTGCAATGGAGTCATTATCCTCCTGCTTGCCCCAGCCGAATTGCCAGCCACCGCCGCCCATGGCCCAAGCCCCGATTCCCAGCGGCGTAATCTGCATGTCAGTATTGCCCAGCTGCTTCAGCTTCATTCAGTTATCTCTCCTTTATGATCCTTTTTCGAATTTTTACCATGGCCAAGTAGTGCTCCCTACCCCCCCATTACATCAAGTAGTCGATTTAGTATTAAGTTATTTTAATTCAATAGGATGCGAGAATCCGGGGAGTAGTGGCGACTAGTCCTGGAGCAATCCTTTTGTTCGAGGATGGCGTGTTACCCCATAAACTCTCAATCCCACAGCGATTCCTCGCCGTGTTGCTCCTCGGAATGACAATGCAAACATAGTCTTTCTCCCAAGCTCTACCTTCAGGAAAATGATGGGCGACAATTCCTCAAAATGCAAGGACTTGATATCAGTATGCCGAAAACCCTATTTTTCTGGCACTGCTGGTATGTGTATCAGATCTCAATTTTACTTGCTATCGCACGAACACGCTGCTTGCGACCCCCCACATTCCGGCAATAGACTTCAATGGCGCCACGCAGGCCGCCAAAGCTGATTTCTACAATAATCGCCATAATGGATTGAAAAATAGACACCTGAAGACCTAACCCAGCTTTGAAATCTGTTCTAAATTGGGACAAATCTTTCTTATTTTTCCCGATTTAGAACTGCGCATATCCTTTATTACCACGGTAATCTGTCGGCTTTCAGGCTATCAAGCATAGAATCTGGAGCTACAATGGACCCTCTTACAACCAGCTCAAATCCGGAATTGGAAGAAGTTACGGCAGCGCCGGCGCCGGCGATTACCACAGCGGCGGTGCTGAAGGCGATGTTGCAGGTTTCTCCGCAGATCAGCGACCTGATCTTTTCACCCGGACGGCCGCCGCAGGTTGAACTGCGCGGACAACTGGTGCCGGTGCAGATTCCGCAGTTGCCGCAGCTCACTCCGGAAGATACGCATCGCATTGCCGGCGATCTGATCAACGGGAACAAGCAAGCTATAACCGCCTTGCGCGATCTGGGTTCGTGCGATACCTCTTACAGCCTGCCGGGAGAGGCGCGATTCCGGGTCAACATTTTCAAGCAACGCGGCACCTGCGCTATCGTGATGCGGGTAATTCCACGCAATGTGCCTACCTTTGCGGACCTCAAGCTTCCCCCGCAACTGGCTGAGATTGCCAACCTGAAGAACGGCATCGTGCTGGTGACAGGGCCAACCGGGTCGGGCAAATCTTCAACCATGGCCGCGGTGGTGAACCTGATCAACGAGACGCACGGCTATCACATTATTACGATTGAAGACCCGGTTGAATTCATCCACCGGCACAAACGTTCCACCATTCATCAGCGGGAGCTGCACAGCGATACCCCCAATTTTTCCCTCGCCCTGCGCGCCGCGCTGCGGCAGGCGCCCAAGGTAATTCTGGTGGGCGAGATGCGCGACAAAGAGACCATTGAGATTGCCATGGAAGCAGCCGAAACCGGCCATCTGGTGCTCTCAACTCTGCACACGATCGATGCCTCGAAGACGGTGGAGCGCATCATTGGCGTCTTTCCCCTGCAAGAGCAGCACATCATTCGCAATCGCCTTTCCCGAAGTTTTCGCTGGATCGTCTCGCAGCGCCTGATTCCACGCAAAGACGGCAGCGGACGCGTGGCCGCCTTTGAGATGCTGAAGTCAACGCTGCGCACGCGCGAGTACATGGAAAAAGGAGAAGCCGAAGGCAAGAGCCTCACCGACGCCATGCGCGACGGCAATCTGGACGGCATGCAGTGCTTCGACCAGACGATTGAAGACATGATCCGCAACGGAATCGTGGAGTTCGAAACCGGAATCGCCTATGCGACCAACCCCGGCAATATGCGCCTGGAACTCTCTGACATGGACCATGAGCAAGAGCCGGAAGCAGTTGCACCGGTTGCTCCAAAAGTTGCACCGAAGCAGGAGAAACATTTTCCGAGCGAACCGGAATTGATTATTGAAGCATGAAGAGCAGTTCTCGGTTCTCAGTTGAACAGCAACCATTCAGAAATAGCTTGGCTCTGTTGACTCTCCCGAACTACGAGAGAAGCCCGATAAGCGACATGGGCAATGAAACATTCTCTGGATTCCTTCGGCTTCGCTCAGGACAAGCTCTTCGCGCCAAAAAGCGGCGTTCAGGATGACGGTGCAAAGGGGAACGATGAATCAAGAGCATGGTCATAGTTCAGCGGTATGGCTTCTGACACTACGGACGGTTAAAAACCGTCCACGGCTCAGGACAGGCTCTTCGCCTGTGGCTCAGGATGACACTTTTCAAGAGAGAAAATTTTCCATTCTTACCCTTCTTTGCATTTCTTAACATAGAGGCCGGAACTGGTTTCTGTGTAGTAACATCAAACTAAATGATGCCGACAAATGGAGCCGCCCTGCGTGCTGACCGGGTTACGCGGCAATACCAGATGGGGTCTGCGCTGATTCGCGCGGTGAATGATGTGTGTCTGGAGGTAAGCGCGGCTGAGTTCGTAGGCCTGCTGGGCAGCTCAGGCTCGGGTAAATCCACTCTTCTGAACCTTATGGCCGGGCTGGATCGTCCTACTTCCGGCGCTATTTTTTCCCAGGGCCGCAACTTGTCAGAAATGAACGCGCGGGAGCTGGCGCGTTATCGCAGCCTCACCGTGGGCATGGTCTTTCAGGCCTTCAACCTGCTGCCGCGCATGACACTGGAAGAAAATGTGGAGCTGCCATTGCGCCTCGCCGAAGTGGAGCGCGGCGAGCGTAGCGGGCGAGTGCGCGAGGCTTTGGAGCGCGTGCACCTGGAGAAGCGCCTCACCCACCGGCCGAGCGAGCTTTCAGGCGGCGAGCAACAGCGGGCGGCGCTGGCGCGGGCACTGGTGAACCGGCCGACAATTTTGCTGGCCGATGAACCCACCGGGAATCTGGACAGCGCAACCGGACTTGAGATCATGAATTTGTTGCAGGAAATTAACCGTTCGCTGGGAATGACGATTGTGCTGGTGACGCACGAGAGGCCGCTGGCGGAAAAGTTTGCCCATCGCATTGTGGAACTGGCGGATGGCAAATTAAAGACGGCTTCATAGATTTTAAAAACGATTTTCTGAGCGCTTCGCTACGCGCATGCCTGCGGCAGCAAGGAAGTGTGGTTTGCCATGAGATTTACGGCACGACTAAAGTCGTGCCCTGACACAAAAACTATGCGGCACGGTCGAAGCCGTGCCCTTCCGTAAGCCATTTTATGAAACCAATTGCCGATAACAACGGAGCGAAACGATGAGGGCAGGCGACCTTACCGAACTCGCGGTGAGAAATCTGCGCGAGGCCGTGCTGCGGAATTCGTTGACCACGCTGGGCATCGGCGTAGGCGTGGCTTCGCTGGTTGCCATGCTCTCCCTGGGCGTGGGATTGCAGCAGCTCGCCAACCGCAAACTGGCAAGCTCAGGGCTGTTTGACACGGTGTTCGTGTATTCGAAGCAGAACCTGCGCGGATTCGGCCGGCAGGGGACATCGAACGGATCTTCATCTAACGCTCCATCCAATAGCTCCGGCACTTCATCGGATGCTCCGGAGGGCGCGTCGTCAAATCCCAATGGCACGGCGCGCGAAGCACGGCGGCTCGATGAAGAGGCCCGCCAGGAGCTGGAACACCTGCCGCATGTGGTGGAGGTGTATCCGCAGGTGCGCTTCCCTACCGAGGTGCGCTATGCGGGCAATCCTTATACGACGATGGTGGCGGCGATACCGGACTCGGCGCGAGGGAATGGATCGTTCGACGGGATGCAAGGCTCATTTTTTTCCAGCCCAGCGGCGGATGAAGCCATTCTGCAGATGGAATTTGCGAAAGAACTTTCGGACCAGCCCTCTTCCCTTATTGGGAAAGAGCTGGTGTTGCGCTATGCCGAGCGGCAGGTTTTGGGAGCGCAGACTGAAGGAGCGCAGGCGAGCGCTGGCGATCCCAAAACGGGAGACAGCACCGGCAATATTTCCGGCGACACTTCCGCAACCCCAGGCATTTCAATTGTGCCGCGCGACAAAATATTGCACATCGTTGGGATTGTCGATACCGAACCGGCGGCCGGGTTCGGCGGCCTGGGCAGCGGGCGAGTGCTGATTCCGATTCAGCTCGGGGAAAAATTACGCGCCGCCCAGGGCAATGACCTGCGCGACGTTTTGCGCGGGCCGGGGAAGAAACCGACGTATCCGAGCTTGACGGTGCGGGCGCAGAGCCCGGGGCAAGTCGAGGCGATTGAAACCGCCGTTAAGAACATGGGGTTTGCCGCCTTTTCCCTGCTTGACGCCACACGCAATCTGCGAATTTTTTTTGCGGTGTTCGATCTGCTGCTGGGGATTTTTGGCAGCCTGGCGCTGGCGGTGGCCATGCTGGGCATCGTTAACACGCTGGTGATGGCGATTCTGGAGCGGCGGCGCGAGATCGGAATTCTTAAAGCCCTGGGCGCGGCTGACGGCGACGTAAAGCAGCTTTTCTTCCTTGAAGCCGGCGTGATGGGGTTGCTGGGCGGGGCGCTGGGTGTGGGCATTGGCTGGCTGATCGGGCGGGCGGTGACAATCGGCACCAATATTTATCTGCGGCGTCAGAGCCTGCCGGCAACCAATGTTTTTGCCGTGCCTTGGTGGCTGGTGCTGGGAGCGATTGTCTTCGCCGTGGTGGTGAGCCTGTGTGCAGGACTGTATCCGGCGTCGCGGGCGGCGAAGCTTAATCCGGTTGAGGCGCTGCGGTATGAGTAAGGCGGTTTCGAGTTTCAGGTTTCAAGTTTCAAGTGTTGCGGCACTTGTCTGCCTTTTCTCAATCCCTTCTGCGCATGCTACTGGGCGCGCGGAGTGTCATGCGATCGAGAGCCATGCGATGCATCAGCAGGTTCCCTATTGCGTCCTGCTGCCGCCTGGCTATGACACCGAGCAAGGAAAGACACAGCGGTATCCGGTGCTCTACTTTCTGCATGGCCTGGGCGCCAACGAGCAGATGTTTCTCGATTCAGGCGCGTGGAACCTGACCGAAGACCTGTGGGAGCAGCGCAAGATGGGGGAATATATCATCGTGACCCCGGCCGGGGACACCAGCTTCTATATCAACTCGCATGACGGGCACCGGCGGTATGAAGATTTTTTTGTGCAGGAGTTTTTACCCTACATTGAACATCATTACCGCATTCGTTCGGGGCGGACGTCGCGCGGCATTGCCGGAATTTCCATGGGCGGCTATGGGGCGCTGCACCTGGCTTTTCGGCATCCGGAGCTGTTTGGTTCGGTGAGCGCGCAAAGCGCCGCCCTGATTGAGAAGCTGCCCGCGGTCAGCGGAGCCAGCTTGCCACAAAATTCTTTGTCGCGGATTCTGGGCGGCGTGTTCGGCTCGCCTGTGGACCGGGTTTTCTGGGAGCGCAACGATCCACTCAAATTGGCGCGCACCAGCCGCCTGACCGGGCTGCACATCTACTTTGATTGCGGCTCGGAAGACGATTACGGCTTTGAGGCCGGAGCAGGGGCGCTGCATAAGTTGCTGGCTGCGCGTGGAATTGCGCACGAGTTTCATCTTTATCCGGGCGGGCACGACTGGAGCTATTTCGCAGAGCATCTGCCGGCGTCGCTGCTTTTCCATTCCCACGCTTTCGGGGTAAGCAGTTAGCCGGCTTTTTGTCTGAAGCGAAGCCAAAGCTCCTAGCCACTAGCTGTGATTGACAAAATTAGTTTTGACATCGAGTGTCGTTCCGCGGCTGCACCCGCGCGCACCGGGGCTGAAGCCCAAAACTTTATGAGGCCTTACCCCGGCTTAAAAGCCGGGGCTCCCACCGTGCACCGCGAGCGGTGCATTTCATCCAGTCCTCACCCGATAGTGGGTTGTACCTTCGTGACCTATTGCGGAGGGCAATGTAGCACTACTATCGCTTTCATCCCCGGCAGTCGGACATTAACCAATATCTAACTCCTCGCCAGGACATGTTGTGGTGACATGTTTCCCGAGGCCAGCCAGAGAAAGTGAGGATCAGCAAGATGTGGAAACAGACAAATTCGCCAGAGACGGCTACGCTGCCGCCCCAGGCTCCCAGCAAAGCGGCCATGCCAAACGGTGGCGCAGTCGCCAGCGAACCGGTATTGACCCGCACAACGTTGGGGAGCACTGCTTCAACCGAACAGACCGCCATGATCGGCAAGTCGCTCGTTTTTAAAGGCGAGATTACCGGTTCGGAATCACTCTACATTGAAGGCAAGGTGGAGGGCTCGATCAACCTTCCCGGAAATCGCGTTACCGTGGGCCGCAGCGGACAGGTTGCCGCCGATATCGCGGCGCGTGAAATTGTTGTGCACGGCAAGATTGTTGGCAATGTGAACGCCAGCGACCGTCTGGACGTTCGCAGTGAAGGATCGCTGACCGGCGACGTCGTAGCCCAACGCATCAGCGTGGAAGACGGCGCCTTCTTTAAAGGTAAGATCGACGTCCGTAAACCCGGAGGGTCGGAAAAGACCAATGGCAGCGCGGAAAGCAAAGAGGCGCTGATGGCGGCAGAGACGCCTATGAAAATTGCTTAAGTACAGTTTCGAGTTTTTAAGTAGTTTCGAGTTTTAAAATACAGTTTCGAGTTTCAGGTTTCGAGTTTCGAGTTTTTAGCTGCCCGCTAATAGTAAAAGAGACTAAGCAGACGCCCCGCTCCCGGCGGGGCGTCTTTGCGCTTTAAAGCACGCATCCCTTTGCGCTTACTTCTTAGCTACGTTTGTTCCTGCGACTTGAAGTTCATTGTCCACCGAAAAAACACCCGGGACCTGGTTGGCGGCGATATTGGCCAGGGTCTTATCGCCCTGGCTATCCACGATGCCCTTCAGAGTCACGTGCCCGTTTTCGACGATGATGTGAACGGGCGGAACGGCAGACATAGAGTACCTGTAGAGGCCATCGGTGCCGAAAATGGCGCGGGCTACGCGACGGCGGATTTCGTCATCGTTGGGAGAAAGCGGCAGCACCTTGATGTTGTTGACGACATTCTTAACTCCCTCGACCTTTTTGACCACATTTTCCGCATCCGACTTCAGAGTCGGGGTTACGGTGGCGCCTGACAGAATGACAGTGTCGCCTTTCACCTGGTACTCGAGATCGTCGAAGATAGAGTAGTAGGGCAGCATAACCAGTTCATGACGCACTTCCTTGGCAATGAACTGCTCGCTTGAATTGGGATTGCCCGGCCTGGTAGCAAGCTGCGGGTTTGACCCGGATTGAGCTAACGCAAGACTTCCGAGTAGAAGAAAAGTGGCTAGAATCTTCATACGTCCTCCTGGCAGATCTAACACCTTATTTCGGTGGGATGCGAGACGTCGGGCCGGGGTGGGCAACATCAAGAAAAGCACTCAGCATTCAGCAATCAGCATTCAGCCCATGAATCAGCATGGGTTAATCCAGGAAAACGTATTCGCTACCTTACTGCCTCCAGGTTGCCCCATTAAAAAATTGAAATAGCCAGATTGGGTACGCGCGGCAGGTTACAGATTTTCATAGTTAGAAGACGTGCCGTTTCGTTTGGGGCCTGTTTTTGCAGCAGCCTCATTGACGGAACAAATTCCCGGTAAGGGAATCTCGCCAGCCCGCTGCGGCATACGCGCCAATACACGACAAAGACAACCCGCAGCATCTCTGAGCATGCGGTAAGCATCCTATCGTGTGCTCAATTCAGACCACCCGAATCCCCTGCGGGCTCTGCTGGAGCTGATTTCGTAGGCGCGGGTCGCTGAATGTGACCCGGAGTGGCGAAGCCTACACGTCGCAAGCGCGCTTTATTTTCGCCGCAGGGTTGCCATGTCGTCTCAAGCCGCAACGAGCACATTTCCGGTCATCCGAGAGCTTTCCCTTGATGACTACTCACAGATAACAATACTGGAGGCCCAGCGCGGACTTGCCAGTAAGAACTACGAAGAGTGGACCCACCTGTGGACGGGCAACCCGGTCTATTCGTCGCTTCGAAACCACTGGCCCCGAGGATGGGTGCTACAGCACAATGACCGCATCGTAGGCGCTTTCGCGAACATCCCTCTGCTCTATGAATATAACGGCCGGGGCATTATGACCGCGACCGGCCGGGGGTGGGTGGTTGATCCGACGTATAGCGGTTATGCGCCGCTGCTGTTGGATGAATTTCTTAATCAGCCGAACGTAGATTTGTGCCTGAGCACGACTGCAAATCTCGAGGCCTCGCGAATCCTTGAGGCGCTGGGAGCATCCCCGGTTCCCGTGGGCTGCTGGGACAAATCTGAGGTCTGGATCACAAATTATCGCGGCTTTGCCAGGGCATGGCTTGCCAAAAGACACCTCCCGGCCACGTTCACCTATTTCATGGCCCCCACATTGTTCCTCAAGAGCACAATTGCCGGAAAAACAGTAAAAACACGCGCGAGCAAAGTCGAGGTGGAGCGTTGCACAGAGTTCGATGAGCGCTTCGATGAATTCTGGCAGAGCTTGCGGATGCAAAAGCCCGCTTCCCTGCTGGCGGTGCGGACGCGCGCCATGCTGGAGTGGCACTTCCGGCATCCGCTGCTGGAAAAGCGCATCTGGATCCAGACCATCAACCAGCAAGGGCGCCTCATCGCCTACGCAATCTTTCTGGAGCAGCAGAATCGGGCACTCGACATCTCGCAACTGCTGCTGGTTGACTTTCAGGCCCTGGACGACAATGAAACGCTGATCTATCCCATTCTGGCAAGCGTCTTGCACGAATCTCAAAAGCAAAGAATTCATTTGCTGGAGAAGGTTGGGCTTTGCATCGGCAATAAGAACGTCGCGGTTGCGCCGCACCAGCGGAAACGAGGATTCTGGTCTTACTACTACAAGGCAAGAAATGGAAGCCTGAGCGCATTGTTGAGCAAGCAAAATGCGTGGGCTCCATCCATGCTGGATGGAGATTCAACACTTTGATTTATACGCGCCCACTCTACGTCTACCTGGATTTACCTCCTCAATAAACAATTCATTCATACAGGAGAAAGCAGCAATGGCACCCGATGTCTTGAATCAATTGATCCCGTCAGAAAGCGAGGCTTCTTCAGCGAAGCGAGAAAATCAGCTTGTAGTTTCCCTCATAACTGTACGCAGCGCTTCTCCCGAGGCCCTGGCTGTGCCGCAGCTCGTGGCTGCGCGGGCGGAGGAACTTCCTGAAGCTCTGGCGGTGGCAACGGAAGATGCGATCCTGACATACGCGCAACTCGACGCGCAAGCCAACAAACTGGCGCATTATCTGCGAGATTTGGGGGTTGGTCCCGGCGTATTCACCGGGATCTACCTTGGCCGCTCCTGGCAGTTTGTTCTGGCGGCACTGGCAATCATGAAGGCAGGAGGAGCTTATGTACCGCTTGACCCGGCGTATCCCTCCGAGCGGCTGGCATATATGCTGCAGAATGCCCAGGTTCCCGTATTGGTAACGCGAGGTCCCTTGCTCACAACCATGCCGCGCGGGACGTGGCGGACGGTTGATTTGGATGCGGAACAGGCGCACATATCCGATTTCCCCAAGGAGGCCCCGTTTTGCGCGCATTCGGCAAATAATCCAGCTTACCTGATTTACACCTCGGGCTCGACGGGCCAGCCTAAAGGAGTCCCCATCAAGCATGCGAATCTATCGAATCTTATGGCTTGGCATGCCCAGGCGTTTGAGGTGACGGCGTCCGACCGCGCCAGCCAGGTGGCGGGATTGGGCTTTGATGCCGCGGTATGGGAGATCTGGCCTTACCTGACCGCCGGCGCAAGTCTGCACATTGCCGGTGAAGTAACGCGGAAGTCGCCGGAGAAGCTTCGCGACTGGCTGGTGGCGCAACAGATTACGATCGGTTTCGCGCCCACCCCTATCGCCGAGTTTCTGATCAATATGGAATGGCCTGCTGAAACGCGGCTGCGCCAGCTCCTGACCGGGGGCGATGTGCTGCGCAGCCACCCCCGGGGGAACCTGCCGTTCGCCGTATTCAACAACTATGGGCCGGCTGAATGCACGGTCGTTTCAACTTCCACACGAGTCACAGCGGAAGCGGAAACGAACCCGGCTTCGTTGCCCGCCATTGGCGCGCCGACTACGAACACCCTGGTTTACATCCTCGACCAAAACCAGAACCCTGTGCCTGAAGGCGCAAGCGGCGAAATTTATATTGGCGGAGCCCAGGTGGCAGACGGCTATCTCAACCAGCCCGAACTGACTGCAGAAAAATTTCTTCACAATCCGTTCAGTGATAAGTGGGGGGCACGGCTGTACAAAACCGGCGATTTAGGGCGCTGGAGAAGCGACGGAAAGATCGATTTTCTGGGAAGGGCGGATGAGCAGGTCAAAATCCGCGGGCAAAGGATCGAACCAGATGAGATTGCCGCGTGGCTGAACCGGCATCCGGCGGTGCTATCGAGCGTGGTAATCGCTCGCGAAGATGACCCAGGCGACAAAAAACTGGTTGCTTATCTGGTGCTTGATAAATGCCTGGAACCCAGCCGAAGCGGGCTGCAGGAGTTTCTCAGCGCGCATCTGCCCGGCTACATGGTGCCGGCGACATTTGTCCAATTGCAGGAAATTCCATTGACCGCGAATGACAAGATCAATCGCGCGGGCCTGCCGGCGCCCACAGAAGCTAACACGATTGGCGAGAAGCAGACCCCGGCTCCAGCGCCGAAGACAAACGTTGAAAAGCAGGTAGAAGAGATTGTTGCGTCGCTGCTGCGCCTGAAACAGGTGGGCAGGAACGACAATTTCTTTCTGCTCGGCGGCCATTCCCTGCTGGGAACACAGGTCATCACCAGGGCGCGCGGCGCCTTTGGGGTTGAGCTTCCTTTGCGAACCATTTTTGAATTTCCAACGATCGCAGGCCTGGCAGCCCAGGTCGAAAAGCTGCTTGGCCAGAACTAGACCAGATCGCGAAGAACGCGGAGCAGTCACAGAGGACCCATGAACACTGAACCACTTCTAGAAACCGATTCGCCACCTGCAGGCAAGTCAGATCCGAGCCTCAGCCTTTATCATCTGCTTGACCAGGAGGTTCTCGCAAATCCATATCCTCTGTATCGCAAGCTGCGCACCGAGGACCCTGTATATTGGGACCCTTTTCTTTTCGCCTGGGTGGTAACCCGTTATGCGGACGTAGTGAGGGTGCTCCATGATTTTTCCGCCGAGCGCACTCCCTCGCCCGAACAACTCAGCGCCATCGGACTCTCAGACTTCAACCCGATTGCCCAGGTGCTCGTAAGGCAGATGCTGTTTATGGATGCTCCCGCGCACACGCGACTTCGCAGCCTGGCGTCCAGGGCCTTTTCCCCCGCCAGAGTGGCTGTGCTGCGAGAGCATATTCAGCAGATTGCCGACCAGCTTATTAATTCGGTCCTGCTCGCAAGCCGCATGGATATAATCGCCGACTTCGCCGGCCCCTTGCCCGCCATCGTGACCGCCGAAATGCTGGGCGTTCCGGTGGAGGACCACGAGCGGTTGAAGAGCTTGTCAGCCGATTTTGCGGAAATACTGGGCAATTTTCAGCACAACCCTGACCGCATGGAACGCGTCATGCGAAGTATTGAAGAACTGACCGCTTATTTCCGTTCTACCCTTGAAGAGCTGCGGCTTCGTCCTCGCGCAGGTCTTATCAATTCTTTCCTGACGACTGAAGTCGAAGGAGACCGCCTGACCGAGGAGGAGATTATCGCTAACTGCATCATCACCATGGTTGGGGGCCAGGAGACTACAACAAACCTGATTGGGAATGGGTTGCTGGCATTGCTGCGCCATCCTGAGGAGTTGGAGAGGCTGCGTTCAGATTCCTCCCTCATACCTTCGGCTACAGAAGAATTGTTGCGCTACGAAAGCCCGACGCAGCACACGGCCCGTGTGGCTCCCGCGGACCTTGAGCTGGGGGGAAAGAGAATCCGGAAAAAGCAGGCGGTGATTGCAGTAATGGGCGCGGCGAACCGCGATCCGGAACGATTTCCCGATCCTGACCGGTTGAACCTGGAGCGCACCGATAACCGGCACCTTGCTTTCGGCTGGGCGGCACACTTCTGCTTTGGCGCACCACTGGCGCGTATTGAAGGACAAATTGCTTTTGAAACGCTGCTGCGTCGTTTGCCGGGATTGGCCCTGGAGCCTGGGCCCCTGGTTTGGCGTGCCAACCTGGCTTTGCGAGGACTGACGGCCCTGCCGGTGAGGTTTGACGGCGGAAGAAGAGAGGAAAGTTTAGCCTAGGGAGTCTGGTTCAGTAATACGTTTGTCTTTCATTTGAAATCCAGGTTTGCTGTCAGATGTTTACATCGGACGCGCGAACCTGGATATTTTTTTGCAGAAGTTTTTCGCCGCGAGGACGGCGCAACGCATATATTTTCAAAAACGATATATTGCAGCTCCACTGGCGGACTGCACGATAGCCCCTATGCCGCGGGCCACATTCTTGGCGGTGCTGCTAGGCACAAACAGGATGTCTTCAGCCTGGAGCGGCATATCGGGCGCCTTGGCCTTCATGATCTTGTTCAACTCAATTGGAATCTCTTGCGGCGCGCCGTCACTTGTCTTGCGGATCAATTTAGCGTGCCCCAGAGAAGCGGTTGGGAGGGCGCCTTGCGCCATAGCAATGGCCTGCAGCACGGTGAGATGCGCGTTTTCCATGACGAAGCCGCTGGGCTGGCGGACATCACCCACAACGTATACGATTCCCGCCTTGGATACGACAACCGTGTCGCCGGGATTCACCGCAACATTGCTCTCGCCCATCTGCTCCTTCTTGAAATCGAGAGGGATGGACTGAACCTGATTGGGCTGATCGTGCCGAGTCAGCAAAATCGTATTTCCTGCTTTTGCCGTGGTGCCGCCGGCGGCAGATATTGCGTCAAGCACGCTATGAGGCCCAAAGAGCGGATAGATCCCTGGTTTCTGCACCTCTCCTAAAACCGAGATGCCCTGAGTAGCGTATTCTTTCTCAAAAATCGTGACCTGAGGGTTGTTGAAATAACCCCCGGCCTGCAGGCGCCTGGCGACGGCATCCTGAGCCTGCTCTACCGTCAGACCAGCAACTTTGATGGCGCCGACCATGGGCAGAGAAATTTCGCCCCTGGGGTTGACGCGCACATCTTTGCTGAAATCTGGCGCTCCCTCGACGGCAACATTGATTAAGTCTCCTTTGCCAACCACGAGGCCGGTTGCATCGGGCGCCGATTGCGATGGGGCACTGGTTGTTGTGGCGCCGGCGGTTGCAATTTTGCTCTCGTCTTTGCTTACAGCAGGGCCCGCAGCGGACAGATTGGAGGCGGCCTGCCCCCAAAGGGAAAACGCAGTTGTTACCAGGAATGCGCCCAGCAATAAAAATTGACCGATATTTCTTGCCGATAAAGCACGGGTTAACATGGATGTTGCCTCCGGATACATTTGCGAGTACCCCAACAGTAAGAATGCCGGGAGGCGGCAAACGGGTTGCTTACCGCTGAGATATTTCGCAGATTCAAATGAACTCACATTTTTTACTTTTTGAAGATAGGCCGCCGAAGCAGCCGCCTGCCATCAACAACCTGGAAATGCCGGGAACTATTGAAGGTATGGCTGCCGAGGTTCCCCGGCAACCAATCGCCTTGCAGCATGCGCAAGGGCTCTTCACGATACTCCGTCTCAGACAAAGCGACGATGGTGTTGAATACGATGGCTGAGCCGTAGCGCAGCGAGCAATCTTGCGCCGGACGGATCAAGGCCCCCCGATGAAAAAACAACTTGCCGGCGGGGCGCGCCCGGCGGACATCGGAGACGATTGGGTTCAGCGGATGCGGTCTCCAGGGACCGAATGGGCTTTCCGCAAAGAAGAGATAGAGCTCGCTGTTAATGTCTCCGCGCTTTTCTACGCCTCCGGCGAAGAGCCAGAACTTTCCCGCAAATTCAAGAAGCGTGGGATCAACCGCCCATACGTTCTCCATCAGGACCTGGTCAAGCTTCCACGACCAGGGGAATTCGAGGGCGCGGAAGAGAGAAATTTGTCCGCTGTCGCGGGTCTCGGGCAGCATGTACATCTGACCGCGCCATTCAAAGACGAATGGATACGACAGGTGATAATCCATTTCCAGCACCGGCCTGGGGGGGCCGCAATAGCCATGGGCATCCAATTCAGCGCAGGAGATGATTCCCTTCTTGCCCGCCAGTGACAGCTCTTCGAAAAATAAATAGCTTTTCCCATCTTTTTCGATCACAAAGGGATCGGCATAAAAACGCCCGGGGGGAGGGATGAATGGCACGAAATCATTCAGTTCGAAGTTGATTTCTGCGCCATTCCGCGGGCGAACGCCGACCATCCATTGCTCATAAGTCAGCTTGTTCCGCGCCTTGCTCCATAGCGCTCGGGTGTAACGGCGGGCAAGAAACCTTAGCATCTGGAAATTGCCGGGAGCATTGTCTGGAGGCGGGGGGAGAGAAACGTGGCCTTGCGATATGGCCTGCCAGTTGCCTTCGGAGCGATGTAATGCGGAGAGCAAGCGCATAATCCAGTGCGGCCGGCGCAAGTTGATGGCATTCTGGCTTCGGACCAACGAAACGGGATCGGTTGCGGCAGATGAGCTGTGCAGCAACTCGAAGGCCCCGGCGAGAGAGCGACAGGCCACAAGC
>Ga0222749_10000621_pt1 | contig 20960 bp, 18 predicted proteins | sample IncBWH2Mmetat_FD_197234 | JGI IMG/M metagenome (GOLD analysis project Ga0222749, IMG submission 197234) | Metatranscriptome of lab incubated forest soil microbial communities from Barre Woods Harvard Forest LTER site, Petersham... | ecosystem: Environmental > Terrestrial > Soil > Temperate... | reverse complement strand
CTCATGTGGCCCCCGGCGCGATCCTCTGCGGCGGGGTCGAGGTGGGGGAAGGGGCCTTCATCGGGGCCGGGGCCGTGGTCCGCCAGGGAGTTCGCATCGGAGCGTGGGCGGTGGTGGGCGCTGGCTCCGTGGTCCTGAAGGATGTTCCGGCCGGCGGGCGCGTGGCCGGGGTTCCGGCGCGGCCGCTGAAGGGGAAGCGCTCATGAGGAAGGTGCTGGTCACCGGAGCCGCGGGGTTCATCGGCAGCCATCTGTCCGAAGCCCTGGTCCGCCGCGGAGACCGAGTCCGCGTCTTCATCCGGTACAACTCGACCAATTCCTGGGGCTGGCTGGAGGCCGCCGCTCCTGAAATCCGCGGCGAGCTTGAAGTGGTGCGGGGCGACTTGAAGGACTCTGACGCGGTGGGGAAATCCGTCCACGGGATGGACCTCGTGTACCATCTGGGCGCACTGATCGCGATCCCGTATTCGTACGTGCATCCCCATGACGTGGTGCAAACGAACGTGACCGGGACCATGCACGTGCTCCAAGCCTGCCGCGAATCGTCCGCGCGCCTGGTCCACACCTCCACGAGCGAGGTCTACGGGACGGCGAAGCGCGTCCCCATCGACGAGGAGCACCCTCTCCAGGGGCAGTCGCCCTATTCAGCGAGCAAGATCGGCGCGGACAAGCTGGTCGAGAGCTTCCACCTCTCGTTCAAGCTTCCGGTCACCACGGTCCGTCCGTTCAACACGTACGGGCCCCGTCAATCCGCCCGGGCCGTGATCCCGACCATCATCAGCCAGGCGCTCTCGGGAACCCGGGTCCGGCTCGGCCGACTGGATCCCGTACGCGACCTCACCTATGTCGAAGATACCGTCCGGGGCTTCCTCCTGGCCGGGGAGCGTCCCGAGGCGGTCGGACAAACGCTGAACCTGGGAACGGGGAACGCGGTGACGATTGGAGAGCTCGCGCAGAAGATCCTGGCGATCACCGGGGGACCGGCGAAGGTCGAATCGGATCCCGGACGCATTCGCCCCGAAGCCAGCGAGGTGATGCGCCTGATCTGCGACCCCACCCGAGCCCGGCAGGTCCTCGGATGGCAGTCCAGTGTCGCCCTGGATGAGGGGCTCCTCCGAACGGTCGACTGGGTGCGGAAGAACCTCGATCGCTACAAGGCGGAGGTCTACAACCTGTGAGCGATCCGATCCCCCTGTCGATCCCACATCTCTCCGGGAACGAGTGGAAGTACATCAAGGCCTGCCTCGACGAGAACGCCGTTGCCGCGGCGGGACCTTGGATCGAGCGCTTCGAGCGGGCCGTGGCGGAATTCGTGGGGGCTCCGCATGCCGTGGCCGCGGCGAGCGGGACGGCCGCGCTCCACGTGGCCCTCCGGACCTTGGACGTGGGTCCGGAGGATGCGGTGATCGTCCCCGATTTCACGTTTGTGGCCCCGGTGAACGCCGTGCGGTACTGCGGAGCGATGCCGGTCCTGCTCGACGTGGATCGCCGCACGGCGTCGCTTGACCCACGGACGGTTGAATCCTTCCTTCGAACGCAGTGCGATCGCCGTCCCGAGGGAGTCCGACATCGGGCCAGCGGCCGCCGGGTCCGCGTCGTCCTGCCGGTGCACCTCTACGGACATCCGGCGGATCTCGATCCGATCGGGAACCTGGCCAGGGAATTCGGGCTATGGGTCGTCGAGGATGCGGCCGAATGCCTCGGGGCGAAGTACCAAGGCGTCCGCGTCGGGGGACGGGGGGATATCGTCTGCTTCAGCTTCAACGGCAACAAGGTCATCACCTCGGGCGCGGGCGGGATGATCGTCTCCGCTCGCGAGGACTGGATCCGCCGGGCCCGGCATCTGATCACCCAGGCCCGCGCCCACCCCACGGAGTACCTTCATGACGAGATCGGATTCAACTACCGGATGCCGAGCCTGAATGCGGCCCTGGGCTGTGCCCAGGTAGAACTCCTGGACGGATATCTGGGTCGCAAACGGCGGATGGCGGAGCGGTATTCGAAGGCCCTGGCGAATGTGCCCGGTCTTTCCCTCCTGGGGGAGGAGCCGTGGGCCTGGAGTTCCTTCTGGCTCACCACCGTATTGGTCGACCCGGTTCTTGGGGTGGAACGGATGGCCGCGTCGCTCCGCCGGGACGGGATTGAGGCCCGGCGCGTCTGGCCGCCCCTGCACGGCCAGTCGCCCTACCGAGACTGCCCTTTCTTCGGGGCGGCCAATGCGGATTGGCTGTATTCGCGGGGCCTGAATCTTCCGAGCTCGGTGGGACTGTCGGATTCCGCCCAGGATCGCGCCATTCTGGCCCTCAAGCAAGCCGCCGAAGCCTGCGGCGCCCGTCCCTGAGATTTGGAACCATGTCTCCTGAGAGCTGGACCGCCACCATTGCGGGCCCCGATGATGTGGAGATGCCGATTCCCCGGAGCAGCAAGATCACCTACCACGTGACGGCACCCAAGACCGGCGCGAAGGGGCTTGTCTTCGTCATTCACGGCTTCGGGGGCGACACCGACGGGGGGTACGACACCCATCTGCGGCAGCATCTCGCGGAGGCCTACGGTCTGGCCGCGGTGACGGTTGAATACCACTGCTACCATTCCAGGCCGCCCCTGGGAGCGTCGGTCAACATCCCTCCCGAGGAGTTGCAGCGGCTCCAGGCCTTCGCCTGGCAAGTGGGCCTTGGGGGAACCGTCTCCGGTTCGAACGTGGGAGAGGTGCTCAAGTCCGTGGGGGAGCGGCTTTCGGATACGGTGGTAGTGAAGGCTCAGCTGGTCCCGCCCAACGGGGACTATCAGAACTTCGGAGTCCTCCAGGCTATGGATCACCTTTATGTCCTGGATGATCTCCTGCGGGAGGGGCGGGATTTCGATCGGGGACAGATCTGGGCCTTCGGATCCAGCCACGGGGGCTACCTGGCCCATTTGCTCCACAAGATCGCTCCGTGCACCCTCTCGGCAGTCATCGATAACTCCGGATACACGTATGCCGGGCGGCGGTATCTGGGATTGGGCGCCGAGTACAACCTCACCGTGGGACGAGTCGTGCTCGCCTGCAGCGTGGTGACGCGATGGGACTTCATCGACCCGGAGTCTCCCTGCTACTACGGCGTTCCCCAGGAACTGATCCGGAATGTCGCCTATGCTCCGCACATCTCCGAATGCGCGCGCGCCTCGGAATCCCGCTGCCGCTTCCGGATGACCAATTCGAAGTCCGATCGAATCTCTCCTTCCTCCTTGAAGGTGCGGCAGGACGCGGCGTACCGGGCCGCGGGATTCGACTCCCAGCTGGTCCTCTTCGGGGAAGGATCTCCCTCCCCGGATTTCGTGAAGTCGAGCGAACACGCGGACATCTCCCTGAAGCAATTCTTCCACCAATTCGCTCCCGCCCTCCTGGAACGACCGGCCAGGGGCCCCCTGGACCGGGATTGCCGCACGACACTGACGTTCGACTGCGCCGAGTCCCGCTATCGGGTCCAGCATGCCCCGGAGACCCCCTCGATCCGTCTCCAGATCGATCGCTCCTAGGCTCGATCTCAAATCATTCAAGTCTCTTGCGGAGTTCCGACGATACCGTTCTCGGATCTCGTGGAGAACGGAGCGCAGCCCAAATCCGGGGGACGGACGTTGGGTTGCGCGTGAGCTTCGCCCCGGACTTCAAGTGAGATCCCCCGGGAGACCCCGATCCGACTCGAAAGAGCGGGTCGGGGTTGCTCCCGGTTGTCACATATCTGTCGCTTTCCGACAAATTTGAAGCCCCGGGAACGCCCTCCCCCCTCATTTCCAGCCTTCAGAGCAGGCACGCGAGATTGGCGAACGCCTTGCGAAGGTAGGCGCCGAACCTATGAGTTGGCTCAACGCCGCCGCCCTATCCCTCCCCCGTTTTTCTGCACCCGCGGGGCGGATTTCCTCTCAAGTCCCATATTTAATGTTATACTCCTCCGTCAACGTCAACCTGGGGTGGGGAGGTGCGATGACTTATTGATCGTCCCGCTTGAAATAGTGGGGTGGGTCGTACGACAGCGCCGATGTTCGGACTGTCGCATCGGATCAAAAAGAATTAGGGGCGCGGCCAAGGACGGTCGCCGCTCGAATCATGGAGGATTCACATGGGTCTTCGAATCAACACCAACATCTCCTCGTTGGACGCTCTGCGCAACCTGCAGCTGTCCGACCGGGCCCAGCAGCAATCCCTCACGAGGCTGTCGTCGGGCCTCAGGATCAATAGCGGTGCGGACGATCCCTCAGGCCTGGTCATTTCCAACAGGCTTGGGCTGCAGATCGCCGCGCTTCAGCAGGATTCGGCGAACTCGCAGAATGGTGCGAACCTGATCGCGACGGCCGACGACGCCCTTCAGAAGGTCAACGACCTCCTCGTGGGCATCCAGAAGTCGGTCCAGTTCGCCCTGAGCACCGGGAGCAACAGCCCCGATCAGATCGCCGCCGAGCAGGCCTCGGTGGACCAGTCCATCGCTGCCATCGATCGCATCGCGGCGACGACCCGGTACGGCGACCGCCAGCTTCTCAACGGAAGCTCGGCGTATCAGCTCAACGGAGTGGGCGTCCTCAGCTCGACGGAGGCCGCCGCATCGGCGACGGGATTCACGGACATCAACATCCAGAGCCTTCGCTTCGCCGGGACGAACAACAGCCGGACCATCAGCCTCCAGGTCACCCAGGACGCGCGCCGTGCGGACTTTGTCGCCAGCGGCGTCGGGACCACCGGGGCCGCCGCCACCCTCAGGATCACCGGCAATCGAGGCTCGGCCCAGATCGTTCTGGCTCAAGGCTCCTCAGCCACGCAGTTCACCGCCGCCATCAATGCGGTTTCCGATCAGACCGGCGTCTTTGCGCAGAGCTCGGTCGCGGGGTCCACGGAAGTCCTCAGCGAGACCCTGGGAAGCGGCGCGCTCGCGAAAATCGACGTGGTGGCCGGAACCCTGAGCGGAACGCTCATCGCCCGGTCCTCCACCGACGTGGGCACCGCGTTCACCGGCGTGTCCTCGACGAATACCGCGACCGGCGGGACGCTCTCCAACAACGGCGTGGACGCCAAGGTGAGCTTCAACGGGCTTTCGTACACCGGCCAGGGAGTGGCATTCAACATCAACTCCGGTGACGCCCAGTTCAGCTTCAACCTCAACAAGAACCTCTACGACTCCACGCTGGTGGGCGGAGGGACCCTGGCCTCGATCACTGCATCCACCCAAGCCACCGCGACCATCACGGTCCTGAGGACGGGGCTGGAATTCCAGGTTCGTGAGAACAACACCTCCAACGATCGCCTGGCGGTAGGCATCGCGAGCGCTCGTTCCGCGGACCTCGGGACGGCGACGTCCCATGACCTGATCTCCGAGGCTACCAACGGCGGTAACTTCGCCGCGACGGTCACCCAGGGCGGATTCCTCGCCTCGCTCATCAGCGGCCAAGGCAACGACCTGACCCAGAACGCCTCCAACGCTCAGACGATCTCCAAGGCAGCGGCGGATCAGGTGTCGAAGCTCCGTGGGTTCATCGGAGCGGTGGAATCCTTCAACCTCCAGCCGAACGTGGATTCGATTGCGGTGGCCACTCAGAACCTGCAATCGTCTCAGTCGGCCATCAAGGACCTCGACTTTGCGGCGGAGACTGCGAACTTCACGCGGACGCAGATTCTCTTCCAATCGGGTATTGCGGCTCTGGCATCGGCCAAGACGATCCCACAGTCGGTCCTGACGCTCCTCCGTTAGTAGCGTCGATACTCCCCGGGGGGCCGCCCTGCATGGAAGCGGGGCGGCCCCCACCGGGGCCTTATGAACGAGGTGAACTTAGCCGATAAGAATCCTGGGTGGGGATGATTATGGTAAGCGATATCGGAATGGCGTTCGCAGCCTCCGTGTTCCATCAGGCACCCCTTCCGGCTCTGGCACATTACACGGTTCCTCAGTCGCTGGCTCAGGATCTGCAGCCGCAGCCGCCCACGGAGCCGGCGAAGGCGGCGGACGTGGCGAAATCGAATCAAAACAGCGGGTCAAGCCTCGAGCAGCTCAGCCAGCTGCTCCAGGAGTTGAACTACCAGGTCTCCTACGGCCTCTACGACGGGACCAAGCAGTTCTACGCGAAAATCACGGACCCCCTGACCGACCGGGTGGTCCGTTTCCTTCCGCCGGAGCAGTTGCTCAAAATCCAGGCGGCCTTGGAAGAAGCGGTCGGAAAAATAGTGGACAAGACGGCGTGAACGGCCTCTGGGGTAACCGGATGAAGGAGTCGTCGTGGTAGGCCCGATTCGCTTCGATGGCCCTGTCTCCGGGATCAACTATACGGCGATCCTCAACAGCGTCCTCCAGGGCGTGAGGGCTCCCGAGACCATTTACAAGGGCCGGATCACCTCGGATCAAACCCAGAAGAACGCCCTCCTGGACGTCAACATCTCCCTCCTGGCGCTGAAGAGCTCGGCGGATGCACTCGCCCTTCCGAGCTTCTTCGCTTCGACCACCGTGACATCCGGCAACGACGCGGTGCTGGGCGCCACCGGCAGTTCCGTGGCGACCCAGGGGAGCTTCACCTTCGGAGTCCAGCGGCTGGCCCAATCTCATCAGCTGATCTCGAATGGGTTCGCCGATGCGAACACCACCGCGGTGACGACGACGGGAGGGACGATCTCGCTGAAGCAGGGCGGCGGTTTTCTGGATCGCCAGACGGCGGCATCGTTCCTGAACGACCAGACGGGCATCACCCGCGGGTCGATCAAGGTAACCGATAGCTCGGGCAGCTCTGCGGTCGTCAATCTCCAGGGGGCGGTCTCCGTCCAGGACGTCCTGGATGCCCTCAATGGAGCTACCGGGGTCGCTGTGACGGCATCCGTCGCCGGCAACCGGCTGGTGGTGCAGGACAAGGCCGGCGGAACCGGGTCGCTTCAGATTGGGGATGTGGGCGGCGGCACAACGGCCTCGAGCCTCGGAATCGCCGGGACCAGCAGCCCCGGATCCGGGGTGATCTATGGATCGGACATCAACACCGTGAACGGTTCGACGAAGCTCGCCCTCCTGAATGACGGGTTGGGAGTGAGGCGTGCGGCGTCCGGCGCGGACTTCAGGATCACCGACGCCCACGGGGTCAGCTTCGATGTCCAGCTTCAAGCCACGGACAATACCCTCGACCAGGTGATCGCCCGGATCAACGGTGCCGCATCCGCCGCGAGTTCGACCTTGACCGCCTCCCTGGAATCGGGAGGGAATTCCCTGGTCCTCAAGGATTCAGGATCGGGCACCGTCGCGGTGCAATCGCTGAACAACAGCTTCGCGGCGACGGACCTCGGGCTGGGGGTGATCAAGGCGGGCGCCTTCCAGGGGAACGTCTCGGAGGACCTCTCGGATACGACCGGAACCTTCAGCGGCCTGGTGGGGAGCAGCCTCATCCCATCCCTGAACACCACGCTCCGGACGCTGCTGAACGGGGGGCAGAACAGCTTCGATCCGGCCAACCTCCAGGGTGTTCCCGACGGGGCGATCACTCTCACCGACCGATCGGGTGCTTCGGCTTCGGTCGACATCTCGGCCGCCGTGGTCACCTCCGCGAGCAGCGGTGCCCTCGCCGGGGCGGCCAGCCTGAATGTGGGGGATCCGAACGGTTTCGCGGTCGGGAATCGCTTCCGGGTCCACACGTCGGCCGGCCTCGAGTACCGCACGGTGACCGGGATCTCCGGCAACACGATCACCTTCGACCAGGGTCTGACGGGGAGCGTGGCTTCGGGGAACAACGTCGTCGCGCTCAATGACTCGCTGAATGACATCGTCCGGACCCTCAACGATCGTACGACGGCCGCGGGGGTCAAAGTCCATGTTGATTTCAACGCGGCCGGGGACGGACTCCGAGTGACCGACCTCTCCGGGGTCTCGACCGGACCCCTCTCGGTGACGGGTGCGGCGGCGGCCGACCTGGGCATCCAGGCCACCGTCGCCGCTTCGACCCTCAGCGGATCGGATCTCCATCCGCAGTACCTTGGAGATGCCACGCGCCTGTCCTCGCTGGGCGGCGGTCAGGGGGTTAGCGCGGGAAGCTTCAGGATCTCCGATGCTCACGGGATCCAGTTCGACGTCAGCCTGTCCAATACGGGCACGGCCACGTTGGGTCAGGTCATTTCATCGATCAATGCGGCATCCCTGGCCGCGGGAAGCGGCGTGGTCGCCAGGATCAACAACACCGGCAACGGGCTCCTCCTGCAGGATACGGCGGCCGCGCCAAGCGGCGTGCTTGGCGTCCAGGACCTAAACGCGGGGCACACGGCGGGCGATCTGAACATCGCCGCCTCGGCGAGCGGATCGGCGCCCAGCTTGATCGACGGGAGCTTTGAAAAGCAGATCACGATCGCGGCCGGCGCCACGCTCCAGAACATCGCCGACGCGATCAACCAGGCGAAGGCCGGGGTGACGGCTCAGACCTTCACCGATGACTCGTCGTCCGATCCGGCTCGAATGACCCTGATCAGCAACAAGACCGGGGCTGCGGGGCGGATCGTGATCGATACGTCCATCGCCGGGCTCTCGTTCTCCACCACCACGGCCGCCCAGGATGCGATCCTGGTCTCAGGATCCCAGAGCGGCGGGGCCAGCCCGGCTCTGATCACGTCCTCTTCGAACACCATCACGGGGGTCGTTCCCGGCCTGACCCTGCAGCTCAACGGCGTCAGCGATTCGCCGGTCACCATCTCCGTCACCCGAAACACCGACGCCATCGTCAAGCAGGTCCAGGCGTTCGTGGACGGATACAATGCCGTCACCAAGAAGATCAGTGGATATACCAGCTTCGATCCCACGACCTTCACCACGGGCCCACTCTTCGGCGATTCGGGGATTCGCGAGATCCGGAACGAACTCTCCACGTTGATCGTGTCCCCCGTGAGCGGGCTCAGTCCGTCATCGTTGAACACCCTGGCTTCGATCGGGGTCAGCGTCAATGGTCAGGGGGCTCTCTCGCTGGACACCGCCCAGCTGGGCCAGCAGCTTTCGACCAACTTCGACCAGGTTCGCAGCCTGTTCACCCAGCCCAGGCAGTTGAGCGATTCGACGTTGCTCAAGGATTTCAACAGCGGTTCGGGTGTGGCGGCGAGCGGCGGCCCGGACTTCCAGGTGACGGCGGGCGACGGCACCACCTTCTCCGTCACCCTCGCGGGCGCGAGGAGCGTGGGCGATCTTCTCGATTTGATCAACACCGCGGCGGGGAATGGCGGCAAAGTCGCCGCCCAAGTCAGCCCGGATGGATTCTCGATCGAGCTCATCGATCGGTCCACCGCGCATACGGTGCCGTTCTCGGTGCAGAACCTCGGGGGCTCCCAGGCGGCGTCGCAACTCAAGATCTCAAACGCGCTTCCCCTCGGCCAGACGGTCCTCAAGGGCGGAGTCATCAGCCTGCCCAACGCGCCGGGGATCGCCGCCCAATTCAGGGACCGCCTCGATTTTTTCACGCAGGACACCACCGGCCTCATCGCCGGCGAGACGATCGCGCTGGATGCCTCCGTGACGGACCTCAACAATTCCATCAGCCAGATTGAATTGAAGGCCACCGCGGTCCAAAATACGCTCGTCCGGGAGTTTTCGAATCTGGAGACCCTGATCGCCAACTCGCAGCTGATGAGTCAGCAGCTGGCGGCCCTGAACGGGACGACGACGTCCTCGGGGACCTCCGCATCGACCGGTTCGTCCCTGGGTTCGTCCATCCAGGCGACCGGCCAGGGTGGCTCAACGTCCGGGGCCGGTACTTCCTCGACGGGTTAGGGATCGGAGACAGCATGGAACCGGTGATGCGGTATCTCGAGAGCAAGGTCATGACCGCCTCGAAGGAGCAGCTGATGCTCATGCTCTTTGATGGGGCGATCCGGTTCTCCAGCCAGGCCAAGATCAAGATCGAAGAGAAGAACTATTTCGAATCGTGCGATCTCCTGACGCGTGCCCAGAAGATCATGGTGGAATTGATGTCAGGTCTCGATCGCGAGGGGCTGGGCGAGTCAGTCTATGAGAATCTGATGGCTCTCTACGAGTTCGTACGCTCTCGGCTGTCCTTCGGCAACGGGCGGCAGGATCCGGCGCCCATCGACGAGGCGTTGAAAATCCTGGTCGATCTTCGGGAGACCTGGTCCCTCGCGATGGAGAAGGATGCGAAGGAGCGGGGGGTGGAATTGGCCGCGCTTCCGGCGGGGCCTGAGAACCACTCCCACCCCTCGGTCAATCTCGAGGGGTAGATCCCGGCCCCTGTTTCCTCGTGGCGGACGGTCACGTCCCTGGACTCCAGGCTCACTCGATGCCCGTCAGTTTGGGTTTGAGGCTCCAAATGCGGTTGGTGCCGCTCCGATTCGAAGCGAAGTAAACCAGTCCGTCCGATGACCAGACCGGCAGCCACTCCGCCGCGGGATGGGTCGTCAGGCGGGTGGGATGGGACCCGTCCGCATCAATCACCCAGATGTCGTCCCCTTCGTTCAGGACCCCGGCGTGGGATCGGCTCTTTCCCACCGTCGAGAAGACGATTCGCCGTCCGTCGGGTGACCACGAGGGGTTGATCGCCGCCCAGTCATCACTCGAAAAGATCGCGGTGAGGTTTCTAAGGCTCCCGGACTGGAACTCGGCAGTCCAAATCGCCCCGTACCACCCGTCCCGATGTTTCATGCGCTGGAATACGATCGTGTTGCCGTGGGGCGACCAGACCGGGAGGAGTCCATCCACCTCGTCGAAGGTGTGCGTCCTCCCTGTCGTGAAGTCGAGGATCTTCAGGAACCACTGGCCGGACCCGAAGTCATCGGCCGCACAGTAGACCAGCTTCGTGCCGTCGGGAGACCAGCTGGGATGCAGAGACTGCATCCCCTGCTCGCTCACGAACTGGAGCCTTCCGGGATCGCCGGAGATATCCAGGATTGCAATTTCCCAGGATCCCCTTGTGTTCGTGGAAAAAGCGAGGTATCGGGGGCTGGCCGGATTTACTTTCGGAAAACGCTTGTCACCCGGAATCGTCGTCAGGCGCATCGAGGTGTTCGACCCGATCTTCTTCATGAAGAGTTCCGACGTCTCTCCGTGGGACGTGGAGACGAAATACAGGGTCTTGCCGTCCGGGGAGATGTCGGGGTCCTTGTCCTCGCCGAAGCGTCCGCTCGTGACCTGGGTGACGGAGGTTTCGCCCTCATCAGGTTCGGAACGCCGGGGAGGGGAAGGGTTGCATCCGGCGGTCAAAAGCAGGAAGGCGATCGCCGGACGGTACGTCATATCTCCCCTCTCCAAGGACTGCCTCAGGTCACTCTCCAAGCTGTATCGGCAATTCCGTTGACCCTCCTGAAGTCGACAATTATAGTCGAAGCACATGGACGTGGTGATTGACGGGAAGAGGGGAGTGATCGATGTCCCGCCGAACGCCCCCTTCAAGATCATCCTGGATTCCATTTATTCGTGGACGTCGACCCAACGTCGGGCGGTCGTCACACTCCGGCTGGATGGGTTGTACCTGAGCGAGGAACGGCAGACGAGTCTCAAGGAGAAGCCGCTTTCCGGCTCGCAGGTGCTGGAAGTCATCACCCAGAGCCACGCCGATGTGGCGCTTTCCATTTTGGATGATCTTGGCCATCATCTGGTGACCATGAGACGCCTTCAGGAAGGCGCCGAGGGGCTGATCGTCTCGGGCCAGTATCAGCAGGGCCTCACGGCGCTCTTGGAGTGCTTCCGGGCCTGGGGCCTGCTCATGGATGCCGTGGGACGGGTCGTGAAGGTGGCGGGGCTCGATCTTCGGACGGTTCGGGTCGAGGGGGAAACCCTGGAGGATCGGGTGCTCAAGGTTCATGAAGTCCTGAGCCGCCTCCAGTCCGCGCTGGACACCAAAGACGTGGTTCGCCTGGGCGATCTCACTCAGTACGAACTAGGCGCGCTCCTGGAGGCGTGGCCGCAGTTCCTTGAACGGCTCCGGGCCGGGATCAGGCCCGTCCCGAGCCTAGGGACATGACGATCGTCTTTGAGAGGAATCTGTCGGCGCTCGCCCGCTTCGATCCCCCCCTGGCAGAACGGATCAAGGCGATTCCCTGGCCCTCAGCGGAGGTGACGGTCATTCCATCGCGATCCGGGGCTCCTTCCGCCAAGGCGAGGAGTCACGATGGAGTGGAGGTTCTCATTCACAGCGAATACGACCCGGCTCGCGAAGCCCGCCGGCTCACGGAGAGTCGGCCTCTGGGTGACTTCGACCTCTATGTCCTCAACGGGTTCGGCCTGGGCTACCTTCCCCTCGAGGTCGCCGCCAAGGCGGATCCAATCCGATGGCTGGTCTGCGTCGAGGCGCATGAGGGCCTGTTCCGGGCCGCGATGGAATCGGTCGACCTAACGCCCCTCTTCGAGCGCGAACGCGTGAGCTTCTTTGTCGGCCGGGACTGGGTCCGGTTTCAAGGCTGGCTTGAGCAGCTCTTGCGGATCTCGGCGGCGGTCAGCTTGACCATCATCACCCATCCCGCCTGTGTCCGGTTCTTTCCGAAATTCTATGAGGGGGTCAAGTCCGAGATCGACCGCGTCACCTTTCGGAAACAGATCGACATCATCACCCTCAAGAACTTCGGCCAGGCCATCGAGAGGAACGCCATTCGAAATATCCCCTATGTGGCGCGCTCCGTGGGAGCCCGGAGTTTCTTCGGGGCCTTCGCCGGCGTGCCGGCCATCGTCGTGGGGGCGGGCCCGTCCCTGAACTCGGCGATTCCTCTCCTTCGTGAGGCGCAGGGGAAGGCCGTGATCATCGTCGTCAGCCGGGCCCTCCGGCTCCTGGTCTCCGAGGGGATCGTCCCGGACTTTGTGGCCAGTCTGGATATGCTGGAGGATGTCCAGGCCTTCTTCAGGGGCTTCGACATCCCTGCCCGGTCCATCCACCTGTTCGATCCCGACTCCTTTTACGGGGCGAACCGGGACTATCCGGGCTCCTCCGTCAGCTTCGAGACCTCTTCCCCGATCAGCCTCTGGTCGCGGGGCTTTCTGGGGGACCGGGGTCACCTGGGGAAGGGGACGACGGTAACCCATACCTCCTTCTACTTTGCCCATGCCGCCGGAGCTTCCCCGATTCTCCTGGTCGGGGTGGACTTGGCCATCCCCGGTGAGAAGATGCACGCCAAGGGGGTGACGAGGCTGGGTTTGGATGACGGGGTCGACGCCGGCCAGCAATACACCATGATCCCCGGCGTTCGGGGGGAGCCCGTACGGACCGATCCCCTCTTCGCGGTCTACGTGGGATCCTTCGAGGTCGGGATCCTCAACACGGGAGCCCGGATGATCCAGACCAGCGAAATCGGGGCGGCCATCCGGGGCGCAGAGCACATGCCTCTGGCCAGGGCGGTCGAGCTGTACGTCAGTCGACGTCACCCGATCCAGGAGGTCATCCAGGGGGTGATGAAGCAACGCCCCGCGTTCTCGGAGGAGGCGTTCGGTCAGGCGGCATCCGAGGCCCTGACGGCCGCCCGGAGGGTCCACGCCCTTTGCGAGGAAGGACTGGAGTTTGTCCGGCGGCTGGGGAGGCTGGACCCCGCCAACAAGCTCGATCAGCCGAACTACCTGAAGTTATGGAAGCGCGCGGACGCTCTGAGGGAGGAGGTCCGCCGGGAGGACCGGTTCCTCTGGCTGGTGTATCGCCTGACGGCGGTGATGGACGTGGATGTCCGGATTCTGAAGCATGAATTCGATGCGGTCTCTCCCCTGGACCCGAATCGGAACAAGATCGCCGTTCGTCAGGTGGAGGTGTTCCTCAGGGAAACCGGGTCGGCCGCGCAATTCTTCATGGAGCAAATGGAGCTGGTGCGCGAACAGATCCGCAAGGAGCACGACGGGGTTCGGTCGACCGGTCGTTGACGACGAGGCCGGAAGCCCCTATATTCTCCTTTCATGGAGGTGGTGGTCGACGGGAGGTCCGGGATGAACGCCCCGGAGTCAGGCACGACCTTCCAGGCCATCTTCGAGACCTGCCGAAAGGCAGCCTCCTCCAAACGGCGCGCCGTCGCCTCCTTCGTTCTGGACGGCGAGGTGCTCTCCTCCGAGCGCCAAGCCGACCTCGCGGGGCAGGCTCCCGGATCCTACGGCCTGCTCGAGGTTCGCACCGTCGATCCCTTCGAGTTTTCCGCGGGAACGCTCACCGGTCTCCTCGGGCACCTCCGCAACATGGGGAAGACGCACGACGAGGCGGCCCTCTGCGCCAGTTCAGGGGAGTTTGCCAAGGCGCTTGAGAAATTCGACGCGGTCTTCCAAGGGTGGGACATCCTCATCCGCGCTGTTCGTGACGTCGCGAGCCTCGCTTCCGCCGATCTCCGAACCCTGAAGGCCGGCGGCACGACCGTCCAGGACCAGATCCGCCTGCTCCAGGACGCGCTCCTCCGATTCAGTGCCGCCTTCGAGTTCAAGGACGTGATGCGCGTGGCCGACATTGTCCAGAACGAGCTCAAGCCCCGGTTGGGTGACTGGAAATCGGTCGTCGATGCCCTCAGCCAGCACGTCGGCCGGCTCTCCGGCGCCGCCCGCTGATGGCCCGCCCGGTCCTCCGGAACATCCGGGCTCTCGTCCTGGACGTGGACGGTGTCCTGACCGACGGGGGGATGTATTACGGGAGTTCCGGCGAGCCGCTCAAGAAATTCAACGTCAGGGATGGAATGGGTCTCCGCCTCGTCCGCGAGGCCGGGCTGGTTGTCGCGTTCATTTCCGGCGACCGGAGCGCCGCCGTCCAACGGCGCGCGGAAAAGCTCGGCATTCGTGACCTGTTCCTGGGCGCCGAGGACAAGCTCGACGCCCTCGAGAGATTTCTAAAGTCCCGCCGGATCGCGAGTCGGGAGGCCGCGTATGTGGGCGACGATGTGAACGACTTGCCGCCGATGCGACGGGTGGGTCTCGCCATTGCCGTGGCCGACGCGGCGCCGGAAGTCCGGAAGGCGGCCCATTGGGTCACCCGACGCCGGGGCGGGGACGCCGCCGTGCGCGAAGTCTGCGATATTCTCCTCAAGTCCCGCGCCCCCTCCGACCGATAAGTTTACGGACGGCGGAGAAGCCGACCAAGAGGGGGAAGAACCGATGCTGACCGAGTCGCTCAACCACATCAAGCCCTCCCGCGAGTACCGCGAGATGGAGGTGCTCGCCGAGATCGGGCGCAACGACCGCGTGAGCCAGAGGGGCCTCGCCCGCGCCGCCGGCGTCAGTGCCACCATGGTCAATGCCTACGTGGACGATCTCGTCGGCCGCGGGCTGCTCGAGGTCACCGGCGACACCAACCGCACGTACCGGTACCGGCTCACGCTCCCGGGCGAGGCCCGTCGGGACGAGATCTTCTTCCAGGTCTCCCGCGAGGTATTCCAGCTCTACGGGCGGCTTCGCGAGGAGATGCGCCGCCGCCTCCAGGAGCGGAGCGGCTCGGCGCCCATCGACGTCGAGCTCGCGCTCCAGATCGAAACGCTCTCGCAAGCCAGCGCCTGATTCGGCGCGGGGCCCCAAGGAGAGGGAGGGAAGCCATGAAGATCCTGATTGTCCACGGTCCGGGCGACCATCCGACCTCCTATCCGGAGGCGCTGGCCGCCGAGCTCGGCCGCCTCCAATGCGATCCGACCGTCCGACGGCTGCCCGACACCGGCTCGTGGGCGTCGCGGCTGCGTCTGGCCGCCGCCGCCCGACGCATGATCGGGGACTCCGGCTCCGAGATCGTTCATGTCATCTCGCCCTACGCCTCCGTGGCCGAGGCGTTCACGGGCTATGGAGCCTCGGTCGTTCATTCGACTATAGATCGACCCTCAAAGTCTGACTGGGTCATTGCTCCCAGCCGCGAGGCGTTCGCCCGCGTCCGTAAGAAGGGGAAGTTCCTGGACTACCGCGTCGCCTGTCTTCCCTTCGCACTTGATCCGGGCGAGGCCGCGTTCGGCGCCGGGTCGTACGCTCTGGCCCGGCTCGACCCGGCCGACCGCGTGGCGGCCCGGTGGGTGGAGGAGGCCGCGCTGGCCGCACCCGACGTGCCGGTCCGTGATGAGGGCGACGTCCGCGAAGCCCGATTCCTCATCTACGCCTCATCGCACCCCGAGGCCTGGCCCTCGGGAGTGGCCGAGGCGCTGGCGGTCGGGCGGCCCGTGATCGCCACGTGGGGAGGGGCGGCGAGCGAGTTCGTGGGCGAAGCCGTGAGCGGATTCCTCTGTGCGCCGGGCGATACGGCGGGATTGGCCGCCAACATGGACTATCTGTGGACGCATCCGGGCGAATCGCTTTTCATGGGGATCCAGGCGCGGGAAGAGGCGAAGGAGCTGTTTGGCGCGGAGGCCCACGCGAAGACGCTGATCAAGCTCTATCTGCGGGCGGGAGCTTCGCGGCTGGCGGTCTAAGGCCGCTTCTCCTCGATCTCGAGCGTGTACGTCGGCTTCAGATCGTCGTCCACGTGACGCTTCAGGACGACGTTCCGCACGCGGATCAGGCCGAGCGGCGCGGCCGAGCCCTTCCAGATCGAGAACGCGATCTCGCGGACATCGCCGGGCAGGTGGCCCTTCTGCTGGCCGGTATTCCAGAGGACCGCCACCTCGCCGTCGGGGTCGCGGAGGACCGTGATCCGGATCCGGGCCGGCCAGCTGCCGCCGTAGCGCACCCGGCCCCGCGTCTTTCCGATCGTCGACGTGAGCGCCACGGGGCCGACCTTCGTGTCGCCCGCCATGAGGCCCGCCGAGATCGTCGGCGAGGGCGAGTGCTCGCGGATCTCCTTCAAGATGTGCTCGGCCCGCCATTTCACCTCGGCGTCCGCCGAGCGCGTCGCGTCCACCAGCTTCGCGACGGCCACGCGTCCCAGGCGGATCAGCTCTCTCGTCGCGGTCTCCCGCGACTCCCATTCGAGGTCGCCCAGCTTCTCGATGAGCCCGTCCGCCTTCTTCGCCGCCGCTAGGTCGTCCGTCCCGGGCTCCTTGAGATCAATGGTTACCGCGAACCCCGGTGCGGAGGTGTTCGCGGAATCGACCTCGACATCGAACGAGAGCGAAAAGCCGGGGGTGGAGGGCACCTCCTTGAACACCACCCGCGCCGGCGTGTTCTCCGTCCGCCCCGCGGCCACGTCCCGCAGGACGAGGGCCCCCTCCTGCACGGAGGCGGCGAGGTCCGGGTCGATCGAGAACTTCATGCCGACCGAGTCCGCGTCGGAGAAATCCTCGAAGAAGTCGAAGACCGCCCCGCGGGCATCCGGGCCGGCGGCCGCCCGGGAGTTTCCGTAGTAGAGCGAGTAACCCGCGTCGACCCCGCCCGCGCGGAGATCGGCCGCCGTGCGGAAGGCGATCGACCGGCAGGGCGGCGACCGGCCCGGGAGCAAGGCGCAGGGAATCCGCCTTCCGTCGTGCACCACGGCGAGGTCGGCGAAGTCCTTCCTCGCCTTCTCGGCCATCCCCAGGTAGGCGGGGTCGATCTCGATCTCGACCGGATGTCCCGCCTTCAGGACGCCGTCGAGGTTGTTCTTGATCGCGATCTGGCGCCGGAAGGACCACTCCTGGTCCCACCATCCTTCCTGGGTGGCCCCCAGGCCGGCCAGGAGGAGGAGCATCGTTCTCATACCCTGTTAGACGTCCGCCGTGCGCGGAAGGTTCGCGTCATTGGTTTGACAGTTCCTCAGGGAAGGGATTATATTCGCCCCCCGATGGGTGGGGCGACCTTGATCCAGGGGGCCACAATCCTCGGCGAGGGGCCGCACCTCGACCGGGGTGACATCCTTGTGGACCGGGGGAAGATTCGGAGAGTCGGCCCCCGCCTCTCGCCCCGCGGGGCCCGCGTGATCCGGTCCGGGGGCCTCCTCGCGTCTCCGGGCCTGATCGACACCCAGATCAACGGAGGTTTCGGCCACTCGTTCAGCGAGACGACGCCAGATCAGGTGTTGGAGGTCGGGAAGAAGCTCCTCTCCCACGGCATCACCGGGTATCTCCCCACCCTGATCTCGCTCCCGAAGGCGATGACCCGCCGGGGGATTGCGTCCCTGGTGTCGGCCGCAAGACTCAAGGGAGGGGCGGAGATCCTCGGGATCCACCTGGAGGGGCCGTTCCTCTGCCCCGAGCGGCGGGGGGCCCACCGCGCCAGCCACCTCCGTCGCCCGAGCCTCGCGGAGTTTAGGCAGTACTGGAAGGACGCGAAGGGGCTCCTCCGGATGATGACGCTGGCGCCCGAGCTGCCGGGGGCGCTGGGCGTGATCCGGGAGGGGTCCCGCCGGGGCGTCATCATGGCGGCGGGCCACTCGAACGCGACGGCGTGGGAGGTGACCAACGCGGTCCTGAAGGGCGGACTTCGCCACGTGACCCACGTCTTCAACGGGATGGCACCCCTTCACCACCGGAACGAGTCGATCCTGAACGCCGCGCTCCTCATCGACCGCCTGACCTGCGGCTTCATCTACGACCGCCAGCACCTGAGCGCCGGGACGGCGAAGCTCCTCTTCAAGCTCAAGGCCGGCTCGCTCGTCCTCGTGAGCGACGCGGTCTTCGCGCTCGGGGCCCCCGAGGGCGAGATCCGCCATGACGGAGAGACCTACGGGGTGTCGAGGGGAAGGGTGACGGTGAAGAGCACGGGCCGCCTTGCCGGCAGCGCGTTCTCGCTCCTGGACGGCGTGCGATGCCTGATCGCCGACACCGACCTCCCGCCGCCCCGGGTGCTCCATCTGGCCACGAGCGCCCCCGCGAGGCTTCTGGGCCTGGAGCGGCGAAAGGGCGCGCTCCGGGCCGGCGCCGACGCGGACCTGGTCCTGTTCGATAAACAGATGCGGGTGCGGATGACGATGCTCGGGGGCGACGTGCGATACGAGGCCTAGGCGGGTGGAGATCATCATCGAAGACTCGGCCGAACCGCTCGCGGATCGCGCCGCGTCGATCGTGCTGGCCGAGCTCGCCCGCAAGCCGGACCTCGTCCTGGGCCTGGCGACCGGCTCCACCCCGATCCGGATGTATGAGCGGCTTCGCCGCCGGCCCGAGGCGTTCCAGAAGGTCCGATTCTTCAACCTCGACGAGTTCCACGGATTGGGGCCGTCGGACCCGAACAGCTTCCACTGGTTCCTGCGCCACCACCTGATCGACCACGTGAAGCACGACCCGAAGAACGTCCACCTTTTCCGGGGCGACGTGAAGGATCTCGAGGAGGAGGCCGAAGAGACGGAGGACCTGATCCGCGGGGTGGGAGGGGTCGATCTCCAGATCCTCGGCATCGGACGCAACGGGCACGTCGGATTCAACGAGCCGGGTTCGTCGCTGGGCTCGCGGACGCGGCCCAAGACGCTGGAACCCGAGACCCTGGCCCACTACGCGAAGGACCTTGATTCGCGGGCTCCGCTTTCGAACTTCGCGATCACGATGGGCGTGGGGACCATCATGGAGGCGAAACGGTGCCTGATGCTCGTCTCCGGGCCCGAGAAGGCGGAGATCGTGCGCCTCATGGTGGAAGGGCCGCTCACCTCGGAGGTGCCGGCCACCGCGCTCCAGATGCATCCGCGCGCGGTCGTGGTCCTGGACGAGGCGGCCGCTTCGAGGCTCAAGCGGCGCGACTACTACAAGTGGGTGTTCGAGAACAAGTGGCGCGTCGGCCAGCGGTAGGTCCGGCTACTTCGGGTATTCCTTCCGGCTTCCCTCGAACGAGAGCAGCACCGGGCGGTCGGGCACGACCTTCTTGAGCGCCTCCATCTCGGGCTCGCCGGGACCGAGAGGCAGCTTGACCTGGCCGCGCTCGACGACGGACCGGATGAGCGCCATCGTGATCTCGATCCCCTTGTAGGCCTGCTCGCCGTCGCAGGGGTGGGTCTTCGAGGCGTCGTCCAGCCATGCGGCGATGTCCGCGACATAGGGGGCCATGTCCTGGTCGTAGTCCATCGAGCCGCCTCCGGACATCGGGCCGCTCTTCGTGACGGCGCGCCAGCCGCCCCCGGTGAGCGCCTCGGCGAATCCCTCGGTGCCCTGGGCGCCCACCCGGTTCTTTCGCCACCAGTAGTCGACCTCGGGCACGTCGGGGGCGCCGGCGCCGCACTCGATGTTGCCCCGGACCCCGTTGGCGAAGTGGATGACCCCGGCGATGTAGTCGGGGGAGGGGTGGTTGTCCGCGAACTTTCCGCGCCCGGCCGCCTGCGCCATCACCCAATCGACCTCGGCATTCCCCGTGTAGCTCCGCATGTAGTCGATCAGGTGCGTGATGAGGTGCATGAGCCAGCCGACGGCCGTCCCGTAGACCGTGTGGACGCGGCCGATCGCGCCGCTCCGGACGAGGTCATAGACGGCGCGGTAGTGCGGCCCATAGCGGTGCTGATGGCTGACGACCGTCTTGATCCCGGCCGACTGGACGGCCCTCCGGATCTCGATCGCCTCGCTCATCGACGTCGCCATCGGCTTTTCATAGGCGATCAGCGCCGCGCCCGAGGCGATCCCCGTCTGGATGAGGGGGAGCCGCACGTGGGGCGGCGTGCAGAAGCAGAAGATGTCGGGCTTCACCTCCCTCGAAAGGAGGGCCGGGTCGGAGCCCGCCCGGGCCTTGGGATAGAGCGCCTTCACCTTCTCGAGCTGGGCGGGGACGGGATCGCTGATCGCGGCGACCTCGAACCGGGGGTTCCTGATGAACGCGCTGGCGTGGTGCTGTCCGCGCTTTCCCATTCCGGCGATGAGGACCTTGTAGACCTTGCTCATGGTCAACGGTTCGCCTTGTCCCATTGGACGAGCGCGGCGATGGTGAGGTCGGCCTCCGCATCGGTCAGCTCGGGGAACATCGGGAGCGAGAGGCACTGAGCGGCGTTCTTCTCGCAGTTCGGCACGGCCTGGGTCTCGGCGAGTTTGCCCCAGGGGTAGCCCTGCTGCTGGTGGATCGCGATCGGGTAGTGCAGCTTGACGTCGATCCCGGCGTTGAGCATGTCCTTCTCGAGCTTCTCCCGCTTGGGGTGCTCGATGACGTACAGGTGGAAAACGTGACGGTAGCCCTCGGGCTCGTAGGGGAGCGTGAAGCTCGTCCCTTTGAGTCCCTTCGTGTAGCGGGCGGCGAT
>Ga0222749_10000620_pt1 | contig 21002 bp, 17 predicted proteins | sample IncBWH2Mmetat_FD_197234 | JGI IMG/M metagenome (GOLD analysis project Ga0222749, IMG submission 197234) | Metatranscriptome of lab incubated forest soil microbial communities from Barre Woods Harvard Forest LTER site, Petersham... | ecosystem: Environmental > Terrestrial > Soil > Temperate... | reverse complement strand
TGGTTGCTACCTGATTTGGTGATTGCCTCGATGACGCCACCGGAATTTGTACCGTACTCGCTGCCAAAAGTCTGGGTCGAGACACGTACCTCCACGAAATCATCCATCCCAAGAAAAATCCCAGAAGCGCCGGCAGGCGAATAGCCAAACACGGGATCATTGGCGTCCATGCCATCGATGAGAACATTCGTCCAGCTCGGGCGCATACCGTTAACGGACACTTGTCCCGCCTTCCCGTTCGACAACAACGAAGGAGCACTGCTAGGTGTGGGGGCAACTCCCGGGACCAGGATTGCGGCTTTGAACAGATCACGGCCGTCTAGAGGAAGCGCAGTTAAGCTGCGTTCCGCAATCATTCCTTCGACGGTGGTGGTGGTGTCGACGCTTGGAACATCCGCCTCGACCGTCACGTGGGCGGACAGCTTGCCCACGACCAGTGACAAATTGATCCCGATTGCAGCACCCGGGCTCAGGGCAATTCCTTCGCGAACCTCGGTCTGGAATCCTTCTTTCTGAACGCGAAGCGTATACCTTCCGGTTGGCAAGCCCACCAACTGATATTCGCCCGTTTTGTCGGTGCGCCCATCCCGTTTCAATCCTGTGGTTACGTTCTCGACCGAAACATCGGCTCCGGGAACAACAGCTCCGCTGGTATCTGTGACGGTACCGAACAGCGTCCCAAGCTGCGTTTGCGCCCACGCTGGCGTTGCAACTAGTGCTGCTAACGAAAAGAGGAGCAGCACACCCCTTCTCTTTGAGACAGGACACGTCGAAGTAACAAGAGAAGCGATCATGATCCAACACACCAATTCGAGTCTTACAAGTTCGTGGTCAGTGGCCCGACTCAATCAGCGGCGGGTTGCCACAGGTGCTCCGGGTCATCGTTGAGCTCTCAAATGCGGTTCGCTATCGTTGCTCGACCTGCTCGTGCGCTTCGGCGTAGGTCGCAGCGGATTCCGCATGAGACATATTAGATCCTCCTTGACTGATTGGGTTATGAGAATCTGTGATGCCAATCTCTTTGCGTCGAGAGACACGGTCAAATCCTTCATTCCACGAGCGCGCTTCGAGGAAAGGAATCTCGGGCCGGTCAATTCCACAGCAGCCTGTTTCAGGTGCGAAAGCCTTCTTGGTGCACTCTTGGTGCACTGTAGCTTGCAAATGGGATGATTCAGTGCAACTGACAGCGTGTCAAGTCATTCAAAACAGATGAAACGTGGTGAGTACGAACAGGGCAGGTAGATTTAGCAAACCGCCGCCAGTCTTCGGCGATGGCGCAGAGGATCACCAAAACAATCTGCGCCTCGAGCCGACCGGTGATTCGCTTCTACGCCGTCGGTGCGGTGAACTCCGGTAAATGTGTGTTGGATTGTGGGTTGAGCTTTTTTGGAACAACTCTCACTAACCAACTGGAAATAAATGGTGGACACGTGGGCGTGAACCACCGACCTCGTCCTTTATCAGACCGCGCTCAGACTAAGGGTGAAATCTTTCCCGCGCGCGCGTACAGCGCTTGCGGATGAGGCCTGCGACCTCGTCAGATGGACAGCGTAGAATCGTTGGGATGATCCGATTTTCTCGTTTGTTGACAATTGACGAACTTGGCACATAGAATTCGTTCACTTGCTTGAGTGGATCGGCTGCCCGAAAGATTGATGGAAAGCTGTGGAAACGCCATTTTGCCTATGAACCCTTTCTGTAAGAAGATCCTCTTTTTACTGGTTGCTTTATTCATATTGGCAGTATCTAACCTAGCGACGGCCCAGGAAACCCCGAATCAATTGATCCAAAAGGGGGAGCCGCACCAGATTCCTGGCTGTGGAGTGTCTGGATGCTATCAATCGTACGATATTTGCGTTGATGTCCCACCTGGAACCATCCCTGTTGCGATAGCGCACTACTACGACAGCTTTAGCGGTTGGGGCGAATTCATCAACCAGCGGCAGACGCCAAGCGGCTTCTGTGCAAACTACGTCCAGCATTCACACAATGTTACCCGCATTGTTTCGTTCGACGTCCTCTACCAGCCAAAAAACCCGCCCGGCGGAGTGGCGCTTCCGCAAATCGAAGCCGAATTGGTGGGAAGGCTGAAATCCGGAGAACGTCTCAGCCTTTCCGGACCGGCGCGGAACATCTCCAGCAATTTCTTGCTGGTTGCCATATCTCAGCTGAAAGATAGCCAGTCGCTTAAAACAAAGGGCATGGAAATAGACGGCGCTGAGTTTTCTGACGAAGTTGCCATCACGAACACTACGGTCCCGTTTACCGTTCACTTGACGAATTGCCGTTTCGCGAAACGCTTTTCGGTTCGGGATGTAAGGTTCGATGGGTCGTTGATAATTGAAGACACTAGCTTTGAAGGAAGCTTTCAGTTTCAGAGCGCGGCAATCAAGGAAGACCTGATCGTGAGCGCCAAGACCTTCCCAAAGCAAGCTCCGGCCTTCGAGATCAGGGATACTCGTGTCGATGGTCGGACAGAAATCACTACGGTAACGAGCGGCTCAGTGGACAATTTGAAGACAGGCGATCTTCACGTAAAAGCAGGCACAACGATCGAGCTATTGAGTCTGACCCACTTGGATGTGAATTCGTTTCGCGTTGACGCAGCGATTGCCCGCACCAAGCTCAAAGAGCTCTACACGATTAACAGCAAGATCAACACCTCTATGCGCGTGGTTGGACTCGACATAGACAACTTCTGGGCAGTGTGGACGACAGCTAGCGAACTTACATTGTCAAACACTGCCGTCGAAAACGGTTTTAACCTGTCATTCTCCAACCTTAACTCACTGGAGTGGGCGATGGGCCAGAAAGGGCGTTTTCCCCAAAAGGAAAACAACGATCTTACAGGCCTCGTCTTCAAGAGCGTGAAGATCACGCGGGCTGACGCGACGGAGAGTATCGTGCCGAACTCGCAATCGTCGCAAGGGCCTGAAAGTGCAGAGGTCGCAAACACGTCTTTGGAAATGTTGAACGCTTCTCAATATTCGGCTTCGGCTTACGACGCACTCGAAAAACTTTTAGCAGGCCGCGGCGATCCACAGGCGGATGAAGTCTTCCTGGCCGGACGCGAGGCCCGACGACAAAGTGGAATTCGCACTAAGCCAATATTGGGGAGATTTCAGTGGGGTCTGGACTTGTTTCAAGAGTACGTTCTAGGTTACGGCCGTTTCGCGCGGTGGCCAATCATATGGTCCCTTGTTGTCATCGTTGTAGGTTTCGGTTTCTTCTGGAAGGAAACCGACATGGAGAGGAAGCCACAGGCCGACAGCAACTATTCGAGATATTGGTATAGCTTTGAACTGTTCGTGCCAATAATCGACGTTGGCGTCGCCAGCGAATGGCATCCCAAACCAGAACGCACATTCATTGCAAACTACGCTCGCCTACACAAACTTGCTGGATGGATTCTGGTGCCAGTGATCTTCGCTGCCCTTACAGGGCTCTCCAAATAGCTCGATGAAAGGAAAGCCCAGCCATGAATGGATGCTTACTCATCACCGTTGCCCTTCTCTCCCTGTCGCTTCAGTTTGTCGCTATCGCCAGTGCCCAGACTCCACCAGAGTCTGTATCTCAGCAGGCACCCGCCACACCTCCACCTTCGGTTCCAAAGGGTCTCCAGCCCATTCCGAAAGGCCCTCTTGGTGATGTTGACCAACTTTTCTTGGATAGCTACCTGTCACGGAGGTCCGGCGTAATCAAGCTGACGTCACCCTTCATTGTGGTTTCCGGCAGCAGCCTCGTCTTGCATCGCAACGACGTAGCGGAGCCGGCCATTCGAGTAATTCCTGACTTGTATCACGCTCTAAAGGATGTTGCACACGTGCCATTCGCCATCTATCTGCAGTTGGCCTCGATCGCTGAAACAGGAGCCGAACTTGGCGACGACCAGTTCAAGGAGATGACGTTGTTTCGGAACAAGATCGCCGCGGCTCGTGACGCTTTGGCGAGCGGCGGTTACACTCCCGACGAACTCGCGCGAGAGAAGCAAATGCTCGAGGCGTCCGAAAACATCGTAGTCACTACGCTCCAATCGAGAAAGGTTGACAAGACCAATCTAGTCGGGTACACGAAGGCCATGGGTCCTTTGATGCTCTCGAATGCATGGGACGCAGGGTGCGCGCAAATCAAAGCAACCCACGCCCAACTCATGAGCTGGAAGAGTCAGTTATCCAAGGACGAATGGAGTCGGCTTATTGTTGTGAACGTGGCACGGCACCAGGCTCGTTATCGCAACGCAGCTACACAATACTTCCATTGGCTCATTGGAGATGATGCTCCCTCTTGGAATTATCCTGGCGAGTCCATGCGCGTGATTTTCGCCGAAACCCTGGGCAAAGGTCCGGATGGCAAGGAGGAACACGCAAGCGATGAAATGGGAACAATCCTTGTCGACGCCGATGCTAGCAACGCATTTTTCGGAAACCCCTGGAGGCTATCCGAAGACATTCTGAGTGACGGCGCGGCCGCTTGTATCAAGGAATTGCCGGCCGCCGACCGAATTCATCCATAGGGCATACCACTTGCCGATGCATAAGCGGGAGATGAATCGTCCATCCAAACGGACTTAGGAATCCCCGGAAGAATTCAGTGACTGCGCGGGCTTGTCCGTTTCATGACATTCGTATAGAAAGACCGCCAGCGTCGCCGCCGCTCCAACCGCAAGTCGGGCATGCCGCTTCTGCAGGCCGACGTGATCAGTCGATTTTCCGTGGCCCGTCCCGAATTGATTTCGCAATTCGGCGAGGCGATGGCCAACCGTACCGAGGCTTCCCAGAAGTGCAGCGATTGTCTCTTCAGAGTGAGATTGAGCAGAGGTGCCTGCGGGCAGGACTTGCACACTCTTTATGATCGTCTTCACCAAAGCGGGTAGGTCCTCGTTTTTTGAAACACTGATGCCGCGCTCCGCCAGTATGGTTTTGCAAAGTGTTTCAAGAAATTCTTTCGCAGTCCCAATGGCAAGTTCCGGATCGCGTTCGACCGCGTCCTGCAGCCGACGTACCTGTTGCGCGACATAGTGGCCGCTAAGTCTCGCCGCAACTTCCCTCGCCTGTTCAAGGTGTGTTGTGGAACCGTCGATAAGGCGGCGATAGCTAAACACCGGTTTCCCAGAAATCTCCTTGGCCGGATAAATCTCCCAACCATCTACCGCGAGAAGCGAATTGTACTCCGCGGCCATCGCCTGACTGTCCCTAGAGTCCGGCCGGACGACGGGATGGAGAGTCTCGCTTAAAAACTTTAGGAACGGTTCGTCGGGCCCGAACAAAAGGTCGAACCGGTCATCGGTAAAAACCCAATCGTCCGGCCAGTCACAATTCATGACCCGGTGCTTCCAGATATCCTTGGCCGCGTTACCGTATTCCGGTCGATAATCCGTACTCGGCATGCGTTTTAGATCGTAAATGCGTGCCAGGAAGTCATCTTCAGGCACACTGCCCGACCAATGGCGACCGACCGAGAGATAGTCGATTAAGGCCCGGCGAGTTATCTCCGTGATCGTGTTTTCGGGTCGTTCTTCCATACATTCCATGAGGTCCGCGCCGAGATATGCGGAGAGTCGTCTACGGATTCGCCTTGGCCCGCAATTTCGCTCCTGGGCTACCATTCCGCCTTTGCGGGGGTCTGTGGAAAACCTTAAAATCTCCTATTGACAATGGGACAAAATAGGACAATATAGGACCTATAAAGGAGCCGGGAATGACTCAACTCTCTGGACGTTCCTCGAAAGCAACTGATTCTACTTCGCACCTGCATTTTGCCCCTAGCAATTGTCCCACGTGCGGGCAAGAAATTCCTCCCGATAAGATCGAAGAAATCGCCGGCCGGATCGCGGCGAGAGAGCGCGAGCAAACGCTGGCGATCACCGCCCAGCTCGAACACAAATACGCGATCGACAAGTCGGCTATCGAGGCTAAAGCGAAGACTGATATTGAAGCCGAGCGTCAGCAGAGCGCCAAACGCGAGCAGCAAGCGCGGGAGGAAGCTCACCGAGCCGCCGACAAATTGATCACCGAAAGACAGGCCCAGGTCGAACAAGAGCGGACTGCACTCGTTGCGGGTTGGGAGCAACGACTCGCGCAATCTGAATTGGCGCGGACAGCCGCTCAGCAAACAGAGGCCAGTTTGCAAACCGAGATCATTGAACTGCGCAAGGAGACTGCCAGTGCCATCGATGCTGTCAAGGCGGAGGCCAAAGAACGCGAGGTACAGATTCAAAGCGCCGCCAAGCAATCTGCGGAATCAGCAGCGGCCGAACTTATCAAACAGATTGAGGCATCGCACCACGAGTCGGAGACCGCTTTAGAGGCGCGCATCACGGCAGCGGAAGCGAACAGAATCGCGGCTGAGAAGAATAAGTCCATCCTGGTCTCGCAGCTCGAAGAGCTCCAGCGAACAAAAGACACGGAACTGGACAAAGTAAGACAAGAAGCTGCCGCTGACCTCTTGCGTGTTCGCCAAGTCGCCAGCGAAGATGCCGAGGCACGATTCCGCGACAAACTCGCCGCGCAGGAAAATGCTGCCGCCGAAGCCAACAGAAAGACACGAGAGGCCGAGACCAAGCTGCAAGAGTTCACGGACCAGCAGGCGACGGAACTCGAAGCGCACCTGAAGGTGCAGCGCGATGTCTTGGAAAAGGACAAAGAGGACGCTCTCAACGCCGAAAAGGCAAAGGCCTTCGATGAAAACCAAAAGCTTTCTAACAAGGTCACTGATCTACAGCGAGCACTGGAGAACAAGACCGCCGAAGAACTTGGCGAAGGGGCGGAGGTAAAATTGTTTGATGAGCTCAAAAGGGAGTTTCCTGAAGACGATATTCGCCGTGTTCCTAAGGGATCTGCAGGGGCTGATATCATCCACGTGGTAAAGCTATGCGGTAAGGAATGTGGAACGATTATTTACGATTCGAAGGACCATGATCAGTTTCGAAGCGAACACGTCACTAAACTCAGAGCTGATCAGCTGGCAGCCGGAGCTGAGCACGCAATCCTCGCCACGCGCAAATTGCCACGGGGCACGCGGCAGCTCGAACTTCGAGACGGAGTATTACTTGCCAATCCGGCAAGAGTCGTAGTCGTCGCCACACTCATCCGGCAACATCTGATACAGCTTCACTCACTGCGTATAAGCAACATCGAATGTGACAAAAAGACTGCCGCTCTTTACGAGTTCATTGTCTCTGAGCGCTGCTCGTCGCTGCTGGCGCGGGTCGATGAACGCGCAGACTATCTTCTGGAAGAGCAAAAGAAAGAAATTACGTGGCATAAGAACAATTGGAATAGGCAAGGCGAGGCGATCCGGGCAATTCAGAAGGCGAAAGCCGACCTTGAGCATCAGGTCTCCTCGATCATCGGCACAGCGGCGCGCGATGCCGCAGCGTGAGATATCACCATGATCACCCGTATGCCTGCGAGGACTCATCCAAAGCCGGTCGACCTGCAGGAGCGTCGCCTTGATCGCACTGTCTTGCGGACCTATCGCACCAAGGTCGATCTGGATGAACTCATTCCAAACCCAAGCCAACCACGTCTTGGCCCGAAAGAAGATCCTGAACTTCAACGGCAGATCGAAGCAAACGAGGGAATCTTCGAGCCTCTCTTGGTTGAACCACACCCCGAGATTCCCGGAAAATTCCTCATCATCGATGGCGATCGACGGTGGACAAATTCTCAAAAGCTTGTTGAACAAGGACGAGAACAGTATCGGCAGATTCCTGTGGAAGTTACCGACAGGACGCTCACCGAAGACGAGCGGCTGAGAGTCTGGATCTATATCCACCGTCAGCGCAAGGAATGGGATGCTCGTGAAAAGGAGATGGTCGCGTACCGTTTGGTTGACCTAGTCGGTCGAGCAAGCGCCGCCAACATCCTGGGCATTACCGTACGTGAGCTTGATAAGCTTGTCGAAGTCTATGAAATCTCTGGTCGGTTTAACGCCTTGCGCGATCCCAGTGCCGCCATTACTTGGGCGCGTGAACTGATGGGCGTGAGCAAAAAGCTCTTGGTTCCGACGGTTATCGATGCCGTCGTCAAGAAGGTCAACGATAAACGCATCACGAACTCCAAGGACCTACGAAAATTGAGGGCAATCCTTCCCGACCCTGTAGCGCGGGCCCACTTCCTCAGTGATTCCGGTGATCTCGATTCTGCACAACTGCGAATTCGTGCGGCCGAGAAGAAACCTGACGATCAACCGTTCAGTGAATTGGGCGCTGCTATTGAGGCGATGAAGAGCGTCCCATGGACTACGCTGCAGGAGTTAAGAGGAGATTCAGCAGCGCTAAGCAAGCTTGATGAAGCCGAGACTTTGTTGAGATCCCTTCGCAAGGCGCTTACGACAGAATGAATGAAATGGTGCTATGCCCCTCCACGGACAATATGGGTCATCTAACTCTTTCCAGCGCCGTTGTCCTACCGCTTGATTCTGTCTCTCTAGACAATCTCTACCGCATAAACACACACACCCGTTCGCACCTAACTACTTATTCCACCAAAACGTACGAATTGTCCCAAACAGTTGCAAAAATGATCTGGGGATACGCCTTCTTTTTTTGCTGTGTCGCTAATTATACGCGGCGTTAACCAAATCGCTGGCGCCTGAGACGCCCGCTGCCTTAATCGAACCTGAGAAAGTAGGGGTTCGCACCTTCTTATTGACACTCAGGGTTCTATACTGTAGCGTTACGCCGACTTGACGGGAGGAAAGCCTCGGTTCCCGCTCTGCCGCGTCTTTCGAGCCTGGGTCTCTTTTTTCCCTTCATTGCTCCAGTTTTTCGCCCGAAGAACAAGGTCACCTCTGCCAAACGCGCCCACGCACTGCCGTGGCCCGCTAGAGAAGCAGGTTCCTGCTTCCATCGGTTCGGTCAAAGGAGAAACCCATGGCTGTCATCCAACCTCTGGTGCTAACTCAGGCAATCGCGAACCGCAAAGGAATGATGTCTTTACAGACTAGGCGGCCTCCGGTGCCCTCGCGGATCTTTCCGCCGCGCAGAGATTATGCGTCGCTCTCCATCAAGGACTTGCTCGACGCGCGAGAGGCGTATCACGTCCATCTCTCGGTCCTCGAAAACGTTGTGGCCACCGCCATAGGACGCTATTACATTCACGAGGATGACTGGTACGCGCAACATCCGCCGGATCGGCCGCGGCCGAACGACGTCCACAAAGTGAAAGAAGCGAAGACCCTTGCGAATTCGGTGATTCGTCCCTGGTCCTGGCCGGCAGTGTTGGTCTTTGTGAAGAAGTGGGGAGCGGAACGCGAGCTGGGCGAGGAGCGTGTTCCCAAGACTCTCTATTTGCCCGACGGCCGTTTGATCCCCACCTGCGTCATCGAGGCCGCGCCCGACGAGGAGCTGCCGCCACCTGCTCATGGCCCATTCCACTCGAGCCCGCTTCTCGGAGGGGGCTACGCCTGTCTTCGGAGCCATCAAGGCGAACAATCGCTAGGGACGATTGCGTGCCTGGTGAAAAAGGCCGGCGCTTACTATGCGTTAACGAACCGACACGTCGCCGGAGGCGACGGCGAAATCGTCGAGGCGTATATTCGCGGCGAATATCAACCGATTGGAAAGACTTCGAACATGGCGGTAGACCGTCAGTCCATGTCCACCGTTTTTCCGTCTTGGCCAGGATTGCACGCACTTCTCACGCTCGATGCAGGACTGATCAAAATTGAAGACATCAATGACTGGACCTCGCAAGCCTTTGGTATTGGGGAAATTGGTGAGGTCTTCGACGCCACGGAACACTCAGTGACCCTAGATTTGATTGGTTGTCCGGTGCGCGCGTTCGGCGGAAGCACCGGCGTTGCGGAAGGAGAAATTCGCGGGCTCTTTTTCCGTTACGAAACTGTTGGCGGGATGGATCACGCCACCGACGTACTGATTGGTCCGCGCAGAAACGACGACCACGCACGCATCAAAAATCCGCCTATCGAGTACCCCGTCACACATCCGGGGGATTCTGGAACACTCTGGTTCTACGATCCGCCGAAAAAACCTTCTGGCGCAAACACCGATAGCGATTTTGAAAACGCACAAGCGTTTGTGGAACAGGGTGTTCGCGCACGCAGGCTCAGACCGATCGCCATGCAGTGGGGCGGTCAACGGATGGTTTTCCCGGATGGAAAAAAGGGCGCCTATGCGCTCGGTACGTTTCTCTCCACGGTCTGTCAGTCCCTCGACGTAGAGGTCATGCGGGACTGGAGCCTCGGACACGACGAGTATTGGGGAAAACTCGGACACTACGCGATCGGCTGGAAAGCCTGTGACCAGCTCTCCGGGGCTATCGGCGACCTTATGAAAGCCAACCAGCCACGCATCGGCTTTGGCGATGACACGCTGAAAGAAGGCTCCGGATTTAAAGTTGCGCGAGCGGGTTTTGTGCCGCTCGCCGACGTACCCGATTACGTCTGGATTCCGCAAGGAATGAAAAAAAGCGGTCCACGCCAGTTCGAGGCCATCCAACATTTCGCAGATATCGACATTAAAGACATCGCGGGCGGCGAGTCGCTACTGAACCGCTGCGCAAAGGATAGCCAGCAAATTGCGGCAAGCAAATGGAAGACGTATTTCGATGGCTTCGCCCAAGCAGCCGTCGGTCCCGACCGGGGCGCTCTCCCCTTTCGCGTATGGCAGATCTGGGAGGCCATGGTCGACTACCTCAAAAAGGATGAAGACGTCCTGAGGTTTGTTGCGGCCGCAGGCGTTCTAGCCCACTATGTAGGCGACGCATCCCAGCCGCTGCACTGTTCCTACCTGCATCACGGCGTCCCGCCCATGCTGACCCGAAACGGGCGCCAGTATCCCATTCCGAAAAGACTGCCCGGACAGAATCAAGACACGGACGAATATAAGGCCTTCAAAAAAACCAAGGCCGCTCAGATTCATGGCATTTATGAGGAAGCCATGCTGGAGGTCGATCCCGCCGGTGCGCTCACGCGCGTCGATGACGCCATCAAAACTCTTGGCGCGCTAAAGGTCAGCATCAGCAGCGGTCACGAAGCCGCGACAGCCGTCATTCAACTTATGGCGCGCGCGCAAGACCGCCTTGCTCCGAGGACCATCATAGATGCCGACGATCCGACCCTCAAACCGCAAGCACGTGCCAAAGCCCTTTGGAACAATCGGAAAATTAGCGATGCCACCGCGGAGTCCCTAGCAGATAGCGTGCGAGTTCTCGCCGCGTTGTGGGAGGCCGCTTGGAAGATAGGCGGCGGTACGCAATCGATTGCCAACGCCAATTCAAAACCTCTGGATGAAAAGAAACTCGATCAGGTCTATCGGCGAGACCCAAAATTCGTACCGAGTCTCGATCTGGACGCCATGGCGGCGAGCCTCAAATTCGAGCCGCCTACGCAAGCGAAGATGAAATCGAAGGGGCGCGGAGGTCGCCCAGCACGCGGGCGACGCCCAAAGCCTCCTGTGCCCACGGCGAGAAAACGCCGAATCCGATAGAGTCCTGCATCCCTCGCAGCGGATGTCAGTGCCTCAAGGGACGAAGCCCGCTTCGCGGCGCACGGTGTGCGCCCTGACAGTGGCCGAGCTGCACAGGACTATCTAGGCGGTGTCGACCGCGGCGAGCGCAAGATCGCTTTCCATCCTGCACGTCAAACCCGCCAAATCTCTCGACCCATTGTCCTGAGTCCGTCTCGAGTAATGCTTTCGAGGGAACCAACACCAATACTGCGTTTCCACAAGTCCTTTCCTTTGCATCATGGGCGTTTGTGCCTACGAGTCTAAAAGAGAAAGGCTTCTGACCATAGCAAGAGCAATTCATGCAGTTGGTCGCGCGCTTTTCGATATTCGGCCGTCGAGCCTGGAAAAGGATCCGACACGTCCGACGCAAGAGCATATAGTTTCCGGTCTACCTCCCCGAATTGTTCCTTGAGTTCCTTTCCGACGGTTTTCTCAACGACCACAACATAATCGGCCCATCGCAAAAGCTCAGACGTCACAGGTTTCGAAGCGTGACTCGAAATGTCGATCCCAAGTTCACCCATCACTAGGATCGCTTCATCAGCGGCTCGTGCGCCAAGCTCGGCGCGAACACCTGCGCTATCGATTGCAACGCCTGCAACTCTGGACTCCGAAAGCAACCTGAGCAGGCTGGCACCCATGGGGCTCCTACAAGTGTTCCCTGTACAAACAATCAAGACATTCATTGCCTAGACTTCCTCACGATGATTCCGAGGTGTACGATCTGAAGACATTTTATTCCTTGTGCAGTATCCTTAGGGCCATTACCAGGCAGGAAGATTCTGTTCCATAGCGGAGGTATCCAATGTTCGCCGCTATCTATTATCCCCACACGGCAATTAGAGACGAAAACTTCCTAAAGCATGCCATGCTCTATTGGGACGAAATTGAATACATCTCTCCGTCTCACGGCTTCGACGTCCTTCCGAGATATCCGAAAACAATAATTCAAGAATTAGCCAAATTCACAAAACCGCACGTTCCGACGGAAGAGGAAAAAAAGAAGGCTCACGATCAGATTATGGATTTGATCTCGGCCGAGCTGCCTTCGTGGCTACAGGTTGACCGCAACAGCAGTGCCGACGACCGCCATCTATATTCGATGTTCAGCGGAAAGTTGCTCCCAGACACGTGGCGAGAGCTGGAAGAGCGACGCCTGGTCAAATTCGAGAAGCATGGAGATTTCAGCGACTACGCCAGTCACACGTACCTGGGCCTATGTATGATGGCGATTTTGGCCCGGTGCTGTGCCGGCAGCCTAAAATACACCATTACTGACCAGAACGATTCCTACTACTCGCTGCTGAAACATCTTCAATTTCTAAGTGGAGAGCATGAGTCCATCGATCCCTCAAAAACAACTGGCCAGCCCTTCGAACGTTGGCTTACTACTCTGGGAGTCGTTAACGCTCGTCTCGTCGATAAGACTCGGGAAACTCTCGTTTCGATAACCCTCGATGTCATAGACGCAAAAGAGCTTCCGGTCGAGAGCCTACTTCGGCTTCGTCAGGATAAGACCAGCTTTGCTTCGGAGTTGCGGCAGAATTACGCGCGCAGTATTCAGGAATACGTCGATAAAATGGTTGATCCTAAGCTCTCGAAAACCGATATCACCGCATTGGCAGAAGATTTTCGCCGCAAAATGGAGCAAGACCTGAACCGTTTAAGGGCTGAACTAAAGCTCAGTGCCTTGAAGACTGTGTTGTCCAAAGAAGTTGCCGTTGGTGTCGCCGCACCTATTCTGGGCAGCACGGCACTTGTGGCATCAGGAGTTGGCACCATCCTCGGGGGAGCTTTGGGCATCGCCGCCTTAGGCAAACTCGCCGTGGAATATCGAAGCGGTCGAAACTCCGTCTTTCAAAAACATCCCATGTCGTTTCTCTATGCGAGCAAAGGTATCCGCTTGTATTAACGTCCTAAAGATAAGGTTTAACGAGCGCGGTTTATCTGGCGGCTAACAGTACGTCTGGTGTACCCTACGTCATCGAAATCACCCACAACGAAGCAGGTACTTACCAATGCAAAATCAAACCGAAGAATTGTGGTTATCCGGCCCGGCGAATGAGGGCACGGGAGTTTTTGTCTTTCCCGAGGGACAGACATCGGAGTTTGGCCAATCGGACTGGACGCAAAGCTTCAAGACCAACCGGTTTGGCTCGTTGCAAAAGGCTCTGGTTCGAGACCTTTCCTACGCAGACTGCGTAGACCGGGGCGAGCGCAACTGGATGGTGGGTTACAAATGGGTCCCACAAGGACTCGCGAGTTATGACGTAGTCTTGGCCGCGGCGAAAGGTTGCACCGGGCAGGCCTGTGTACGGCGCTGCGCTGGCTACGGTTGTATTTGTATCTCGGGAGCCTGCAGGTGACAGCGCTTCAACGAACCTTCGCCTTCACGATTTTCCTGATCTATGTCGGGATAGCGATAGTCTTCGTGGGTTTCGCGTATTGGTGGATGAATCCACAGACGGATGAGCAGACCAAGACGTTTGGCAATGTCGCGGGACTGATTTTAACGGCGGATGCGGCCCTGTGCGGGATCCTCGGCTCGTTTCTCACCTTAAGCGCGCAGGCGCGTGCCGCGGGCGATCTAGCAGAGCAGAACGGCAAGATTCAGAAAGGTTTAGAGGACTATAAGAAAGACATCGTGGGAAGCATCGAGAATTTGAAAGGCCAGATCGCTCGGCAGAACGAATTTGTGAGCAAGACGCTCGATGCCAAGTCCGCTGCGTACAACAAGCTCTTTGTTGCGACAACCAACTGCTACCGCGAGCTGCAAAACCTCGCAAAGGGAGAGTATGACAAGACAAAGGTAGAAGCGGCCGAGATCTCCCTGCGGGAAGCGGAAGGCCTGGCCGCGAATTTGGACGACGCCGACCGCAAGATCGTGACCAAGATTGTGCAAGCCGTGATGGATATGCGCGATGCCGCGAACCTCTTGACGAGCACCGGCGATGCGCTGACCAAGGAACGCCAAGCGCTCTGGAACTCTCGCGCAGTGGATTTAGGCACTCAACTCGACGCTCTCAGGGATCGATCGCCTTTTTACAACCAAAAGATTCAGTAATCGTCAGGCCCGATCGACGCGGCAGACAATTGGATCGCTGAGCGTAACTATGGAGAAAACCAACAGTCACAACCGTTGCGTCTATACGTCGCCGGGAGGCTTATGCCCGGGCACTTCGCCACTTCATCCGAAAGAGCACTATCTTCCCGCTGGCTTAGGCAATTTCAAGGATGATGTTCGGCTCAGAAATTTTATCTGTTATGACTGCCAGGCCCGCTTCAGCAAATTTGAAGAAGTATTCCTGCGAAACTCGGGTGAGGCATTCTTCAGGCAAATCTTGGGCATCAAAGGAAGAAAAGGTCACAAGTCAAAAAACATCTTTGTCGAGCCCACGCAAGGTTTGTCTCCGCTAACGGTCAAAGGTGTTTATCCGGGCATGCCGCACGAATTGCTTTGGGAGATGCAATCGGAGGGACAAGGCTCGCTGCTGGATCAGCTCGTGTTCAAAAAACCGGATGGAACGCTTCAGCACGTTCCCATTCGTGAGGGCAAGTTGGCGCAGGACCTCGCTCGTTTTGGTGATGAATGGAAGTCTTGGCAACTAGTTGCCTGCATCGCGAAAGACGTCCACGAACCGGAGTTACAGACAGTTCTAGGCTCGGCGTTAGAAAAGCTGACTTCCGCGCTTACGGAATCGCCGACCACCGCCGAGCTCGAAGGCGACGCGAAGGCGCAAATAACGCTGCCGTACGTGCAAGCCATATCGAAAATCGCTTTCCATTTCGTTCTCGCTCACTTTCATTTCACTGGATTCGAATCAGAGTTCGACGATCTCAAGCGGTTTATCTATTCCGGAACCGGTACCAACCGGGCGCGAATTGTGGAAGACGTACTGGCTCCCCAGCTCGTTCCGGACCAGGCGCGTTTGATCCACTGGTCACACATTCTCACCGCGGAATTTAATCGGGATGGGTTCTTTTCCCGGATGCAGTTCTTCGCGGGACCTCGCCTGAAACCCTTCGTCTGGCGGGTTGATATGGGAGCAAACCCTTCCCGGGTGCTGCAGGAAATGGCACTAGGGCGCCGATTCTTCTATTATGACCAGCCCGATCCGTCGGGCTACTCTGGTGGGATCGAGGAACTTAAGCTAGGTCCCAAAATGATAGCCAAGTTATAGCGCTCGCCTGAAAAAACCCGACGAACCGCAAATTGTTCGCGCCCCACCTTCAAAATGTCTCTAACCTTCCCGCAGTTGTGGTTGCAAAGCCCAAATCGTGATCTTACTTGCTTCGTGCTTTTGGATTGGCTGGACGGGCACTCGCTGATTGGATCGCTAGGTAAGCGTCGATTTTCTCGGTTCCCATTGAGCTAGTCCAAATGCTCGCGTGACTCATGACCTCCTTCCGTCTCCCGCTGTCTGCAAAAGCTTCTTTAAGGTAAGTTTGATAGCCACTGTGGAAGGCTTCAATGAGGTCTTTCATGTGCACGTTGACTTGTCCAGTCTCCCGACCAAGGAGGACGGTTACCTCGTCTAGCTTCTTTAGGTCAGCGTCTCCGAATGCGTACCCGATCACGCGAGCTCTCCCAGTCTTGGAAAGGTGGGAATCGGGGGTGAAGGTGTGGACAATGGCGCATCTTGCAGCGTAGAGCTCCCTGCCTGTGGACGGCAACGATTGGCCTTTCGGCATGTATCGGTCCACCCATTTTTCGAAGCGCTCTCCCACCGTGCCGCCAGTCGATGGTTCGAGAGAAGCCGCGACATCGATTCCAGAGTAGAGCAGGACAAGGCACGGCATCAGTAGTTCATGGTGGTAGCAATGATCGATTGCTGCAAACAAGTCATTCAGGTGTCGTTCCAGCATTTCCATGAGAACGATTTTAGTGCACTGGCCTTCATTCGTCATCGAGGATTGCTATTTGTTGTTGTAGTCTGGCTCTGATACATCTCTTTGCCTTCGGCTGAACCCGTGAGTCATCGCGGCGATTTCTCTTATCACAAACTAGTTCTACCGACACTTCGCGCTTACCGGTGTGGATGACACTCGGACTAGGCGCGAAATTTTTCACGCGTGCCCGTACAGCGCTTGCGGATGAGGCCAGCGACCTCATCAGAGAACTTGTCTGTGATGCTCATTTTGTCGAGAGCTTCGATCGCAGCTGCAGCCAGCTCAGGAACTCGGCGGCGAACAAGCGGTTTGGCAAGGCCCGCATCTCCCGCCAGTTCCTCGAAATCCTTTGGCGTGACTTTGTCCGCCGAGTATTCGCGCCCGATCCGCATGGCCATGTCGGTGTTCAGTTCCGGGTAGTAAATCGTGCTGATCGCATCGTAGAGCGGCGCCAGCCTGATTTCTTTGTCCGGGTACACGAGCGAGAAATTCTTGCCGTGCGCGTCGTTGTTGCCAACGAGATAGTTGAAAATCGCCTCGTCCAGAAGATTCGCGAGGTCAATGACCGGAGCGGTCGACACGTTGCGGAGCAGGGAGAAGCATTGCTTAAATGACGGCCCACCTTCCTTCTGGTATTTCAGTTCGGAGACGATGTTCTGCGCCTGGCAGAAATCTTCCTGATGAAGGCGTCCGACACCGGCCGCGCCGTCAATCGTTGCGTGCTTGCGGTCGTAGCGTTCAACCTGTAAGTACTCGACATCCTCGACTTTTCTGGTCTCCACTTTCGCTGCGGGAAGATTCATTTGCGCCGCAAGCGTCATGCACAGCGCTTCGTTAGACACTACGCCTGCAAAGCGCTCGACCGCCGGCTTGAGGATATGTGTGCTGGGCGCGCCGCCCAAGGGCAGCGAAACTTGTTCGCCTTCGATACGCACGGCGACTTTGTCCTGTGCGCCGGCCAGCGAAAGGCGAATGCCTCTCTCACCCGCGAGCAAAGGCCGCTTGGGCAACTCTCTGAGGATTCCGGCTAGTTCCTTCGCGTCAAGCTTCCGGTAGTGGTAATCCCGCTTGGGCAACTCCTGTCCCGCGGGAAGGAACGTCACCGCTCCAGCACATTCGCCACCGATCTGTTCAAGCATGGCGTAGTCGTTGCGCGCGCTGATACCCAAATTGCGGGCGATGATTTCGCGTTTGCTCTCTTCCGGCAGAATGCCACCGAAAAATCCCCGGCATTCCTTCGCCGGAAAGCGCTCTTTGCGCAGCGGCAGGGATTGCGACAAGGCTCCCGCTCCCGGTTGTGCTAGCCAGCTTTCGAGATATTCAAAGGACATCTGTCCGCCGTCGTCCTGGATGAGATGACCAACCAGCTGTTCATGCAGATACACATCGAGCATGCGCGCCATTGCCTTATCCTCGCTTTGTCGCCGACGGCGGGGATAATGTCAGTTGAATCCCGAGTGTGTGGAGGATCGTCAAAACCTTACCGATTTCGGCGGTCGCTTTCCCGCTTTCGAGATCTATGATGAATCGCAGGCCCGTGCCGGAGGTCAGGGCGAGCGCCTTTTGCGTCACGCCAAGCCCCTTCCGGGTCTCGCGGACTAGCTTGCCTATTTCCTGTGGTGTGTATCTCATAGCCTGCATCCTGTCCAAGTAAGTTACCGTACGGGAATATTTTATCCTTTTGGGAGCGAAAGTCAATATGGTGTTCCCGTACGGGAACATTAATACGTTTTTAGCCCTGAAGAGGTCAGAATGTTCCCGCTCGGGACCAAGGCCTAGGTTCATGCTTACCGGATAACACTCCGTGTCGTGACGACAGCACGTACTTTGCGATTTATGTCTCCCCAACGTTGAATTCCTCCTCGTCTTGAAACTCGACACGAACTGAACAATAGGCGAGAGCTGGCACACCGTCGCGCCACTCGCGGACTCACGTCACGCCGGTTGCCTTCCGCACGGCTCCTTGAATTCTCTTCTTCCGTTCTCCTGCCGTCGCGGTTCTTTGGTTCCGCGGCTTCAAGTGAGGGAACCAAATCCCCGCACAGGAGAACGGAAATGAAATCAGAACAAATCAAGCAAATCACGGAGAAGGCCACCGAACAGCTCGTCGCTGCGTTGCAGCAGGGCCGCAGCGAGGCTCTTACCAGCTATCTCAAAGCTATTGGACGTTTCCATCGTTACAGCCTGCACAACGTTTTGCTCATCGCCTTGCAGAAGCCCAATGCAAGCTACGTCGCTGGCTTCCGCACTTGGAGCGAGCTCGGCCGCTTCGTCAAGAAAGGCGAGAAGGGCATCATGATTCTCGCCCCCATCGTGCGACGCAAGCCGGACAACTCCGAGGACGATGAAAAAGATTCTTCCCGCATCGCAGGTTTCCGCGCTACTTACGTTTTTGATGTCAGTCAAACCAATGGCCAGGAACTGCCGCAGATCGGCGTCGTGCACGGAGAACCACGCGAATGCAGCGACGGGCTCCGTAAGTTTGCCGCCGCACAGAATATCGCGATCGAGTACTCGCAAGACATCGCTCCTGCCCGCGGTACGTCGTATGGCGGACGCATCGCGTTGCTCCCGGGTCAATCCACCGCCGAGGAGTTCTCGACACTCGTTCATGAATTGGCGCATGAGCTTCTACACCGTGGCGATCGCCGCAAACAAACGTCGCGCAGAGTCCGCGAAACAGAAGCCGAAGCGACCGCATTCGTCGTCTGCCATGCCATCGGGCTCGAAACCGGTTCGGCCGCAGCCGACTACATCCAACTGTGGAACGGAGACAAGGAAACGCTGACGAATAGTCTGACTTATATTCAGAAGGCCGCTTCTCAAATGCTTGCGGCGCTCACAGATTCGTGAGCGTACAGCTCGCGAATCGTCATTTTGCAACGCATGGGCTGAATGTCTGCCAAGGATTCCTAGAGATCCATTTTCCCCATCCCTTCCTGGCTAAACCCTGCGCCTGATCCGTCCGCTCCTTCCGTCAAGGCTCTCCGCTCCGCTCCGATGAACGCCTAAACCGCGGCCTTGACGGCGCGGACGGACAGGCGCCTCACCTCGCCACGAAGGGATTTTGCTTTTCATGCACCGCTCTGCGGTGCACGAGGGGCAAAACCAATAACGCGAAGGAGCGAACAATGCAAATTGAACGAGCAGAGTTGTATTTCCGCCAAGGCAGTTCCGACAAGGTGTACCACTTGCAGTTGGAGAAGGAAAACGACCAATGGTCCGTGCACGCGCAATGGGGCCGACGGGGTTCCTCCTTGCAGAGCGACGTGAAAGCGAACGGCGTTGTCCACGAGGAAGCGAAGCGCGTGTACGACCGCGTCCTCCGAGAAAAAATGGGCAAGGGTTATCAGCTCTCTCAGGCGAGCACGAATGGAGATGCGACGCTCTCCGTTGGGTTGCCCACCGCAAAAGAACATTCCGGTCACACGCCGGAATTGCTGACGCCCATCGAGGAACCGGACGCTCTGAAGCTGGCCGATGACGTGGCTTGGTGGTTCCAGCAGAAATTCGATGGGCGGCGACTCGCGGTACAAAAAGCCGATGGGAAATATTCCGGCATCAACAAACTCGGCCAAATCATTTCCATCGATTCTCGGTTGGCGGAATCGCTCGACCTCGTGCAAGCACGTCGTTTTCTTGCTGACGGCGAAATCACCGACTCCCATTTCTACACTTGGGACCTGCTCAGCGTCGATGACACCGACCTGCGCGTCCAGCCTTATGAAATCCGCTACGTCCACCTGACTCGGCTCTTTCGCGGCGTCCACAGCACCATTCGCGTCTGTGAAACGGCGATGGCGCCGAAGGCAAAACGCGCTTTCGTGAAAGCGATGCACGACGCAAACGCCGAAGGCTTCGTTTGCAAGAACAGATACGCTGCCTATGCTGGTGGTCGGGCTGGACAACACTACAAATGCAAGTTTGTAGCAACCGCATCCTTTATCGTTGGCCCAAAGCCCGACAAGAAAGCGAGCGAAGGGCATCGCTCCATCGCCGTATATCTCCTGGACGGTAATCGCCCGCGATTCATGGGAACTGTCGGTGTGCCCGACCGTTATCCGCTCCCGAAAGTGGAGCAGGTTGTGGAGGTGCGTTACCTCTACTGCCACCCCGGACCCGAAGGGAAACTCATGCAAGCGAAATACTTCGGCAAGGTGCGGGAGGACATCGCCGTCACCGAATGCACCGTCGCCCAATTGAAGTTCAAAGCAAATGACGGTGAAGCGGACGAAGGCAACGTCAACAGAAATCAAGAGTCGCAAGTCGCGTGCTGACTCTTGAACCGTGCTCGGTCTGAACGGCTGGACTCGCACTCTGCAAGAACACCGGAATAAGATGGTTGCGGAATGCGAGTCCGCAAAATCGTTCATATCGACATGGACGCGTTTTATGCGTCCGTGGAGCAGCGGGATGCTCCGCAACTACGCGGCAAGCCTGTCATCGTGGCATGGCGCGGGAATCGCTCTGTAGTGTGCGCTGCTTCGTATGAGGCGCGAAAGTTCGGCGTACGTTCCGCCATGCCTGCTGTTCGAGCCGAGCGCCTTTGCCCTAACGCCGTGTTTCTGCCGCCGGACTTCCCGCGCTATCGGGCGGTCTCCAGCCAAGTGCGCGAAATCTTCAAACGGCACACCGACTT
>Ga0222749_10000619_pt1 | contig 21027 bp, 18 predicted proteins | sample IncBWH2Mmetat_FD_197234 | JGI IMG/M metagenome (GOLD analysis project Ga0222749, IMG submission 197234) | Metatranscriptome of lab incubated forest soil microbial communities from Barre Woods Harvard Forest LTER site, Petersham... | ecosystem: Environmental > Terrestrial > Soil > Temperate... | reverse complement strand
CTCAACGACGGCATGATCGTCACCAACGTTGCCACCGAGATCGGTCCTAAGGCACGCATCACCTACCACGGCACCGTGCTCAGCGGCGTAAAGATCGGCGAGCATGGCATGCTGGGCGCGATGGGCGTGGCCACAAAAGATATTGAGCCCTATCACATCAAGGGTGGCATTCCTGCCAGGACGCTAAAGGTTAAAACCATTGCTCCTCCTGGCCAGCCCCCATCCCCTGAGAAAAAGTAGGACGCATTGGCATTGTTGGCGTCTTTTTTGAGCAATCGGCGTTGATCCGCGTTCATCCGCGGCGAAAAGATTTGAAACTCGAAACTTGAAACTGTCGCCGTGTTACCATCGTAAAAACCTTCGTCTCCAGAGAGTTGAATGTCACCTGAAGCAACGTCCATACAAAAACCGCGCGTGCTGAGCGGCATGCGCCCCACCGGCAAACTTCATCTGGGAAATTACGTAGGCGCCCTGGAAAACTGGGTGAAGCTGCAGGAGGGTGGTAAGTACGCCTGTTATTTCTTCATTGCCGACTGGCATGCGCTGACCACCGACTACGCCGATACATCACAGATCAAGCAGAATTGCGTAGAGATCCTGCTCGATTGGCTCGCCGCCGGGCTCGATCCGGAGCGCTCGACCATCTTTATTCAGTCCCATGTGCCGCAGCACGCCGAGCTTCATCTTTTGCTTTCCATGATCACCCCGCTGGGCTGGCTCGAGCGTGTGCCCTCGTACAAAGAGCAACAACAGAATCTGGGCAACAAAGACCTCAACACCTACGGCTTCCTGGGCTATCCCCTGCTGATGGCGTCCGATATTCTGATGTACCAGGCCGACGTTGTTCCCGTAGGCGACGACCAGGTAGCACACATTGAGCTGACCCGCGAGGTCGCGCGGCGGTTCAATCAGTTTTATCCGGGAGACGACAAGTTTGTTTTTCCTGAACCGCAGCCGCTGCTCACGCCTTCGCCAAAGCTGCCGGGCACCGATGGCCGCAAGATGTCGAAATCGTACGGCAACACCATCCTGCTGACTGATCCCGAGCCGGTGGTCCGGCAAAAGCTAAAACCCATGGTCACCGATCCGGCGCGGGTGCGGCGCACTGATCCGGGCAATCCTGATGTGTGTCCGGTGGGCGACTTGCACAAAATCTTCAGCAGCGCCGAAACCCTGGATAAGGTAAACACCGGCTGCCGCACCGCCGGCATTGGATGTATTGAATGTAAAAGCTGGGCCGCCGACGCCATTGTGGCAAAGCTTGCGCCCATGCAGGAGCGGCGGCAAAAATATGAACAGAATCCACGGCTGGCTTGGGATATTCTTGATACAGGCTCAGCCAAGGCCCAGAGGGCAGCCGAGGCCACCATGCAGGAGGCCCGAGCAGCCATGCAGATGTCGAAGGAATTTGAATGATCTGCTTTGGCTGAATGCTGAGTGCTGATTACTGATTGCTTAAAATGACTGACGTCGTTCCACAACCCGGTTCGAGCGCTGCTGCTGGCAAACCATCCGTAAACAATTCGGTGGTGGCTCAGCGTGTCAGCGACTTCCCTTTTGCGGTCAGCGTCTCGCAGGTTTATGAAGGGCCGCTGGACCTTTTGCTTGACCTGATCCGCAAGCAGGATATTGATATCTACGACATCCCCATCGCCCGCATCACGGCGCAGTTCCTCGCCTATGTGGAGCGCATGAAGCAGTTGGATGTGGATATCGCCGCTGAATTTATTTATACGGCGTCAATGCTCATCCACATCAAGTCGAAGATGCTGCTGCCGCGCGATCCGGATGCGCCCGCCGACCAGATGGAAGATCCGCGTGAAGAGCTGGTGCAACGCTTGCTGGAGCATGAAAAATTCAAAAATGCCGCGCAGATGTTACTGCAAAAACAGCAAATCGAAAATGCGGTGTGGTCGAACCCGGCGCTGCGGGAATTCAAGGACGCCGAGGGCACCGAGCCGGAGCTGGCTGCCGATGTTGTAGACCTGGTGCGCACCTTCCAACAAATATTGGCCCGCGCCCGATCGCGGCCTATGTTGCAGGTGGATGACGAAACCGTCACGGTCTCGCAGATGATTGATTACATGCGTCGGCGGCTGCTTCTGGAAGAGCGCCCCATACGGCTCAAGCAATTGCTGCAGCACACGCAATCGCGCCGCACGCTGGTGTGCGCATTTCAGGCCTTGCTGGAGCTGGTGCGGTTGCAGGCCATCCTGCTGCGGCAGGACCGGGTCTTCGGCGATATCCTGATTAAAAAACATGCCATGTTCGATACCGTCTTCGCCGAGGGAGAATCCGCGGCCGTCAAAGATGATTGGAGATAACCGTTCCGCTCTGCCGAAGGCCGGCGCGAAGCGCCTATAGAAAGCCAAAGACAGAGCTTTTTTATGAATCTAAAGTCCAAAATCGAAGCCATTATTTATGCTGCCGAAGAACCGGTCAGCATTGACCAGATGACTGCCGTTCTCAAAGATGAGTTGGCAGCCGGGGAAGATGCGGGCACGAAGGACGACGCCAAAGAAAAAGTCCGTGCCGCAGTGGAAGAGCTGATCGTTGCTTTTGCCTCCGACGAACGCGGTATCGAAGTCCGCAAAATCGGCGGGGGCTACCGCATGAGCACCAAGCCCGAGCACCACGATGCGGTGCGTGCTTTTGCGAAAAGCCTGAAGCCGCCTATCAGGCTCTCGTTGCCTGCGCTGGAGACGCTGGCCGTGATCGCCTACAAGCAGCCCATCACCGGGCCCGAGATCGCCGAGATTCGCGGCGTTGACACCAGCGGAGTGCTGGCCACGCTCATTGACCGCAAGCTGATCACCACGGCCGGACGCAAGGCCGTAGTCGGCCGTCCGATTCTGTACAAAACTACAAAGGAGTTTCTGCTGCGCTTTGGACTGAGCGAGCTGAACGAACTGCCCAGTGTGGAAGAATTCGAGAAGATCGCTGGTGAATCGTTGCGCCAGCAAGGACTGTTTGCCGAAGTTGCCATCGCTGATGCTACTGGCATCCCTGATGCCGAGCCCGAGCCGGCGCAGGCTGCTGAAAACACGGAAGCCGTAAGCGCTGAAGTTCCCAAAAACGGAGCTCCTGAAATTCAGACTACGGGAGATCGTGCAACATCGGAAGAAGAAGCCAACACTTCGGAACATCTTGGCTAAGAGCCAAATACCAACTGCTAAAATGCGCCGACTAAGGACTGAGGACTGTTTTTCGTGGATCGTTTGCAAAAAATTATCGCTGCTGCCGGTGTGTGCTCACGCCGCAAGGCCGAAGAGCTGATGACCGCCGGCCGGGTGACAGTCAACGGGCAAATCGTTACCGAATTGGGCAGCAAAGCCGACCCGGCGCACGACCATATCAAAGTTGACGGCAAACTGCTTCCAACCGCCCGCAGCGGACAAAAGACGTATCTTCTGCTCCATAAGCCCAAGGGATATGTCACCACTGTCACCGATCCTGAAGGGCGGCCTACGGTGATGGATTTGCTTCGTAAAGCAAAGCCGCCGGTCTCTGAAAGGGTTTATCCTGTCGGCAGGCTGGATTGGGCCAGCGAGGGGTTGCTACTGTTGACCAACGACGGCGATCTGGCCAACCTGCTCACGCGCGCCGCCTCTCACGTTCCTAAAACCTATCTGGTAAAAATCAGCGGAAAGCCACAAGAAGCTGACCTGGCGAAACTACGGAGCGGGGTTTCCATCACGACGGGCGTCGAGGGCAGAAGAGTAAAGACCGCGCCTGCAAAGATTCAACTCGCCCATAATGCTCCTAATCCCTGGTATGAAGTCACGCTCATTGAAGGACGCAACCGCCAGATTCACCGCATGTTCGAGCGCATTGGCCGTCGCGTGGAAAAGATCAAACGCGTGCGTTATGGACCGCTGCAGCTTGATGTAGAGGCGGGGCGCTTCCGTTCGCTGAATGCAGGAGAAGTCGAAAGCTTGCGTCACGCCGTGCGTCAGCAATCCAAACATCAGCAATCCAAACAAAAATAATTTGGCGCACGTGGATTCGCCCTCACGCTCTCGCTTCGGTCTTTTCCACAACGTGAAGTTCCAACATGGGAAGGCGCGCGGCGCCGTAAAGGCCGGCATCGCTGCCCAGCAGGGCTTGCGTGATGATGGTTTTCTTCGAAGCTGGAAGCTCCGGCTTGGGCTCGGTGGCCAGGTAGACGAAAGAACGCTTGCGGACCTCTTCCATCATGGCGGGGGCAAAAGCGTCCCATGCGCTGGCCACACCGCCGCCGATGACATACATAGGCAGATTAAAAATGTTGATCAGGTCGGCGAGCGTAATACCCAAACGATAGCCCACCGTACGAAATATCTCCTGGGCTGCGGCATCGCCCTGCACCGCCATCTGATAGACAACGCGCGAGCTGAATTCGGGCTCTACCTCCATGGCGCGGGCCAACCCTGGGGCCTCTCCCTTGGCAATGGCCTCAACCGCCATGCGCTTGATGGCAGTCGCCGAGGCAAATTGCTCGATGCATCCCCGGCTGCCGCAGCCGCACGGTGGGCCATCGAGCTGCACGGCGATATGTCCTAACTCGCCGGCCATCCCCGTCATGCCGCGCCAGATCCTTCCATTCAAAACCAGCCCGCCTCCCACCCCGGTCCCGAGCGTAATCATGCAAACGCTTTCCACGTCCCGCGCTGCGCCTAGCCACTTTTCGCCCAACGCAGCCACGTTGGCATCATTTTCCAGGATCACATTGGTCTGTAGCCGGCGCTCAATTTCTTCGCGTACGGGATAATCAACCCAATCGGGCAGGTTGGGAGACTTCCGTACGACGCCGGTTTCCATGTCTATGATTCCCGGCACGCCGATGCCAATACCCTCCAACCGGCCCAGAGAAGAAAATTTTACCGAGAGCTGGCGGATGGAGGCGCACATCTCCTCAACAACAAAATCGCGCCCTTTGGCGACCTGCGCGCCGGTAATGATTTTTTGCAGCAGGTTGCCGCCCGAATCTACGGCCGAAATGCGCAGGTTCGTTCCACCCAGATCAACACCAATCGCGTAGGAAGGCATAAACTTTATTAGGATACTTTGTTAAAGACGCGTTGCCTAGTACTCCGTGCTTAAAGCTTCTAGCCACGCCCAAAAACAGCTAGAAGCTAGCAGCTTCGAGCTACTTTTGGCACTTCGGACAATAGTGTGAACTGCGCCCGGCGATGACCACACGCTTGATGGGAGTCTTGCAGACCAGACACGGCTCGCCTTCACGGCCATACACGCGATGCTGTAACTGGAAAAAACCCTCTTCGCCGGAAGCATCCACGTAGTCGGAGACTGAAGAGCCCCCGGCAGCAATCGCCTTACGCAAAATCTTCTGAATGGCAACATGCAGGCGTTGCAGCTCGACTTGGGTCAACTTGCCGGCGCGGCGGCGCGGGCGGACCCCGGCGCGAAAGAGCGACTCATCAGCATAGATATTGCCCACCCCGCGCAACAATTTTTGGTTCAGCAGCGCACTCTTGATGGGCGTGTCACGCTTGCGAAACAAAGCCATGAAGGTGTTGATCTCGACCTCAAGCGGTTCTTTGCCTGTAAATACGCTTCCATTCTGGCCTTCATCTATAGGTTCTACGACAGATAGTCGGCCGAAGCGCCGGGGATCAACGAAACGCAGCTCGCGCCCGGAGGCGAGCTTTGCGATCAGGTGGGTGTGCTTGGCAACTTCCATCTGCGGATCGGCAATCAGCAATCTGCCCGTCATCCCCAGATGAACGATCCAATGCCCGGTAAGGTCTTTGCTCGTTGCCGATTCATTTCCGCGCTGAGAATTTCGGGCCGGCTGAACTTTTTTCGCCATGGGATTCCGGCCGAGATCCAGTACGATGTGCTTGCCAGTACGGTGCACGCGTTCAATGCTGGCGCCTTCCAGCAAGGCAGTGATGGCGCGAGCCGGCGACTTCAGCGGCTCGGGCTTGCTGCCGATCCAGACCGATTCGATCACGTCTCCGGTGACGCGCTTGGCCAAACCGCGAGCGATGGTTTCAACTTCAGGAAGTTCAGGCATGAGAAAACAGTACTCAGTACTCGGTTGTCGGCACTCAGTTATCATTCCAGTCTAGATTTTAACTGAGTACTGGGTACTATTTTTTCTTCGGAGACGTAGTCTCGGCAACGGCGGTGCGCCGGATGGGAACAATTGCCCCACGCGCGGGATCGGGGACCTCCCGGCGGGCCATGACTTCTTTGCCCACGAAATTCACGAACTCATGCATCTGGCGCTGCATCTCTTCCATGCGCTCGCGCATTTGCAGGATGATGGCAATGCCGCTTATGTTGACGCCCAAATCGCGCGCCAGCGAAAGGATGAACTCCAGCCGCTTCAAATCTTCTTCCGTATAAAGGCGGGTGTTGCCCTCGGTGCGCGAAGGTTTGAGCAGGCCCTCCCGCTCATAGAGGCGCAAGGTTTGCGGATGTATCTCATACATTTCGGCCACCGTGCTGATCATGTATGCGCCCTGGGATTTGCGTTTTGCCATAGGTTTTCTAGTAGTATTTGTCTCTCTATATTATGGAGGATGTCGGCCAATCCCCCAAGCGAAATAGAAGGATTGGCAGTGGGCTACTTTAAATCTGGCAGGCAGACAGTCGCCCCGAAGCTAAAGAGAGCGTAGTTGTTTAGCGAAACACCTTTATGGCTTCCATCGAATCGATTCGCGAAAAGATCAGTGCGGTCAGAGAACAAGGCTTTTGCATCCTCAGAAAGCACTTCGCGCCGCTCCTGGTTGAAGCCTGCCGGCAGGCGTTTTGGCCACGTCTGCTCACGCATCTCGACAGCGGCCATGCGTCGAACCGGGGCCCACATCGCCACTTTCTGGCGATGCCTTTCGAGCCACCCATTTTCATCCCACAATTTTTCTTCGACGATGACGTACTGTGTATTGTGCGTGGGCTGATGGATGACCGGGTTGTCGCTGACCAATGGGGCTGCGATGTGCCTCTGCGCGGATCTGGATATCAGGGGGTTCATGTGGACTATCAGCATCCGCTCTTTCCCGAGGTTCCCGATCTCGCGCTCCCCGCATATGCCCTGGTTGTCAGTTTTGGCTTGGTCCGGATCGCGCGGGAGCACGGCCCCATCGAAATTGCGCCAGGCACCCATCGCATGACGAGAATGGACGCGCTTCGGGCGGTCGAGGCCGGCGAGATTGGTATGCAGGCCGTCCCACTGGAGATCGGCGACGTTCTGATTCGCCATCCGTGGGCGCTGCATCGGGGCACACCCAATACGACTGACGTGCCCCGCGCGCTCGCCACGATCCGCTACGTTCGCCGTTGGTATGCAGACGCCAGCCGCGACGTGGAAGACCTTCCACGCGCGACGTGGGAGTCCCTGACCGCCGAGCAACAAGGCATGATGCGCTTTCCCCAGGCAGGCCGGCATTCTCGGGACGCTTAGCCGGGCCTTAAAGTGATATCAAAGAGGCACCAAACCGTTGGATCCGGAAGAATTGTCGCCTATCATTTCCATGACGTGTGCCTGGAGTCCAGAGGTTTGGGTAACGGTAACTTAATAGAAATGTGTTTAGGAGATGTATGTATGAGAAACACTACGAGACACTGCCCAGCTAGTACTGAATATTTTACGAGTATGTTGTTTATTTTCAATGAATTAGCGCCAGGATGGACTATTCAGCAAGTACCCCCACCCCCGCTGCCTGACTCGGGTGGAAACAATGGAAAGAGCTTTAACTGGGGTCGAAGGTTGAAGAAGACATGGAGGTTCAAAATGAAAGTTTCTCGCGCAGCTCTGATGTTGCTTATGGCCGTTACGTCCCTGTTGGCGTCGGCTGCCGATTATCCCGCTCCTCAAGAGGGAGACTTTGTCCTCAAAGATTTTCAGTTCAAGTCGGGCGAGCGCATGCCTGAGGTCAAACTGCATTACTACACCTTGGGCACTCTGCAGAAAGATTCGAGCGGCAGCTCTCGCAATGCGGTGCTCATCCTGCACAGCACGGGAGGGTCGGCACACCAATTTTTAGTGCCTAATTTTGCCGGCGAGTTGTTTGGTCCCGGCCAACTGCTGGACGCAGCAAAATATTTCATCATCATTCCCGACAACATCGGTCATGGAGACTCCAGCAAACCCAGCGACGGCCTGCACATGCGCTTTCCGCACTATGAATACGACGACATGATCGAGCTGCAGTATCGCCTGGTGACGCAGGGGCTGGGTATCCATCATCTGCGCTTGGTGCTGGGGGCTTCCATGGGTTGCATGCACACCTGGTTGTGGGGCGAGCAGCATCCTGATTTCATGGACGCGCTTATGCCGCTGGCCTGCCAGCCGGTTGAAATTGCCGGACGCAATCGCATCATGCGCAAGATGGTCATGGATAGCATCCGCACCTCGCCCGACTGGAACAATGGAGAGTACAAGAACCAGCCCCACGGGCTTGTCGGCGCGCTCGACGTCCTGCTCATCATGGGCAGCAGCGCAGTACAGATGCAGGCAGCCGCTCCCACACGAGAAGAAGCCGACGGCTATCTTCAGCAGGAACTTTCCAAGCGCCTGAAGATCACAGACGCCAATAACATGCTGTACTACTTCGACGCCTCGCGGAACTATAACCCTGAGCCGCAACTGGAAAAAATCACGGCGCCGCTCACCGCCATAAATTCGGCTGATGATGTGATTAATCCGCCGGAGCTCAAGATTGTGGACAAAGATATACTGCGGGTCAAGAATGGAAAATTTTTTCTGCTGCCCATCACCGAGCACACCCGCGGGCACGGCACGCATACCTGGCCGATAAACTGGGAAAACTATCTGGCCGAGCTTCTGGTGAGATCACAGCGTTAACTGGGCGCCGGCCGCAATAAAGAAATTGCGGTAGAGACGTAGCCTGCTACGTCTCTACGACTGAAGCCTAAACTTCGGCCCGCAGGATCTTCCAGAACCTTGAATCGCAAAGCTAAAGGCCAAGAGCTAAGAGCTGAAATTCATCACGAGAACGTCTCCGGCTCTGTGTTCTTGGCAGATGAGATCATCGCACTCCGCAAGAAATAGACCACGAACCCTGCCGCAATGAGCAGACATCCAAACGCCAGCGCATTCATGCCCGCGATGTGCTCGCTCTCACTGCGCACTACAGAAAAGCCAAGCAGCAGCATGGGAAACACGCCCACGGCAAATGCTCCGAACATTCCGCCGGGTACGCGAAACGGACGCGGCAGATCAGGCTCACGCAGGCGCAACGCCGCCAGCGCAGCAAACTCCAGCAACAGGCTCAGGCCATAAATCAAGATATCAATCGTAATCAGCCGCTCGAAGTTAAGCCCAAGGCACGCCGCCCAGGCGACAGCCAGCGTAAGAATCGCCACCCACGGAGCTTTAGTTTTCGGATGCAGTTTGCCAAACACGCGCGGCAACATGCCATCCTGCGCCATGGCCAGGGGCAGGCGCGAGTAGCTCATGACCAAGGAGTTAAACATACCGAAGGCACTCAACATGCCGCCCACCACTAGCACGACGCGCAGCCACGGCCCGACAACCTGCGCCGCCAGCTCAGCCCACGACCCGGTCTCGGCGAAGGCACTGGGCGAGATTCCCGTCAGCGAAACCGCCGCCGTCGGCAAAACATAGCTCAACGCCACGATGCCTACGGTGATCATCATGGCGCGCGAGTAGGTCTTCTGCGGATTATCAACTTCGGCGGCGATGGTTGAGGCGTTATCCCATCCCATGTAATTCCACATGGCTGCCAGAATGCCGGTGATCATGTCCACGTGCGCGGTGGTCTGCACCGTCTGGCCGGTGAACATGCCGTGCTTCCACAGCGCAAAAACTATCAGTACGGCAAACGGCAAGGAGAGCAGTACGAACAGCCAGAGCGAAGTCAGCGCCACCAGGCGGACTCCGGCGATGTTCAGCAACGCGCATACTGTGACGATGGCCAATCCTACCAGCGCGCCATGATGTCCAATGCCAAAATAGGGAAACAGGTGCTTGAGATACAGAACAAAGAGCGTGGGATAAATCGCCATATCGAAGATGCTGGCCACCAGCGAGAGCCATGCCTCCTGGAATCCCCAGCACGGCCCCAGGGCACGGCGCACCCAGACGTAGAATCCGCCCTCTTCCGGCAGCGCGCCGGCGAGTTCGCCGATCATGTAGGCGGTAGGCAGGCTCCAGAGCACCGGCGTGATCAGAAAGATCAGGATGGCGCCCATGTATCCTGCGCCGTGGACGGTGTCTTCAGTTCCGTAGGTGCCACCGGAGACCATGAAGAAGGTCGCGGCCACGAGCGGCCACAAAGTCAGATTTTTATTTTTGGAAGGGGAGGAAAAATTAACGGTTGGGATAAGTTGCTGCTGTACGGCTGTTTTCAATTTCGATGGCTACCTCCTCAGGCGGTCCTTGTTCTCTGGATCAACGAGCGCACGGAACAAGCCCGCAATTGCAATATACAGGCAATCGACAGCAGCGCAAGAAAAAAATTCAGATTTTTCAGATTACCGCTTATTTATCGCCTCGAGGATTCTCTTCCTTGGGCCGAAATTCGAATAAGATTCCTGTTTCCACTTCTACCGCGTTTCCGTCCAGTGTGTAAGGTTTGAAGACCCATTGCATCAGGGCGTCTTCAATGCTTTTCGCCTGTTCGGGAAAGGCGTGGATCATATGCATCTGCTTGACCCTGCCGCTCGTGCCGATGATGACGCGCACCGGTACTGTGGTGAATTTAGGACCGGTCATGGCTGGATCAACTTTATGAAGAACATTTTCGCCCGAGGCATAATTTTTCACGCATATCGGGGCGGTTATTTCCGTGAACTTAATATTGTTCAAATCCTGCACCAGTTTTTTTAACAGTTGCTTATCACCGGTGCTAATTACAAAGCTCACGACATGACAGCGAATATCGGTGGCGAAGTGGGCATGGTAAAGTCCAGCACCTCTGAAATCAAAACGTGCAAAGGGATGGTTGGCAATCCTGACTTCCGTGGGCCCGCTCTCAGCCTTCATGCCGCGATTCAAGTTCTGCTTGATCTCCTGAAGCAGCCCTATGGAGTTGTTGACGGCGTGGGGATAGAAAAAAAGGTCAACCGCAGAAATCAGAATCGTGGCATTGACTACGCCCCGAGGTCCCAATGAACTCAGCACATAATAGCCGGTGTTAGAAGGCGGCGGCTCCTCAAAGCCCTCGCTCCAGTTTTGCGGCAATGGAAAAGTAAAACCAAAATACTTGTTGACGTAAAAACTATCGGTCACGGCCCCGTCTTCGGGCACAGGGGCCTGCTCACCCGCAACGAAACTGTGCGCAACCCGTTCGGCAGTCTTCCTGGAGTCCTGTGCTGAGCCTAACGCGTTGCCGAATGCGACAACAATAAAAATGATGAAGAGAAACTTTGCAGAACCCTTCGAAAAACACCAGGGGGTCGAATCGCAGAAGCCCAGTTTTAACTGAGAATCGAGGACTGAGGATTGACCGCGGTGCTTCATAGGTTCCGCTCCTGCGAACGGAACGCTATCTTATCCCAATCCACGACTCCTGGCTCGGCTGAAAACCCTTACTGGTTGGGCACGGTAACCTGGGCCAGCAATTGCTGATCAAGCTGCTGCAACTCCGGAGGCAGCTTGGCATAGTGTAATGACGTGGCCGTCTCCTGGCCTGAAGTCGTGATGTATTGCACAAACTTTTGCAGCGCCTGCGCCTTGGCCCGGTCTTTCGGTTCTTTGGGAATCAAAAGAAACGTCAGACCACTGATGGGATAAGCATCAGCCGCAGTCGCCGGCGGATCGACGATCAAAGTACGCACATCCTGGGCCAACTCTTTGCTGAAAGCCGCGATTGCCGCCGACGTGGATTCAGCACTTGGGGCAATCCAGTTTCCAGCCTTGTTGCGAATTTGGGCGACGGGGAGGCCGTTCTGTGAAGCGTAGGTCAGCTCCACGTATCCGATGCCGCCTTCGGACTGCTTCACAACTCCGGTGACGCCCTCACTGCCTTTTCCGCCGAAGCCGGTAGGCCAGTTTACTGCCATGCCCTTGCCAACTTTGGAATGCCACTCGGGACTGACCGCATCCAGATAGGAGGTGAAAAGGTTGCTGGTGCCGCTGCCCTCGGAACGATGCGCAACCAGGATGCTGGTACCTGGCAGTTTGACGCCGGCGTTGTCTTTGGCAATTGCAGCGTCGTTCCACTTCTTGATGGTGCCCAGATAAATTCCGGCAAGGGTCGGTCCGCTCAGCTTCAGCGGATCTTTTAAAGAGGGCAGATTGTACGTGATGCACACCGGGCCGGCGCTTTCCGGCAGTTGGATGAGCGGCGGCATGTCCTTGAGCTTTTCATCAGAAAGCGAAGCATCGGTCGCGCCAAAATCCACTAATCCCTTTTTGAGCTGCTCAATGCCAGCTCCGCTTCCAACCGACTGGTAGTTGATGTGGACGTTTTGATTGGTCTGTTGGAAGTCGGCAATCCAGCGGGTCATGATTGGATTTACGAATGAACTGCCCGCTCCAATGATGGTTGCAACCTCGTTCGACGATTGCCCCGAGTTGCAACTGGTGAAAAGGACCAGACTGGAAACCAGGCCAGCCAATAGCAACCTGCGAAATATGCTGATCATAAGATAGCTCCTTGGTTATGCCATGATCACAAAACGAGGTTAAAAGAATGTTAATGCCATAAGCCCTGCAGAAACGGAAATTGCATCACGTGAGCGTCGTGTGCACAAGATAACCCTTCTTGGCGGCGTCTTCACACAAGGCAATCATGGAGACGTGAAAAGCATAGTCTTTGTATTTTTCAGGGTTCGCGTCAATTCGCTGTTTGAGAAGACGCAAGATTTTCAGCATTTCTTCCGGTTTCCGGCAATCCTTGGCCGTGGGCGTCTGGCTGATCTCAGCATAGAGAGCACGATCGAACCAGTCGAACGTAAATACAGCTTCGCCATCGAGGTCGCTTTCTTCCTCGGCAAGATCGATCAACTCCTGCAATAGTTGGGTGTCTACAAACACCCAACGAGCGTCGGCTACAAGCTCGTAGTTTTTGCCGGCTTTCCTTGCGGCATGCATGCCAAAACTCATTTGTATGTCCTCTGGTTCTCAGTTAGACCTGTTTCCACATCTCGGCGCGCGGGTCTTCGGGATTCATCTTCTGCAGTTGCTGCCAGAGCTCGCGGGCTTTGAGGTCGCGGGCCTCAGGAACAACGATTTTGATCTCCACAATCTGGTCGCCGCGCACACCCTCTTTCGTAGCTGAAGGCACACCTTTCTCGCGCAGGCGCAGTTTCTGGCCGCTCTGCGTGCCGGGCGGCACCTTGAGTTGCGCTCGGCCATCAATGGTTGGAACTTCAATCTTCGCTCCCAAGGCGGCTTCAGGGGCAGTCACGGGTACGGCAATGTGAATATCGTCGCTCTCGCGGTGAAATACAGGATGGTCCCCGGCGCGCACAATAATGTAGAGATCTCCCGGCTGGCCGCCGTGCAATCCCGCGTTGCCTTTGCCCGCCAGGCGGATACGCTGGCCATCGCGCGTGCCCGGCTTGATGCGAATTGTGATGGGCTCATTGCGGGTCACGACTCCTTCGCCCTTGCAAACGTTGCACTCCGTGCGGTCATGACCGGAGCCTCCACAGCGCGGACAGGTCACGTTGAACTTCATGCGTCCGCTGGTTTGTGTGATCTGTCCTTTGCCGCCGCACTCCGGGCAGGTGGCGGTGCTTTCCAGGTATCCCCGGCCGCTGCAGTTGCTGCATACATCACGGCGGCTGACGTTCAGACGCAGCTCAGCGCCGCGGATCGCCTGCCAGAAGCCAACGTTAACCTTGTACTCCAGATCAGTGCCGGGCTGCGGGCCGGTGTTAAACGCCACCTCATCGCCTCCGCCGCGCCCGCCAAAAATGTTGCTAAAAATATCGCGGAAGCCTCCGCTACTGCGTCCGCCGCTGCTCCCAGCTCCGCTGGCAAAATCTGAGAAATCAAAGCCGCCAAAATCAAATGGGACCCCTTGCGCCCCACCTCCTGGTGCATCAGAAGCCCGGCCCGAGCCGCCCCCTGATGCACGCCCTCCGCGGGCGTAAGCTTCAGCAGCGGCAGGATCAATGTTGTCGGAATAAAAGCCGAGCTGATCGTAGATTTTGCGCTTTTTGGGATCGCTCAGAACATCGTTGGCTTCGGAAAGTTCTTTGAACTTTTCCTCCGCCTTCTTGTCATTGGGATTGACGTCCGGATGGTACTTACGCGCCAGCTTGCGGAAGGCCTTGCGAATTTCTTCAGCCGAGGCGCTCTTCTTGACGCCAAGCGTACCGTAATAATCTTTGGTTTGAGTGGCCATGAGTACTTACAAAATAATTCTAATTGCTGGTTCTAATTACAGCATACCCTCAGAACACAAAGTACAAAGGGGCGCATTGCTGCGCCCCTTAATACAAGCTAACAGCCAAGAGCTAAAAGCTAATAGCTTATTTTTTCTCATCTACATCCACATACTCGGCGTCTATGACTTCGCCTTCTTTCTTTTGACCATCAGGCTTGGCTGCGCCGTCGTCGCCAGGAGCCGGTCCGCCAGCTTGCGCTCCCGCTCCCGAAGGCTGGGCCGATTTGTACATCTGCTCGGCAAGCTTGTGGGAAGCGGCAGTCAGCTTCTCGCGTGCCGAGTTCATGGCTGCGGCATCGCTGCCTTCCAGGGCCTTCTTGGCATCGGCCAGCGCTGACTCGACGTTGGCTTTCTCGTCGCCTGAGATCTTGTCGCCGTGCTCGCGCAGCATCTTTTCGATGTTGTACACCATGCCGTCGAGCTGGTTGCGCGCTTCGATCTCTTCGCGCTTGGCTTTGTCTTCCGCCGCATGCGAGTCGGCTTCCTTGGCCATGCGGTCAACCTCGTCTTTGCTCAGACCGGAAGAAGACGTAATCGTGATCTTCTGGTCCTTGCCGGTTCCGAGGTCCTTGGCCGTAACGTTGAGGATGCCGTTAGCGTCAATATCAAACGTCACCTCAATCTGGGGCATGCCCCGCGGAGCCGGTGGAAGTCCGGTCAGGTGGAACTTGCCCAGCGTGCGATCGTCTCTCGCCAGAGGACGCTCGCCCTGCAACACATGCACCTCGACCGACGGTTGATTATCGGCCGCTGTGGAGAAGGTCTCCGTCTTCTTGGTCGGGATGGTGGTGTTGCGCGGAATCATCTGCGTCGCCACGCCGCCCAGGGTCTCAATCGAGAGCGTCAATGGAGTCACGTCGAGCAGCAGCAGGTCTTTCACATCCCCTGCCAGCACGCCGGCTTGCACCGCCGCACCTACTGCGACTACTTCATCAGGGTTAACGCCTTTGTGCGGCTCTTTGCCGAACAGGTCTTTCACAAGCTGCTGGATGCGAGGCATGCGGGTCTGTCCGCCGACGAGCACGACTTCATCTATGTCTTTCGGCTCGACGCCGGCATCTTTCATCGCCTGCTTGGACGGCCCGACCGAGCGCTGGATGATGTCTTCTACCATCTGCTCGAGCTTGGAGCGGGTGAGCGTCTTGACCAGGTGCTTGGGACCCGAAGCGTCGGCGGTAATAAATGGCAGGTTGATCTCCGTCTGCTGCGTGGTGGAAAGCTCAATCTTGGCCTTTTCCGCCGCGTCGCGCAGACGCTGCAATGCCATCTCGTTGCCCTTGGAGCGCAGGTCGAGTCCTTCATCTTTCTTGAACTCATCGGCCAGCCACTCCACGATGCGGTTATCAATGTTGTCGCCGCCCAGGTGCGTATCGCCGTTGGTGGACTTCACCTCAATCACACCTTCGCCGACCTCGAGAATGGAAATATCAAACGTACCGCCGCCGAAGTCGTAGACCGCGATGGTCTCGTCCTTCTTTTTGTCGAGACCATAAGCCAATGCCGCAGCCGTGGGCTCGTTGACGATGCGCTTTACGTCGAGTCCGGCAATTTTGCCGGCATCTTTGGTCGCCTGACGCTGAGCGTCATTAAAATATGCCGGAACGGTGATCACCGCTTCGGTCACCCCGCCGCCGAGGTAGTCCTCCGCCGCCTTCTTCAGCTTCTGCAGGATCATGGCGGAAATCTCCTGCGGCGTGTGCTGCTTACCCTGCGCCATAACCGCGATGTGATCGCCAGCTTTGACGACCTTGTAGGGCACCATCTTCATCTCTTCCGTTACTTCCTCATAACGACGTCCCATGAAGCGCTTGATGGAATAAATTGTGTTCTCTGGATTGGTAATCGCCTGGCGCTTGGCTACCTGCCCCACCAGACGCTCGCCGGTTTTTGTGAAGGCCACCACGGAAGGCGTAGTCCGGCCTCCTTCTTCGTTTGCAATTACTTTAGGTTCGCCACCCTCCATCACCGCTACCACGGAGTTGGTGGTTCCCAAATCAATACCGATTATCTTGCCCATAGCAAACCTCCTTACTTTTCTAAGTGCTTTTATCTAAGTAACTTGAGCAACTTATCTCAATTTAGTCGAATTGCATGATAATACTTGAGTGACTTACTGTCAATGTTTAGATGTAGGGCTAGACCTGCGGGTTGCAAAAACTGGCGCCCCAAAATACTGGAAGGGTGTTCGCCCCTACGCTGTTTTCAGTCGTATCTTTCGTAAACGATAGATTTTTTGTCCCAGCCAAACTCTTCCTTGAGCAATTTGCGGTTGGCTGAAACCATATTGTTCAAGCCACAGATGTAGGCGTCCATATTGGTGCGGGCTTCGAGAGGGCGTGAGTTCAAGATTGCACGAACCTGGTCCTGGACGTAGCCGCGCGCTCCCTGCCAGCTTTCATCGGCCCGGCTCAGGGTCACTATGTAGTGAAAATTAGGATGCTGCTTTGCCGTCTGCTCGAACAACTCGCGATAATAAACGTGCTTTTCGTAGCGTGTGCCATAGATCAGCCATATCTCGCGGTCGGCGTGGCGCGACTCATCGGCAAAAAGCCACTGCACAAAACCACGCATGGGTGCTATGCCGGTTCCCGTGGCGATCAGTAAAGAATCGCGCAAGGGGTTGCGCAGCACGAATGTCCCATGCGGACCGTGGAACTTCAGCTCTTGCCCTTCGTTCAGATCGCAAAGCATGTTGGAGAAGAAACCGCTCTCTACGCGGTTCAGGCAGAGATCGAACTGATTGTGGCGTGGCGAAGAGGCGATGGAATAGGCGCGCGTCATGTGCTTCCCCTGGTTGTCAGCCAGCATGGAGACAAATTGGCCGGGAGTGAAGTCGAATCGCTCCGCCTCCTTCACCTCGAATTCCAGGTGCTTGGTTTGATCGGAAAGCGAGACCACGCGATTTAAGTGCGCGGTATAAGTTGGGCGTTCGTGCACAGTTATTTCCCTAAATCCTGTCTTAGCTATTTAGATTCTACAGTCGATGGGAAGTATTCAGTTTGTAGCGCGTGCCTGATGCCTGGGCAGATTATCAGCGCATGACACAGCTGGTGAGGGTTGTGCCACCACGCCCTAAATCCTTTTCCTTTCGACGATTTCTGGGTCTGTCCCAACCACCTTCATACTGTCATGTTGAGCGGAGCGCCAAGAGAAAATCTGTAGCCCTCGAGGCGGATGGGCGCGGAGTCGAAACACCCCGAGCATGCTTCCGTCGGAAATGTTGATTCAGGGAATTCTCCCATGAGCGTCCCGGAACCTGCCTCTCATCTCATCTCCATGATGCGGAACAAACCTACAATCGTTGCTCAGCCAACGTGTTTTGGCAAACGCTGCATGGGAGAGAATTCCCTGAAGCAGTGTGGATTGGGGAGAATTCTTCGGGATGTTTCGACTTCGCGCTTAAGATTCTGCGAGATGCCAGGGGATCGTGGCGCTCCGCTCAACATGACAGAGGGGAGGAACATGGCTCGTGGACGCTCTACAGAAACGCTGTTCCCTTGAGGCTTGCCGCGTTAGGCCACACAAGAATGCGGATATTTATTCGACGGTCACCGACTTTGCCAGATTGCGTGGTTGATCTACGTCGCATCCGCGGCGCACGGCAATGTGATAGGCCAAAAGCTGCAGGGGCACAACATCGAGGATGGGCAGAAGCAGCTCCGGCGCCTGGGGCACATAAATGACATGATCGGCCGATTCGCGGATCTCTTCGTCGCCATCGTTGGCCACGGTGATCACCCGGCCGGAGCGCGCTTTAACTTCCTTCATATTGGAAATGGTTTTTTCATAGCGCACCATCGAGCCCGGATCTTTCAAGTCTCGCGTGGCAATAATCACGACCGGCAGGTTTTCATCAATCAAGGCGTTGGGGCCGTGCTTCATCTCTCCGGCAGGAAAGCCCTCAGCGTGAATGTAAGAGATTTCCTTGAGCTTGAGTGCGCCTTCCAGAGCAATAGGATAGTGCACGCCCCGGCCAAGGAAGAGAAAATCCTGTGCGCGGTAGTATTGCTTGGCCAGGTCTTCTAAGTCCTCGTCACGGGTCAATAACGATTCCAGTTTGCCCGGGATGAGGGTCAGTTCCTTGATGTAGTCCTTCGCCTCGGTTGGAGAAAGCGCGCCACGAACCTCAGCGAGATAGAGCGCGAACAGCAACAGCGCGGTGAGTTGTGCCGTGAAGGCCTTGGTAGAGGCCACGCCGATCTCCGGCCCGGCGTGCGTATAGATCGTACCCGAGGCCTCGCGGGCAATCATGGAGCCCACCACATTGCAGATGGCCAGCGTCTTTGAGCCTTTGGCCTTGGCCTCGCGCTGGGCGGCGATGGTGTCTGCTGTTTCGCCGGACTGCGTAATCAGCAGCGTCACCGCTTTCTGCGAGGTGATGGGGTCGCGGTAACGGTATTCGCTGGCGTAATCCACCTCAACCGGCATGCGCGCCAGGCGTTCGATCATGAATTTGCCGATCAATCCGGCGTGCATGCTGGTGCCGCAGGCGGCAATATTGATTTTGTCGGCGGCGCGTAACTCGGCCTCGGTAATTTCCATCTCTTCCAAAAAGATCTTGCCGCTTTCGAGCGAGACCCTTCCCATGGCAGTTTCGCGCACGGCGCGCGGCTGCTCATAGATTTCTTTGAGCATGAAGTGCCGGAAGCCGCCCTTTTCCGCCATGATCGGGTCCCAGGTGATGTGCTGCACCTGGCGCTCGATGGGCCGTCCGTCAAAATCAGAGAGCTTCACGCCTGAAGGAGTAATCACCGCCAGGTCGCCATCGGCGAGAAAGAACAGATCGCGGGTGTGATAGAGGATGGCGGGAACATCAGAGGCGACAAAATATTCGTTTTTCCCCAGTCCGATGACCGCCGGCGGGCCATTGCGCGCGGCCACAATTTTATTGGGCTCCTCTGTGGCGATTACAGCGATTGCGAAAACCCCGCTGAGTTCCTTGACGGTTTTGCGCACGGCTTCTTCCAGGGAGTTATGCGTGCCATTGTTCTTGCTAAAAAAATACTTTTCGATCAGGTGGGCGATAACTTCGGTGTCAGTTTCGGTGACGAACTTGTGCCCCTCTTCGACCAGCTTCTTTTTGAGCGAGAGATAGTTCTCGACGATGCCGTTGTGCACCACGACAACGTGGCCACTACAGTCGCGATGAGGATGGGCGTTCTCTTCGGTCGGGCGTCCGTGCGTTGCCCAGCGGGTATGGCCGATGCCATAGGTGCCATCCAGCGGCTTCAACCGAATGGCCTCTTCCAGGTTGCGCAGCTTGCCTTCGGCGCGGCGGATCTGCAGGCCATCGCCGTTGCCGGCCACAGCGATGCCGGCGGAGTCGTAGCCGCGATATTCCAGCCGCCTCAGCCCGTCAATAATGACGGGGACAACCCGCTTGTTACCTACATATCCGACGATGCCACACATTTTTGACTTTAACCCTTATCTACCCCGGTCAACTGGAACTTAAAGAACCCTTAAATCCTATTAAATGCGAAAATAAGACCGCCTCAGTAATTTACTGTAATCTGTAATCCTGATTTTATCCGCATTCGTTAGCAGAAACTAATCTTCGATGGAATAACGGTATTCTTCGATCACGGGATTGGTCAGCACTTCGCGCGCCATGCGCTCCACTTCAGCCTGGGCCTGCTGCTTGTTCAGGCCGCCATCCAGGGTAATTTCAAAATATTTGCCTTGCCGCAAATCGGCGACCCCCCGGTAGCCGAGCTTGTTCAGCGCGCCGTGAATGGTTTTTCCCTGCGGATCAAGGACGGTCTTTTTCAGCGAGACGTAGACATAAGCTTTCATCGCGATAATGAAATTATACCCTCAGAGCGCAAACAGGCTGGGATTCTTGAGCACAAGGTCCCTAAAAGGATTTAATTTGGGCCCTACGAAGATAGATCTTTGCCGTTTTTTGACAGAGCAGTTCTTCTCTAAAGAAAAAACTGGACAGGAGCACCCTGTCCAGTTCTATTTTCGGAAAGCCTCTTATTCGTTCTCGCGGATATATTTCAAAGTTGCCCGTACTACTTGTTCGAGTGCGGTATAGACCCCCGGCATTGGTTTAGTGCTTTCGCGCGATTCTTCCGTAGAGTCCAGAAGCGGCGGGTTATTGTTAGCTTTGTTCAGCTTGTAGGCCAACATGACGTCATAGGTGCTGGGTTTCCCCGAGCCTACACCAAAGAAGCCTCCAATTTTTGCGCCGGCAGAGGTGCCTTTGATGCTGGCAATATCCACATAAAGAATGTAATCGCAATCTTTAGATTTGGCATCGGCGATCAGCTCGGCTGGCGTATTGCCATCTACTGGAACGGGATCGAGTTGGGCGTTTTTGAGCTGCAGGATGAGGTAATCGCGCATTTGACCCAGTTTTTGCGAGCTGTCATTTTTGATAAGCGGTACTCCGACGCGAGTTATGCCCGGCTTCTTACGTGAAATCTTCGTGGGCACTGTTGGGGCGCTCTTCCCTTCTCCTGACTGCATCTGGCCCAACATCTGCCCCGCGGAGATTCCCATGAGGTCGCTGTAATTCCTGGCTTCGGTATAACCTTCGGGGATTTCAAAGAGATCGGGGTCAAGGGTTGCCTTGGAAAGTTCTGTTACTTCAACCGAGGTGGTAAAGCTATTTTTGCCGGTATTGTAGGTTGTGATCAGTTTGAGGGGATACCCTGCATTGGCAAATCTTCTGTTGGCTAAGCGGTAT
>Ga0222749_10000613_pt1 | contig 21122 bp, 15 predicted proteins | sample IncBWH2Mmetat_FD_197234 | JGI IMG/M metagenome (GOLD analysis project Ga0222749, IMG submission 197234) | Metatranscriptome of lab incubated forest soil microbial communities from Barre Woods Harvard Forest LTER site, Petersham... | ecosystem: Environmental > Terrestrial > Soil > Temperate... | reverse complement strand
TCCCGCCCCAGCGGCGTGTCATCGAACTCGATCTGCATGTCGATGACGTGGGTGATCCCTTCCCGCGCCACCTTCCCCATATTCTCCGAGTTCCAGATCCCTCCCCCCACCGCAATCCGTTCCGTCAGCCAGGTTATATCCATCCGTCTTTCCGCCCTTGTCCGTGTAGGGGCCAACGCCTTCGTCCGTCCCCCGATGCGTAGCGAGGGTCTTTTCCGCGGCCCCACCCAAACCGCAACCAACTCCCGCTCCACGTGTCCTCACAATTCTAAGGTATGAATCACTCCAACGTTTGTGTAGGGGCGGACGCCGTCGTCCGCCCCCCGAGCGAAGCGAGGGTTGACTTCCTCTGTGTTCCTCCGTACCCTCTGTGGTGAGTCCTGGTCGCAGACCATCGCAGCGACCAACGAAGATCGCTCCCTATTCCACCTCCAGCACCGTCACCGTCTTCTCCTCGCCGCTCGCCTCCGAACTCTCACCCGCTTCTGTCTTCGGCTGGATGACCGCCACATCCTCGTCCTCTTCCTTCTGCAACTCAGCATGCACCCGCGGACGCTTCGGAATATTCAACCGGTCCAGCAGCGTCTCCGCCAGAGAGTCTTCATCCTTGCTCGTCTGATTCTCGTCCGTCGACCGTGGGTACACCCCTGCCATCTCCAGCAAATACTTGGCCGGTGCCAGTTGTCCTTGCGTTGCCTGAAGCATCACTGCTTTCGTGATCCCTTTCGCTCCCGCCTTCACGATCCCCGCGATGTCTTCTCTGACCTTCGCTGGGATCCAACGGCTTCTTTGCCGTATTTCTCTTCGCTCTCTTCTTCCCTGTCTTCTTAGCCGCCGGCTTGCTCTTCGCCTTTTTCTTCCTCATAGCCCAACACTCGGATATTTATGATTTCGCCCCATATGATTTTGTACCCAGAAACAGAAGGCGCGCCTTCTAGGCGCGCCCTCTACAAGAGATTGTTTTTTTCTTACTCTCTAAATCCAGAATAACAAATTACGAATATTCATCCGGCAAAAGTTCAGAGTTTATTTTTGCTTTCTTCACAACCACTTACGAAATTTTCGCCCCTTTTACCCCCTTGACAAGATTTTTCCCGAATCGGGACGATCCTCTCCAACAGCCCAACATCGAGCAGAATCTCGGTCAACACGTCCAGAGCGATCGGAACATAATTCCGAACTGTCCTTTCGGCACAGCCCAGAAGCCTTCGCCGTTGCCGCTTGATCGTGTTCCTGCAGAACATTTCGCGCGATGATCTGCCGCGAGAATTCATCCAGCTTGTTCAGGCACGTTTCCATGTCATGCACGAAGATGACTCGATCTTCAAACGTCACCACAGTGTAAGACGTCACCTGCGTCCGGAAGAACTCACGCCCTAACAGCGACGGCACCCTCCCCGTCTCAATCGAGTACCGCATATACCGCCGCAACATCGTCACTGTCCGCGCCCGATAAATCCTCCTCTCCCGTTCCTCCTCCCAATACACCTCCGGAATCGCCGCCCCCTCCAAAGGATTCGAATTCTCAATCTCCGCGTGCCCCACCCTCGGCGCGTCTTCTGCGACAGGGTGGGGATTTTGACCTTCCGTAGCGCCGGCATCCTGCCGGCTGTCGCGCAGGCATCCTGCCCCCGCGCCCGTCCAAGTCGAGGAACTCTCCCTTTCCCCTTGCCCCTCTGTGCCCTCTGTGGTGAGTTCAGAACCTCTCCCTGGAAACGAATGCGCCGGCAATTCCCCAATCCCTTCGTGTGTAAACCGCCCCCGCCGCCGAACCACTCCCGACTCCTCAACCCTCTCTGCCTCCGCCCCGATCCAATCAATCATTTCTCTCATGCCACACCTCCCACTGCGTCGAGGTCCGGCAGTTCTTCCTGAAACTTAACCTCGTACTCGCGTTCGGGCCACAGGAAGGCGAACCCTTCCTGGTTTCTTCTTTCTCATCGGCATCTCCTCCAATTGCCCCTGGCACCTCTCGCAGTACACCACTCCCGCGCCGCGTTCGCGTGCCCAAAGCCCGCCACAATGCTCGCAATACTTCAACTCCACAGGTACTTCACCGCTGTTGTTGTTATGACGATGACTGCTCATGACTCCTCCGATAAATTCAGAATGATTTCCTTCGAGTATTGCAATTACTTCCCTAACCCTCATCCACTTACTCGAAGCTCGAGGCTCATAGCTCGTGGCTAAAGAAAAAAGCCCCGCGTCAGATCCCGCGCGATTGTTCGCGGGAACCGAACGCAGGGCTCGTTTCTCTTACGATGACCTGCCGTGAGCTATTTAGTTTTCCTGGATCCCAATTACTACTGGGTGCCCCACTTCTGGCCCATGTTGCCAGAAGTGGGGACTTTCAGAATCTGCACGTCGACCTTCGCCGTTGACCTCCCTCCGCTTTCACAGATTTTGCATGATGTCGTCGTCTACGACCGCACTGTCCCGCTGCCGGAAGTATCCTTCCTCGTAGCCCGACTTCAGCACGCGCCCATTCTGCATCACAACGCTCACCTCCCCCTGTGAAGCGAAGCGACAACCAATAAGCGCTCCATGGATGCCGACAAGACCTCGGCGGCCTTCACTTTCCGCCGAAATTCACCGAAGTACCTCTCTTCATTGAAGTTATCTGTTGACTCATCATCGCCTTTTACCATAGAGCGTATTGGTCTCTCAGATGCCGCGATCCTATAGCTGTGAATTTTCTCAGTCAAGGTTGGGTGAACATCCCTCGCCTGTGGAAAACTTTTCCCTTGCAGTTTCAGTATCTTGTCGCCCAAAAACGCGTGATTTTTTTCTTGCTCGTTTCTTCATTCACGCACAGAGAAGAGAATCGGGGGCCGGTTCCTTCGTGTACCTTCGTGCCCTTCGTGGTTCAAGCTCTTACTTTCCCTTCGCGCGAGAACACCCGCCTAAGCTTCTCGAAAAGTGCGGATTCTAACTCACCCTTCCATCGCGATTCCCTACGGGCGTCCACCCACCGAGCACTCGCTAACCCCCGTCTTTACAAACCTTTTACAGGGGTTACCCCCTTCCGGACCCCTCATAACCCAGTGCTATACTCCGGCTAATGAAGTTCAAGGCCCTGCAAGACAATCTCCGAAAAATCCTTTGGGATCGCATTGAAGCAGGTGAATTGACCGGCCTCCGCCTGGCACTTCAAACCGGATTCAAACAGGCTCACATCTCCAACTTCCTCAACCACAAGCGCGGCCTCAGCATCGAGGGCATGGACAAGGTCCTCCAGGTCCAGCATCTCTCCGTCCTCGACCTGCTCGATCCCGCCGAGGTCAACAAGCGCGCCACCGTGGTTCCCCCCAGCGCCGACGATTTCGAAAACGTCATCCTCACCGATTCCTCCACCGCCGCCACCCAGCCCCTCATCCCCAGCATGCATGTGAAGGACATCTTCAAATTCAAGAAAACCTTCCTGCACAAACTGAAGCCGGAAACCGAAGGCGCCCGTTCCAACTGGCAGCGCTTCGTCCTGATCAAGCTCGATGCCCGCGACGCCCAGGCTATGTCTCCCCGCCTGCTCCCCGGAGCCACGCTCCTGATCGACCGTCATTACAACTCACTTAAGCCCTATCGCAAGGGCGAATTTAATATGTACGCTGTTCTGAAAAACGATAATTGTTGCGTCCGTTACGTCGAATCCGCCGGAAGGCATCTAATTCTTCGCCCCCAGAACCAGTCCTCTCCCCTCGAAGTCCTCCCCATCGCAGATGGCAAATCCCCCGAAGACTACGTAGTAGGCCGCGTGTGCCAAATCAGCCTAGAAGCGTAAGGTTCGTGTAGGGGCGCGGGCGCCTCGCCCGCCCCGCGAGCGAAGCGAGCGTGCTCAATCGCGACAGGCACGGACAAAAATCAAAGCGGAATCTAGGAGAGGAAACACAGAAGGTGCCCCACCCTCGTCGCGATTTGTGCGACAGGGTGGGGATTTTGACTTCCTGGAGAACATACAACTCGTGTGGCGACGGACGCATTCGTCCGTCGCCCGAAGCGAAGCGAGGGCGACCGATGCAGTCTCCCTCCGCCCTTAGAAGTTGAACTTGAACCCCAACTGCACCTGCCGCGGCCCCACCGCCGTCGAAAGAATCTTCCCAAAGTTAGGATCGTCCACCGACGTGATCGGTGCTTGAAACACGGGATGGTTCAATGCATTCTGGGCTTCGATGCGAACTTCGAAGTTCATCTCCTCGCGTATCAGGAACTGCTTCCCCAATGACAGATTGGTCGTGAAGTGCCACGGCGACCGTACGCTTCCCAGCGCTCGCGGAGCGTTGCCCAGCGTGAAATCGTCCGGGCGCTGGAAAACGGTGTTGTCCACAAAGTAGTTGTCCACGAAATCCGACCCGTGATTGCGCTGGGGCGTTCCCACGATGTTGGGTCGCTGCGTGCCATACGTAGGAATTGGATTTCCATCGGCAACGTTGAAGGTTAGCGGCCGTCCATCGGCGATACGCCAGATGCCGTTCGTCTTCCATCCGCCGATCAGCGTCTCGGCCCATCGCGGCATGTTCCCGAACAATGCCCGTCCACGCCCAATCGGCAGATCGTAGCTGTAGCTGATTTGAACAACATGTGGGATGTCGAACGTCGAGAGGCTGCGCTCGAGCCATGGCTTATTGGGATCCTGCAAGCCAGAGAAACTTCCCAGCCACGTTACGTTGTCGTCAGCTTGTGAAGCGTTATCAATCGACTTCGACCACGTATAGGTCGCAAGGAACTGCAACCCGTTGGAGAATTTCTTCTCGGCGAGCAGTTGCAACCCGTGGTAAATGGAACTGCCAATCATCTGCGGTTCCGTAGTGACCCCTGTGAACTGCGGATACGGCAGCAGCAACTGAAGATACGGAATCTGTGCGAAGCTGCTCCCAATGGTGCTGTTGGGGTCGGTGATCGATCCGGCAAAGGGATTGTCGACCAAGGTGTTGATGCACGCAATCGTCCGGCTTTGGCACGGATTTGCCGCATTGGGATCGCCAACCGCTAAATTCTCCACCCACGGCCCCAGATGATTGATGTAGTTGGACCCACTGAAAGGAAGGTGCGTTGCTTTCTTCCCAATGTATTCCACGTTAATCAGAATATTGCTCCGCAGTTGGCGCTCGATCCCCAGACTCCAGCTCTGATCGTAGGGCGTCTGGTTCGCGCCTGGAGTGCGCAACGGACCGTTGGCGGTGAAGCCGACATCATTCCTGAGCCCAAGCGCACTTCCCGGGGGATGAATCAGTCCGTTGACAAAAGGATTCGTCAGATGCGCGTAGGGACTCGCGTGGTCGACGGGACTAGCGGTGATCACGTTCGTGAATTGGTTGAAACCCTGACTTCCGTACGGCGCAACACCCGTCACTCCGGACCGCGATTGTCCGTAATAGATCCCATAACCCCCGCGTACCACCATGTTCTGAGTAAACTGGTACGCAAGACCGAAGCGCGGCTGAAAGTCGTGCCAATCGGTCACATAGTTGGTGCGCTGGCCCGATGAGGCAAAAACTTCGCCGCCCTTCAGGTTCAGAGTCACGGGATTGCCCGTCACCGGATCGTTATATCCGACGCTTCCGCCGTTCAACGGACTCGCTGCGTTCGGATCAAACCAGTCCTGACGGTTGTAACGGTCTGTGCGCGGCTTGGTCACGTCGTAACGCAGTCCGAGGTTCAAGGTCAGCTTCGGAGTCGCCTTCCAGTTGTCTTGCCCAAAAAATCCGTACTGATAGTTTGTGGTCGCAGGGCGGAACTGGATTTCGTAGTACGAACCGCATCCGTTCCCGCCGCAACCCTGGGTCATCTGACCCATCATGAAACTGGCCAGGGGATCGCCGCCGCAGGCCGTCTGACCGCCTGGACATGCATAGGAGCCGTCGGTATTGAAGGTGAAGAAGCCAACAGGCGCGTTGGTCTGTATGTAATTGATCTGGTGAATCCGGCCGTCGAACCCAAACTTGAACTCGTGGGAACCATGCACCTTGTCCAGCATGACCGAGAGTTGTCCCGTGTCTTGACCGAGCCGGTAATTGCCATAAGGATCGGTGCCGATGTTGGCATAGCCGGCGCTGGCGTACTGATCGATGAAGATCGCCGGGACTCCCTTGAATCCGTTGCTTTGCAAGTACGAGGGAAATCCAAGGCTGCCCAGAGGATCATTCACGCCGTGAGGATTGTATGCATCGATGTGCCAGACTCCGCGCGTGAACCCCAACGTCGCATTCATCAGCAAGCTTGGGCTGAACGTATGCGTATCGTTAATGGCGAACGTATGCGCGTTGGTCCAACCCGGTCCACCCTGGCATGGATCGGCGAAGTTCTTGAAACAGTCCAGACTCTTGTAGGAGGGACTGTATTGATACGCAAACTTCGCGCTCATCAGATTGTTCTGCGTAAAGCGATGGTCGATCTTGATGTCGAACTGGTCATTCGCACTACTGTTAGAACCAGAACCGAACCAGTTATTGTAGATACCCCCACTCGGGGCATTTGGCTCTGGAAACAGAGCCATCATCTTCAACGCCACCGGATCCATCAGATTGCCCGGTACGGCTGAAGCCGGGCCCGGGCTGATGTACGTTGCCATGTTGTTGCGGGGAATAAACGTACTGCGCACGATGCCACCGGCATTGGCATCGTAAGTACCGGAGTAGGGATCCCAGATCTGCCCGGCCGCGACTGAGCACAGTCCGCTTGCATCGAATGTTCCTCCCTGTGCTCCGCACACTTCGCCAAAATCGCCCGTGCGCATCGCATCGGTGGGAACGGCCGCGTTCGATGTGCTCAATCCCTTAGAGCGGACGCCATCATAATCCACGAAGAAGAAGGTCTTGTTCTTGATAATGGGACCGCCGAAGGTGAATCCATAATTGTTCCGGCGTAGCGGCGGGATGGGATTGCCCTGGCGGTTATTGAACCAGTCGTTCGCGTCAAGGCTATCGTCGCGGAAGAACTCGTACCCGCTGCCGTGAAACTTGTTCGACCCCGACCGAGTGATCACGTTGACCACAGACGAACCGGAAAAACCATACTCAGCGCTGAAGTTCGTCTGCTCCACCTTGAACTCTTCGACCGCCTCCGGCGACGGAAGGTATGTCACCGCCGTTATGCCGCCGTTCGGTTCAGAATTCGTTACCGAGGCGCCATCGGTCAGAATGTCGGAAGTCGATCCGCGACTGCCGTTGGAGACAAAGTTCGTCCCCGTGCAAGTCACGTCGCACTGGTCATCCATTTCGGTGACACCCGGCGCCAGCGAAGTCAACTCAACCACATTTCGGTCGATCAGTGGCAGATCGTTGATGAACCTGCGATTCACCACCTGCCCCGTCTCCGCGTCCTCCGTCTGGATGGTCTGCGCCTGCGCCCCTACCTCTACCTTTTGGCTGATGCCTGCCACCTTCAACGTCAGGTTCGTCGTCCGGTTCTCGTTGATGTCTACCTTGAACGCGGCACTGATGACCTTCTGAAAGCCTTGCACCTGTGCCGTAACGGTGTATGTGCTCGGTGGGATCGAACGGAACAAATACCGTCCGCTACTGTCAGAAGTTGTTCTGAATTCGAATCCTTTTTGCTGGTCGGTCAGCACCACCGTCGCCCCTTGCACCAGGGCGCCGGTGCTGTCGGTCAATTCTCCGCTGACCGTTCCGAAGTAAGCCTGCGCGCAAACCAGCGAGGGCACTAGAAGCGCGATGGCGACGAGACACGTGCAGAGCACGAAGTGTGAGGTCTTTCGCATAAGCGAGACGGATGCTGGCATGGAACCCTCCTAATGTGCGATCGAAGCTGACACAGCCACGGAAGACTTGCGGTGGTTATTCGCCGCCATCCTACACAAACCCCGCTTCCCGCGCCATAGCAAAAATGCACGCAAGAAACGATTTAATACAATTATTTCCTTGAAAGTTGTGATGGAGGAGTGCTAGTGCCGGGATTCCTTCCCCCTCAATCACCCCGTGCAGGAATGTGTGATTTTCACAGCGTGAAAAACAGAGACGCCGTCTGCTCAACTGCGGGCAGTATTGGTAGCGCCGGCGTCCCGCCGGCTGTGGCATGGGCGTCCCGCCCGCGCACCCGCCGGCGAAAGAAAAGAAGGAAGGAACTACATCGCGGCCTGCACCGGTTCGACTTGCTCCGATGCATCCGGCTGACTCAGCGGAATGCTCACCAGCACTCGCGTCCCGTCCTCGCACGAACTGATCTGCAATTCGCCGCCAAACGGACGCAGCCGTTCCCGCATCGCGCGAATGCCGAATCCCGACGCTCCCGCCTGCACCGCCGCGAGGTGTTCCCGCGAAATCCCTTTGCCGGAATCGTCGATTTCCATCGTGATCGCTTTCGGCGCGCGCGCGATCCGGATCGAAGCCCGCTTGCTTCCGGAATGGCGATGAATGTTGGTCAGCGATTCCTGCACCACGCGGAACACAACCAGCTCCAGTTCGCGCGGCAATCGCCCGAATTCTTTTGAGATATCGAAGTCAATCGCGATCCCGCTGCGCTCCGACACTCCCTGCACATACCAGCCGATCGCCGACGATACTCCCGCCTCATCGAGCAGAGGAGGATGCAGCAGGTACGAAGTCGTCCGCAATTCCTGATGAAGCATCTGCACCAGTTGCTGGCTCTCTTCCACCTGGTGCGCAAGCTCCGGCGCTACCTCGCGAATCTTCCCGCTCTGCGCCTGTTCCGCCAGGTTCGCCAGTTCGAGGCCGATCGCAGTCAGGATCTGCCCCGAGCTGTCGTGCAGTTCGCGCGCGATCCGGCGGCGCTCGGCGTCCTGCAATTGCATCAGGTGCCCGGAAAGCAATCTCACCTGTTCCGCAGTGCGCGCCATTTCCAGGTTGCGTTTCTGCAACTCCAGCGTCCGCGCCTGCACCACGCGGTCCAGATTCTCCGCCAGTTCCCGATGCCGGGTTTCGCTGGCGCGCAGCGCGAGTTCGGTCGCCTTGCGCTCCGTGACATCCCGCACTGTTCCGGAGCAGCCGACAAATTTCTTTGCCGAGCCGGCGAATTCGAATTCCGCCGCCGCGTACATTTCCACCCAGCGCGCCGACCCGTCGGGCAGCACAATCCGGTATTCCCCGAAATGCGTCCTCGGCTCCGCGCTGTTGAAGTCTGCCTCAAACTCCGCCGACATGCGCGCCAGATCGTCCGTATGGAAGTGTTTCAGGATTTGCTGGGTCGGAAGGGAATTCGCAGTGATCCCGAAAATTTTTTTGAAGGTGTCATCCCAACTGCCGGTATTCGCAGTAGCGTCATAGCGCCACCACGCCATCTGCGCAGCGTCCAGCGCCAGTTGGCGCTGTTGCCACAGCCGCTCCCGCTCGGCTTGCGCTTGTTTGCTTTCGGTCAGATCGAACGTCGCGCCGGTTACGCCGACGATTTGCCCGTAGGCATCGCGTTGCGGATCGATCCTGACGTGATAGTGGCAAGGCCTGCCGTTCAGCGAGACGGTCATTTCACCCTGATAACTCACGCCTGTGCGCAAGACCTCCGCCTTGATTTCCTCCGTCATCTTCCAGTCTTCCGGGCGCTCCAGCAGGTCCCTGTCGCGCTTGCCGAGGATTTCAACAATGCTGTGAATGCCCCGCGGATTGTGCACCCACCGGTAACGCAGATCGAGTCCCTGGTTGAAAACCGTGATCGGCGTGCCCCGCAGGGCGACCCTGAAACGTTCGCTCGAAGTCCGCAGCCGCTCTTCGATGACCTTGCGATCGGTGATATCGAGGAATGCTCCAACCGCTCCGCGTACATTTCCATCTTCGTCAAACAGAGGAACCGCGTGCCCGAACTCATAGGTGGAACTGCCGTCTTCAAAACGAATTTCCAATTCTTTATTGCGGACTGGTTCTCCTGTCATCGCTGCTTCTTGCAGAGGCAGTTCTTCCGCCGCGAGTTCGCACCCGTTTTCGAAGACGCGAAAGTGTGGACGCTCTTCGGGAGGCGCAGACTGCGACAAGTTCGAGCCGTAGGGCATCCGCAGCAGTTCATAGGCGGCGCGGTTGCTCGTGATCTTTTCGCATTTGCGATCGTGGGAAAAGAAGACCGCGGCCGGCACGGCATCGAAAATTGCCGTCATGTCGTCCGCATGCACCTTGGCCTCGCCGCGCGCCTGTTTCAGATCTTCTTCCGTCTGTTTGAGCCGCGTGACATCCATGGCCGCGCCACTCATCCGCACCGGTTTTCCGGCTGTGTCAAAGTACGTCTGCCCTCGCGACACGATCCAGTGGATGCTGCCGTCAGGCCATACAGCGCGCATCTCGATGCTGTAATCCTGATTCTGCGACAGGCTCATTTGGACGGCTTGGTCGACTGGCTCGCGGTCTTCGGGATGGAGCGCGCTCAGAAAGCGCTCATGCGTCATCTCAGTGCCGGCGGGAATGCCGAACATCTCGAGGCAACGTTCCGACCACACCAACTCCCCACTGCGCACGTCCCAGTCCCACGTGCCCATCCCCGCCGATTCGAGTATGAATAACAGGCGCTCTTCGCGGACGCGAAGTTCTTCGGCCAGACGCGGTGCCGCGTCCTTGGTACCGCGACCCTTGTGCCCGGACACTCTGCCATTCGAAGGAGTGGCTTCGGTCCTCCGCCGCTTGCGATTACGGACCTTGGATTCGGATTTGCGCACTCGGCTGGAACTCCCAACCGAGTCTATTTCGCGCTTCTCGCAGCAACACTACAGCGTTCCCTGTATCCGAACGTAGGAAGGACAAGCGGAAAGTAAGCGGGGAAAGTAAGCGGGAGAAGTAAGGTGGGTGCCCCACCCTTGTCGCGTTGTGTGCGACAGGGTGGGGATTTTGACTTTTCTATCCAGCGAACCTCACTGTGAGATTTTCAACCTCACCCAACTCAGTGCACCTTCCCCGTAGCCAGAGTCACCGTAACCTGATCGTATTGCGATTTCTTCTGGCCAGTCGGATCCACCTGGTACATAGTCACCGTCAGCGTCGTCGCAGTTTTCTTGTCCGCTGCCGCGGCGACTTTCACCAGCAGATAGCCATATCCCTGCAGCGACTTCAAGAACGTGTGATCGCCACTGACTTGCCCGGTAGCCGGGATGATCACCTGGTCGTTAATGCCGCCTGTTCCCGCAACGATGTACGGGATTTGTAATCCCGCGTGCGCAGCAGGCTGGCGCGTGTAGCGCTGGTAGCTGTGCGCATGCCCAGAGAGAAACAGATCGGGCATGATCCCGGCCTGTTGGCAGACGCCGTCAATATCAGCCAGCATCTGCGTACTGCCCGTGTGTCCTCCCGAGCTGAACGGCGGATGATGGGTCGCAAGCACCAGCGCCTTGCGCGGGCCGCTCTTTCGCTGTTGCGCGAGCGTCTTAAGCGTCGCGAGCAGCCACGTTTTCTGCGCCTGCCCTGGAATCGTCCCCGAGATGAATCCCGGATTCTCCGCCGCATTCGAGTAAAGGCCCACAATTTGCACATAGGGAGCATCCAGCAGCCAGTACACTGCGGGCTGGTTCATCGTCTGCCGAAAGATTGTTCCCGCGATCGGCGGAACGGACTGCGAAGGCGCGCAGAAGTTCGCCTGGAACGCCTTGCAGGTGGTCGGATCTGTCTTGGGAAATGTTTCGCCATCGTGATTCCCCGGGATCGCAATGATCTTGCCCGGGTAATGCACATACGGCTCATAGAACTCCTGGCGATAGCCGACATCCTTGTTTGGGCCGTAGATCACATCGCCCAGATGGAAGAAGAATGCCGGGGAACTGGCGGGAGCGCTGATGTTGAAGTCGGTGGCCATGGCTTCTGCGACCGCTCCCTGCGGTGAGTTGGCGCCCTTTCCTGTGTCTCCTACTGCGTGAAAGCTGATGGAGCCCGAATTGGCGACATCCGTTTCCCCCTGCGCTCCAATCACATCCGCAAGCGTCATGGTGGGCGTTCGCTTCGCCGCTGGAATGGGCTGCAGATTCCCTTGGATGTAATTGAGAAGCTGTTTGCCGACACCCGGCACTGGCGTCCGAGCCTCCGGCGGCGTGGTGGTGAAAAAAGGATGCGCAAAGCGAAGGATGGGAGTCTTCCGGGCTGAGGTCTTGGTCGTCGTCTTGGTTTTCGCCATCGTCTTCTCCTCCTGAGCGTTTTAACAAAATCACTTGTTGGCCTTAGAAACGAAATCTCACTTCAAGTCCTGCAAGTCAGCCTGCAATTGCTGAAGGTTGAAGCCTTGCGGTGTCTGTTTTTTCTTCGTCAGATAATCGTTGCTGAGGATCGCGTACGCTTCCTCGCAATATGCCTCCCAGAACGACCACGTCATGCTCTGCAGCGCGCCCCAGGTCACGCACGTGACCCCGCGCGAGTCATAGGCCACGACCGGGATGGCGTGTCCTCCCCACGATCCCTTGGCTCCGTCGCCGGTGGTGCCGCCCGGAGGCACCGACCACGGCTGGTTATTCTGCACCTGCGCCTTCGCGCTGATGGGCAACTGCACGCCGATGTAGCAGCCCTGAAAGATGTAGACCGAATCCATAATGTGATTGTGATTGGCGGGCTCGAGCGCGACGTAGGCCCCGATCTTGTGTCCGGCGATGCCAGTTTGCCGCCAGTAGTTCAGGACATCGATCTCGACTGCGCCATTGTCGTTCGCACCTGTCGTCGGGTTGTAGCCGGTGATGGCCGAGTACGCGGACACGATCTGCTTGTCGCTGGGCGTAGCCATCTTCTGGCCGGCGTTGACGGTCCACTCCATGATCAGGTGGCCCGCCGCCGCGCAGGTGCAGTCGCCGATCTGATCGTTGTCCATCATCCCCCAGGTTTTTATTTTGCCGCTAAGGTCGAAGCTGGCGGGAGGTGTCGGCAGTGCCGGCGTAATGTAAGAAGCCATCAGCAGCGTGCGCGGATCATGCCGTGCGACCTGCTTTCCCAGCTTCAGTTTCTTGGGATCGATGCGCGTGGGATCGTTGCGCAATGTGACATCCTTGCGCGAGTCGGGAACGTTGAAATCGACCTTCCGTAGAGCCATGCGAGATTCTCCTTTTTGAAAGACACGCCTGGTGGCTTGCACAAAATGGACTCGCCCAGCGTGTTATACGTGCCGATGAACTGGGACCGGAACTAGAGGGGAAGAAATCCGCCGAATCTTAGACCGAGACGGAAGCAAGATCAAAGAAGAAGCAGAGTTGTTACGAAAACCGGACAACAAGGGGGATTGAGGACTCTCCATTTGTAGAGTCCTCCAAACGCTTGTCATCCTGAAGCCTGCGTTTTTTGCAGGCGAAGGATCTGCTGCACCTGCCGGCAGTATCGATGCTGCCAGCGGGTACATAAATCCTTCGCGGCAAAAGTCGCCGCTCAGGATGACAGCCCGGGGAGGCGCCTCAGAGCAACCGATTCACGGTACTAAGGCCCCGTACACCATTTCCCTCAGCGCCCGCCGATAATGTCCTGCCTGTACGAACGGCATCTGCAACATCATTACCGCATACAGCTTTTCCTGCGGATCGATCCAGAAGTACGTTCCAGCGGCGCCCGCCCAGAAGGCGTCGCCGACCGACCCCGACACGGCGGTGTGTCCCAAGTCGGTCCGTACGGCGAATCCCAAGCCGAAGCTCTGGCCGAGTTCTGGCAGCGGAGACAGATCCTGCGTCGCCGCGAGCAGTCCGACGCGGGAAGCACCCGGCGGAATTTGATCCGATGTCATCACTGCCAACGTCTTCGGTGAGAGCAGGCGCACCCCATTCAGTTCGCCGCCATTGAGCAGCATCTGACAGAAACGCGCGTAATCGGACGCCGTAGAGAGCAGCCCGCCTCCACCCGAAAAGAATTTCACCTTCTCCTTGGTAAAGTCCCCAACTTCCCCAAACTGTGGACGCTTGCCGGTTGCCGCTTCCACCTGCGGTTCGACGACGCGTGGAGCCTGCGAGGCCGTCAGATAAAACGCAGTGTCGGGCATGCCGAGCGGCTTGCTAATTTTCTCTTCGAGGAAGCGGTCGAACGGCATCCCGGAAACCACTTCCACGATTCGTCCAAGCACGTCCACTGACATGCCATATTCCCAGGCTGTCCCCGGTTGGTGCGCCAGCGGCAGCTTCGAAATCTTGGTGACGAATTCCGCCAGCGTCTGGCCGGGGTCGAACAGGTTTGCCTTGTTGTAGGCCTGATGCACCAGCTTGTTTCCGAACGGGCCGTAGACCAGACCGGATGTGTGGCGCAGCAAATCCTGCACGGTCATGGGCCGCAGCGCGGCTTCGAGCGCCAGCGTGGGTTTCCCGGTAGCGGGATCCGTCTTCTCGACTCCGACTTTGACGTCTTTGAACTCGGAAAGATATTGCGAGACGGGCGCCATCACGTCGATCTTGCCTTCCTCCACGAGCATCATCACCGCGACCGACGCCACTGGCTTCGTCATCGAGAAGATGCGGAAGATAGCATCGGGCTTCATCGGAATCTTCTTCTCCCGGTCCTGATAGCCGATCGCCTGGCGATAGACGATCTTGCCGTTGCGCGCGACCACGAGCACTGCGCCCGGGATCGCGCCCTGATCCACCTCCGACTGGAAGAACTTGGTAATGCGGGCCAGTCGCTCGGAAGAGAATCCTGCTTCTTCGGGCCGGCTGATTTTGCTCAGGTCCTGGGCGGAAACCGAAACTGCGAGAGACAGGAAAATGCAGATTGCTGAAAGCCGCCTGCGATTCATCGATTGGTCCTCGTGGAGTGCGGCAGCATTCTACCGCGATATCCACCGCGCCGCCGTGACCGGCTGTGCCGGAGCTTGCGCCGGTACAAGTTCGGAGGATGAACTTTCGGCTTTTCTTTGCGCTCTCCGCGGGATCTTCTCTGCGAACTCTGCGGTGAGATCTTTACCGCCGAGTTCGCGGAGAACTGCCGCTGAGATCGCGGAGAAACTTACCGGCCCCATACCAACATAGGACTCAGCAAGCAAGAACATTGCTTTTCCCGTTTTCGGACGAAACCGCGTCCGTACAAATTTGGGAAATCTCAGAGCGTGGTTGGCGCAGATTCTTTCGCCGCCTCTGCCATCTCAGGCGCACACTATTCCGTTGGAGGTACCTTCATGCCGGAACTTCGCCAGAATTTCATGACCAAAGAGTGGGTCGTGATTGCCACTGAACGCGCCAAGCGTCCCGATCAGATGGCCGTGCACCGCGAATCCAAACCGGCTGTTTCGTTTTCCGAGAAATGCCCATTCTGCCCCGGCCACGAAAGCCAGACGCCGCCCGAGATCCTGCGCCTGCCCGACGGAGACGGATGAAAAGCGCGCGTGGTGCCCAACAAGTTCGCGGCACTCTCTCCCGACGTCCTGCCCGAGCGCACCATCCATCGTTCGCGCCGCTCGATGGGCGGATTCGGAGAGCACGACGTTATCGTGGAGACGCCCGATCACTCCCTGGCCATGGCGATGATGCCCGATTCGCAGGTGGCTGACATCCTTCGCATTTATAAGATCCGTCATGACCAACTCAGCCTTGATCCGCGCATCGCGCAGGTCACCATCTTCAAGAATCACGGAACGGATGCCGGCACCAGCCTGGAGCATCCGCACTCGCAATTGATCGCGACGCCCGTCATCTCCTACCAGGTGCGGCAGCGTTTTCAGGAGGCGATGCAGCACTTCGACGACTTCGGATGCTGCATGTTTTGCCAGATCATCGAGGAAGAACTCCAGGAGCAGAAGCGCATTGTGCTGACCAGCGAACACTTTGTCGCGGTCGAACTGTTTGCCTCGCCCGCCCCGTTTTGCACGCACATTTATCCGCGGCGCCACATGGCCAGTTTCAGCGATGTCAGCGCGAAAGAGATCGTAGACCTCGGACGCGTGCTGCGGACCGTGCTGGCCCAGCTCTATATCGGACGGCAGAATCCCGATTTCAACTTCACCATCCGCACCGCGCCCGCCGAGTGCGTCGGCGTCCGCTACTTCCACTGGTACATGAGCGTAATTCCGCGCCTCACCCGCACCGCAGGATTCGAACTCGGTTCCGGCATGTTCATCAACACCGTGATCCCCGAAGAGGCGGCCGACTTCCTGCGCAACGTAAAGGTTGAAGCCGCAGTGGGCGTCAGCTGAGGGTTTTGTTTAAGAAACACACTGGCCCGAAGAAGCGCCAATGGACTCCTCTGACGCGAAGCGTGCCGTGTCCACCTCCGAACACCATATTCCAATACCGGACAGCCAACGGCCCATCCTTGGACCGCATTCCTACGGCGGGAGAAATGCATCAATTAGATAGAGACTTCGCCTTTGGCGGAGCGACTGCAAGCTTCTTAGGTTTGCCAGAGTGCTGACCGGAGGAGATTGGCAATGTTAATCCGTAATCTCAAGTACAGCGTGAGATTTCTTATCAGAAGCAAAGGCTTTTCATTTGCAGTCGTAGCAACGCTTTCGGCCTGCATCGGGGTCAACGTCGCCATCTTCGCTATCGTCCACTCGGTTCTACTGCGACCGTTGCCGGTTCCTAATTCAGAGAATATTGTCCTGATGTCGAATCGGTATCCGAAGGCCGGAGTCGGGGAACAATTTATCAGTAGCTCGGGGGACTATTTTGACAGGCGCGAGAGGGTCACAGCCTTGACCGAGCAGGCTGCCTTCCGGTTCTCCAACGAGACGATCGACATTGACGGAACAGCGCAGCGGGAAAAGGCGATGACCGCAACACCATCGCTCTTTCATTTGCTGCAAGTCTCCCCGCTCGTGGGCCGCACGTTTAGCGAGGCGGAGGGAACGATCGGGGCGGAGCAGAAGATCATTTTGAGTTATGGGCTGTGGCAGCAGATCTGCGGAGGCAATCCTGGGTGCCTCGGAAGCGAAGTTCGGTTGAACGGACGCCCATTCACTGTTGTAGGAGTGATGCCTCAGAACTTTGTATTCGTCGATCCGGAAGTGCAGATGTGGATTCCGGCAGCCTTCACCGATGAGGAGAAGACTGTTCATCACAACAATGATTGGTACAACATCGGTCGCCTGCAGCCAGGAGCAACGATTCAACAGGTGCAGGCGCAAGTGAATGCGCTCAATGCCGCTAACCTGGAGAAGTTCCCCAAGTTCAAAGAGATTCTGATCAATGCGGGCTTCCATAGCTCTGTCGAACCGCTGCAGGAGATGGTAGTCAGGGATGTGAGGTCCGGATTGTATCTGTTGTGGTCCGGTTCGATATTCGTGCTGCTCATCGGCGTATTGAACGTGGCAAATTTGGCATTCGCTCGGCTGACTCTACGAAAGAAGGAATTTGCGACACGGTTGGCATTGGGTGCGGGACGGTTGCAACTGTTGCGGCAATTTGTGGCCGAGAATCTGCTTCTTGCCGTGGTCAGTTGTGTGGGCGGAGTGATGATAGGCGCACTCGCACTGCGCGCCATAGCGTGGATCGGAGTGAATCGCTTTCCACGCGCGTATGAAGTGCGCATCGATTCCCAGGTCATCTGGGTAGCCGTGTTGATGGCGGCGGCCGCCAGCATACTACTCAGTAGCCTTTCCGTCGTGGGAATTTCCATTCGAAGATTTCACACCTTTCTGCGCGACAGCGAAAGAACCGGTACAGGTGCGAAGGCAAGGCCGGTGCGCCAGGTATTGGTCGTGGCACAGATCGGATTCGCTTTCGCCTTGCTGGTGGGTGCTGGATTGTTGTTGGCGAGCTTTCGCCACTTGCTGAAAGTCGATCCGGGCTACAGAACGGACAGCGTTGTGACCGCGTCGGTAAGTGCTCCGACGGGTAAGTACGACGACACGCACCTGGAGATGCTGGTGAGTCGGTCGCTCGAGGCCGTGCGGCAAATTGCGGGTGTGGCCGCAGCAGGAGCAAGCACAGTCGTTCCTCTGGGAGGTCGATACGATAACAGCGTGATCGTGGCCGAAGGCTATGCCATGAAACCCGGCGAATCGGTCATTTCTCCCATTCGTCTTTCGGTTACGCCCGGATACCTGGAGACAATGGGGATTTCGTTGTTGCAAGGACGCTTCTTTCACGACAGTGATAATGGCAATGCGCCCCGCGTGGTTATCGTTGACGAAAGACTCGCCAAACGCTTTTGGCCTGGTCGAGATCCGATCGGACAAAGAATGTTCGAACCAGATGCCAACGCTCTTGTCATCAGTGATCGAACCATTCGATATACCGTTGTTGGAGTCGTGCGCTCGGTGAGACTGGAGGACCTTTCTGGCAAGGGGAATCAAGCGGGCGCTTATTATTTTCCCTATACCCAACGTCCCTCGAACAATTACACGATAGTTGTGAGGACCGCAGGAAACGACGCTGCCTCCGTATTACCGGCGATCCGCGCCCAGATTGCGGCCATCGATCCGGAGATGCCCTTGTTCGATATCAGGACGATGGCGCAGCGTGAAGAGCTTTCGTTGTCGTCACGGCGGACCTCGATGTTGCTGGGGCTGGCCTTTGGCGTGCTCGCGCTCTTCCTCGCAGCTTTCGGAATTTACGGAGTATTGGCTTATTTGGTAGCGCAACGGCGGAAGGAGATCGGGATTCGAGTTGCGCTAGGCAGCACAAATTCCGGGATCGTGAAGCTCGTGTTGCGAGAAGGACTCGTTCTGGTCGCAGCAGGATTGATACTAGGTATCGCAGGTTCGATTTCATTGCGCTCGGTGGTTCAGAACGAGATCTATGGGGTCGCTCCCCTCGATCCGTTGGTTTTGGGCTGCGTCGCAATCTTATTTGCGGTGGTTGCGCTCGCGGCATGCATCGTGCCCGCGCGACGTGCAATGCAAGTGGATCCGGCAATCGTGCTGAGCGAGCAGTAGCAGGGAAGAAAAATTGCGCGATCAGATCCAGAAGTCGCGCTCGGCTGTGGGGGCGCTGCCTTGCCCGGCGCCTGCGGCGCGGCCCAGGCTGGGCTCCACGCGATTTCGGCCGGCGGCTTTGGCGCGGTAGAGCGCGGCATCGGCGCCGCTGAGAGCTTTTTCGAGATCGGCGGAGTTTTCTCCCGTGGCGACTCCCAGGCTCAGCGTGACCTGGACGGGTGCGCCTCCCGCCATGATGCTGCAGCCGGCGACGTGCGTGCGCACGCGCTCGGCCAGTTCCCAGGTTTCTCCCAGTCCGCAGCCGGGAGCGATGATCAGGAATTCCTCACCGCCGTAGCGGCCGACGGAGTCATACGGCCGGACCATCGCGGCAATGCCACTGGCGATGATGCGCAAGACGGCGTCCCCGGCGGCGTGTCCGCGGCTGTCATTCACCTTTTTGAAGTGATCGACATCCACCATGATCACGCCGACAGGCTGATGATCGCGCTCGGACCGGAGCAATTCGCGCTCCAGAATCTCAAGGATCGCCTTGTGATTCCACAAGCTAGTCAGGCTGTCACGCGAGGCCTCACGGCGCAGCGCCTCTTTCGCGTGCATCATCCGGCTCTGCGTCACCAGCATCCGCGCGCTCGAAGTGACGAACGACAGCAGTACCACCAAAGCCGCCAGCATCAGGCGCTGTTGCGCGATGCGCAACGACATGATCAGCACCAGCACGGGGTAGAGCAGGTAAGAGATCTCGGCGGAGATCCGTTTTTCACGCTGGGGCGGTTCCAGCGGAATCATCGGAGCCTCAGCCTGCTTCCACGCGGTCGCGATGAGCATCGGGACCACCAGCAGAATGCTCCACAGTAAATCGAACCACTGTCCGGTCCTCAGGGTCTCGCCGGGGCCGTAGTAGTAGAGGGCATCGGCGCATCCCGAGAGCGAGAGAAATAGTCCCATCGATCCGAAGAGCACGCGGACATCGCGCGAGTGGGCGAAGATCGATCGCAAGACAAACGCCAGCGCGACCAGCGCATACCCTCCGAAATACGGCGCCCACACCTCATGCGAAAGTCCGCTGGAAGACTCGGACTTTGGCAGGTAAAAGAAATACACGTAGGCCGCGACGCAGATCAGCATCCCCTGCACGAAATCGAGTACACGGATGGCATCGATGCGCCCGGTTTCGTGCTCGGGATCGAGGAACAGCGCCATGGCCAGAGGCGCAAACCAGAAGCAGAACAAGAGATTGGCGACCCAGGTGACGACCGGAGTGCGCGCAAGATCGTTGTAGACGCCGAGCCCTTGCGCGATCGCCCAAAGTCCGTAGGCGGCTACACCCAGGCGCCAGAAGGCGCGCGCCATCCCCTCGGAGCGATCTGCGGCCAGCAGCATCGAGCCGATCACCAGGACGCCGAGCACCAACTGAATCAGGTCCGAGAGGAATGGCCCCGGACTATTGGCGCCGAGGGTGACACACACAACTACGTGGGCCAGCCACAAAAGGGCCGCGACCGCCACGATGATGCGTGAACGAGACAGGTTCATCTTTGTACTGATGGCCGACCGGAGGGGAATCCCGGAACATTATCGAACTGTCTTACTTACGAAGTTGCACGCCCTTAGGCGCTGAAGACCTATCAGTATGAGACCGCGCGTCCTCTAATGCATGTGCCCATGGTACTCGACCGAATGGTTACCGCAAGGCCGAAATTAGCCCCAATTCTGGAGCAATTTGCTGAGGATTTCCACAGCATCGCCCAGTTGGGAAAGCTCGTCGGGAGTGAGTCGCTCGAGCTGCGAGGCGAGGTAGGCGATGCGCATCTCGCGGCCCTTTTGCAGCAGGCGCGTGCCTTTGGGCGTGGCCACGATGCGCAGGCGGCGCGCGTCTTCGGGATCTTCAGTGATCTCGACCAAGCGGCTGCGCGCCAGGCCCGAGACGATGCGGCTCATCGTAGGCGGCTTGACCTGCTCCGCGGCCGCCAGTTCCTTCAGCGTTTTGGGTCCGCCGAAGACCAGCACGGATAGCGCGGAAAGACGCGCGGGGCCCTCGCCGGTGGCAATGTCCTGCTTGCGCACGCGCCGCAGCAGATGAATGGCGGCCGAGTGCAATCGGTCAGCAACAGTGAGGACTTCATTGTTGACTGATGATTGTTGATTACTGATTGGAGAGGGGCGTGGCATTTATTTCTTAAGAGTACCTTTCTCTGCGACCTCCGCGACTTTTCTCAGCGATCTCGGCGGTTAAAGTTCTTTCTACCCCTCAGATCGAATTTTCCCACCAAAGTACTTGACATTGACTCCCGAATATAGTTAGCTATGCTAACTAATTTACTGACGGAGGTCAAGACCATGAGTGAAGGCCCGGGAATCACGAGGTTGGGGCAGATCCAGATCAGGACGCATGATGTGGAGCGTGCCGCGGAGTTCTATGA
>Ga0222749_10000607_pt1 | contig 21275 bp, 18 predicted proteins | sample IncBWH2Mmetat_FD_197234 | JGI IMG/M metagenome (GOLD analysis project Ga0222749, IMG submission 197234) | Metatranscriptome of lab incubated forest soil microbial communities from Barre Woods Harvard Forest LTER site, Petersham... | ecosystem: Environmental > Terrestrial > Soil > Temperate... | reverse complement strand
GTGCGACCGCCGAGGCCATCCGATTCCGCCTGGAAGGCCAGGGCATCGAAGCCAGGCCGGTCTGGAAACCGATGCATCTCCAGCCGCTGTTCGCCGCGTGCCGCCGGATCGGAGGGGAAGTCGCGGCGGACCTTTTCGGACGCGGGCTTTGCCTTCCCAGCGGTTCACAACTCAGAGGAGAGGAACTTGAACGAATCGTGGATGTTGTGCTTGGCACGCCCCGTCGCAAAAGCCACGGGGCCCGGGCGATGGCCCGTTAGGGAAAAGCTGAGGGGATCGCAGGTCCGCTGCGCCCCGCGGCCTTTGGAAAGGACCTCAAGAAGATGAAACACATATTCGTTTACGGCGCTGGAGGACACGGGAAGGTCATTGTCGACACCGTCGGCAACGGGCAAGTCCGGTACGCCGTGACGCATCTCATCGATGATGATGTTAGGCTTCATGGACGGGACCTTCTGGGCTATCCCATCCGGGGCCCAGACGGGCTGGATCTCGACCGTGGATTCATCGCGATCGGAGACAATGCCTCGCGTCTCCGGATCGCTTCGCGTTACCAGGGGAGGCTGGTGACCCTCCTTCACCGGACCGCCGTCTTGGGGCGGGATGTTCAGATGGGGGAGGGAAGTGTCCTGATGGCCGGAGCAATCGTGAACGTCGGCACCACCCTCGGGGCCAATGTCATCATCAATACGGCCGCCACGGTGGATCATGATTGCGTGATCGAAGACGGAGTCCACGTCGCCCCCGGGTGTCATCTTTGCGGAAATGTCGAAGTGGGGGAAGGAAGTCTGCTCGGAGTCGGCACGTTGGTGGTCCCGGGGATTCGCATCGGCAAAAAGGTGTTCATCCACGCGGGTCAAACCATTACCCGGGATGTCCCCGATGGAGAGACCGTCCGGGCTTCGAGAGGAAGGCCCGGGGGAAGTATGACCGAAATGACCGAAACGAGTGCTTTTTCCAGTCACCCGGCGTGAGGGTTTTATGAAGCGACTTTTTCCGGCAATCCTTTTCCTGGCGGCCTGCAGCGGAGCGGACGATATCCGGCAAGCTCCCATGACGCAGGCATTCATTCCGACCGAGGCCGCTTTGCCGACCGCCCCCGCCGTCAGGGGACCCCGGCCCGACCCCACCCTCGTGTCGGGAGACCTCCTGAGAATCACCGTCTATCGACAGCCGGATCTCGATCTGGAGGTGAGGATCCCTGAAAATGGTTGCATCAGCTTCCCGCTGATCGGGGCTGTGCAGGCCGTAGGAAGCAGCTTGTCGACGCTGGAGCAAGGCATCCGGCAGCGGCTCGAAAAGGACTACCTCAAGAATCCTTCCGTCACGGTGACCGTCAAGGAGTACGCGAAGCGGAAGGTGTTCATCGTCGGCGGAGTCGCCAAGCCCGACGGATACGAAGTGTCTCCCGACACCCGCATGACGGTCCTGCAGTTGGTTGCGGCCGCGGGAGGATTCACCGATCGCGCCTACAAGGAGTACGTGCAGGTCGTCCGCCGGCAGGGGACGTCCAATCGCGCCGTCCTCCGTGTTTCGCTCGTCGAAGTGGAACGGCAGATCTCCCAAGGCCAGACGGAGGCGGATCTTGAGCTTTGGCCCGACGATCTGGTGGTCGTCCCCTCGGCGGTTCGCGTCGCGTATGTCATGGGGCAAGTTCAAAAGCCCGGAAGCGTGGACGTTCCCCACAACGCGCGGATGACCATCTCGATGGCGATAGCGAACGCGGGGAGCTATACCAAGTTCGCAGCGACTGGGCGCATCCAACTTCTCCGACATGACCCGTTCGGGAATGTGAGCAAGATCGCCGTCGATCTCGATGCGATTCTCGCGGGTCGAATCGAGCTCGATCTCAATCTCCAGCCGGGAGATGTGGTCTGGGTGCCCGAGCGGGGCATATTCTGACGGGTCGGTCAGGAACCCGCCTCATCATCCGAGCGTCCCTGCCGGCAGGCCGTTCCGGGTGTGGCGATCAAGGGCTGCCCCCCCCACGGCACGACTCCGGCTGGGCGAACAGCCGGCATCACCGGGAGACGGGTTCGCTCTAGCAGCCGGGCAGTGGTCGTTCCATTCAGCGGTCCCCAAGGAGCCCCCGATGAAATCCAGGGGTCCACTCCGGCACGGGCGCGAATCCCGAACCGGTGTCCACCATTTCGTGGATGAATCGCTGGAATCGAAGGGGACGGTAGCTTCCGCTCGGGAGATCCGCGGTGCGCCCCAGTGCAAGCGCCACGCTCCACTCCACATCCCGAAAACCGGTCCAGGCGCGTGCGGGCGCCAAGCTCGAGAATCGCGCGTTGATTTCGAGGAGACGGACGCCCTCTGACGATTTGCGTACCTGGACGTTGGCGCTTCCGCGGAGCCCGGAGGCGCGGGCGATTGCCCGGGCATACGTGAGGACCTCGGCGTCATCGACCGTTTCGGCGAACCACGAGGAGCCCGTCCGGCCCAGGCGCCGCCGGAAGGCGATCGCGGTCTCATGGCCGTTCGCAGCGAAAAGCCCGATGCTGTATTCACCCTGCTCTTCGTCGATGAAACCCTGGACGAGGGGCCCGGGCGTCGACCGGATGGCCGGCGCGAGTTCATCCATCCGCTCGACCCTGTGGAAGGATAAGCCTCCCTGGCCCCTTCGGCGCTTCACTATCACCGGCAGGCCATGGCGGGCTACGAGAACGCGAACCGCCTCCGAGTCCAGCCCATCCGCGAATGGAGCCAAAACGACCTGCCCCTCAAGGGCGCGGTAGCAGAGAAGCTTGTCGTCATACACGTCCCGGTACTGAGCATCGAGGCAGACCACGGGCACGCCGGAGGGTAGCGCCGGCGGGGACGAAAGACGGCAGAGCACATCAATCTCCGCGGGGCTTCCGGGGACCACGGCGTTTATGCCCAGGTTTGCGCACAAGTGATCGAGACTGTCTACATATCCAGATCCCGAGGAGGCGGGGGGAACGACAGCGAAGGAGTCCACAAACGCTGCACCGACACCGTCTCCGGATGCGTCGCAGCCGTGGATTTCCGAGGGGGTGCGGCTGAGCCGCAGGGCTTTGACGAACCCCTGTCCGAAATCTCCCTGGACGGCGGTGACCAGGAGACGCAAAGGGGAGGAACTTTCCAAGTAGGACTCCTCTTCAGGCAGGGTCGACGATCACGGGCGTCCCCGCCGGCGGACACCCCGGCGATCGGGTGGATGAGCAATTGGCGGGCCACGAATCGCCCCCGTCGGACCCTTCCTTTGTGGCGGGGTGAGGAGCGAAGAGGGCTCAAAATGATTGGGTCTGAATCCATAATGATCGATTCAGGCATGCTCCTCGGAGCCCCTGCGCGCCGTGCAGAATCCAAAAGCGCGATTGCTGGGGAATGAGGAAGAAATGATCCTTATGCCGGGAGCAGCGCTGTTGATGGGTCGGTGGCCTGGAACTTGCGGCTAAGTCGAGGGTGGGACTGTCGTACGCATATGAAATCCGGTGCCTGTCCGGATGGCCCAGATTGAATGCCTTAGAGGAGGTCCGGTGGAACTGCAAGAGAACCTCAAGAATCTCTGTTTGTTCGAAGACGCCGATGCACAGGTGGTGACGTTCGCGCTCGACGTTTCGCAGGCGAAGCCTCCCCATCCGGCGGCCAGAAGCCATCACAAGAATCGGCTGCTTAATTGGATGGGTTCGAATGAATGTCCGATGGCCATTCGGAAGATCCTTTGGGGTGTATCCGGAAGAATATCCCTTTTCATCGAGAAGGAACTGAAGCCGGAGACGGAAGGGCTGTTCCTGGTGGCGGGTCCCGGGATTTGGCAGCCGTTCGAGCTTGGAGTCCGGATCACGGATTTCAGTTACGTGGGGCGGACGCCTTACCTCGCTCCGCTGCTCGAGGCCTTGACTCGAATGCCTCGAGCCTATGTGTTCCGTTTCGACCAGGAGGAAGGGGTTCTCGAGGAAGTCTGGATGGGGGGAAGGAAAGAGATCGAGCGCATCCCCTCCACCGCCATCGAGCGCGATGCTCAACATCAGATGAGCCGTCATTCAACTCGGAGCCAAGCCGGATCCGGGAGGTCCGCGGTCCGCACGGGCGGAGGCGGACGCGACCGCTTCCAGCACTGCGTCGAGCACGCCGTCGAATCCATGCTCCACAAGGCCGCCGACAAAGTCATGACCCTCCAGCAAGAGGCCCCTTCAAAATCGATCTACGCGTTCGGTGATCGGAAGCATTTTCCTTTCTTTCGTGATCGCCTGCCGGCCAGTCTTCGGTCCCAGGCGATCCATGTAGGGCCCGTCCCCCACCGGCATGATGCGCTTCTCGCGGCAAGCATCAAGGAACAGCAGGACTTGCGGGTGCGGAATCGAGTCGAGGAGGATATCTCGGAATTCCAGGCGCGCCGGGCGGAGCAGTGTCACGTGGCGTCCGGGCCCGAGGGGATCCTCCCGCTCCTCCACACCGGCAATGTGGCGCGAGTGTTTCTGGACCCAAGGGAACCCTTGCCTGGAACGAAGTGTACCGCCTGCGGGAAGTTCGCTGGGGAGGGGGGGCGGCAGTGCGAGGCTTGCGGACATGTATTGGTGGTGACGTCGATGACCCAGGAGGTCATCCACTACGCCCTCTTCCATCCATCCGTTTTCCTCACGTTTGTTCCGTCTGGAGAATCGTGGCTCCGGGATTTGGGAGGGATGGCCGCGCTTCTCACCGCGGAGCACATTCACAGTCGGGGCTAGCGTGCCTGCACACGCGAGGGTCTTCGCAATGTACCGGGGCAGTGCCGGGAATTCTTGTGCCCGAAATGCCCGGGTCTGAATGGGGATGACCGCGTTGGATGGGCCCTGGTTCGTGCCCCGGCCTACCAGGCTCATTGGACACGCTTCCACCTTCTTGGGATTCAAGCACGGGTCCAGGTTTGAAGCTCGGGCTTCCCATTCCTGATCTACTCAAGGTCCCTCATCGTCCCAGCCACCTCGGATTCAGGCTCCGTCGCGCGAACTCCCCTCCCGTCAGGAGCTCCGCAGAAATCCACCCGAGAGGTCGGTTCAGGGTGTTCCTACAGTCGTGGCGAACGCAAGTTCGGAGCGGCCCTCCTCGGAGCTGTTCTTTTCGCGATAGGGGACCGGCGACCGCATCGTACGGTGTTCTTCAGGTATCTCGGGTGGACTAGGCCAAATCGAAAAGGAGGATCTCGGAGGGTTGGTGAGCCGTGAAGGAGACGGCCTTTTCCTCTTCAAACGATGCTCCGTCCCCGGTCTCAAGATTCTCCTTCTCGAGCCGGATGAGACCCTCGACTACGTGGAGCCAGGCGCCCCGGGTCCCGTGGAGTTCATGGACCACGTGATGTCCCTTCTCGAGGAATGAGGAGTACATGTAGATGTCGTGTCCCAAGCAAAGGGAATTATTCTTCCCCTCCGGGGAGCCGACCAGCCGGAGTCGCCCGTGCCGATCTGCGAAGGGGAATTGTTTTACGACGTTGGGGAGTTCCGACGGATTGGGAGGGGATATCATGGAACTCAGGAAAAGGTGGGTTTCATGCGGGGGCGATATTATCGGTACTTGACTAATCATCCAGGGTTGCGGGTTCGAATGTTGAAAGCACCCAGGCCCGAGCGGTCCAACACCTTGGGGCCCATTTCGGACCAGTAGTTCACCCTCGCGAACATAGGTCACGACGTCGTGATTCGCGTCCAAATGGATCTTGAACCCCGTTCCGGAGGGCAGGCTCACTTCATCAAAGGATTCCAGCGTACGGAAGCCTCGTTGGAACGGATCCGTGATGTTGGCGGGATCAAAGGTCTTCCACATCTTCAGTGCCCCATCCCTCACGAAGCGGCGATCGCCCGATTTCTGCAATCTGATCATCTAATGTCCACCACTGCCCTCCACCAACTAACGCGAGAACCTTTAAGAAGGCCAGGCTGCCTAGACACTCCAAGTAGTCCATTTCACGCTCAGAAGGCGAGGGGCCACCTGGCGGCTTGCACGTGACAGGAGCAAATCAGCGGCCAGTCGGGCATCAAGTAAACGCCTTGCGAATTGAAGGGTCTGCCCTACCACTAATGTAGAGCAAAAGATCAAAGTGATTCTCTTTACGGTCATTCTGATGCTGCCCACCCCCTCTCTAATTCTTTACTGGCAATGATCTTTGCGGAAGGAAATGGACGCTTAGTGACTCGATCGGCATGGTTGACGGCCCCGAACGGTCGACGCTTCAATGGGATCCTCTGGCACCCTAGCATTCATCGAGAGCCCCGGCTGCTTTCACCGAGCAGGACCCACGTCGGTCCTCGGACCATCCGACCTGGCCCGCACTCGGCACGGGCGGCCACGCCAAGCAGGGGGATTCCGATCCTGAAGATCCGAGCAGAGGTGAGGAGCTTGGTTTCAAGTGCACGAGCCCCGTCGATGTCCGGTGGCGCTCCTGGGCTGACATTCGCCGGGATGGTCTCGGGTGCGACGAACACTGGAGGAAGAGGAATGTATCACCGGGCTCCTTGGGTCGAATTTCCGATCCGACGTAATCCGGTCTTTCGCGCAGCCAGAACTTCACTGCTGCCGAGGCAGTGGTGCCTTGAATCCCGGAGACGCGGCTCCCATGCGCCCCCTCGTGAGGGGGGGGTGGTGGAGACCGCCGGACTCCTCAATGGTGTCGCCGGTCCCAATCCTGGACCCCATTTCTTGGACGTCCAGTCCGGAGTGAGGGTCGTTCGCCGGTAAGATGTCGTGGACCATCGTTGGAAAGTGGGCCGCCTTATTTTCCTGTTCCAACGACCACCACCACCGGCGCCGAGGATGGAGAGGCGGAGCTGTCCTCCCCGAGAGACTGCGTAAGTAGGGACTGTGTAAGCCGGTGTAATCCTTGCCAGGGGCCTGGAGAAGCTAGTAGAATCACCCGGATCGAGGTTGAAGACTCTAGAAGGATTCTCGCCGCTTCCTTCGAGCAGCACTCGCTTCGATACTTGAATCCTTGATTTCCATCCGACGCTTTCCCTCGAAGATAGCCCGCTCAGCGAACCGGTGACCTCGTGGATTCATCCGATGCCTCTAAGTCTGTGCGCCCGGTAGGCCACGTTCTTGCCCTTGTAGTCGAGCGCAATCCGATTGTTCAACGCCTTGAGAGATATTTTCTCGAAGAAGCTGGATATCAAGTCGAATTCTCAAATGATGGGGCATCCGCCCTGGCCCGCGCGAAGGAACTTCGTCCGGCCATTCTGATCACCGAGATCCTCGTGCCAAAAATGGACGGCCTGACGCTGTGCCGCCAGCTGAAATCCAAGCCTGAGACCGCAGGTATCCTGATTCTTGTATTCAGCCATCTAGAGGCTGAGGACCGGGCTCGGGAGGCGGGTGCGGACGCCTTCCTTCGAAAGCCCTTGAACGAAGAGCCTCTTGTAGAGACGCTCAGCCGCCTCGTTGCCCGGCACCAGGATATTCTTCGGGGGAAGAAATGAGCCGGAAAAGACTGTCTACGGGCATCAAGGGACTCGATCAGGTCCTGGGCGGTGGGTTTCCGGAAAATTCCATGAACATGATCATGGGTTCTCCCGGCGCCGGCAAGTCGATCCTGACGGAGCAGATGGTGTTCGCGAATGCCAGCAAGGAGCGCCCCGCCCTCTACCTCACGACGTTCTCGGAGCCCCTCGAGAAATTCATCCTTAATTCACAGTCTTATACCTTCTTCAATCCAGCGCAAGTGGGCGTCGAGATCCTCTACGAGGATCTAGGTCAGCCACTCCGGGAGAAAGGGTACGCGGCGCTTCCCGACCTGATCACGGAGTTCGTGGCGGAATGGCATCCGAGAATCCTTGTCTTCGATTCGTTCAAGGCGCTCTCCGAACTGGCTCGGACGGCCGAAGAGGGCCGGCTCGTCCTTTTCGACCTGGCGACCCTTCTGGCGAATTACGATTGCACCGCTTTTCTCGTCGGCGAATACGGGCCCGATACGATGACCGAGCTTCCGGCTTTTGCGATTGCTGACTCCATCCTCTCACTTCAAAGGCACACGCTGGCTGGAAACGATCAACGCTTCCTTCGCGTCGAGAAGCTGCGGGGGTCTTCCTTCGTCCCCGGACTCCACGCCTTTTCCATCGGCGCCGGGGGCATCGAAGTGTTTCCCCGACTGCTGACCCCTTCGTCGTTTACCTCCTATTCGGACGATTCTGGACGGCGCGTAACGACCGGAGTACAAGGGTTGGATCCTATGATAGAGTCCGGATTCTGGAGGGGAAGCACCACCCTGGTTGCGGGACCCACCGGTTCGGGGAAAAGCATGCTTAGCCTCCAGTTCCTCTACCAAGGCGCCCTCGCGGGCGAGCCGGGGCTCTACGTCGGGTTCCAGGAAAACCCGGTTCAGATCGCACGCATTACCAAGGGATTCGGGTGGGATACCGGTAAGGTCGAGAAAGAAGGTCTCTTCGAGCTCATGTATCGGTCTCCTGTGGAAATGCAGCTCGACGAGGTGGCCTTCCGGATCTTCGAGCGGGTAAACGAGGGCAAGGTGAAGCGACTCGTCATCGACGCGCTCGGCGACCTCAAGCGCCGGAGCCTCGACACAGACCGCTTTGCCGATTACATCTACTCCCTCACCCAGTGGTTCGCGCTCAAGCAGGTGACTTGCCTCATGACCTACGAACTGAAGGAACTCTTCGAATTCCACTCGATCACGGGAGAGGAGATATCCAATATGTCCGACAACGTCCTGCTCCTTCGCTTCACTCCGGAGGCCGAAATGGCTCGTACGCTCCGAGTGGTGAAGACCCGTGGGAGTGCCCATGACCACCGGGAGCATCTACTGGAGCTCTCCCAAAAAGGGGTCGCTGTGGGAAAGCCTTGGAAGGGCATGCGACAGAGCAGCTCGTAGAAGGGAGTACCATCCATGACCGGCATTAATACCGAGACCCTGGCTCTCTTCAAACGGCTCGCGGCCATCAGTCGCGCGATCACCACCTCGCTAGATTTTGAGGAGGCGCTCGGCCTGATCGCCGGATCCGGCGTCGAGCTCGTAGGGGCCTCTTCTTGTCTCGTGCTCCTCCGGGAAGGGGAAGACGTCCTTCGAATCTGCGCGGCACAGGGCGTCGATCCGGCCGTTGCGGCACGCTTTGCCGGATCGATGGGAGAATCGGTAGTAAGGGAACTCCAGGAATTCCTTGGATTCCAGAACCCTGCAGGCATCGCCGCCTCTCCGATCATGTCCGACTTTGACGTGCAGGGCATTTTGGTCGTCCTCCGCGATGCTCCTTTGAATGCGCAAGAGACTGCGCTCCTGTCCTCTCTGGCGGACCAGGCGGCCATCGCCCTGGGGAACGCCCATGCCCATTCGATGTTGATCTCCCGCGAAGCGAAGCTCCAGGACGAGGTCGAGCGGTCCCGAAAGGTTGCCGGGAGCCTTGAAGGATTGATCCATTCGGTCGCGCACGACTTGAGGGCGCCCCTGAGAACTGTGACCTGCTGCGGCAAACTGCTTTCTGAGGAGAACGGTGATCCTCTTCTCACCGCCAGGGTCCGGGGGTTTCAGATCCGCATTGCTTCGGACACCCGTAAAATGGAGGCCTTGGTCCACGATCTATTGGCCTACAGCCACTTGGGGAAGGCGGAGCTTCATCTTGAGGCCGTCGAACTCAAGGGGGCCGTTTCGGAATCGCTGGCCAAACTCCAAACGGAGATCCAAAGCAAAAATGGACTCGTGCGGGTGGAGTTTACGCCATCTAGTAGGGTGCTCGCGCACCGGAGAACTTTGGTAAGGATCCTGGGGGACCTCCTTTCCAATGCCCTGAAGTTCGTCAGCCCGGCCAAGCGGCCGCTCGTAGAGGTGGAAGCGGAAACCTCTGAGGAGTTCGTCCGCGTGTCCGTGCGGGATCACGGGATAGGGATCGGCGAATCCCACCTGGATCAACTCTTCCAGGGTTTCCATCGACTAAACAGGGCAGAGGAATACCCCGGAACGGGTATCGGGCTAGCCATCGTCCGAAGGGGCATGGAACGGATGGGTGGCCGCTACGGAGTGGAATCCAAGCTGGGCCAGGGAAGCCTCTTCTGGATCGAACTTCGCAAAGCGTGAATGATACGGGCTGACTGACTTTGGGGCCGCCCGTCCCTCTTGATGAGGCTTCGGACGACCCCTGTTTACACAATGGGGGAAGTGAGAAGCGGACCCGAAGACGAGGCTTCAGTTCACCCCCAACGAAATCAGAGCGATTCCCCATGCCGTCGCTCCTCCTCTCGTCATTCCCGTGATAGGTCCGACCGGGATCCGAACGAACAGGAATTAAGATCATCTACATATACTTGGACGCGAGGCCCCGGGTGCCCGAAGGCGATCCGGCTTTCGGATGAAAAGGACGCCCGCTCTTAGCATCTCACACCTTCGCGAGCCGTCTCGTCCAGGCCGGCATTCCGATCCAGGTGGTCCAGGTATTTCTGGGGCATTTGAAAGTCGTTACGACGAGGAATTCCGCACCCCTGGCTCCGGTCGATCTTCGAAGCGCGGTGAACCTCCTGTATCCCGCCGAGGAGAAGCCCGTCCAAGCGCCGGAAACCTCCAAAGCGACCGGCCACCCCGGGAAGCCGCGAAATCACTCCTCCATCCGCTACTCAGTTGAAATGGGGGGTGGGCTTAGCCGAGGAGGATATTGCAAACTCCTGTAAGTCCTTGGGTCGCTTGATATAATGCGCGGGCCGTCGAACGGAGAGGTGGCAGAGTGGCCGATTGCGGCGGCTTGCTAAGCCGTTATACGGGTTACACCGTATCCAGGGTTCGAATCCCTGCCTCTCCGCCATCCCTGACTTGTCGGCCCGGGTCCCGCTCGGAGAACCGGGACAGGAAGGGGCGATCTTGACCGGGAGCGGCACCGGCTTCGCGGCCGCTCTTCACTTCTTCCTGGGGGCTCTCCTCACAACCCCCCAAGCCCCCGAGCGAGACGGCCCGATGGCCCTCCAGGACGTCCGCTCGTGGATGTACCAGTTCCAAGGGCTGGAATCAAAAAGCGCAGTCGAAGCCCTGGCGGGCAGCCCTTACGATCTTCTCGTCGTCGAACCCATGGGCACCTATCAAGCGGCGAAGGACTTCGACATGAAGGGGATGGTCTCGCGCCTCCATGCCGGGAAGCGGGGCCGCCTCGTCCTGGCCTACCTGGACATTGGCCAGGCGGACAGCAACCGGACCTACTGGAAGAAGGGCTGGAAGCCGCCGGGCCAGAAGCAACGAGGCGATCCGGATTTCCTGCTGAAGCCCGATCCCGACGGCTGGAAGGACACGTACGTGGTCCGCCCCTCCGATCCCCGATGGCAGGACCTCGTCCTGGCGGATGTCGCTAAGATCATGACCGCCGGTTTCGACGGACTGTACCTGGACTGGGTTGAAGCCTACCAAGACACCACCGCCGCGACCGAGATGAAGGCCCAAGGCCTGGTTCCCGCCCGGGCGGTCGTCGACTTCATTTCCCGGGTGCGGCAGGAGGCCCGGAAGGCGGAGCCCACGGCCCGCACCGTCGCCCAGAACGCCCCCTATCTCATCGACGAGGATGAACGTCTCGCGGGGCTGGTCGACGCGGTGGCCTTCGAGAGCACCTGGTTCCGGGGAAAGGCCGAGGCCGGCTGGGGAGACCCGGAGGGGGGGGATCGTCCCAATGCTCCAGCGGAGGCCCGCTATTCGACCGAAGCCCGACTCAGGCAGTACGCCCGCTACAAAGCCGCGGGGAAGCCGGTACTCACCGTGGATTACTGCCTCAAGGCCGACAATGCGAAGATGGTTTATCAGGAATCCCGGAGCCGCGGATGGGTCCCGCTCGTCAGCCGGGTCGCGCTGGACCGCCTCACGGAGACCCCCCCTCCGGATCTCCCCCAGGCGGAGAAGAAGTAGCTAGACGGCGTCCCGGGAAGAGGCGGGGACGCCCGGGCCCGGGGCGGCCATCTTGTGGCAGGTGCAATTTCCCCAGCGGAAAAGGTGGAGCTTGTGGAGGAGCGACCGGAATTCCGAGGGACCCCCTCCTGAGATGATCTCCCAAGGCGTGAGACCGAAGACCCCCAGGCTGATCGACGGAGCCAGAGACACGACGGCATGCCAATTGCGCTTCGGGATGAAGAGCGCATCCCCCGCCTCGACCCTCGCGTAGAAGCCATGAGCCTTCTCGAACTCGGCCCTCTCCCTGGGGAGTTCGTCCAGCCGGGAGATGTCGATATCGCTGAGAGTCGCCCCCCAATCGTACTTGCGGGACTTGCACATGAAGGGGGTCTGGTCGGGGGGAAAGACAATCACTTCCTTCGTGCCGCGAACTTGGCAGAACCAGTTGTTGGGGAAGTCGTAATGGACCCCGGTCACGGTGTTCGCGGGGCCGATAAACACGAATTCCCACGTATACCGCCAGCCCGGCCAGAGCTGACGGATGGCGAAGTCGCGTCGGAGTTCCCGGAATTCGTCCAGGATGTTCCACTGCGCCAGATAGACCCGATCCGCCTCGAACGTGTCCATGTGCGACCATTCGAGGTGGAACCGTTCGCCCCGGGAGAGCGCCCGGAATCGCCTGTCCGGAAGGAGCCCCAGGTCGGGCGGGCGGGGCTGCGACGCGCCCGCGGCCAGGTCCTTGATGTACGGCGAGATCGGCAGATCGAGCGGCGGCCGGGTCACCCCCTGCTCGACCAGGCCGTTCTGGAACCGAAAGACGACCTCGGACCCGTCGGCCCGCCGGAGTGCCGCCAATCGCTCGAAGCTCCACCGCTCCCACGCGGGCCACGCGCGGACCGCTCCCTTGACCAGGAGCGGCCGCTTCCGGGGACCGAACCTGGAGTCGCGCTGGAGATCCTCCCAGGCGACCTCGTCGACCAGCTCAAAACTGGGGCCGATGAAGGCACTCATGGCTGTTGGCCTAGACCCTGAGATCATACCGGGAATTCTTCATGAGAGAAGCTTGAGGCGGGTCACACCGGGCGCGGCGGAGGTCGCCGGGGCGTGCCGCCGAGGAGAGCCCCGACGAACGGGCGGAAGCTGGGCGGCCCGGGTCGGTCGCGGGGGAAGGGCGCCCGGACGAATCTCGTGCGGGGTCATGGCCGGTGGACGGGGGCTTCGGCGTGATTCGGCACCGGCAAAACGGGGGGGGGCGGCGGGGGGTCCTCTCCGCCCGGGCCGCTTCCTAGGAGCCACCGGGTGAGCCCGTAGTGGATCATCAGCCCCCCTCCCACCGCCAGGAAGACCAGCTCGTCCAGGCGCCAGAGAATGCTGAAGGCCGCCCCCTCGTGGGTCTGCCAGCCCAGGAGGCTGAAAAGTCCGATCATGCCTCCCTCGTACATCCCCACGCCGCCGGGGGTCGCCGGAATCATGAAGAGGAGCTGGGAGAGGACGAAGAAGGCCGCGAGTTCCGAATTACCCGGGTAGGTCGCCTCTCCGCCCGACCGGCGAACGAGGAGGAAGAATAGCGCGGGGAGGGGAACCTGCGAGAGGGGTGAGAGCATCGTCAGGGCCTGCGCCGCCAGGAAGGTCCCGCGGCGGCGCCTGAAGATCTCCCGGACGGTGGATTCCATCTCGAGCGCGGAGTCCCGGAGGGAGGCCAGGGATTTCGGGAAGATCCGAATCCGGATCAGGAGATCCATCGCCCGTACCACCGGGCCCGTCTTTCCCAGGAGAAGGCCCAGGATCAGCGCCATGATGGCCGCGAGGGCGATGGCCCCCACGAGGGCGAACAGGATCCACCGCCCGGACAGCGGGCTCGCGGCCAGCATAACGCAGCACCCGGCGAGGATGGACAGGGACATTCCCGCCAGGAGCTGGAACTCGCTGACGATGATCGTCGCGAGGACCCGCCGTTTGGGGGTTCCGGACACGTGGGCCAGATGGAAGGTCCGAACCGATTCGCCGCCGAAATACATGAGGGGGCTGACGAGATTCGACGCTTTGCCCATGAGCGCGCTCGCAAGGGTGGTCCTGAAGGATACGGGGATCCCCTCGGATCGGAGGAGGAGGTGCCACCCGAGCGTCGGCCCCAGAAAGGCGACCCCGAAGCACGCGACGAACAGGACGCCGGCGGGGAGCCCCATGCGGGCGAGTTCCTGCACGGTCCGGCCGAGGTCCGCCCTCCGCAGGACCCATGCCAGGAGCCCCACCCCGGCCACGAGCGAAAGGAGGATGAACACGCGCTGGCTCAGGGTGCGCCGACCGTCCGACTTCATGACGACGTCCGCTCCTTGCCTCAGGCGGCTCCGCGGTCCTTGTCGAACCGGCGGGCGGCGAGGGATACGCAGTGCCCGCCGAATCCGAACGAGTTGGCCAAGGCTCCCCGGACCTCCATTCGACGGGCGACATTCGGGACGTAGTCCAGGTCGCACTCGGGATCGGGATTCACGTAGTTGATGGTGGGATGGACCACGCCCTGGCGGATGGACAGGACCGTGGCGATGACCCCCAGCGCGGACGAAGCGCCCACCAGGTGGCCGATCATGGATTTGGTGGCGCTGACCGCAACCGAATCGGCGTGGCGGCCGAAGACCTTCCGGATGGCGAGGGACTCCACCCGGTCGTTCAGGGGGGTGGAGGTTCCGTGGGCGTTGATGTACTGGATTTCCTCGGGGGCCTCCCCCGCTTCCTTGAGGGCCAGCGACATCGCCCGGATCGCCCCTTCGCCGTCGGCCACCGGGGCGGTCATGTGGTGCGCATCGCTCGTCATGCCGGCCCCGGAGATTTCCGCGTAGATCTTCGCGTTCCGCCGGAGCGCGTGAGCGGCCTCCTCCAGGACCAGGACGCCCGCCCCCTCGCCCAGAACGAATCCGTCCCGGTCCCGTTCGAACGGCCGGGAGGCGGCCGGGGGGTCGCCGTTGCGGCGGGAGAGGGCGCGGATCGCATCGAAGGCGGCCGCATAGATCACCGTCGAAAAGGATTCCTCGCAGCCCCCGACGAGCGCCACGTCCAGATCATCCGCCTGGATCATTCGGAGCCCCTGCGAGATCGCGTGGCCCGCCGAGGCGCAGGCCGAGGAGACCGAGAACGATGCCCCCTTGAACCCGAACTGGAGGGAGAGGATCGCCGCCGGAGCGTTCGGCATGACCCGGGGGACGTAGAGGGGATGGATCCCGCGGACCCCTCTTTTCAGATACGCCTGGGTCTGGTGGAAGGTCTCCGAGGCATCCCCGATCCCCGTTCCCATGATCGCCCCCGAGCGGAAGGCATCCGGGGACTTCAGGCCGGCATCCCGCACCGCCTCAAGCGCGGCCGCGATCGCGAACTGGCTGCTCCGCCCGATCCGGGACACGTCCTGCCGGCAGTCGAGGGCTTCCGGATTGAAGTCGCGGACGGGGGCGCCGATGTGGCACTGACACCCCTCGGATTCGAGCAGGCTCATCCGCTCGACCGCGCTCCGGCCGGCGAGAAGCCCCTCCCAGGTGGTCGGCACGTCGTTCCCCGCGGGGCTGACGCATCCCAACCCCGTAACGACGACCCGACGTTTCACGACGCGGTGATCTCCGAGACGTACCGAAGCGCGTCCCCGATCGTCATGAGTTTCGGAACCTGCTGATCGGGGACCGCGACGTCGAATTCCTCCTCCACCTCGTGGAGGATGACGATGAGGTCCAGGGAGTCGGCCCCCAGGTCCTCCCTGAAGCGGCTGGTGAGCTCGACTTCCTCCGGCTTCTTCTTGAGAGTTTTACAGACGATCGCCCTGAGTTTCTTTTCCACCGATTCCTGGGTCAGCATGCTGCACCTCCGGCTTTAGTGATCCGTAACACTGGGAGCGGCGCCCCGATCGGTGCGCGCTCAGGGCCGCGCGCTCTCCTCGATCCCTTCCTGGAACTCGAACTGGTCGAGGAGCGACAGCAGATACTCCGTCACGTTGGGACAGACCCCCAACTCGGGGCCAAGCTCCCGGGCCAGACGTTCGTTCGAATAGGCGATGTCGGCGCTCATGAAAGGCACGTAGTAGGAGATCGACTCCTCCAGGCGCTGGCGGAGAGGGGAGACCCGGGCGGAACGCTTCTTCGAACCGCCGGAAAGCCGGGTTTCGCCCGCGCGCGGGTACACGCGGCAGATGGCGTCCTTGATCTCCCCGCAGGTCGCGGAGGAGCCTTCGCCCGCCGAGATGTGGTACAGCCGGTGGGCGAGCGACGGCCGGCGGAGGATGAGCTCCGCCGCGTGCGCCACGTAGTCGACCGGCGCGATGTCGATCCTGGATCCGGAGTCGACCGGCGCCGAGCCCAGTTCGATGAGGGCCGGAATCACCCAAAGCATGGAGCGGGCCATCTTCCGGTCGTTGACCCCCCGGCTGAAAACGATCGTGGGTCGCAGGATGACGACGTCCAGGCCGCTGGCCGCCAGGACCCGCTCCGCGTGGCGCTTGGAACGGGTGTAGCCGTTCTCAAACCCGCCAAAAGGGGAGCCCTCGGTGATCACCGAATGGGTCGGGCTCATGCACACGGAAGCGGTGCTCATGAAAAAGATCCGGGGGGGCGACTTCAGGCGCGTCCCCAGGTCCACCAGGTTCTCCGCCGCCCCCACATTGGTCTTCCAGCACGAATCGTCGTTGTTGAAGGCGGTTTCGCCGGCGGCGTGAAGGATCGCCGACACGTCTTCGAAGGCCGACAGGCGGAGGCCCAGACCCGGTTCCGTGATGGAGCCCGCCAGGCAGGTCAGCTGCTCGGGATGGCTGGCCCGGCTCCTGCTTTTCCGCAGCCGGTCTTGTATCCGCTTGGTGGCCGCCTCGTCATCCGATGCCCGCGCGACGGCCTTGACGGACCATCCCCGTTCCAGGAGGGTCGCGATCACCTCTCCGCCGATCAGCCCGGTGCCTCCCGTGACCAGAATGGTTCCCCTCGAGTCGCTCATGCACCTTTCTCCGAAGAAACCTGAAGTCTCCAGATTGCCTTACACTGGATGAACATTCTCTGAAGGCATCATTAATGATTTTTCACAATCGGGTCGGGAGCGGGATCGGCCGAGGCCGAAGGAAGCTCGACGGTGAACACGGTTCCGCGGCCCGGTTCGCTCGCCACCTCAATGCGTCCCTGGTGGGAGGCGATGAACGACTTGCAGATGGCCAGCCCCAGTCCCGCCCCCCCGCTCTCGCGGGACCGTGCCTTGTCCACCCGGTAGAACCGCTCGAACAGCCTCGGCAGGTGGTTGGCGGCGATCCCAATCCCGGTGTCGCTGACGCGGACCCGGACTCGGCCGTTCCTCCCCTCGATCCCGAGGGTCACGCGACCGCCCTCCCGGTTGAACTTGATGGCGTTCTCGACCAGGTTCATGAGGACCCTCCGGAGAGCGGTGGGATCTCCCAGGACCTCGGCGTCCCCCCCCTCCGTGCGGATCTCCACCCCGCGTTCGGCCGCCATGGCCTCCCAGGTCTCGCGGGCCTCCTCGAGAAGGGGGGCCAACCGGACCCGCTCCCTCTGCAGCGCGTACTGGCGCATATCGAGCTTCGCGAGGGTGAAGAGGTCCGCGACGACCCGGCTCATGCGCACGACCTCCTCGTGGAAACTCGCCAGGATGCGCTCGTATTCCTCGGTCGTCCGGGAGTGCTGGACGGCGGTCTCGATCTCGGCCCGGAGGGTGGCCAGAGGAGTGCGGAGCTCGTGCGCCGCATCGGCCGCGAAATGCTCGAGGTCGAGGATGGCCCTCTGGAGACGGTCGAGCATTTCGTTGAACGTGCGAACCAGGTCCCGGAGCTCGCCGGTGGTGGCGGGCTCCGGGATCCGGTCCGAAACGCTGGCCCGGCTGATCTGCTCGGCCTGGCGACGCACCGCCTCGATCGGGGCGAACGTCTGCCGCACGAAGAGATATCCAAAGAGCCCCGCGGCCCCCAGGGCGATGGGGCAGAAGATCGTGAAGTAGAGCAGGAGTTCGCGAAGCCGGCGTCGGAAGGGCTGGTCGCTCATGGCCAGTCGAACGATCAGGGCCGTCCCCTCGGCGTCCACGGCCTGGTCCACCCGCTCCCGGTAGCCCTTCCGGGCGGGGCTGAACCCACCGGAGACAAAGAGGACCGTTCCATCGGCGCGCCTCACGTCCGCCGCGCAACCGCTCATCTCCAGGAAGCGGTTCAGATCCCGGACCGCGTCGGGCCCGAGCGCTCTCCGTCCCCCGGGGGCCGATTCAGACAGCCGGTCGAGGAACATCCCGCTCCGGGCCGCCACCTCACGGTCGGCCTCCCGGGCGAGGCTCTCGCGCACCCAGAGGTAGAGGCTCGCGGAGAACAACCCCAGGAGGAGGGCCGAGATCGTCACGAAACGGAGGGTCAATCGGGCGCTAACTGACCGCACCTTCGGACTCCTTCAGGACGTAACCCACTCCCCGCACGGTCTGGATCAGCCGCGGTTCGCGACCCTCCTCGGTCTTCTTCCGCAGAAGGTTGACGAAGACGTCGACGACGTTGGACTGCCAGTCGAAGTTGTAGTCCCACACGTGCTCGGCGATGGAGGTTCGCGTGAGCACGCGTTGGGCGTTCCGGACAAAGTACTCCAGAAGGGCGAACTCCTTTTGCGTGAGCTCGATCTCCCGGTCCCCCCGAAGGACCGCGCGGTCGAGCAGGTTCATGGTGAGATCCGAATACCTCAGGAGCGTCGAGGTGCTTCCCCGCCCTCGCCGGAGGAGCGCCCGGACGCGTGCGCGGAGTTCGTCCAAGGCGAAAGGCTTGACGAGGTAGTCATCCGCGCCCTCGTCGAGGCCGCGGACGCGGTCCTGCACCGTATCGCGCGCCGTCAGGATGATGACCGCGGCCGTCTTCTTGCGTTCCCGGAGTTCCCGGAGGATCGTGATGCCGTCGCGCCGGGGAAGTTGGAGGTCAAGGATGATGGCGTCGTAGTCCTGGCTCACCGCCGAGTGGGATCCATCCTCGCCGTCATGACACAGGTCCACTGCGTGGCCGTCCTCGCGGAGCGCCCGCCGGATGAATCCAGCGAGCTTCTTCTCGTCCTCAACGACCAGGACTCTCATTAGGGTTCCTCCACCCTTCACGGCGGGCTGCGCCGGCGGGGACCATGGGAATCCCCACATCTTCGCTTGGGGAGTTAAATCTTACATAAAAATAGCATGAAAAGTTATTAATCGAGCGGACCGGTCGATCCTGGGGCCCCAAGGAGATCGAAGGTTAAAGTCAGATTAATACTCCTTTATCCGGCCGGGCTCTTCTTCTATCATGGGATTCCGCCTAGGAGAGACGTGTGGACATCCTTCGACGATACCGCCAGTGGAGATGGAGGCATCTGGGGCTCTTGGGTCCCGCCTTCGGGGTCTCCCTGTGGGCCACGGTCTGGCTGGGCTTCCGGGCGACGGCCTCCTGGGGAATCCGGCTGACCTGCCTCTCCATCGCGTCCCTCATCACGTCGCTCCTGGGGTACCTGATCGTCCAGACCCTCCGGTGTGACCGGCTTCACCGTTCGCGGGAGCTCGAGGGGGCCCGCCCCCTCCGGCGGGATCTGAAGCCCTACCGGGGAGTGGCGGCAGTCGCCGTATTGATCGTGGGAATCCTGAGCTGGGTATCGGGGTTGTTCCCTGAATCCCCGGCGGACTCTCCGATGGCGCCTCCCTTCCGAAGAGTTCAGCTCCAAGTCTCGTGGTCGAGGCCGGCGGACGCCCTCCGGCCTGCCTCCTCCCATCCAGCGGTGCCGGAGGCCCCCCGACCGGCCGTCGATCCGGTGATCGTCCTGGCCCCGACCCTCCCAGCCCCATCCCCGGCGCGCCCGGCGGTACCCGAACTCCGCCCCATCCTGGCGATCGAAATCCAACCGTTGGAGGGGACCGGGCTCGACCCCATCCCGCCCCCTCGCCCCGCGCAGCCGGAACTCCGGCCCATTCTGGCACTGGATCCCCACCCGATCGAATGGACCCAAAAGGACTTTCTTCTCCCGACCTGGCCCGAGACCCCTTCCGCTTTCCCCCAGGAAAATCCGATCGTCGAGCAGGATCGGGAGAGCGAGCTCCGTCCGCCCCGGCTCCGTGCCTCGTTCGAGGAATTCCGCGAGGCGGCTTTGGCGAGGGATCGGACGCTAGGGGCGTGGGTCCGCGCCCAGCCCGACGAGATCGACCGGGACGGATGGCCCTCCCCCGAGATCCGGTTGGATGGTCTGGTCTTCTTTGGCCACGACTACGGAAAGGCCCCGGCGCTCACGCTGGCGTGCGATCTTCCATTTAGCTCCTGCGACTCGATTGAAGCGGGATGGCTTGCGGTGGACCTCCCTCGCCCGGATGATTCGCGCGTGGATCACCGCGATCTTCCCGACTGGAACCATCTGACGCTGAATTACACCCGGCGCCTGGCCGGATACTCGCGCCATGCGCTCTTCGACCTGGCCGTGAGCCTCGGAGCGAGCGTCGACTTCATCGGGGCGATCCGGGGCCTGCCCGTGGTCGATCGGGATCCCAAGTTTGCGCCTTACGTCGGGATTGACACGGCGATCTGGCAGGAGGGGGCGCTCGGGCTCCTCGTCCACGCGGGGCAGGCCATTCCCGTCACGATCGGGGGTTCCTCGGTCGGGGTGACGGACGTGGCCGCCCTGATGCGCCTGGATGTATCGGAGCGGTTCTCGATCCACGTCGGCTACCGGTTCCTGACCCTCCGGTTCAAGGAAACGCCCTCCCTTCTCCCGGCCGACGTGGCCAACCAGACGCTCGTCATGAACCTGTCCGGACCGCTGGTCGGCATCGATCTTCGTTTCTAGGCGAGTTCCCCCCGGCTCCTCCCCGATCTCCAAGGATTCCTTCCCAATCTCCCGGCCGTTGATAGGATTGGGGCCACATGCTCACCGCCTGCCTGGCCGGGTTCATTGCCGGCTCGGTCCACGTCTTCACCGGGCCCGATCACCTCGCCGCGCTCGCGCCGCTTTCGCTCCAGGCACGGCGCCGCGCCTGGAGCGTGGGGATGCGGTGGGGGCTCGGACACTCCGCCGGGGTTCTCGTCGTCGCCGCCGTCGCCTTCCTGTTCCGGAGCACCGTCCACCTCGAGGGCCTCGAGGGCTGGGGTGAACGGCTGGTGGGCATCACCCTCGTCGCGCTCGGCCTCTGGGGGTTCCTCAGTCTCTTCAGGAACCGGCTTCACGCCCACCCGCACGCGCACGAAGGCCAGGTGCACGTCCATTTCCATGTTCATGGCGACGAGGGACACGCCAAGCCGGACGCCCACGTCCACACCCATGCCGCGTTCCTGGTCGGCACGCTTCACGGCTTGGCCGGCACCTCGCACCTCCTGGGGGTGCTCCCCAGCCTGGCGCTCCCGACCTGGAAGCAGACGGCGGCCTACCTGGCCACCTTCGCCGCCGGCACGATCCTCGCCATGACTCTCTTTGCCGCGGTCGTCGGCTTCATCGCTCCGGCCCGCGCGGAGCGGGGAGTGAGGTTCTAC
>Ga0222749_10000592_pt1 | contig 21707 bp, 19 predicted proteins | sample IncBWH2Mmetat_FD_197234 | JGI IMG/M metagenome (GOLD analysis project Ga0222749, IMG submission 197234) | Metatranscriptome of lab incubated forest soil microbial communities from Barre Woods Harvard Forest LTER site, Petersham... | ecosystem: Environmental > Terrestrial > Soil > Temperate... | reverse complement strand
CCGATTTTTGCCCGATCCCGGATCTCTTCGAGTGAAAATTCTTTGAGCAACTCGCCGTTGAGAAAAACAGTCTCCAGCAAATTTCCAGGAACATTGCTTTGCTCGCCGAGCGTGACGGTTTCCAGATGCTGTCTGCCGCGCACCAGCGCCAGCCGTCCGCGCTTGGAGGCCTTGGCGTGGTCCGTTGCCGGGTCTTTGTAGACGTCGCGCTGCACGCCGTTGACGGTCACGCTGGAGCACTTCAGAGCGAACTTCTGGGTATCGCGGTTGAGCTGCTGCAGGAGCGCTCCACCGATGCCGAAGGTGAGGTTGTCGGCGGACCATCCGCTTTTGGTGATGGCAGTCAGAATGTCGCCCATGGTCCAGTAATTGATTCCGTCTCCCTGGATGACGCGAACTTTAGGGTTTAGCACACGGTAGCCCTTGGAGTTGATCTCAAAGCCAAAACGTTCCGAGAGAATCTGAAAGACTTCGAGCAACACGCGCTTGGGATCTCCCGAGTCGGGGCGGATGACCAGGACACCGTTACGATCAAGGACGGCCTGGCGCAGACGCTGGCCCCAGATCTCAGCGCAAGCCTTGAGAATGTCGTAAGAATCGCTCACGCAGGCGACGATGCCTTCGGGGAACTGCTTCAGCATGTTTTGGTAAGCATCGGCTTCGCCCTCTTTGCCCCAGGCGGTGATGGTGGAGTGCTCCGCGGCGGGCACGCTGAAGCCAGGCATGGCGGCAGCGCCATAGAAATTTTTAAGCATCTGAATACCGGCCACGGTGTCGGTGCCTTGAAAGTTGATGAGATGGGCGGCTCCGCCTATGGCCGCAGTCTCTTCGCTGGAGACGCCGCGGTAGCCGAAGTCGTGGACCTTGAAGGGAAGCAAAGAGGGGTCCCCGCTCAGCTCGAGAAAGTGGCGGAACATCTTCTTCATCTCATAGGAGAGGGTCGCCACGGTAATGGGATACCAGACTTTCAGAAGCAGAGTTTCCAGGTAATTGGTCAACCAGGGACAGTTAGGATCAGTGTTCTCGATGGTCATGAGCACGTTGGACACAGGAACCACGGTACCCTCGGGTACAGCCATGATTTTTACAGGCAGCCGCCCCGAGTATTTTTGCAGAAGGTATTCCCAGCCGGCGCGGTTGAAATAACCGTTGTGTCCGAAGTGCTGGCGGCAGAAGTCCTCGGCTTCGGCAATGTCGTTTTTGTCGAAGACCGGGCCCTGCAGATAATTTTTCAGGTAGTACTGCAGACCGAAGAACAGGGTCTGAGGAAACATGCCGCCGCGCGATTCCATGTAGCTATAGACATGGGTCGTCCCGGCTGGATACTGCTTCCAGTGGGTGAACTTATAGCTGTCGGTACGGAGCAGGAAGTTGGTGTGCATTCAGATACAACAATAAATCAAAAAGCTAACCACAAAGGGTACAAAGGCAAACGAAGGAACACGAAAGGAAAAGCAAAAGCCCCGCGTGCGGCGGGGCTTTTGGATTATGGACGAGTGCTGTTACCGATAAATCAGCTTATCTATATGTCAGGTCCTGTTTGTAGCCCACGTTGATGACCTCCTGGAACCTGGGGGTACCTGGTGGCACCTCGGAGAGGTTCTGGAAGTCCAGATCAAAGTGGTAGTTGCGGTTGGGCGGTTGATAGACCGTACCGCAGCACTTAAACACACCGGTCGTGTATTGGGAGTAATACAGACTTACCATGGAGCCGTTGTAGAAGGAGCCACTTGAAGGAATCACGACGTTGCCCAGGTCAATTTTGCTCCAAGTCTCGAGATAACGCAAAAAGTTGTGAATACCGCCATCGGTGCCATAGTCACTGGGAGGGCCGCCGACGGTCCCGGTTTTGTCCAAATCACCCGGATTGGTTGCGCCTCCGTTGGTGCCAATAGGGGTGCCATTGGTGCCATAGGTGGGAAGCGGGAAGTCAACGTTCTTGCCGCTGGCGATGGCCAGGCGATAGTAGGTGGCCGTAGCCACGCGGCCCATGATATTCGGAGTGGTGATGGTGCCCGTCGTCGCATTGTAGTTGCCGGTAACGCTGCCCGGGCTGGCGAAGCTATTCAGGTCATTCCAGGAGTTGGAGAGCAGAGTAACCGTATCGGCCAGGACGGCGGCGGAGGCGTGCGGATAGCCCGGCGCCGGAGCCACGGGGTTATCCCATCCGGCAGCGCTGGCATTGTAGTTGCCTTCAACGTACGCAGGATTGTCGCTAGCCACGGTGAAGCCGCCAATGTTGCTGGGGTCGCCGTTGGCGCGCAGAGGCAGATTGCCGGGACCGCCATCTATAAGGCGTACACCGTGACGGGCACCAGAGACCCAGTTGGCGCGACCAATGTCACACTTGGGCAGGCGCGTGAATACTTCATCACCCCTGTGGGCGCCGGCCGCCATGACGCTTCCTGGCGCCAAGTCACCCGGATTGAAGCCGAAGCCCAGACCCAGGTTGGCTGAGCCATAGACTTCCAGCAGGCCAGAGCCGGCATCGCCGGCAATTTCAACATCTTCGCCTGCATCCATCGGGGTGGTTGCATTGTTTGGTATTCCCTGGGAGCTGCCAGGGTTAATGACGTCTTCAAAGCCGTAAGCGCCAAGAATGATCGGCGGACCTGCCTTGGGTGCCGCAGCCTCCGGAAGCATGCCGCGATGATCAGAGAAGTAAAGGATGTAACCGTTCTGCGACACGTTCTCCACTTGGGTGCCGTTGGTGCCGGTGGCGCCGGTCAACCATTTTTGCAGGTTGCCTACGTCAATTTCAGTGACGTTCATGACCCCATTGACGGTGCAGCCATAATTTCCGCCAGCGACGCGATTCGTGCCGCCGCCATTGGGGTTTGTGTTCTCACGAGGTTCACCTTCACGGCTGTCATACATGTTGATGGGATAGAAATTGAAGGCATTGCTTCCGACAGTAGCACTAGGGGTGACTGAGGCTGGATTGTTATTAGCTTGCGTGGGATCGCCGGCATAGACCCACTTGCCGCTCGTATCCTTCTTCAGATCAGTGACGCCGAGAGCGGTAAGAGCGGGGGTGAGCGGATTACCAACTGTCTTGCCGGTGGTTTCGCTCACGATACCGGGAATCATCGCGGGACCACCTGTTGGATTGGTAAGGGTGTTGCTCATGGCCTTGCGATTGGCCAATTGCTGGAGGATCAGGATGGCCTGGGGATGCACGCTATTGCTCAACGGGGCAGTCGGCGTGTCAAAGCCGCGGGCGAAGCCGAGCTTCAGCCACTCGGCGGTAACCGGCAGATAGCTGCCATCGGCCTTGCGAACCTCAACCCTGAGCCAGCCATCAATCAGGCTCCATCTCTTTTTCAAGGGCGTATTCGGGTTGTCTGTCATGTAGGGGGCTGTGTTCGGTGACATGCCGTTATCAACCACCGGAGTACCATTCTCGGTGTAAGTGCCGCCAGCATCAGATTTCGGAAGCACCCAGTTCGTGTCGGCGGTGAAGGGGCCGGGGCCGAGAATAGCTGCATTCGTCCCTTCAGCAAAAAATGTGGTGCAGGCTGAATTGCAAGCCGTGGTCGTGAGCTGTTGGTTAGGGACCACCGCCGGCCATACGGTGACCGGCACGCCATTGGCGTAAGTGCCAGTGTTGGCCAAACGGATATTGTTAGGATCACCAGCACCGCCGGGAAGATCGGCGGGATCATCATCCAGCAGTACGCGAATCTGGGCCTTGCTGTAAAGGCGAGATTGAGTGAGGCTAACAGGGTCGGTAGTCTGGCCACGGCGCAGGATCTCAATGTTACTCACTCCGGGTTGGACGAAGGGCAGACTGAGCGGCTTGACCCCGTCTTCGTGCGCCAGCAGGAAACCTGAGTAAGTGCTCGAGATGCCTCCCCAGCCGGGGGTGGTGTTAAGGTTACCGCCAAAGCTGTTGCCAAAAGGATCTACGGTGTCGGGCCATACGCCGCCCTGCCAACTACTCTCATTAGGACCGGTGTAAGAGAGTTGCCGGCAGGCAGACTTGGCGGGCGAGTTGCAGCCCCCGGTGGCCGTGGGTATCTCCACAATTCCCGTGTGGGTGGTCATGGAAGCACCATTGGCGAGAAAATCGCGGACCACTTCTTTGGCGGTTCGCAGCTTGCCCAAAAATGCCGTGTCGCCTCCGTTTCCGGCCGCCAGGTAGAGGTCACCATTGGTCTGGACACGGCCGCCAATCTCCATGGGAGGGCCGGCGAAAGTATCGAGATCGCTATCAGAAAAGACACCGAACTGGAAGACCGGAATCAGCGCCACTTCCACGTTCCGGATCATGCGCACTTCTTCGCTGGCGTTGGTCTTGGCGGTCACTGACAGCGTTATGGGAATAACATCCGCAATGAGACCCGCATTGGGGCCAGCCTGGACGGTGGAGGGCCAGGTTTTCGGCTGGGTTGGATCCGTGGCACTGGGGGTCGTATTAAAGTTGTATTCGCTGTATTGAATGCCGGGAATGACAGGGAAGGGACAGGGCGACGTACAGGTCGAGAGCGCGCTAAGACCCTGGATCTGGGCCACACTGGGCGCCGCCGCTGTATTGTAGAGCCCATTCAGGTCGATCATCATTTTTTCCATGCCGGCTTCGGCGCCATAGTAGGCCTGGGTGTTGCCCTTGTCGGTGCCTTGCATGCGGTTTTCAGTATTTACCGCCAGCGTAAAGGCGATGGCCAAAGCCGAGAGCATGATCAGCAGCAGCAACGTAGTAACGAGCGCCATGCCGCGGGCTGAGGAATTTGCCGAAGATGATTTCGATCTGCACAATGAGTTTTTCATAAACATGTCCTTCTGTTTTTCCAAGTGCTTACAAACTGCGAAATTCTGTTCCTTTGTTCCAAGTATCCTTAAAACAATCATGGCTTGTCAGCGGGATAAGTATTGTTATAGCTCAAGCTCCTGGGGCCGACGGTAGTGTTAACGGTGGTTTGGTAATACACCCCCCGTTTATCGGGTTTGGCCGAACGCGCCCCGAGGTTGATATACACGGTCCTGATCTTGTCATAGGCCGGTTTGGCAGTTGGGATTCCACAAGCAGTCGGTTCCACGGCATTGGGAATGTGGGACATGGGGGCGGTTGTCAGGCAACTGGGATCTCCCAAGTCGTAAGAGAACTGCAGGTAATTGATATGTTCGGCAACAATCGTGGCTGCCTGCTGATTGACCTGCCGCATAAGCCGGAAGTCCACCGCTGTGGCCGCCGCCGCCTTGGTCACCGGATTACCCGCGGCGTCTATCCCCTGCAGGAAATAGGTGATCACATACAGCCTCATCACATTAACGGAGATTGGGTAGGGCGCCAGTGACCTGACGCTTCCCGGTGTTCCAGCGCCAACAGGGCCAAATTGATTTATGTTGTAAGGATCGCCCGGGGAAAGCGTAATGATTGCAGGAGGGCCGGGGGCAACATTGCTGACAACGCCCACGACCGAATTATTCAAGGTCAACACATCGCCTATTCGTATGCCGCTGTTGTTATCGTTGACGGCGGGTAACATGCCATTGGGCATCGTGATAGTAATGTTGGCTCCAGCGTCTGCAACAGCAGGGCCAGGAGCAGGAGGGGTAGTCCAATTGGAGACTGTGGGGTCGCTACTGCTCAGGACTGGGTCGGCGTACACCAAATTGATGCCATCCATTTGAACCGGCGCCCCAGCGCCGTTGTTTGCAGGCCCCGCGATTGCCGGCCCACCCCCATCCACTGGAGTGATTCCGTACATGACGTTAGTAGCAGGGGTAGCAGGGGGACCCGCACTGGCAGGCACAGTGTAGAAGTTATTGGGATTCATGTAGGTCGCGTTATTACCGAAATTCTCCGCTGGGCCTTGGGCAAGAGTGTAGCCGCCCCAGGCAATCCCGGTGCCCGCCTGGTTAATATCCTGCGCGAGGGCATTGGTTCCGGCGCGCGCGTTGGCCTGCATCTCAGCTATAAGCATGGTCATGTCATTGGTGTCCAGGGATTTCATGAACATCATCATGGCGGCTGCCATGACGATGATCGTGATGGCCATGGCCACCAAAAGCTCGACCAGGGAGAATCCCCGTTGGTTCCGAAAACGTTGCTGACATGAAGTTTTCATATGCGCAATCTCACCTATTGAGTTTTGGAAACATATCCAATCACCTGATAGTCACGGGTGCCTACGCCCGGAGTGATTACTCTCACGGTGACCGTAACTTGTTTCAAGTTGGGATTGGTTGGATCCACCAGTTGGATGTTCACCTGGCGCGTGTAATTGTTCAGGTTGACCTTTAGAAAGTTTCCACTATTATCGTGCGTCACAATAAAATCGGGGACCCCACTATTGATGTTTGATCCCACCAGTTCGGTAGAGCTATCCGTCATCCTGTACAAAGGTTGAAATCCCGTCGGGAAATAGATACCCGGTGCAGGGACTGGGGTGTTGGTGATGTTGGCCCAGGTAATTCTGCCGTCGTTGCGGGCGGAATAAATGGCCTCTAACTGCTCGCGCGCCTTCTGTTTGGCGATCATATCCTGTTGGGCATACTGAGTGGCGGAAAGGCCCTTGGCAAAGAGCGCCAGGATACTCAGTAAACCTATCACCAGAATGACCATGGAAATCAGGACCTCGACAAGGGTGAACCCTTTATCGCCTGTTGCCGATTTATGCTGAATTTTCATCATCGTATTTTCCACTCGCTCAGTAAATCACCCAGCTATTGGTTTTTTGATTCAGGCGCCAACCCTTGGCTCTTCCAGTTGTTCCCAGGATGGAAGCAGCCCGGTTGGAAGTGGGGTCGCCAGTCCGCCCCACGTAAATTACGCCGCTGGCTACGGCGCCGGTTTGGCTGTCACGCAACACCGTGCCATCAACCTGAAAGTACATCGTGTTCAAGCCTGCTCCGCCAACCACGCCAGAATAGCCAAAATCGGTTCCACTTCCAGGCGGCCCAAGGCCATCAGGATTATTAGTGACCGCTGCTGCCGGCGTTATGAAATCCATGTCCAGCGGCAGAGTGGTCGTCTCTGGATTAAAAGAATTGACGGCGGGCGCGAGAACATAAGTGGGAGGGTTGCCGGGCACCAGAACTTGCTGGGTGAACGTAATGGTTGCAGCAGTAGTAGCGCTGGGCTTTGTATTAAAGGTCAAAACCACCACACGGCGCCGGTCTACAGCGATTTCATGGGCCCGCCGCATCGCTGTCAAAACTTGTTCGAATGCCTGCCGGTTGTGAGCTTCCCTCAAGGTACTCTTAATTTGGGGGATGGAAATGGCGGTGATTATAATGATAATCAGCGAAACGATGAGGAGTTCGATCAAACTGAACCCACGGTTTGCTTGATTTGTCTTGCGGCGCAGTCTTTTCACAAAAGAAGCTCCTCCCCAAAGTTATCTAAGATATAAATATTAGGGCGCTGCTGTTAGCTAAGTAATAATTGGGGGAGCTAGCCTATAAAACTGCAGCTCTTCAATCTAAGACAGTAACCTCAGATGGGGGAAATTGCAATAATCAACTAAGTTACGGAAGTACTATACCCATCAGATTGCACGAGTTAGCGGATAATTTCAAGCACATTTTCAGGCAGTTCAAGCCCGATACCCACCGGCCTTCGGCAGAACGTTGGCCTCTCGGACAGGTTAGCCTTGCTGGTTCAAAATACAATTTCAAGCTTGTTTTTTCAGGTGATTTCTGCAAAAGTATCGCCACTATCAGGTTCGCTGGCAATGACTCCGCCTGCAGGGAGTAGGTAATGTCGTTTACTGAAAAACGGTCTCACGTTCGTTATGTGTGTGACGGCGGGGTCGAAGTGCGTCCGGAGGGTTCTGCCGGAGGGTTTTGGGGCACCTTGACTGATATCTCACTTGGCGGCGTCTACGTTCAGACGTTTTCTCCACTTGCTGTGGGGACGCAATTGAATATGCGGGTGCAAACCAAGATGACCGAGTTCCGTTGCTCAGGGCATGTGCAGGCCTCGCATCCAGGGGTCGGTATGGGAATCATCTTTGAAGAATTCGAACAAGGCCAACGTGAGCTTATGGAAGCCCTCATCAAACAGTTGGCCGCCGCCGCCGAAGCCAGCAAGCCTTAGTTCGCTCATCCAGCCCAACAAAACAGATTGTAGAGAGAAATTACGGCTATTCTGCGTCTTTCGCCGCCTCAGTAGGACGAAATGCAGCACGAGGCTGGGCCGAATCCGCGGCCAGTTGCCGGCGCTGATTGCGAATCGCCACAAAGGCGCGGAACCCCAAGAGCAGGGTCACGATTGCAGCGTATAGAAGAGGAAGGCGGACATCCGATTTCACCAGCCAGTAGTAGTGCACCACGCCGGCAATAGCACTGATGTAGATCAGGCGATGTAACCACTGCCAGCGTTTCCCGCCCAGGCGGCGTATCCATCCGGCGGTTGAGGTTAGCGCCAGCGGAATCAGCAGAACAAAGCCTGTGAACCCAGCGGTAATGAATGGGCGCTTGGCCACATCGTTCAGAATGCTCGACATGTCAAAAAACTGGTCGAGCCAGATATAGGTCAAGAAGTGCAGGCTGGCATAAAAAAATGCAAACAGACCAAACATACGGCGGAACTTGATCAGCCAGGGCTGATTCAAAATCTTGCGCAAAGGTGTGATGGCCAGCGTGATGCAAAGGAAGATCAGAATCCAGTCGCCGGTGGTATGAGTAACTTTTTCAATCTGATTCGCGCCCAGATCTGGATTGAGATGAAGTGCAGTCAGCAGAGAATCTGCCCTCAACTGATCGTGAAATGCCTGTAACAACAGAATCGCGACCGGCGCCAAACAAAGCACAAATACCGGCGGCTTCAGCCATTTCATGGAAGGTGAAAAAGTTGGGGGCATGGGTCCGGTTGATTTTTCGTCAGTAGTATTTACGCAAATCCATGCCGTTGTAGAGACTGGCGACCTGGTCGGCATAGCCGTTGAACATGAGAGTCTTGCGTTTGAAAAATTCACCCAGGCGGCGCTCGGTGGCCTGGCTCCAGCGCGGGTGGTCCACACTGGGATTTACATTGGAATAAAAACCATACTCATTTGGCGCCTGCTTGTTCCAGGTGGTGGGCGGCTCGCCATCTACGAACTTGATTTTCACAATGGACTTGATGCTCTTGAAGCCGTACTTCCACGGGAGCACGAGACGAATCGGCGCGCCATCCTGGTTGGGCAGCGATTCACCATACATGCCGAAGCAGAGAAGCGCGAGAGGGTGCATGGCTTCATCCATGCGCAAGCCTTCGACATAGGGCCAATCCAGCCCGCTGCCGAACAGACTGCCGCGCTGGCCGGGCATTTGCTTGGGATCATAAAGCGTCTCGAAGGCAACATACTTGGCCTTGGAGGTAAGCTCGAACTGCTTGATCAGGACGCTCAAGGGGAACCCGATCCAGGGGACTACGATGGACCATCCTTCAACGCAACGATGGCGGTAGATGCGTTCTTCCATGGGGGCCAGCTTGGCGATCTCTTCGAGCTGGAAGACGCGCTTTTTCTTGACCTCTCCTTCAACTGAAACCTGCCACGGGCTGGTTTTGAAACTCTGTGAGGTTTTGGCCGGATCAGATTTGTCGGTCCCAAACTCATAGTAGTTGTTGTAGTGGGTCGCGTCGTTCATAGACGTAATTTTTTCCGTGGTGCTGAAAGGGCTCTTCACCAGGTTGTCGTATTTTGTCCCGGCCAGGACCGGCGAAGATGATTGCGACATCTTCCAGAAAGTTGCACCTGCCAGGCCTGCTCCTGCGGCGGCAGCAGCGGCCAAAAACTTGCGCCGGTTCATGTAAAGCGACTTTGGGGTAACTTCAGAGTAAGGAATATCAGAAGGCTTTTTAATCAACATGTGAACGTCTCAATAACTTCATTTCTAGATGCAGTACGGCAGCGGCGTCAAAGTGGATTGCGACTGCTATTGCTGTCATTATCTACTGGATGGGATGCTGAAACTGCAGAAAAAGTTACATAACAGCAGGTTCAAGTTCATTATTCCACTGATTCGCCAATCCACTTCAGGTAGGCTTCGCTGCCGGTTTCAATCGAAAGTTGTATACATTCCGGCAGCTCGTAGGTATTCAGTTCTTTGATTGCATTCTGCACGCGGTCAAACGCCGCAGCCGTGGTTTTTATAATGAGCAGGAACTCCGGATTGCTGTCAATTTCATCTTTCCAGCGAAAGATCGAGGTCAGCGCCACAATGTTGACGCAGGCCGCCAGTTTGCGTTCGACCAGCGCCCAGGCGATATCCTCGGCTTCTTCTTTGGTGCCGCTGGTAGTAAGAATTATTTTTTTGTCGTTCGCGTTAGCAGTCATAGCGGGCCTGCCGTGAGTTCAGGGATTAAGAAGCAGAGACGAATGTATCATTAACTTAGGTTGTCTTGCTGAAGCTGTTTTGAATCTTACAATCTGCGAGAGGTTATTCTTAACTATTATGGTCCAAATCAAGTTCGGAACATCAGGATGGCGCGCTGTCATGGCCGAAGATTTTACCTTCGCCAACGTGCGGCGTGCGGTGCATGGGATCGCCCGCTACGTGGTTTCTCAAAAACCACGGAAAGACAAGCATCGAGTCATCGTCGGACGCGACCCGCGCTTTCTGGGAGAGACGTTTGTCGAGCTGGCGCAGGGAATTTTAGAATCCCATGGCGTTACACCTTTAGTCGTACCCGAGCCTGCACCTACGCCCACCATTGCCTATGAGGTGATCCGTGTTCAATCCGACGGAGCGATTAATTTCACAGCGTCGCACAATCCACCGGAATACAACGGCATCAAATTTTCTACGCCCGATGGCGCGCCAGCGCTGCCCGAGGTGACAACAAAGATTGAAGCTGCAATTGCCGAGTTCGACAGCCTGCCTGCGCAGCCGGCCAAAGCCGAGGCGAAGGCCGTTGCAGAAAGCGTGGAGGTGAAAACCGCTTACCTGGCGCGCCTCAACGAGATTCTGGATTTAAATGCGATCAAGAAGGCAAAGCTCAAGATTGCTTTCGATCCAATGTGGGGAGCGGCGCGGGGATACTCCGACGTATTCTTGCGGGAAGCCGGTATCGAAGTCGCCACGGTACATGATTACCGAGATGTATTGTTCGGCGGGCATGCTCCGGCGCCGGACGATCCATTTCTGAATGACCTGCGCCAGGCGATGAAAGCTAACGGCGCGCACATCGGCATTGCAACCGATGGCGACGCGGACCGCTTCGGTATCGTGGATGCCGACGGAACATTTATCTCGCCCAATTACGTTATCGCGCTGCTGTTCGAATACCTGGTCGAAAGCCGAGGATGGAAAAATGGCGTCGGTAAATCGGTGGTGACCACGAATCTTATCAATGCCCTGGCTAAGCATTACGGCATCCAACTTTATGAGACTCCGGTGGGATTCAAATACATCGGCGAACTGATTAAAGAAGATAAGATCGCAATTGGAGGCGAAGAGAGCGCAGGGATTTCTATCCGGCATCATGTCCCGGAAAAAGATGGCGTGCTGGCTGGGTTGCTGTGCTGCGAGATGCTGGCTGCACGCTCGCTCGCGGGACAACCAGGATCGCTCGGCCAGCAGCTCCAAAAGCTATTTGTCAAAGTAGGTTCCTTTTATCCCCTGCGCGAGAACTTCCCCTTGACGGAGGATGTTAAGGCAAAGTTAACTAGTAAGTTACGGGAAGAGCCGCATGAGTTCAGCGGCAGAAAAGTTGCGGAAGTGGTGCGCACCGATGGGCTGAAACTGGTCCTTGAGGACGGCTCGTGGGTGTGCTTTCGCCTTTCGGGAACCGAGCCTGTGGTACGGATCTATTCGGAGGGGCGCTCGACGGAAGATGTGCAGAAGCTGAGTGCGGCCGCCAAGGACTGGGTGCTACGGCATTAAGGATTTTTGGAAATCATTGAAACAACACGCGAATGGATCTACACGCGCCGCCGCAAGCTGGCGACGGTAGGCGTTGGTGTGTTGGCAGCGCTCGTGGGTTGGCATGTGGTGTTTGGGGCCAACGGCATCTTTACTTATGAGCATAAGCGCGTGGAGTACCGCAATCTGCAGGGCGAGATCGAAAATCTGCAGAAGGAAAATGAGCGCCTGCAGTCGGATATCAAATCTTTACGCTCAGACCCGAAGACCATCGAGCGGGAGGCGCGCGAGCAATTGCGTTATGCCCGTCCGGGCGAAATGGTGTTTACCTATCCCCCGCAAAATTCCACACAACAGCAGCCGCCTGCCAACGCGACGGCGAAGAAGCAGTAAGCTTGAGGCTTATCATTTCTCATCGCGCTCCGGCTTTCTTTCAAAACTGCTGGTACGCTCGACCGTCGCAACTTCCATTTCATAGTACTGATACCATTTCTCGCGGCCGGTACTCTGGGCTTCGCGATGACGTGCCAGCTCTCTCCACTCGCGCAGAGATTCTTTGTCCCTTCCACCAGACCACGGTCAGCCGCTCGCCATCTTCGGACTTGTAGCTCTTTACGTCAATGAATCCAGGGTTCTGCCGGACCAGCGATTCCATCTCTGCGTTCGTGTCTTGATAGTCTTCGCCGGCCTGTGCAGTCAGTTTGGATCGGAATAGGATGATGAGCATGCTTTTCTCCCGCAAATAAGACAATCTCGGCAATCAATATTGCACTGCGTTGGATGTGCGAGTAGGCGCTGCGATGCAAGTGACTGGAAGAATAGTTGCCCCGCTTCACTTCAGCCATGTAGGTAAAGTTGATTGCAACTTAAGGCCCGCAGGCACTTGCAATTCAGATGAAGTCGCGGTAAAAGTGGTAGGCGCCTTGCCTTTGTCCAGAGGAACCAAGGCTGTCACAGCTTGAGAGGTTGTGGCATCTTCCACCATCCACGCAGTTTTCAAGCTGCATACCCTGGCGGTATTCCGCCACACAGGAGATCCCCCCATGAAGAAATTTTATTTGAGCATGCTTGCGCTGGCCGTCATCACTTCCATTGCTGCTTTCGCGCAAGACACAAAAAAATCTGGCGATACGGGCAAGACCGCGTCCGGCGATACCGTGACCGTTTCCGGCTGGGTGAGCGACTCGGGCTGCGGTGCCAAGGCTGCCCACGCTGGGGCCGAGGCGTGCACCAAGAAGTGTATCGCCGCCGGCAAGAAAGTTGTTTTTGTTGACGACAAGGAGAAGAAGGTATGGGCCGTTTCGAATCCGGAGGCCCTGAAGGGGCACGAAGGTGAACACGTGGACGTGGATGCCCATGTAAATGCCGATACCAATACGATTGATGTGCAGAAGGTAACGACGACACCCGAACCGGCCACCAAAAGCTAAGAATTGGTTTTGCAAATCAAAAGGCGGCCTGATGGGCCGCCTTTGTTTTTTAAGATAGTCTTTTCAGCGCACGACGCCCTCCAGCGGTGAGCTGGCGGTGGCGTAGAGTTTTTTGGGCATGCGACCGGCGAGGTATGCGGCTCGGCCGGCGATGACGGCGTGATGCATGGCTTCGGCCATCAGCACGGGATCTTCGGCGTGAGCGATTCCGGAGTTCATCAGCACTCCATCGGCGCCGAGTTCCATTGCGATGGATGCGTCGGAGGCTGTGCCTACTCCGGCATCCACAATGAGCGGGACGCTGGTAATCATCTCGCGCAGAATGCGCAGATTGGCGGCGTTCTGAATTCCCAGGCCGCTGCCGATGGGCGCGCCCAAGGGCATGATGGCGCTGGCGCCGGCATCCAACAGGCGCTTGGCAACTACGATGTCGTCGCTGGTGTAGGGAAGAACCACGAATCCTTCTTTTACCAGAACCCGCGTTGCTTCAATAGTGGCCTGCACATCAGGATAGAGCGTACGCTCGTCGCCGATGACTTCAATTTTTACCCAGTCGGAGAGCCCGACTTCGCGACCCAGCCTGGCCGCGCGAATGGCTTCATCGGCGGTGTAGCATCCGGCAGTGTTGGGGAGAAGGAAATATTTCTTAGGATCAATGAAATCGAGCAGCGACTCTTTGCTGCGGTCCAGGTTGACCCGCCGCACCGCGACGGTAACCATCTCGGCGCCACTGGCCTCAATGGCGCGCGCCGTCTCCTGCCCGGATTTGTATTTGCCTGTGCCGACAATCAGGCGTGAACGGAAGCTCCGGCCGGCGATGATCCATGCATCCATAACTTTTAATTGTAATCGAGTTGCGGGCCCCGGATTGCCATTCCACACCTTCGGCAAAACTGCTTTAGAATAGAGGGCTTCTCCTATAAGCATGAATATTCACGGGGGCGTCTGAGCTTGCAACGCATTGAAACCGCACTATCGGATGTTTTTTTGATTGAACCCAAGGTCATCGGCGACCAGCGCGGGTTTTTTCTGGAGAGCTATCATCGCGAAAAATATGCCGCCTTGGGCATTCATGATGAGTTTGTGCAGGACAACCACTCGCAATCTGTGCGCGGCACTTTGCGCGGGCTGCACTATCAGCTCCAGCACGCGCAGGCCAAACTTTGCCGGGTGGTGCAAGGCGAAGTGCTGGATGTGGCAGTAGATATCCGCCGCGGATCGCCAACCTTCGGGCGCTGGGTGAGTGCTGTGCTCTCTGCTGAAAACAAACGCCTGATTTATGTCCCCCGGGGTTTTGCCCACGGTTTTGCCGTGCTCTCCGAGACGGCGGAGTTTCTCTATAAGTGCAGCGATTTCTATCATGCCGAGCATGAGCATGGCGTGCTGTGGAACGATCCGCAGTTGAATATCAATTGGAATGTTGCCAATCCAATTCTTTCAGCGAAAGACCAGAAGTATCTTCCCTTGGCGCAGATCCCGCAGGAGTTGCTGCCGAAGTATGAGAAGTGAGTTGTGAGAGGCGCCGGAGGCGCGGCCGATAATTTAGCCCGGCCCGAAGGGCTGGATAAGCTTTTTTTAGCTTCTACGGCACTCACCGGCCTTCTTACATTCGCGTGATCCGTGTACGCCCTCGGCTGTATCCAGTTCTTGAATCCGATGGTATCACCGTGGTATCAAATCCTTCATTTCTCAAGAATTGTAGGTCATAATTGTCCTAAGACGTGTGTCTAGCATTCAAGAATGCGGGGACTCGTGCCCTTTAGGCTCTTTGGAAATTCACAAAAGCAATAACCCAGTGCTCCGAAAGGACCCCCACTGATGATATCTATCCAGTAAACACCGCGGACATACAGGACTACTCCAGCAAGTCCCACCGCTAGAAGGCGACTTTCCCCAGTAAATACGAGGAGATCATGCCCGCTTCGAGGGCTCTGAACACTAGTGAGCAAGTGGGGTGGGGGTACGACCGAATTTGCACCGGTAGTCCAGGAGCCGAAGATTACTAAAAGCTAAATAGGGCTGCTTTCGCCACCCTGATCTAATTAATCTGACTAGATTGTCATTCCGAGGAGCGCAGCGACGAGGAATCCCTTTAACCTTCAAGGATCATGAGGGGCTTCGTGTCGGAATGTCTCAAGGCAGTGTCAGGGGCCGTAGCTCGCAAGCGTATAATCAAAGTTTATGGGTACGCACGCGCATCCTCCACACGGAGCACCGCCGCCGCAAGGGCCGCAGCCGCTTCCTGGCATTCAAAATATCGTAGCTATCGGTTCGGGTAAGGGCGGAGTTGGGAAGACCACGATTTCGGTCAACCTTGCGGTCGCTCTCAGCCGCATGGGATTTAAAGTGGGCCTGTTGGATGGCGACGTTTACGGCCCCAACGTCCCTCTCATGCTGGGGACAAACGCTCAACCCAAAGTAATTGGCGAGAACCGCCTCGAACCTCTACAGCAGCATGGGGTGCGAGCGATCTCTGTCGGCTTCCTGAATCCTGGGGATAAGCCCCTGATCTGGCGCGGGCCGATGTTGCATTCGATCATCCGCCAGTTCCTGCAGCAGGTCGAGTGGGGCGTTCTGGATTACCTGCTGATTGATCTGCCGCCAGGCACCGGCGATGTTGCGTTGTCGCTCATCCAAACGGTTCCGGTGAGCGGCGCGATTGTGGTTTGCACGCCCTCTGATGTGGCCCTGCAAGACGCGCGCAAAGCCATTGAGATGTTCAACCAGCTCAAGGTTGATATTCTGGGCCTGGTGGAGAACATGAGTTATTTCATCTGTCCTCATTGCCATACTGAGGTGGATATCTTCTCCAAAGGCGGCGGCGAGCGCACCGCCGGTGTTTATGGCGTTCCTTTTCTCGGTGGAATTGAACTGGATGCCAGCATTCGTCACGCTGGAGACTCGGGAAGCCCTATCGCGCTGGGTGACGCCAGCATAGAGTCCGGTCCGCGCAAGTCGTTCTACGATTTTGCCCGCAAGGTGGTAGAACGGGTGAATGAACAGAATGCCACGCGCGGCGAGAGCGTGATTCAGATCCGCTGAAAGTTGTAGTCAAAACTTGCTAAAATAGCCTTAGCGCTCACGCAATTCATCTAAACTTTTGCATCTAAATCGTTTAAAGGATTGATTGATCCTGTGCCGCAGCCAGTACAAATCGGGCCGCGAGGGCGGGAAATTCTAACCGCTATCGTGGAAACCTTCATAGAAACCGGGGAACCCGTGGGTTCGCGCATCCTTGCGCGTGAAAGCCGCGAGGGGCTGAGCGCAGCCACAATCCGTAACGTAATGGCCGACCTTACAGATGCGGGGCTCCTCGAGCAACCCCATACTTCCGCCGGACGCATCCCAACTACCGAGGCCTATCGCTATTACGTGGAGCAAATCAGCGGCAAGGCGCGCCTCTCTCATGAGGAAGAAGACAAGATTCAGGGGTTCTTCCACGGCGTTACCGACGTCCAGGAGTTTATGGAGCGCACCTCGCACGTGCTTTCCCTTATGTCGAGCGGCGTGGGCGTGGCCATGACGTCAGGCGGACTGAATCACGCATTCGATCACGTATATTTCTCCCGCCTGGCGGAGCAGAAGATCCTGGCAGTCGTGGTGGCCAAGTCTGGAGTGGTGCGCGACCGCGTGCTGCGCGTTGACCACGACATCCTGCAAGGCGATCTGGATCTGGCCGCGCGCTATATCAACGATAACTTCCGCGGCTGGAGCATGGAAAAGATTCGCACCGAAATTGCGCGCCGCATTGAGCAGGAGCGCAGCGAATACGACCGCCTGATGAAGTCAGTGGAAATACTTTACCGGCAGGGCGCGTTGGCCTCAGAAGAGCCGGGGCAGAACATCTATGTTGAAGGTGCATCTAACCTGGTGGAAAACGAGCAGGACCGCGCCCGCCTGCGTGAGCTGTTGAAGACGCTGGAAGAAAAACAGCGAGTCGTGGAGCTGCTGTCTGCTTATGTGGATGCCAAACAGGAAGCCGTGCGGGTGGTGATTGGACTCGAGGAAGCAGTCCCGGAGATGCGTAATTTTGTGCTGATCGGGGCGCCAGCGCGCTCCGGCAATGAGGTGGTAGGGTCGCTGGCTGTGCTGGGGCCAACACGCATTGATTATGAGCACAGCATCACGGCTGTATCCTATATTGCCCGCCTGTTTGACCGAATCCTAAACGAGCCGGATGAATCTAAATAAACTGATAATCTAAAACAGGAAAGTTAAAAGTATGGCCCAGGCGAACACAAAAAATACTCATCTGGAACCCGAAGACTTGGAACGCGAGCTGCCATCGGCCGAAGCTGATGACGGTTACGTGGAAGGCTCCGCCAAAGGTGTGGAATCTGCGACCCCGGCGGCTTCTGACGAGCTGCAAAAGCTGAAGGCGGAGCGCGATCAACTCTTTGACCGCTTGGCACGGCTGCAGGCGGAGTTTGACAACTACCGCAAGCGCAGCGCGCGCGAGCAACAGGAGTTCCGCGACTATGCATTGGCGAATGCGGTGACCTCACTATTGCCGGTGCTGGATAGCCTTGATCTGGCGCTGAAGAATTCGGCAGGCGAAAAAACCGAAATCCGCTCGGGCGTGGAGCTGGTGCGCAAGCAATTTGCAGACGTCCTCACCAAACTCGGTCTGCGCGAAGTTCCCGCCGAAGGCGAGCCGTTTGATCCGCAGCTTCACCAAGCCATCGAAATGGTGGAGACCAACCAGGTGCCGGACCATCACGTTCTGCAAGAACTGCAGCGTGGATACAAACTGAAAGACCGCCTGTTGCGCCCAGCCATGGTGCGCGTGGCGCGCAATCCGAACCACTAAAAATTCTCACAAAGGAAAAATGGGACTGGCTACCAACGCAAAACGCGACTACTACGAAGTTCTGAGTGTGGAACGCAGCGCGAACGAGCAGGAGATCAAAAGCTCTTATCGCAAACTCGCCATGCAGTTTCACCCTGACCGCAACCCGGGCAATCCTCAGGCGGAAGAGAAATTCAAAGAAGCCACCGAGGCCTATAGCGTGCTCATGGACGCCAACAAACGGGCTCAGTACGACCGCTTTGGCCATCAGGGCGTGAACATGGGCGGGGGCGGGGTCGAGGGCTTTCCTTTTCAGGACCTCAACGATATCTTCGGCGACCTGTTTGGCATCAGCGATATCTTCGGAACAGGCGGCAGCACGCGCCGCCGCACCCGCGCCCAACAGGGGAGCGATATCCGCTACGACCTTACGCTGGAGTTTGAAGAAGCGGTATTCGGCAAAAACACCGACATCAAAGTTCGCACCTATGCGGAATGTGAAGCCTGTGACGGCTCGGGATCACAGCCGGGCCACTCGGCTACGGCCTGCAACGCCTGCGGTGGACGTGGTCAGGTGCGTTTTCAGCAGGGATTTTTCAGCGTCTCGCGCACCTGCAGCCGTTGTAATGGATCGGGTACAACCATTTCGCATCCTTGTAACGTTTGCCGGGGCCAGGGGCGGGTGGTCCGCGAAAAAACTATTGGAGTCAAAGTTCCTGCCGGAGTGGAACACGGCACCAAAATTCTTTTTACCGGCGAAGGCGAGGCCGGAATCAACGGTGGACCTGCCGGCGATCTGTATGTTGTCCTGAACGTGAAGGAGCACGCCTTCTTTGAGCGGCAGGGAAAAGACCTTTACTGCGTGGTTCCCCTCTCATTCCCACAGGCAGCCCTGGGAGCAGAGATCGAAGTCCCCACGCTGGATGGTGCACATACACTCAGCATTCCCGCCGGGACGCAGAGCGGAGCTACACTGCGCATCAAGAACAAAGGCGTGCCGGTACTGCGCGGCAGCGGCCGTGGCGATTTGTACGTGCAAGTACGCGTGCAAACGCCTGCCAAGCTTTCAAAAAATCAAAAAGAGCTGCTCAACCAGTTGGCTGAGACCCTGCAGATCGAAAACAAACCAGAACGCAAAACCCTGTTCGGTAAAGTTAAAGATATCTTCAGTTAAGGCTGATTGCCGCTGACCATGCGCCGCCGCTGGATCGCCGACGAAGTTGATCACACAAGCGGACGCGCCGCCCTGACGGGAGAGCATGCCCTGCATCTGGCGCGCGTGCTGCGCGCCACTCCTGGCCAGCAATTCGATATCGTAACCCAGGTTGATGGGCGGGCGGTCGTGCGTGCAGGCCGCATTACTTCGGTCACAGAGCAACGGGTGGAATTTGAGTTAGGCGAAGAGCTACCTGATGACGGCTCAGTTTCTTCCGTCACGCTCTTGCTTGCAGTCTTCAAGTTCGATCGCATGGAGTGGGCCATTGAAAAAGCGGTTGAACTGGGCGTGGAACGCATCATTCCCGTGATCGCACGGCGCACGGAAAAACATCTTGCCGCTGCTGCCGATAAAAGAGCTGAACGCTGGCGGCGCATTGCACGCGAAGCCTCGCAACAGTCGCGCCGCGCTTCACTACCGGAGATTGCCGGTCCGCTGAAGCTGGAGGCGGCGATACAATGCGTGCAGGGCTTATGTATTGTGCTTGCCGAGAGTGAACGCACACAGTCTTTGAAGCAGATTTTGGAAAATGCGGCCGAAGCCGGTCCGCTGGGGCTGGCGATCGGTCCCGAGGGTGGTTGGACGGCGGATGAACTCAAGCAATTCGCCGATTCCAGGTGGTACTCGGCGTCTCTTGGCCCGACGATCTTGCGCGCCGAAACTGCGGCCATTGCCGCGTTGGCAGTGGTGATGGCAATGGCGGGCAGAGAATAAAGGACATTAGGGCCAACCCAACGCTAAGTATTTTTCAGAGTTGCTGGCGGGGCAACTCTACCGCATAATGGCCAGTCTGTCTTCCCACGTTCATGTCTGCTCAGCACAATCAACTCGATGATGCTCAACGCGCTGCGGTAGAGCACGTTCACGGCCCCATGCTGGTCGTGGCCGGCGCCGGGACGGGCAAGACCACGGTGCTGGAGCAGCGCATCGCTTATTTGATCCGCAACCTTCACGCCGCGCCGGAAGAGATTCTTGCCGTTACTTATACGGAAAATGCCGCCAAAAACCTGCATGACCGGGTTGCAAACCTGCTGGCGAGCGAAAATATTTCTGCCAGCGGGCTGTGTGCTTCCACTTTTCACGCCTACTGTTATGGGGTGTTGCGCAAACATGGAGAGGCCTTCCAGGTGCTTAACCGTGAGGACCTTTGGATCTATCTGCGCCGCAACGTTGCGCAACTGCCGCTGGAGCGCTTTATCAAGGCGGCCAATCCCGGGAAGTTTCTCGATGACCTGCTGAGTTTTTATGACCGCTGCCGCGATGAGCTGGTGCGAGCCTCCGATTATCGAAACTATGTTCAGCGCCTTCGGGCAGGTGAGCTGCCTTTGCCACGTATAGGCCGCACGAAGGAATTTGAAGAACTCTCGCGCGATGAAGTGGTGGTGCTCTGCGAGGAGATTGCCCAGGTCTACGCCAAAGTGGAGCAGATGCTGGCGGCAAAGAACATGGGAACGTTTGGCGACATGATCGCGGATGCGCTGGAAATTCTGCGGCAGGATTTCGTTTTGCTGGAGCAGGAGCAAAAACATACGCGCTTCATATTGATTGACGAGTTTCAGGATTCCAACGTCGCCCAGATTGAGCTGGCAGCGCTGCTGGCGGGCGCAGAGCAAAACGTCTTTGCCGTGGGAGACCCTGACCAGGCCATTTATCGCTTCCGTGGGGCCACCAGCGGAGCTTTCGATGAATTTGCACGGCGCTTCCCGAAAGTTCAGCACGGACGGCTGGAGCGTAACCACCGCTCACTTTCTCCGATCTTGCAGATCGCTTTTGCCGCGATTGTCAAGAATCCCGATGTTGTTGGCTGGAAGAGAGCAGCGCTGCGCTCAGCGCGTGAGGAAGAGGCCAGCAGGCAGGGCAAGCCGCCGGCAGCACCGCCGGCGACCGTGGTCATGACGCCGGATATCTGCGCTGAAGCTGCCGACATCGCTGAACTGGTTCGCGAGCGTCACGCCACTCGTGATGCTTCTGACGATGAGCTACAGTGGCGCGACTTTGCCGTTCTTTACCGCACTCATGCGCAGCGGGAAAAGCTGACGGAAGAATTTTCTCTGCGCAACATCCCTTTCACGGTCACGGGCATTGATGTGCTGGAAAGCACTCCAATTCGCGACTTACTGGCGGTGCTGCGCGCAGTGATCTCTTCCCGGGATGCGATCAGCCTCTTTCGCGCCGCCGCTCTGCCGCAATTTGAGATTGACCCCAAAGCTTTGCATGACGCATTGCTCCAAACCGGCAGCGAGACTGATCTCATTGCTGCGCTGGGGAAGCTGGAAGGCGGCCGAAAATTGCTCGAGGCGATACAAAGCTGCCGAAGCCGGTTGGAGAAATATCCGAGGGCCGCGCAGACGATTCGCCGAGTCATTGAAGTTTTCAGCTTAGATGCTGCGAGCGAGGCGCTGACGGTATTCCGCGATTTTGTGAACGAGTGGGAGAAGAAGCCGATTACCGAAGATGGCTCGCTGTACGAATTTTT
>Ga0222749_10000590_pt1 | contig 21737 bp, 15 predicted proteins | sample IncBWH2Mmetat_FD_197234 | JGI IMG/M metagenome (GOLD analysis project Ga0222749, IMG submission 197234) | Metatranscriptome of lab incubated forest soil microbial communities from Barre Woods Harvard Forest LTER site, Petersham... | ecosystem: Environmental > Terrestrial > Soil > Temperate... | reverse complement strand
GGAGGATCGAGCTCGGCGAGACTTATGCCTCCCCTTCGGTCGTCCGGGATTCGCTGGTGGTCTTCCACCGGCTCCGGAATGAGGAGGTCGTCGAATGCCTCGACCCGGAGGCCGGGAGGAAGAAATGGAGGTTCGCCTACGGCACCGCCTATCGCGACCGGTACAACTACAACGGCGGCCCGCGCTCCCAGCCCACGATCGACGACGGCAGGGTCTATACCCTGGGGGCCGAAGGCAAGCTTCACTGCCTCGACCTGGGGACGGGCAACGTCCTCTGGAGCCGGTCCCTGCTTACGGAGATCTTCCAGATCCCGATTCAGAACTATTTCGGCGTCGGCGTCGCCCCACGGATTGACGGCGAGGCCATCCTCCTCAACCTCGGAGACGAGCGGCAGGGATGCGTCGTGGGGATCGACAAGAAAACCGGCAAGACGCTCTGGAAGTCGGGTGAGGACGGGGCGAGCTACTCCTCCGCGATTTGCGCGGAGGTCGGCAAGTCGCGGCTGGCCATCTTCCTGACCCGGGAAGGCGCCCTGGGCTGCTCGGTCGCCGACGGCACGATCAAATGGAGCTACCCCTTCCGATCGCGCGACCCGCTCTCAGCGAACGCCGCTTCCCCGGTCGTCCTGGGGGACAAGCTCTTTCTGACGGCCGCCTACGGAGTCGGGTCGGTTCTCCTTAAGATGGACGAAACGGGGGTCAAGGAGGTCTGGCGGAACAAGGCGCTGAGCTCGCACTGGGCCACCCCCGTCCACATCGACGGCCACCTGTACGGTTTCGACGGCCGGCACGAGTACGAGGCGGAACTCCGCTGCGTGAGGGTGTCCGATGGGGAGGTCCTCTGGTCGCAGAAGGGCTACGAGCGCGGATCGATCACCCTGGCGGAGGGCAAGGCCTACATCCTGGCGGAGGGAGGGAAGCTGGTGCTCGCCGAGCTATCGCCCAAAGGGGTCAAGGAAATCTCCTCGGCGGAGATCCTCTCCCACCATTGCTGGAACTCGCCCGTCCTTTCCCGGGGACTCCTTTACCTCCTCCGGTACGACCATTCCCAGGGCCGGGCCACCCTGATCTGCCTGGACGCGCGCGAAAAGAAGTAGGCGGGGCGGAGGCCCTCCCGGGCCGCCCGGGGCCCCCTACTTCCGGCCGATGCAGTAGAGGCTGGAGGAGGTCCGGATGAAGAGCTCCTTGCCCGAGATGGCGATCGAGGAGAGCGTGTAGTCGTCGTCGAGCGCGTTCTCCGAGAGGACCTTGAACTCCGGTCCCGCCGCCACCACCGTGGTATGTGCCTTCTCGTTGGTCAGGTAGATCTTGCCGTCCGCCAGGAGCGGGGAGGAGTCATAGGTCCCCTTTCCGACCCGCTGGCCCTCGTAGATCGCCTTCCCGGTCTGGGGCTCGTAGCAGCCGAGCAGGCCCCCGTCGTTTAGGACGTAGAGGAGCTTGCCGTCCGAGACCGGCGTCGGAACGTCGCACCCCTTCGCCATCGTCCAGGCGACGTTCGTCGCCGTGACCAGGCCCTTCCCTCCGCCCCGGCAGGCGACGAACGGCCCCTTCTTGATGCAGGCAAAGATCATATCGCCCACGATCGCCGGCGAGCAGACCGCGCGATAGAACTTGTCTCCTGTCGGATTGAGCCCGCCGCACCGCCAGATCTCCTTCCCGGTCTTCGGATCGTGGCCGGTGAAATAGTCGCCGCCCACGACGATGATCTCCATGTGGTCGCCGACCTTCATGGGGATCGGCGTCGTATAGGCGTCGGGCCCTTCATTCTGGGCGTCCGTCGGCCGCTCCTCGCGCCAGACCACCTTGCCCGTTCCGGCATCGAACGCCACCAGGTAGGAGGGTTGCTTCGTCGTCATTCCGTGCAGCACCGGCACAATGAGCATCCCCTCGTAAAGCAGGGGCGACGACGCGTACCCCCAGTTGAGACCGAACTTCCCGTAGGTCTTCTGCAGGTCCGCCTGCCATACCTCCTTCCCTTCGACCGTGAGCGCTGTGATCATCCCCACTCCGGTGGACCACCACACGAGCCTGCCGTCCGTAATGGGGGATGGGCTCGACATGTTCTGCTTACCGATCTGGTAGTTCGCGCCGGCGAGCTTGTACTGCCAGAGGAGCGAACCGTCCCTCTTCGACAGGCACAGGAGGAGGAGATCCACCCCTTCTTTCTTCCGCTCGCCCCCCATCTGCTTCACGTTCTTCGCCTCCGCCCCCTCGGCCGCCGGGCTCGGCGACGCAACGAAGATCCGGTCGCCCCAAACCGCGGGAGTCGAGCCGCTCCAGGATGGGAGCTTCGCTTTCCATCTCACGTTCTCCGTCTCCGACCACTTGACCGGCAGATCGGTCGAGTCGGACGTTCCGTTGAGTGACGGGCCACGCCACTGCGGCCACTCGTCGCCGCCCCGGGCAGATCCCGTGAGCAGGGTCGAAAGGACCAACGCCGCGGCAAGGCTCTTCATCGTGAGATTCCTCGAGTTACTTCGTGGAGGCGATCGCAAAAAGCTTCTTTTCGCCCGTCAGGTAGAGGACCCCGTTCGCGGCGACCACGGTCCCGTGTTCAAACACGCCCCCGGCCCCCTTCGGGACGACATTGTTGATGGCGAGCTTCTTCTTCTCCCGTCCCGCCTGGAAGACGACCACCTCCCCGTCGCCGGTCTGGACGTACACCCTTCCCTCCGCGGCGAGCGGCGATCCCCAGACGCTCGAAAGGAGGTCTTCCTGCCACAGGCGCTTGCCCGTCGAAAGCTCCAGGCAGTTGACTTTCGAGTTGATATCCACCGCGTAGACGAGATCGTCGTTGACCGCGACCGAGGAGAGGCTGGTCCAGAAATCGTCGCCGGCCACCCTCCACAGCTCCGCGGTCTTGGTCACGTCGCCCATCTGGCGCGCGTCGATCGCGCGCAGGCACCCCTTGTCGGGACTCGCCTCGGGGTCCCCGACGGCGATGAGCACGCGGTGACCCGAGTAGACGGGCGTCGCAACCAGCTGGTTGAGCGTCTCGGGCTTTCCATCGGAGATCTTCTCGTGGCCCTTGCAGTTGAATTTCCAGATCAGCTTCCCGGTCGCCGGCTCGAACGCGTAGAGCCATCCGTCGCCCCCCGGGAACGCGACCTGCGGCTTTCCCTCAACGACGCCGTAGGCCGGCGAGCCCCATTGTCCCCAGAGGATCCTGTCCCCGGGCGAGCTGTCCTGCCAGGCGACCTTGCCCGTCCCCCGGTTCACGGCGATGAAGCTCGGGGCTTTCGGGTTCTTCACCTTCCGGGTCTTGTGATCCGCCCCTTGTCCGGTCAGGACAAAGACGAGGTCACCGGACACGAGCGGACAAGATGAACAGGCCTGATTCGGCGAGATGCCCAGATCCTTCCGCATGTCGAGCGACCACACGGGCGCCCCGTCGGCGGCCGAGCGGCAGACGAGCTCGGCGCGGTTGCTGACGTAATAGACCCGGTCGTGATCCACGGTCGCCGACCCGCAGACGCCGTACCGCGGCTGGTCCTCGGCCTCGCCGGTGGGCAACTTGTCGTGGACCGCCTGCCAGAGGAACCTTCCATCCGCCTCGGAGAAGCACATGAGGATGCCCTTGTCCCCCTGGACGGCGGGAATGCGCGGATTGTCGTTGTTCGTGCCGATGAAGACCCGGCCCCCGCTGATCACGGGCATCGAGTAGTTGTGCGTACCGAGATCAACCACCCATTTGAGATTCTTCTTCTCCCACACGTTCCACGTGAGAGGGAGGCCTTTCTCGGCCGACACCATGTTGCGGTCCGGCCTCCCCCCGAGCGTGGGCCAGTCGTCCGCCCCGAGGGGAAGCGAGCCCAGCAAAAGGAGGGGCGCCGCGCGGAGGGACCGGATCACTTGGCCCCCACGCAGACGAGGTGCGAGAACGTCCTGAGGTAAAGGCGGCCGCCGGCCACACACGGCGTGCTTTCGCTGCCCTCGCTGATCGGATTCCTGGCCAGCAGCTTGAACTCGTCGGCCGCCGCATAGACGACGACCTCCCCCTGGGTCGAGCAGCAGTAGATCTTTCCGTCGATCACCACCGGAGAGCCGTAGAACCCCCCATTGATGCGCTCCGTCCAGAGGACCTTTCCGGTCGCCGCCTCAATCGCGGTGGCAATCCCTTTCTCGTCGATCAGGAAGAGCCGCGTGCCCACGGCCACGGGCGTCGGCACGTACGGCGCCCCCTTGTGGATCGTGTATGCGATGTTCGAGGACGTGACATCGCCCTTCCCGTCCAGCTTCACGGCCACCATGAAATTCTGCGTGTACGCTCCCGACCCGCAGCTCCCGAAGACCAGATCTCCCACCACCACCGGGGAGATGACCGACCGTTTATCGAAGGGTTTGGCCTCCCAAAGCATTTTCCCCGACTTCGCGTCGAGGCTGGAGATGCCGTGGGCATGGCTCGTGGTCAGGATCTCGGTCGGTTTCCCGGGGCGTTCGAGGATGCAGGGGGTCCCGTAGGCCGTGTTCTCCTTGACGCCATGTCGCGGGCACTTCCAGACGGTCTTACCCGTCTTCGAGTCCAGGGCGACGATGAAGCTGTCGGCGTCCTGGTCGTTCGTCACGATCAGCTTGTCCTCAAAGAGGATCGGCGAGGCCCCGTGGCCGTGCTGGGAGACGAAGGGTCCGAGGTCCTCCGTCCAGACCTCCTTGCCCGCATGGTCCCACGCCTTGACGAGGAATTTATCCTCGGACGCGAAGCAGGCGTAGACCCGGTCCTTGTCGACGGTGGGAGAGCCGTTGGCGAAGCCGCTCCCCCTGTTCCCGGGGGGATGCGTCGGGAGGGGGAGCCTCTTCTGCCAGAGCTCCTTGCCATCGCTCGCGTGGAGGCAGAGCATATACCGCTCGGCACCCTTCTCCTTCGAGGCGCTCGTCAGGAACAGCCGGTCGCCCCAGATCACGGGCTGGGAATGGCCTTCGCCGGGAAGGGCGGCCCGCCACCGGAAATCCTTCTCGGTCCAGGTGACGGGGATGTCCTTCGCCTCGCTGATGCCCGTGCCGTTGGGGCCCCGGAACCGCGTCCACTCCTGCGCCGCCGCCGGCGTCCAAGCCAGAAGGATCGAGGCCGCCCCCGCCAGGATTGCTCTCATAGTCGCACGAAGCTAGCACCGCGGTCCGGACCCGTCAAGCAAGCCGGCCGCTGGCGGTCGCCTCCACCTCCAGATACAATGCATTACACGCCGGACGCGTAAGAAGAGAAGCCCGATGAAGGAAAAGCTGGCCGCGGTGGGATCGCTGCTGGCCTCCTCCCTGCTTTCCTTCTGCTGCCCGGTCCCCCTCGCCCTGGCCTCCCTGGGCCTCGGGAGCCTGGGGCTCGGATCGATCATCTGGCCGCTCAGGCCCTACCTGATCGCCCTTTCCCTAATCCTCCTCTCGCTCGGCTTCTACCGGGTCTACCGCAGGCCCACGACACGGGCGAACCGGGTGCTCGTCTGGGTATCGGCCGTGGTCTTCGTGATCGGCGTGGCCACGCCTTATGTGGTCGCGGTCGTGGGACCCGGGAGGGACGAGGAACTCCCCGCTGACGACGCACCAGGGACCCGCCGCATGACGGTCAAGATCGACAATCTGGCGTGGGCGCCCTGCTGCTCCGGGCCGGCGAAGGAGGCCTTGGCGGCCCTTCCCGGAGTCAGACGAGTCGCGGTCAGTTACTCAAAGAGGGAGGCCATCCTCGTGGTCTCCCGGGACGCGGACATCGACGACGCGCTCATCCAGCGAGCGCTCCACGCCGTCAACCACCAGGGGCACCTTCAGCCACAGTAGCCCCCGCCCCGCCATGGACGGCGCCGCCGAGTGCCCCCGAGCCTACTCCCCGATGCAGTACAAGTTCTTGAAGGTGCGGATGAAGATCTGACCGTCGGAGACGGCGGGTGTTGAGTTGCTCTCCTCACCCAGTTCGTTCTTGGCGATCTGCTCCAGCTTTTCGGGGCTCGGCTTGAATACGATGGTCGCGCCCTTCTGGTCGGTGATGTAGACGCGGCCCGCGGCGTAGACCGCCGAACCCCAGAAGACTCCACCCCGCTCCTTCCACACCGTCTTACCCGTCTTGGGGTCGAGGCAGAAGATGGGGCCATCGAAGGGCAGGTAGACGTGCTCGCCCACCGCGACACCCGACCCGATGCTCTGCGGGAACTTCGGGTTGCGCCACGCCTGGTGGGTTGCCGTCACGTCCCCCGTCCCGCCGAGCCGCACCGCGAAGCCGGATCCGTTGAACCCGCCGATCACCACGCACAGGTCGCCCGCCACGATGAGGGATGAGTACGCGACCGTATCCCCCTTGGGGGTCGAGATCCCGTCGCACCACCACACGATCTTTCCGGTGGCCAGATCGTAGGCCACCACCCGGCTGGACATCGCGCACAGGACCTGCTCGTGATCGCCCACCTTCGTGACGATGGGCGTGGACCACGACCCCGTCCACAGATCCTTCTCGTTGTGCGAAATGTCCCCCTTGCTGAATTTCTGCGGCTCATCCGTCTCCCAGAGTGTCTTGCCATCCGACAGATTGATCGCGGTCACAAAGACGCGTTTGCCAGGTCCGGTATGGAGGAGAACCTTCCCCCCATGGATCACCGGGGAGGTCCCGTAACCCCAGACGTGCCGGAACTCCCCCAGGTCCCGCTTCCAAAGCTCCTTGCCCTCGAAATCGTAGGCATGAAGGCCGGCGGAGGCGTGCCAAACCACGACCGCCTTGCCGTCGGCCGCCGGTGTGCTGCTGCATTGCGGGTTGGTGGTGTGGGTCGTATCCTCGTTGTCCTTCTCGTCCGCCTTGGGGTAGTCCACCGTGTTGACCCACAGCTTCTTCCCGTCCTTCCGGTCGAAGCAGTAGAGCGAACGCTTCTTGCCCACCATCTCGTCGTCCTCGACGCAGGTCACGAAGACACGCCCGTTCGAGACGATGGGGCTCCCGTTCCCTTTCCGGGGCAGCGCCGCCTTCCATTTTACGTTCTTCGTCGCGCTCCACTCAGCGGGTGCGGTCTTCTCCGGAGTGATGCCATTCCCCGACGGTCCGCGGAACCCGGGCCAGTCGTCCGCGTGCGACAGGCCGATCGTTCCCAACAAGGCGACTGCGATCCCGCAGGCTTTCAGGCTCATGTCTTCCTCCGCTCGTTCCCGATGTCTAACGCTCCAGATCCTATCTTTTCGTCCCATTTGTCTCCCGCCACGAGAGAATACGGTCGCCCGCGTCGAAGGTCGACGATCCCGGCGGAACCGTGAACCTCTCCCCGATCGGGATCCCCGTCCCCCGGGCATAGAGCCGCCAATCCCCTCCGGGAACCCGCGAGACCTCGAACCGACCCTCTCCGTCGGTCAGGTCCGAAAGCCATCGGTACGCCGACGGCATGCGGAAATATCCCGGCCAGGATAGGTGGACCCACTGGCCCGCGACGGGACGGCCCTCCGGGTCGACCACCCGGCCCGACACCTTCCCACCGGGGGAGAGCGTGGCCCGAAGCGACGCCCCCTTCCCCTCCTCCAGCATCACATCGCGGAGGATCGCGCTGCCCGACTCCGCGAAGATGACGAAGGTGTTCCCTCCGGGCTTCCCCGAGGCGCTGCTCCCGCTCTGGAAGCCGCTCACAAGGTCCCGGTGCGGCCAGTTCGCGACGACGTACCCTTCGGCCGTCGATCCATCGGCCTCCTTGACCACGAGCGAGCAGGGCACGATCCGGCCCTCCGCGGGGATCCTAATCTCAAGTTCCTCCCGGGGAGCCCGGACCTCCCGGACCACGCTCCCGGTCCGGCCCCCCGCCCGTACGATGATCGTGTACGGACCCGGCTGGGTAACGTGGAACGCGAAGGGCATCCTACCGTTCTTGGGCACACCGGGTCCCCGAAGCGTTCCGGAGGGGCGAAGGACCCGGCCCGTCGGACCCGCCTCGCAGAGTTCGACCCCGCAGGTCTCCCGGACCATCGTCTCGGGCTGTTCAAAGACCACCTCGCCTTCGATCGAGAGATGGTTCGACTCCTCGAGGGCCACCTTGTGTCTCCGGGTCTCGCCGGGAGCCAGATTGTGGATCAAGTCCCCCGAGGCGATCCGCCGCCCTTCACTCATGGGAGTCAGCCGGACCTCCCGGCAGGGCGTCATGACCTCGGCCACGTTCCCCTGCGGAAACGGGAGCTTCTCGCTCCACCGGTGGCTCGCGAAACCCTCCGGGAGGGGCCATTCGCCTTCGGCGATCAGCCCCTTCTCGGTCGGGGAGAAGTCACGGCCGGGGAGCTTGTCCACCGTCACCCGGAGCGTGGCCGGGTCCTTCGTGACGGCGAACCGGACCAAGCGCTTCTCGGGCATCGCGAGCAGGCTCCGAGGCCAGGTAAACCGCTCCACCCGCTCGAGGATTCCCACCCATCCCACGAAACCCTCAAGCCGGGCGACCCCCTTCGCGTCCGTCTGCACGCTCGCCACCCGGGCCGGCGAAATCCGGTGGTTGGGGATGTGGTCGAAATTCCAGAAGGCGAAGGGCCACGAGGGATGCATCGCGTCCACGCTCTCGAGCTCAAAGCCGTCGAGGAAGAGATACCGCGGCGTGCGGATGCCCGTCACCCGCATTCCCTCAACCGGCTTTCCCTCGTGATCGACCACGCTCGCCTCGAGCGGGCCCGGGGGTACCAGCGGGACGGAGAGTTCCCGCTCTCCGTCGAGCGGGATCGCGAAGTACGCGACCGCCAGCGCACGCTCGGGATCGTGGAACCCCTCGAGGTCGGCCAGGCCCACCGCGGGTTTCGTGCCCGTGTCCGGAACGAGGATGAGCTGGTAGGTCGGATGATGCGAGGGGCCGAACTTGAGCTTCCACTCCCGCGGATAGGTGACCTCTTCGCGCCAGGCGATCGGGGTCCGGGTCCCCCCGGATAGCCTTTCAATCTTCAGGTCGTCCGCGCCGTCACGGCTCAGGATGGCCCAGTACGAGCCTCCGCCTCCCACCGTCAGCTGAAGGATCCCCGCGATCGGCTTGTGAACGCCCCCGTGGACCTGCTTGGACCCCCGGTCACACGCGGACTCTAGGAGGCCCAGGACGAGCGCCCACCCGAGGACGCGCCTCACCGGGGTGCCTCCGCCGGCAGGGCGGCGGCCGCGATCCGGTCCAGGATCCGCGCCGAGAGCTCGAGGAATTCCCCCAGCTCCCGTGAATTCATGAGGAACGGTCCGGTGATCTCGACCGTCCCCTCATGGATCGCCCAAATTCGTCCGCCCACCCCGACCAGCTTGACCAGCAGGTCGCGGGTCGCCTGCACCATGAGGCGCACTCCGAAGGACTGATCCCCCTTCACCACGTAAAGGGGTTCGAAGTGGGGATCTCCAACGCGGAGGAGATCGCCCGCGGCGGCGTCGGCCTCCGGGCCGGGGGCATGGAAACGGAGGGAGGGGGTCGGCGCGCGCACCCGCGCCGACCATGTCAGATGGCCCCGTTGTCCGCCTCCGAATTCACCCGGAAGGCCGAAGCGGACCTCCGCCTCCCACAGAGCCCGCGAGATCCGGACCCGCCCCAGTCTCCAAAAGCCCGGGATGATCGTGAGGCCGTCGATGACCAGGCTCCTTAGAGCGCGGGCATGCGCCAGCCGCCGGCCCACCGGAGCGGCCAGGCACAGGACGACCAGGAGCGCCATCCCGATCCAGTAGGGGTCCATCAGATTACTTGTTCCCGGCCGGCTCCGCGAGCCAACCCTCGATGATCGCCCGGCGACCGTCCTCCGGCGGCAGTTTGGCCGCGAACTTCTGGAGGTCGTCCCTCGCCTCGCCCCTGGGGCGGGCCTTCAGGCGCTTCCATTCCTCGTGCAGCTCGCGCCGCCGAGATACGTACTCGGGGAGGGTTGGATCCCGTTCGGAGCTGGCCCGGTCGGAGGCGATCATCTGGTCCCACACCTTGGGAACGTGGGAGTCGTACGCCTCGGTTCCCGCGTACCGGAGTTCGAAGTCCCGGTAGAACTTGAGGGCGGTTGGAAAGTACTTGGTCTCGAACGCCTGATCGGCTCCCTGCAGGATCCTCTCTCCCGGACCCTTCGAGCCGGAATCCGGAAAGACGAAGGCCCCCTTCGGCTCGGAGCTGTCCGGCTTCGGCTCGTCTGGCCTGAGGGTGAGCACGACGACCAGGCCGGTGAGGAGCACCAGCCCCACCACGCCCGCCGCACCGTAGACCACCCACGATTTCGGAATTTCCGCCATCGGGTCCCTAAGATAACACGAAACCGGCGGGCCGCTGCATCCGAATCTGGGATAGGTATGGGCCCGCCGGCGTATATATAATCGTCCGGACGAATCCCATGTTGGAGATCGGGACCGTGAATATCAGCAGAATGACCCTTCCCACGCTGGCCCTGCTCCTCCTGACGGGCGGAACCGCGCCCCTTCTCACGGCGCAGGCCGGAAAGAAGGAATCGGCCATCGCCGGCGACTGGTTCCAGTTCCGGGGACCCAAACGCGACGGCTGCTCCCCGGACACGGGACTCCTCAAGCAGTGGCCCGCGGGCGGACCCCCTCTCGCCTGGAAGGCGACCGGCCTTGGCGACGGCTTCTCCAGCGTTTCCATTTCGGGCAAGGCCATCTACACCATGGGCACCCTCAAGGGCTCGTCGGCCCTCATCGCGCTGAGCGTGGCGGACGGCAAGATGATGTGGGCCGCGGGCATCCCGGACAAGGGGGGCAACAATGGAGCAGGACCCCGGAGCACTCCCGCCACGGACGGCACGCTCGTCTTCGGACTGGGACAGGAAGGCACGCTCATCTGTGTCCAAGCGGCGACGGGCAAGGAGGTCTGGCGGAAGAACATGAGGGATTTCGGCGGAAAGCAGATGTCCGGCTGGGGCTACTCGGAATCCCCCCTGATCGACGGCCCCATGCTCGTCGTCACCCCCGGCGGCTCCAAGGGCACCGTGGTCGCCCTGAACAAGATGAACGGCTCGCCGGCCTGGCAGTGCGGCGAGCTGAAGGACGACGCGGGATACACCTCGCTCGTCCCGGCGGACTTCGGGAATCTCCCGCAGTACATCGTGGTGACGGCCAACAGCGTCGCGGGAATCCATTCCAAGACCGGCAAGCTCCTCTGGAAGGCCGCGTGCGAGGCCAAGACCGCCGTCGCCTCGTCGCCCGTCTTCACCAAGGAGGGCGCGGTCTTTGTCAGCTGCGGCTACGGCGTCGGGTGCCACGGGTACCAGGTCACCGGTGCGGGCGGCCAGTTCAAGGCCCAGGAGACCTACGCCGAGAAACAGTTCCAGAATCACCACGGCGGATCGGTCGTGGTCGACGGGCACGTCTATGCGCTCTTCGACGGCGGCCTGGAATGCGTCGACATCAAGAGCGGAAAGTCGGTGTGGAAGGGCGGCGTGGGAAAGGGATCCATCACCTACGCCGACGGCATGCTCTACTGCCGGAGCGAGAGGGGATCGATCGCGCTCGTCGAGGCCTCGGCCGAGGCGTTCAAGGAGAAAGGGAAGTTTGATCCGCCCAACCCGAGCACCGCGGGCAATTGCTGGGCGAATCCGGTCGTCTTTGGCGGCAAGTTCTACATCCGCGACGGCGATACGCTCTGCTGCTTCGACGTCAAGGCCAAGTAGGGGTCTCGGGAGCCTCGGCCCTAGAACGCGGACCTCTCCCGTCCCACGCCCCGGCAGTCCATCTCGAACTCGATCTCGAGGACCGGAGGACGGCAGAAATGCCACGTCAGGCCGGACCGGAGCGCCCCCCGCCTCCCGAGCTCCTCCGCCAGGAAGGGATGGGGATCATGAACCGTGTAGAGCTGGGCCGACGTGACATCCGCCCACCCGAAGCCCAGGGCGTGAAGGCGGCGCTCCTGTTCTCCGAGCACCCACCGGGCCTTTTCGCGAAGGCCCTCCGGGGACACATCCCCGCGGCGGACCAGGTGGTCCTGGTACTTCCCCTTCCCTTCAGGCACCTCGCCCGAGCCGGCGATCACGAATCCGGCCCGCGAGTCCGGCGGTGCCGGCACCGTGTAGGAGAAGGCGAAGAACCCGGGTGAACCGGGAGGATCGAGCTCCGGACAGACGTTGCTGCGGGCGACCGGATTGATCCCGTCCGCGAAAATGTCCCACGCCTTCAGGACGGCACCGTACCCCCGATTGAACTCCCGAAAGCCGTCTTCGGAAAAGGGCTTGGGGGATCGGAGCTCACAGGCGCAGAAGGCCCCGGCCGGGCGCCCCACGGACGCCAGGTGGGCGGCGATCCGGCGGAATCCCTCCTCCATCGGCAGGATCGAAGCGAATCGGATCCGCTCGATGTCGTATCCCGGTTCTGCGGCCACACCGGCCGAATAGGGGAAGACCCCCTTGATAAAGCGGTAGCCACCGCAGGGATGCCTGAGAACCTCCATGGGGTTCGACTCCACCGGTCCTTCCACTCTACCAAGTGGGCCTGGGTGGGGCTTCCAAAACGCGTGGCCCGGAAGAGGCCCTTCCTGTCCCCAGGGCACCGGGTCATCAATTCCGGATCGGTCGTCACCGGCCTTCCCGGGACCGCTCGAAGCGGGTCACCCTTGTCGTTCTGACCTGCCCCCACCCAGATCGGGCGGGGCCGATTCCCGCGGAGACCCGACCTGCTTCGGGATTCCCGCGGGGAGCAGTTCCTCGTTGTCTGGACGAAGGGAGGTCCCGGTGGCACAATCGAACGCCATGGTGAATGACCCCGGCTCGATCGTCCTGGGCATCGATGTCGGATCGACGACCGTCAAGGTGGCCGCCATCGACCCCGCCTCCAAGAAAATCCTCTGGGCCGATTACCAGCGCCACGAGACCCGGCAGGCGGAGAAGCTGATGGAGCTTCTCGTGGCCGCCGGCGATCAATTCCGGAACGTCCCGCGGGAAAAACTCCGGGCCTTCATCACGGGTTCCGGATCCGGACCGCTCCGCGACCCGCTCGGCGCGAAGTTCGTCCAGGAGGTGAATGCCGTCACCATGGCCGTCGACCTCCTCCACCCGGACGTCCGCACCGTGATCGAGCTCGGCGGACAGGATGCGAAGATCATCCTCTATCACGAGAACGCGGACACCGGCGAAAAGCGCGCGTTCGCCTCGATGAACGACAAATGCGCCTCGGGGACGGGGGCCACCATCGACAAATGCATGATCAAGGCGGGGATGAGCGCCGCCGAGGTCGGCCGCCTCGCGTGGGACCCGACGAAGCTGCACCACGTCGCCGCCAAGTGCGGCGTCTTCGCCGAGACCGACATCGTCAACCTCGTGAAGTCGGGGATCCCATCGCCCGAGATCCTCTGCTCCCTGGCCGACGCGATCGTTTCCCAGAACCTCGCGGTGCTCGCGCGCGGGAACACGCTGAAGGCCCGGGTCCTCCTCCTGGGCGGACCGAACACGTACCTCCCCTTCCTCCAAGCCTGCTGGCGCCAGAGGATTCCCGAGTCATGGGTCTCGCGGGGCTACACGCCCCCCGCCGGTCTATCCGCCGAGGAGCTCATCTTCGTTCCGAAGGATTCCCAGTACTATGCCGCGTACGGCGCCGCCGTCTACGGCCTCCACGAGCCGGCCGAGGCCGGCCGCTACCGCGGGCTCGACCCGCTCAAGGAGTTCATCGCCCACGGCCGGAAGGCAACGCTCGGGGCGAAGGCGGGGCCGCCCCTGGTCTCGGGCCCCGCGGAGCTTGAAGAGTTCCGGAAGGCGTACTCGATCCCGGCCTTCACCGCCGCGACGTTCACCCCCGGCCAGAACGTGCGCGCGGCGATCGGTCTGGACGGGGGATCCACGTCCACCAAAGCGGTGCTCCTGGACGAGGACGGCGGCCTCCTCTGCAAGCAGTACGTCCTTTCCAAGGGCAACCCCATCGCCGACACGAAGGCGATCCTGGCCAAGATCCGGGCCTTCGTCCACGACCAAGGCGCGACCCTGGAGGTCGTCGGCTTCGGAGCCACGGGGTACGCGGCCGACGTGCTCGAGGAATCGGTCCGGGCCGACGTGAACATCGTCGAGACCGTCGCCCACATGATGGCCGCCGTCAAGTTTTTCGGCGACGTCGACGTCATCTGCGACATCGGCGGCCAGGACATCAAGGTCCTCTTCATGGTCAACCGCGAGATCCGGAATTTCCGACTTTCCAATCAGTGCTCCGCGGGGAACGGGATGCTTCTCCAGGCGATGGCCGACCAGTTCGGCGTCCCCGTCACCGAATACGCCGACACGGCCTTCCGCGCCCAGCTTTCCCCGAAGTTCAGCTACGGCTGCGCCGTCTTCCTGGATGCCGACCGCGTCAACTTCCAGAAGGAGGGATACTCGCGCGAGGAGCTTCTGGCGGGCCTCGCGATGGTGCTGCCGAAGAACGTCTGGCAGTATGTGGTCCAGATTCCTCGCCTGGCCCAGCTCGGAAGCCGCTACGTCCTGCAGGGCGGCACGCAGTACAACCTCGCCGCCGTCAAGGCCCAAGCCGACTACATCCGCCAGCGCGTCCCCGACGCGAAGATCCACATCCATCCGCACCCCGGCGAGGCCGGCGCGATCGGGGCCGCGCTCGAGACCCTCCGCACCGTGAAGCGGCGTGGAAGCTCGACGTTCATCGGCCTCGACGCCGCCATCGGCCTCGAGTACGGCTCCAAGAACGACGAATCGACCGTCTGCCACTTCTGCCCGAACAACTGCGCCCGAACGTTCATCGACACGAAGACCCCCGACGGCCGGACCAGCCGCTACATCGCCGGCTTCAGCTGCGAAAAGGGCACGGTCGAATCGCTCGAGGCCCTGAAGGCGATCACCCAGCGCCGGAACAGCCAGAAGACCCGCTACCCGAACCTCGCCGACTATGAGGCGAAGCTCGCCTTCCGCCACTTCACCGCGCCCCGTCCAATCCCCGACGAGGGGACGCCCATCGACGACGTCGTGGTGTCCAAGAGCCTGCTCGGGGGCATCAAGCGGAAATCCGTCCGAAGGCCGATCCGCCGCTCCGGGCCGGAGGGGGTCGAACGCCGGCGCGGCCTGCGGATCGGAATCCCGCGGGTGCTCAACCTCTATTCGACGGGGCCTCTCTGGAGGGCCTACTTCGAGGCGCTCGGATTGGACGAACAGAACGTCGTTTTCAGCGACGTGACCTCGGAGGAGATGTGGGCGGAGGGGGCGAAGTACGGGTCGATCGACCCCTGCTTCCCCTCGAAGGTCTCCCAAGCCCACATCCACAACCTGCTGTTCAAGCAGAACCGGCAGAAGAAACTGAGCCACATCTTCTTCCCCTGCCTCACCCACCTCCCCACGTTTGTGGAGAGCGCCATGGAGTCGACCGCCTGCCCCATCGTGTCGGGCGCCCCCAAAGTGATGCGCGCCGCGTTCACCAAGGAGATCGACTTCTTCGCCCGGGAGGGGGTCGAGTACGTCGACCCCGCGTTCACCCTGACCGAGCCCAACTACTTCGCCCGGCAGATGTTCGGGGCCTGGGGCGACCGGCTCGGCATCACGGAGGACGAGAACGACCACGCCTGCCGGGAAGGCTTCCGGGCGCTCCGGCTCTTCGACGAGGAGATGCAGCGACGCGGCCTGGAGGTGCTCGAGAAGCTCGAGGCGGAGCACAAGGTGGGCGTCCTCCTCCTGGGACGCCCGTACCATCTGGACCCCGGCCTTCACCACGGCGTCCCCGACGAGTACCAGGCGCTCGGCTATCCGATCCTGACGATCCGGTCCATCCCGAAGGACCCCGCCTGGCTCGCCCGATTCTTCAAGGACGACCTCGGGCGCGGGTTCGTCCGCTCGGCGCTTGAGATCAACGACGTCTGGCCGGAGAACTACTCCACCAACAGCGCCCAAAAGGTCTGGGGCGCCAAGTTCGCCGCGCGTCACCCGAACGTCGTCGTCCTGGACCTCTCGAGCTTCAAGTGCGGCCACGACGCGCCGACGTACGGCCTCATCGACTCGATCGTCAACGCGAGCGGCACGCCCTTCTCCGCCCTGCATGACGTCGACGCGAACAAGCCGGCGGGCTCGATCAAGATCCGCGTCAAGACCTACGCCCACACCCTCAAGCGGCACGAGGAGAAGCTGGCCGATCTCGCGTCGCGGCGATCGGAGCTCCAGAGGCGGGTCGAGGAGAAGCGGCGCGAGCTCTATGCCGCCCGGGCGCTCGCCCTCCGGTCCGCCGCGGACCCCGGGATGAACGCCGCCTACGAGGCCTGGATGGCCGAGGATATGCCCGCGCCCACGGACGAGGAGCGGGCGCGGGAGGACATCGCGCCGCTCCCGCCCGTCGAGATGGAGGTGAAGCGATGAGCGACCCCACGATCCGGGAGATCGAGACCGAGATCCGCGCCTTCGAGGAGGAGGAGCGCCGGCGCCTGGGGATCCCCGAGGAGACCCCCGCCCACTGGCGCGACCTGAATCCCCAGGCGTTCCCACGCCGGGAGCGGGGGACGACGACGATCCTCTGCGGCGGCCTCACGATGGCCCACGACCAGCTCCTCACCGGCGCCCTCGCCGGCGCCGGATACAAGGTGCGCGCCCTGGACTGCCCGGACTACGAGTCGCTCCGCCTGGGCAAGGAATTCGGCAACCGCGGCCAGTGCAATCCGACCTACTTCACGGTGGGAAACCTCATCAAGCATGTGATCCACCTGCGCGATGTGGAGAAGATGCCCGTCGAGGATATCATCCGGGACAACCTCTTTATGACCGCGGGCGCCTGCGGCCCGTGCCGGTTCGGGAGCTACGTCACCGAATACCGGAAGGCCCTCCGCGATGCCGGTTTCGAAGGATTCCGAGTCATGCTCTTCCAGCAGCAAGGCGGCCTCAAGCAGGCGACCGGCGAGGAGGTCGGGCTGGAATTCAACCTGACATTCTTCCGCGCGGTGCTGCGATCCCTCATGGCGGGCGACGTCCTGAACGCCGCCGGCTACCGGATTCGCCCCTACGAGGTCACGGCCGGGGACACCGACGGGGCGCTGACCGAGTGCAAGAAGATTCTGGCCTCAACCCTGGAGAAACGAAAGAACGTCCTGGCCGCGCTCCTCCGGTGCCGGAAGATCCTCAACCGGGTCGAGGTCGACCGACTTCGCCCCAAGCCGAAGGTCTCGATCATCGGCGAGTTCTGGGCCATGACGACCGAAGGGGACGGCAACTACCGTCTCCAGCGGTTCCTCGAGCAGGAGGGGGCCGAGGTCGACGTCCAGCTCGTCACCGCCTGGCTCCTCTACAACATCTGGGAGCACCAGCACGACACCCGCAAGCGCCTGGGCCTGAAGCACGACGACGAGGGAGCCGTCGGCCTGAAGGGCAAGGACGGCCGCAAGAAGCTGGCGCTCCTGTGGGCCGCCGAGAAGGCGGTCCGCGCGGTCTTCGGAACCTACGCCCGGGCGATCGGGCTGGGGCCGCTCCCCCTCCCCGACATGGACGAGGTCGCGGCGATCTCGCACCAGTACTACGACAACCACCTCCGCGGAGGAGAGGGACACATGGAAGTCGGCAAGCTCATCCAGACGGTCGAGCACCGAAGCGCCCACCTCGTGATCAGCGTGAAGCCGTTCGGCTGCATGCCCTCGTCGGGCGTCTCCGACGGGATCCAGTCGCTCGTGACCGCCAAGTACCCCGAGGCGCTCTTCACGGCGATCGAGACGACGGGGGACGGCGAGGTCAATGTGCAGAGCCGGATCCAGATGGATCTCTTCAAAGCCAGGAAAAAGGCCGAGGCGGAGTACCGCGAGGCGCTCGGGAAGAGGGGTCTCACGGAAGGTGAGGCGCGCCGGCGCCTGGGCCGGCAGAAGGCGCTCCACTACCCCAGGCACGCCGTCGCGGGCACCGCGGCGAACCAGATCCTCGAGCTTCGATGACCGCCCTCCTGGCCGCGTTCTTCCAGTTCAGCGTCTGGAGTTTTGCGGTGCCGGCGGCGATCGTCAGCGGCTACTGGTTCGGGCTCCGGCGAGCCCGGCAGGGGGGGCTCGACGACCGCCTCTGGGAGTCGGCGACCCAGTGGGCGGTCGGGATGGGCCTGGTCATCTCGCACGCGGTCGAGATCCTGCTGTACCAGCCCCAGAGGCTGAAGGCCGAGGGGTGGCTCACGCTCCTCAAATTCTGGGAGGGCCTCAGCTCCTACGGCGGATTCGCCGGGGCCGTCGTGACGCTCTTCGTCTTCTACGGAATCCGCCGGCGCCGCTGGTGGGCGGAGGCGGACGCGCTCATCCAGGCGCTCTTCCTGGGATGGGTCTTCGGCCGGTTCGGGTGCACCGTCTCGGGCGATCATCCGGGGCCGCGCACGACCTTCTTTCTCGCCTACCCGTACCCCCCGCCGGACGGCCCCCGGCACAACCTCGGCCTCTACGAAATGCTCTTCACCCTCCTGGTGATTGTGCCGGCAAACCTGATCCTCCACCGGAGGAAGCCGCCGGTGGGGAGCTTCCTCGCCCTGGACTGTCTCCTCTACGGGGCCGGGAGGTTCGCGCTCGATTTCATGCGCTCGACGGACCGGGCCGACTCCGATCCCCGCTACCTCGGCCTCACGCTCGCCCACTACTGCTCCCTGGCCGTCTTCGTCTTCGGCCTCGCCATGCTGTTCGCCTCCCGCGCGCGCCGCCTCGAGGCCGCAAGACCATGAGAACCTGCCCCAACTGCAGCGGGGATGTTCGGACGGGACCTCAATGCCCTACCTGCGGCACGGTGCTGGGATCCGGCGGGATCGCCTGGCGCTTCCCGATCTCCAAGTTCCTCGGATGTTTCGGCCTCTTCGTCGTCATCCTCGCGATCGCCCTCCCGGGACTGCTCACTTCGGGCCGCATGTCGAATGAACGGTACGCGGCCGCGTCCCTCAAGACCCTCTCGACCGCGGAGGCGGACTTCCGCGCGAACGATCGCGACGGGAACGGTGTGAGCGACTTCTGGACGGGCGACGTGGCGGGGCTTTACTGCATTGCGGGGGGCCCGGCTCAAACCGAGGCCGGCCAGCCCATCAAGTTGATCGAACTCTCACTGGCCGGGGCGGACAGCGATCCGCTGGTCGCCCCGGGCGTCCCTTACGGAACCTTCATCAGTCAATACACCCAGCCCATGCCCAGGGGCGGGTCCTGGTTCTGGGCGCTCCGGGCCGATGCGTCCGAATCCCCGCCGCTCCCCTACCGGCAGGATACGTTGGGAAGGCCCTCGGCCGGCAGGTTCTACAACACCAGCCATTTTGGATTCCTCTGCTACCCGGACCACCCCGACTCGGGGAAGTACGTCATGATCCTGAACGAAGGCAATACCGTTTACCGGAGATCGTCGACGTCCCTCGTCAGGCCCAGTTCGGGGACACCCCCGGGTCCCCTCCGGCAGCCCCTTTTCACGGACTGGCCCGGCGAAGCGGTCCTCAGATTGGAATGGGGAAAGCTGGACTAGCTCGGCGGACGCCGGCGACACGCACCAGGGGCCCGGGTCGGGGCCCCCGCCGCTACTGCGTCACCGCCTCCAGTCCTCCAGGCGGGAAAACGACGACAAAGGGATTTCTCCGCGCGAGCACGAAGGAATCGAACCGGAGGTCCTGCACCTGGACCGACCCGTCGGGCCTGAGCTTCCAGACCGGCGCCGCCATGAACCACTCGAGATCCCTGCCCTTCGGACTTGACCGGACCTCCGACACCCGCGGCGCCAGCCGGTCCGTTCGGACGGAACCCATCGGTTCACACCTCCCCGATAGGATCCGGCACCGATAGAGATTCCATTCCGATCCCTCCAGCGTCGCCGCCCGGAACACCGTGGGGCCGAACGGTTCGGGAAAGACTCGGATCGCCTCCGCTTGGATCCCCCGGGCCTCAAGATCGCGACTCACCAGCGACTCGCACCGGGCATGGGCCAGGACGCACGCCAGGGCATACAGCCCCAGGACCCCCACGGAGGCCCGGTACGCCCGCTCTCGCGCCGCCTCCCCGGCCAGGAACCGATGCACGACCAGAGGCGCGAGGGTGATTCCCCAGATCGCCAGATCGATGATGAAGATGGATGAGAGCTCGATCCGGCTCCGGTCGAATGGCCAGAGGACCACGACTCCGAACGAGTTGGCCAGGTCAAAGACGATATGAAGGGCGATCCCCAGGGCACAAAGGCCAAAGAGCGCGCGCCAGGACTGCTCCCGGTAGCGCCACCGGAGGAGCAGCGCCAGTCCCGCCGCCAGGATCGGAAGGGACACGAGCGCGTGCGTGTGTGTACGCCGGAGCATGAACCGGTCCCAGCCGTCCCAGACGGCGTAAAGAGCGTCCACGTCGGGCAGGTTCGACGCGACCGCCAGGGTCAGCGTGGTTCCCGGGCCGCACTTCCTCGACAGCCCGGACCGGGCTACGCCGATCCCGATCAAGGTATGGGCGAGATTGTCCACGAGCGCGGGACACCGGTCTAGTGACGCGCGCCCTCATACGCCGCGCCGCCCCGGAGCACCTTCTGGGTTCGCGCACGCATTTCCATCGCCACGGCGGACATCATCGGGTCGGTCGCCATCAGGATCCCCGCCTTCTGGCGGAGCGCCTTAACGACCCACCGGCATTCGCCCACCATATCGTCCTGCGAACCGCCGATCGCGGTCAGGGGGTCGGTGTATTCCCTCTTGAGCGCCTCCTTCCAGTCGGCCCCGGGGTAATCCTGGAGCCCCTTGGCGATGAAGTCGCGGTTGAGCTGGGCCGCGAGCGCCGGAGGGGTCGCGTCCTCGTTTCGCTCGCGGACCTCCTCGGCGATCTTTCTGAGCGTCGGATGATTCCGGATCCGCTCCATTCCCGCGGCGACCCGCATGTCGATCTCGCCCGCGATCGACTCGAGCGAGTCGAGGGATTCCTTGAGCTCCGGGTGAGCCGCCTTCTGGTCCGACAGGTACTTCCGGATCTCCTTTCCGAATTCCACGTACGTCAGGATCCGCTGGCGGATGTGGGTCACGAAGTCCAGCGCGTCGCCCAGCCAGGCCTGGATCTCCTTTTGTTTCCCCTTCTGGGCCCCCGCCGTGTACGTCTCCGTGAGCAGCGTCCGGACATGGCACGTCGCTCGGCCCACATGCTCCTGTTTCTGCCCCTCCACATCCAGGATGTACTGGCACGGACCCACGCCGAGCGTGTTTCGCACGATATCGACCGGCGCGTATGCGTCGACGGGCGTCTCCTGGAGCCGGTTGATCGGATAGATCACCACCGCTCCCTCGAACGAGAGCCGCTTGTGCTTGAGGGGCTGGAGGAACCCCCGGCGCTCCTTGTCCGACCAGCAGGGATAGGAGACGTGGCCGAGGACGGTCGTCCACCGCTTGCGATCCGGTCCCAGGCGGTCGGAGGCGGGCCCGCCGGGCTTGTATGCGTCCCGATCGACCTCTCCCGTCGAAGTGCGGGTCGCGTCGCTGATCTGCCCGTCCTGCTTGAGCCACGAGGGCTTGATGAAGCCGTCGCCCTCCTTGTCCGGAAGGAGCATATCCCAGCTGTCGGTCAGCCCCTCCTTGCGCGTGAAGTCGACGCGCCATTGCGCGACGAAGGGCATCTTCCAGTCCAGCGGAATGATCTTTTCCTTGTCCGCCGCGCCCACGTCAACCGTGTGCCACATTCCCGCCCCCTCCAGCACGGCGACCCAGATCTTGCTTCCCTTCTTCCCGTAGGTGATCTCGGAGCCCGTCACCGCCCGGTCATCGCCCTTCCCCCCGAGCGTGACGCGAACGTCCTGTTCGCGATTCTCCCAGACATCCATCACGATCGCATCGCCCTTCCCCGCAAAATGCAGGACGAAGTTCTCGCTCGGAAGCTCCACCTTGTCGAGCGGAACCTTCCGTGCATCGAAAAGGATGTCGTCGGCGAAGAAATCGGGGAGAAGGGCGAACCGGC